>Ga0208193_1000351_pt1 | contig 27596 bp, 22 predicted proteins | sample June2015DPH_17_2_FD_184716 | JGI IMG/M metagenome (GOLD analysis project Ga0208193, IMG submission 184716) | Peatland microbial communities from SPRUCE experiment site at the Marcell Experimental Forest, Minnesota, USA - June2015DPH_17_10... | ecosystem: Environmental > Terrestrial > Soil >... | reverse complement strand
TTGAAGCTCCTCGCCGCCGCGGAGAAGCCGAGCCGGAGATCGTAGAAGCTAAACTATATCCATAGAAAGCCCGAACAAAGACGGCGCAAAAGAAAGCAGCAATGGAAGCACAGACAGGCGCAGGCACGATGGATATCCAGAAGAAAAGCAATACGGAAAACAAACCCTCCTGCTGCATCCCGCGCCCGTTGGGAACCTCCGCAATCGCCCCGGCTGAAGCATCGCCGGTCACATCCTCTCCGGAGCAAAACACTCCCCATCAAAAAATAGACCCCGACCCCAAAACCATCCCCATGGTCCCCCTCCCCGGAGGCAACTTTCTCATGGGCACTGATTACGCCCGCGGCTTTCCTGCCGATGGAGAAGGCCCGGTGCGGCCGGTCACGCTCTCGCCTTTCGAAATTGACGCTTATCCGGTTACAAATGCCGATTTCGCCGCCTTCGTCGCCGCCACGAAATACCGAACCGAAGCCGAGCGCTTCGGATGGTCTTTCGTCTTCTGGCTGCACATCCCCGAGGAACGCTTCGACGCCCTGGTCGAAGACACTGTTGCCCAGGCCCCCTCGTGGTGCAAGGTTCTCAAAGCCCGCTGGAATCAGCCCGAAGGCCCGGGAAGCAGCATCGACTACCGCCTCGACCACCCCGTCGTCCACGTCTCCTGGAACGACGCCCAGGCCTACGCCCGCTGGGGGAGAAAATCCCTGCCTACCGAGGCCCAGTGGGAGTACGCCGCCCGCGGCGGCCTGGAGCAAAAACTCTACCCCTGGGGCGACGATCTAACCGCCCAAGGCAAACACCGCTGCAATATCTGGCAGGGCCAATTCCCCAACCACGACACCGCCGAAGACGGCTACTCCGGTACCTGCCCGGTAGACAGCTTCCCGCCCAACGGCCACGGCCTCTACTCCGTCACCGGAAACGTCTGGACGAACCATATAGAGCGAGGATTTGCGGTAGGGTGGGCGCTGGCAAAAAGCCAGCAGCACGTCGCAATAGCGACTAGCCAGAATCAATTCGTAGTGCATATGGCCTGCCGCTCGTTGAATGTGGCGAGTGACCGGCTCCGTCGAAACTCGCCGATTCTCATCCCAATGGGTGGGCCGAAGGCCCATGCGTAACACTTCCCCGACCCCAAAACGGGGGATGAAGGCAACTTGATGGCGAAGATATCTCAAAGGTCCGCGTGGGCGACTACACAACCGGAATCCGCTACAAGGAGCGCTTGAAGTTTTGTCGTTTGGAATCCCGAAGATCGGATTAGAGAGATTAGACTAAACGGCAAGGGATCAATGCATGAGCAGCAAAACAAAACTCATCGTAGCTATCACGGGAATGGTGGTCGTGTTGATCTGCGAATCGGTGGCAGTTTTCGAACGCGCTTTGGCCTCAAGTCCAGCCTTCATACTGGGATTTGCCGCCATCTCAGCCCTGGGTTTCTGGGCCATGTAGTTTCATCGATTAGGCCGATGAGCCCCCAATTCTATAGGATTCGGCATTCCCGACAGAACTCCAAAACCGAGTAATCTCCGGTTTTCCGACCATCCGCCCGGAGCACTAAAACTGGTTAACAACCCACCTTGTCCAAACTCTCCTTAAGAAGGCTCTTTTCTCCTTCGGTACATACGGAATTGCGATTCGTACATACACGGGTTATTATAGTAGGAAGAGGGATAAACCATGGCCGTTGCAAATCATCGAACTGTTCCCAAGAACTTCCGGCTTGATCCTGCTCAAGTTGCTCGTGCCAAGAAAGCTCTCGCGGCAACAACAGAGACTGAAACCATTGTGCGCGCTCTTGATTACGTAATCACTGAGGCTGCTCGAAACCGCGTAACGGCCGAAGCAAATAAGAGATTCCTTAAGAGTGGGATTCGCATCCGTGATGCTTTCGGTAGCTTGGCAGAGTAGAAGATGCCTTTTCTGTTCGATTCCTCGGTATATATCACGGCACTGCGCGCCAGTAGCGATTCCGCCATTGTCTTGCAGAGATGGGTTATGGAATCCCCCCTATGGTTGAGTGCGGTCGTGCTGGAGGAGCTCTATGCAGGAGCCAGTTCAACGGATCGGCGGATTCTTGAGAAACTGGAGCGCGACTTCGAGAAAGCAAACCGTGTATTGGTTCCAAACCTCAGTGACTGGACCAACGCTGGAAAGATCCTCGCCACCGTCGCTCAGAAGAATGGATACGAGAAGATTGGAAAGACGCGTCTTACCAACGACGCGTTAATCGCGACAAGCGCAGCTCGCAATGGTATCAGCGTTATCACTACGAACCCCCGCGACTTTGCGCTGCTAGCTGAGTTCTGCCCGCTTCAATGGCAAACGAGGACCTTGTAGTCATAGGGGTATTCCGCTCACGGTCTCGCACTGCTGTCGGGCTTATGCAACGGGGAGAGGTTGTTCCGGATGGGCGACCGGCCATCCATACTGAACCGATTGGTTAAGTACGGTTTGGCGACTTAACCGAAACCGTATTTGCCGGTATCAAGCTGAGTCCTTGCAAAACAGACTCGCATCAGACACGATCAGCAGAAGTGCCAGGCTGTTGTTGTTACGTAGCAACCTCCGGATCATCCATGTCAGGCTCGGTCCAGAGCAGGATGGCCTGTGGCAGGGTGACGTAAAGAATGCCGGTTGCCCAGAAAATGATAGACGGAAGCTGAATGAGAAAACCCCGCAGGGCCAGAGGCAAGATCTGCGTGATCGGAGTGGGGCTTCGGAAATTGCCCGCGAAAAGCGCTGCGACGAGACCGTAGGTTGGAATGCGGTAAGCCAGGTAGTGCGCGTGGTCGCGGTGATGCATCTCGCTGATGTGCCAGATGCGATTTGAGAAAGAACCCATTCCCGTCCCACATCTGTTTGTAAAAGCCGCCGGGAACCGGAGATTCGCGCTTCAGGTATACTTGCGCCGGGCGTCTCGTCTCTGGCTCAAGCTTGGCAAACGGCGTCGAAATATCCCTCAAGAGCAGCTTCGACCTCGCAGGCTCAGTGCGCTGCGGCACCTCAAACGAGAGAAACAAAGACGCGTCGATCTCTAATCGCATGTTTCCTCTTCATCGATCAATCCAGGCGGTCTATGGCAGAAGAAGTCTTTCTTAGCTGAGACCGGGCAGCTGCGATAACGTCCTGATGCTCAAAAAATGACAAACTACTTACAACCTCGTGACACGAGCAGGAATTGTGCATCGTAAACTGGTTGGGCTGGGGAGACGGCACCCCCGAATTGTGGAACTTCCCCGACGGCGCTGCCCCACCTCGACAGCTTTGGGCAATTCTACGCAACAGTGCTGCAGCCAGACTTTGGGGATCGTCGGCGAAGAGCAATGCCTCGATAGTCCCGACTGCAAAAACAAGGGCTTGGCGGCAAATAGGAAGATCGCTTTGCCGCACTCGCAGGAAGAGAAAGTGGTGCGCGGATGCGCTTCCATGTCGCTCAGTCTCTCGGTCGTTGCTCTTATCTGTTCCGGCCAAAGCCTTCTCGCCTGGTTGTGACGGTCTTCTTTCTGCTGTTCTTGCTCTGTGATTTTGAGCGAACATCTGAGGCGCAGATCCAGGTCGTGCCGGACATCAGCACGATCGCTGGGAACGGAACACAAGGCTATAGCGGAGACGGGGGCGCGGCGACCAGCGCAGAGTTGCACCAGCCCGATGGGATAGCGGTCGACAGCGCGGGAAATCTGTACATCGCAGACTTTTATAACCAGGTCATCCGCAAGGTAGCAGCCGGCACCGGCACGATCAGCACCGTGGCCGGCAACGGCACGGCAGGCTATAGCGGGGACGGGGGCCCTGCGACCAGCGCCGCTTTGAATCAGCCCTACGGCGTGGTGGTTGATGGGGCGGGCGACCTGTACATCGCGGATTTCGGGAACGAACGTGTCAGAAAGGTCGCCGTGAACACCGGCACAATCACCACCGTGGCCGGCAACGGTTCGCTGAGTTTCGGCCCGTACGGCGGCTCGGCGACCAGCGCCGCGCTGTACGGGCCCGCTGGCGTCGCAGTGGACACAGCGGGAAATCTCTACATCGCTCAAGCTCTGAACAATGTAGTTGTGAAGGTGACGGCGAGCACGGGCACGATCAACGTGGTGGCTGGGAACGGAAGCAGAGGTTACAGCGGAGACGGAGGCGCGGCGACCAGTGCCGTGTTGAATCAGCCCTTCGCGGTATCGGTAGACAGCGCCGGCAACCTCTACATCGCCGACACCTACAACCAACGCATCCGGAAGATTGCTGCTGCCACTGGCACGATCACCACTGTAGCTGGGAACGGTACGTCCGGCTATAGCGGCGATGGGGGCCTGGCGACCAGCGCGGAGCTGAACTTTCCCGATGGCGTAACGGTGGACGGCGCGGGCAACCTCTACATCGCGGACTCGAACAATCAGGTCATTCGAATGGTGGCCGCAGGCACGGGCATGATTACCACAATTGCCGGGAACGCCACGCAAGGCTTCAGCGGCGATGGGGGCGCGGCGACCGGCGCCGAGCTGTCCGAGCCATTTGCGGTCGCGATCGACGGCGCGGGCAATCTGTATATTGCCGATTCGCTCAACGACCGTATCCGGGAGGTGGCTGTGGTAACAGGCAGCACGCTGTTCCCAACGACCGTCGTAGGCAGCCTAAGTCCCACGCAAACCCTACAGTTGCAACTGGACATTGCTCAGACGATTACCAGCATCACCGCCGCCAAAGCCCAGAACGGGCAGAAGGAATACACCGTAGGGGCGATCAGCGGATGCACGGTTGACGGTATGACGACAAACGCTTCGGGCACAATTTGCTCAGTACCACTCAACTTTCAGCCGGCGTATGCGGGCCAGCGGGGTGGCCGTCTTCAGGTTGCGGCTGGCGCAGGCACATTCTCTTTCGGTCTGGAAGGCGTTGGCACAGCCCCGCAGCTGGTGTTCACACCGGGAATCATAACGACCGTGGCCGGGAACGGCATGCAAGGCTACGGCGGGGACGAGGGCCCGGCGACCAGCGCCGAGCTGAGCGGCCCCGGAGTCGTAGCGGTGGACAGCGCGGGCAATCAATTTATTGCGGAGCTGTTCAACAATCGCATCCGGAAGGTGGCCGCGGGCACCGGCACGATCACCACCGTTGTCGGAACCGGTGCGGCCGGATTCAGCGGCGACGGGGGCGCGGCAACCAGCGCCGAGCTGGACTATCCCTCCGGGGTAGATCTGGACAGCGCCGGTAACCTGTACATCGCAGACACAGACAACTCCCGTGTCCGGAAAGTCGATGTGAGCACGGGAATAATCACCACTTTAGCCGGGAACGGTGTGCAGGGCCACAGCGGCGACGGAGGCCCGGCGACCGGTGCCGAGCTGAATCAGCCCGGAGGGGTACGAGTGGACAACGCCGGCAATGTGTTCATCGCGGACACCAGCAACCATGTGGTGCGGAAGGTAGCCGCGGGCACCGGCACGATCACCACCGTGGCCGGGAATGGTACCAAAGGCTACAGCGGCGACGGGGGCCCGGCGACCGGCGCCGAGCTGCACTTCCCCGATGGCGTTGACGTGGACAGCACCGGCGATCTGTTCATCGCGGACACGAACAACAACCGTATCCGGAAGGTGGACGGGAACACCGGCACGATTACGACCGTGGCCGGGAACGGCGCGGCCGGCTACAGCGGCGACGGAGGCCCGGCGACCAGCGCCGAGCTCTACTCCCCCTACGTGGTATGGCTGGACAGCGCGGGCGATCTGTACATCGCGGACACCAACAACCAAGTCATACGAAAGGTCGACGCGGGTACCGGAACGATCGGCACGGTAGCCGGAACTGGCACGCTCGGCTACAGTGGAGACGGAGGCGCTGCGACCAGCGCCGAGCTGAACCTGCCCTTTGGCGTGGCGCTCGATGGCCCAGGCAATATGTACATCACGGACTTTGGCAACGACCGTATCCGGAAGGTGGATGTCAGTGACCCGCCGCCTGTGAGCTTCGATGCGACCTATGTTGGTGCGACTAGCAGCGACAGCCCGCGGACCTTGGAGATTGGAAATATCGGCAATCAGCCGCTGGCGTTTTCCAACAGTCCCAGCTATCCGGCAAACTTCCCGGTCAACAGTGCCAACACGGCGCTTTGCTCTTCGAGCGCCCCTCTGAACCCCGGAATGGAATGCGACGTATCGATGAGCTTCCTTCCCACTGCAGTGGGCATCAATTCCGGCAGTGTGGTGCTCACCGACGACACGTTGAATGCATCCGCCGCGATGCAGTCGATTCCGCTGAGCGGCACTGGCATCGCGGCAATCTTTACTCTTGCCGCCGCTTCGAACAGTGCCACAACCAGCACGGGCAGTTCGGCGACCTACAGCCTCACGCTCGCCCCGGCGTCGGGAACAATTCCCGACCCGGTGACCATGAGCGCGACCGGCCTGCCTGCGGGTGCGACCGCGACCTTTTCCCCGGCCACGATTCCGGCGGGGAGTGGGGCGACGACGATCATGCTGACCATCCAGACCAGTTCCACTCAGACGGCGCGCAATGACAACCCGGACCTGCCATGGATCCCCGTGGCCCTGGGACTCCTCGTGCTGCCGCTGGTACGCACGAAGTCGATACGCCGGCGGTTGCGCCAGTTGCCGTACTTTCAATTGCTGCTCGCCGCTGCAGCACTGTCGTTGGGCGCAACGCTGGGCCTGAGCGGTTGCGGCAACAATGGTCGTTCTTCCTCGTCCAGCCAGGTTTCGACGAATTACACTCTGGTAGCAACCGCAACCGATGCCACAAGAAACGCACAGAGCTCAACCACCCTCAGCCTCACATTGACATCCTCACATCCCTAAAGGAAGGAGATTCCTTCCTTCAGGACTAAGCCGCGATGGAGGTGGGTTCCTGTTGCTGAGCCCCTCGTTCAGGGTTCACTTGGCAGGCGATCCGGGTGTATCCCGCCCTTAGGATGTTGATGGCGCCGACCAGGTCGGCATTCTCTGAGAAGCCGCACTCGACACAAGCAAACTGCGCTTGCCTCTTGCGGTTCTCCTTGGAGATTTGTCCACATCCAGGACAAGGAGTGCTGGTGTTTTGTGGTGGAACCGGGACCAACAGGCCGCCAGTCCAGATCATCTTGTATTTCATTTGCCGGCGAAACTCTCCCCACCCCTGGTCGAGGATGGACTTGTTGAGTCCGGTTTTCTGCTTGACGTTCCTGCCTGGTTGTTCGACAGTGCCGGCCGCAGATCGGGACATATTGCCTACCTCGAAATTCTCGATGACAACCATCGCGTGGTTTTTGCTGATGGCCTAAGAAGTCTTATGCAGCAAGTCCAGACGAACGTTGGCAATGCGGGCGTGAATGCGCTGGACCTCGGCTTTCACCTTCTTCCCGTTCTTGGTGTACTTTTCCTTACGGCTCAAAGCCTGCCGGGCTTTCAGCAGCTGGTCTTCGTGCGCTTTGAAGCTATTAAGCGGCTCGATGAATGCTCCATCGGACAATGGAGCGAAGTGAACCACGCCCATGTCGATGCCTACGGCAGAGGTAGGAGGATGAACGGGCGGCGCTACCTCACGCCTGGTCAGGATCGAGATGACCACTTAGCAGCCCTTTGCCGGACGGTGACGTTCCTCACCTCACCCGAGGACCTCCTGGCTGTTGCGGTAGCGAACCCAGCCAAGCTTCGGTAGGAACACTCTGCTGTTTTGCTGATCGAGTTCGAATCCTTGCGGTAAGCGAAAGCCTGTCGTGCTGCCCCTTCTTCTTGAACTGCGGCGGACCTACTCGCCTGACGTGCTTTGATCTTGCCGGCCTTCAGATCCTCGAGCGATCCAAAGTGCCGGTCCCACGCATCTTCGAGATTCTTCAGTGACTGCTGCAACGGCTGCGATGGCGCCTCCTTCAACCAGGACGTCTCCGGTTCTTCTTTCCATCGAGTCATCTCTTCGCAGAGATTGGCATAGCCAGGACGGAAGCCGCACAATTCATAGAGTTCCGGCTCGAACGCGAGAGCACGGTTGAAGACGAAGCGGCATGAGCCGGCAAACCCGCGCATCCGATGCGCCTCTTCTTCATCGACTCGAAGTTCAAATGTGTACCCTTGGAGGCAAGTTCCAGTCGGAGCCGAGTTACCGTCGCAATGTATTCGCTTATTTTTCGCCTCCACTCGTTTACTCAATCCTCATCTGAAGTTCAAGCTCAAACACGATTGAAAAGGCCGGCAGGAAGAAACAATTATCCTGGTGCTATCTGGGTAAACTGAACAACCTCCCATCCCAAAGTACCCTTTCAGGAATAAAGATCCACTTAAACATTTCTATGGGATCTCATTTCTGGGCGAGACAGAGTAGTTCCACTCTCCGTGAAAGGCAGCCGGGGTCATTTTCAACCGTTTCATTTCTTTATCCGGTATTTTGATCCCTTTTGCGTAAGAGTTCATGTTGAGACAGGCTTGGATGGTCAAGCCCTCAACTGAAAGATAGGTGCGCCGATCTTTGATTGACTGCAAAACCCGAACATACATTCGGAATATGCCTGTTTGAAGCTATTAAAGACCTGCTTTCGAGGCTATAAGTGCGCGTATACGACAATCATGGCCAAGACTCCGACAAAACATACGAGCAGGATGCTGTGTCTGAGCGTGAACCGGAATAGCTTAGCCTGGTCCTGAACTGAAATTCCCGTGGCAGCCGCGGCTACGGCGATAGTCTGCAGGCTAATCATCTTTCCCATCACGCCACCGATGGAGTTGACGGCGGCAATAGTGATTGGGTTCAGCCCGAGCCTGCCTGCGGTGACCGTTTGGAGGTTGCCGAAGAGCGCGTTAGAGGAAGTGTCCGATCCGGTGAGGAAGACACCGAGCCAGCCGAGAATCGCGCTGAAGAAAGGGAATAGGGCGCCGGTGGTGGCGAAGGCCAGACCGAGCGTCGCGGTTGCGCCGCAGTAGTTCATTAAGAACGCCATGGCGAGCACAGACGTGACCGTGATGGTGGGCAGCAAGAGCTGGTGAGCCACCGCGAGAAGCACGCGCCCAAATTCGGAGGGTCGAAGCCGGAAGCAAAGTGCAGTGAGCAGAGTGGCTGCCATGCACGAGGTGCCCGAGGCCGCGAACCAGTTGAAGTTGAATACCGCGTGGTACGGGGACGGACGAGAAACAATGGGCGGCATACGGAGAATCACATCGTGCAGAAGGGGCCATTTGAACGAAATGGTCCTGGACTCGAGCGCGGCGTGAATAGGCGTCCATCCCCACAACAGGACGCAGATAACCAGGAAGACGTAGGGCAGCCAGGCATTGATGAGTTGTGAGACGGTGTATTTCGAAGTCAGCTCGGCTTTGGGGACCTCTTGGGCGGCTACGTGGGGTGATGGGTCTTGCGCGTTTTGACCCGGGGGGAACTCCGAACCTGGCAATGACCGGCGAGTTCGAATGATGAGGATGAGTGCGGCGATGGCAGCGAGCGAAGCGAGAATGTCGGTGAGTTGAGCGCCGAGCAAATTGGACACGACAAGTTGAACGAAGGCAAAGACCGATCCGGCTACGATCGCCGGGAGCCATACACCTTTGAGGCCGCCGAGACCCCACCGGGAAGCGATGAGATATGTGGGAATGATGAGCGCGACGGGCGTGCAGAGAAGGCCCGCCGATGCGCTTAACTTATCCACTGGTAGTCCTGTGGTGAGCGCAAGGGTGATGATCGGGATGCCGATGGAGCCGAAGGCCACGGGTGCGGTGTTGGCAAGCAGGCAGAGAGCGGAGGCATCGAAGGCGGAAAAGCCCAGGCCTGTGAGCATGGTCGACGCAATCGCGACCGGAGTTCCGAATCCCGCAGCTCCCTCAATGAACGCGCCGAATGCAAAGGCGATCAAGAGCGTCTGCAGACGGGGATCGATCGTGAGTTTGCCGATGGAGTCTTTGATGATTTCGAATTTGCCGGTTTCGCGTGTCACACGGAACAGCGCGATGGCCCAGAAGACAATCCATGAAATGGGGAACAGACCGAACGCTGCGCCTTCGCCGGCCGCACTGACCGCGGCCGTCAGCGGCATGTGATAGCCGCCGAGGGCGACTAGAAAGGTAACGGCAAGTCCAGAAACGCCGGCTACCCATGCTGGTTTGCGCATAATCCCGAGGAGGAGAAGAACGACCAGGATCGGGATCGCCGCAAGCAAAGCGGAGACCATTAGCCCATTTCCGAAGAGTGAATATGTCTGAGGCCACGTCACAAAGTTTGCCGTCCTATCGCGTCAATGAACGCTCGGTGTAACGCTATAATCCTTTGAGTCATCGGTCAACCGCCTTATCCGTCGGCAAGAAGAATGCGGAGGTCGCGCAGATTGTTGCCCGTGGGTCCGGTGACGATGGTAGCACCAACCTTTTCCAAAAAAGTAGAAGAATGAAATTCGCGCAACGCCTTTTCCGCCGAGGCGCGCAGATCGGTGGCCTGTCCAAAGTTGCCGGCGCCATTGCGCAGAGTTTGAGAGTCGACGACCGCGCCGGCTCGGTCGCTGTGTCCATCGATTCCGTCAGAGCCAGCGGACAAAATTGAAATTGGGGCATCAGATTCCTCGAGGAGGGTTACTGCATACAGCGCGAAGTGTTGGTTGCGGCCGCCATTGCCGGAGACAATGGCCATGCCGTGGTTCTCCGACTCTTTGGGGCGCACGATAATCTCACCCGCCGAAATGAGACAGACGCGCTTGTGTGAGCGGCGCAACTGCCGTAAGCGCTGCAGCAGATACTCCGCGGCCTCGCGATAATTCCAATCGTCACAGCTATTATCGATCACCGTGACGAAGCCCAGGCTTTCGGCCTTAATGCGCGCCGATTCCGCCAGATCGTCGGCGCTGAGGATGGTCCAGGTCAGTGCAGTCAATTCACCTGGCTTGGCGGTCTCCGGCATCTGGTCGGAAGTGAAGAAGCGTCGGATCGATGCAGGAAACTGTTCGAGCAGGCGATAGCGCTTAAGAATCTGGCGGCACTCGGAGATGGTGGACGCATCGGGAAGAGTTGGCCCGGATGCGATCGTTTCGGGACTGCCCGGCGGCACGTCGGAGAGCAGGATAGTGAAGCAGGTCGCAACCTTAGCTGCGAGCGCGAAGCGGCCGCCCTTCACAGCGGAAAAGTGTTTGCGGACGCAGTTGATCTCCATGATGGAGGCGCCGCTGTGCACCAGTGCGCGATGAAATGCGATGGTCTCGTCGAGAGTGATACCGGGGTCGAGCGGTAACTCCATCATCGCGGAGGCTCCGCCGCTGATGAGAAACAGGCAGAGTGTATTAACGGCAGAGGCGTCGGGCGGCAGGTTGTTCAACATCGCCAGGGCGGCGCGCGCGCCGGCGAAGGAGGCTTCATTGGGGAACGGATGACCGCCTCGGAACACCTCGAATCCTTGCCGCGCATCAACGTCAGGAGCGATCAGGACACCTGCTACGTCATCAAGAGTGCTGCTGGGCAGACGAGCGAGCAGCGCATCCAGCATGGACTTCGCGGCTTTGCCCGCAGCAATGACACGAATGTGCTTAATGGAAGAAAAATCGATGAGGTGGGTCCCAAAGAGCAGACGAGCGGATTGGTCGGCGCCGGAGGGCGCCTTCACCTTTTCCATGAAGGCGCGCTCGATGCTGCAATCGGCCAGCGTGTGATCGAATATGCTGCGGGCCACCGCGCGCAAGCCGGACTCTCTCAAAGTGATCCTCACTGCACCAAGCACAGACTTATCGACAATCTTCCAATTTTACGGCGTTTCCAGATTCATACTGGCCGTTGGTGAGATCGTGCCCTTAACCTACCGAGCAATGGCTGAACGAAACTTGCGCGAAAGGCTTCGTATTAATCTGGAAGTAACGAAACGCCTGGAAAAGCCGCTTTGTCGATCGCGCAAAATGGGTGCGCATAGCGGAGAGGGCAAAAAGCAATAGTCTTACCCTCGGTAATGCACGCCTCGAGGCTGCCTTGAAAGCTTCGCAAACGTATGTTAAGCATATGGTCGGACCATCGTCAAGCTTTGCTGCGTTGCAATGTTCATGCAGTTTGGAGATGATTTTGGGGCAGGCTGAGTGAAGCGACTTACTCGACAATGGAGTAAGCATAGAGCGTTAGATAATCCTTGAGCTCCGCGGCGATCGTCATTTCTTCCATTAAGGCAGCCGCCTGGTCCAACCGCGTCTGGCTGCAAGCAGGTCTGCCGGTTTTAAAGCAAATGAAGGCGATGATTTCCTTGTATTGATCAGTGGATATTTTTGCTCAATTGACCGTCTCGTGGGGTTGGGCAAAATATTCATTCTTGTTTTGATCGTTCTCGTGCTGTATAGTCCGCAGTCATGACTATTCTTAATTCCATTGACGCGTTGTCCGATCGTCAGGCCATCAAGGCTTTGAAACTTTTCTATGATCTGTCGCCGGATCGAGCATGGGAAGGGGGGCTCAAGCCTACGCCTGAACGCATTCAGAGTTTGGCTGCCGGTCTTCAGGATGAAGCGCCTGGAGAATATTCACACTTTGTTGATGTGCTGATGGATGAGAGTCCGGGAGGAAGCAATGCTCACGCACGCGCATCGATCTGCCGGCTGCTGCTGGCTTCGTTTCACGGTTCCCCGGAGTTGGAGGCCACGGTAGATGAGGCGGTTCGGTCGGCTTCGAGGCTGGATATGCTTATCGACCCGGTTACCGGCACTTTCATTGTGGTTCTGGCGTTGGCGATACTGCCCCGAATTGAGAAGGGGCCGGACGGTTTGAAGATTATTCCTGCCGCCGGACTGGAGTCCATTCTGAAGGCGCTTCCGCCGGTATTGTCCGCTCTGCCGAAAGAGGCGTGGGCCGTGATCTCGGCCAAGGTCGGAGGCTGATGTGGCTGCTTCCGCTCCTTTGACCCAGATGGCGCTTGCACTTGGGCAGCGCGATAGCCAGTTCAACAAGCGCTTTAAAGACGCGTATCTACTGTTGGCTACCAACCCGAGCGCGGCTCTGCCCGAGCTGGAGTGGGCTGCGCAGGAACATAGTGCCATCGAGCAGCAGCGCGAGGAGCTCGACGCCGCTTTGGACAAGATGCGCACTATGGCCGGCATCGAACTCACGCCGCAGGACATTGCGATGGGCGAGACGAGGGATCGGACTTCACATGAGATCGGGCTTCAGATCGAGTGTGGCAAGGCGACTGCCCTGCTTGAGCTCAACCGGCGCGAGGAAGCACAAAAGGTGGTTGACGCTGCGGTTCAATCGCTGAGGACCGACTCTAGTCCGGATGCGCGAAAGATGTTGCTGCACATGCGAGCGAATCTGCTGGCGGCTGATGCCGGGGGCTTGTAGATGACGCCAGCCGGCAATGTCGCACAAGGCGCTTCCGATGCCAGCGCCGGGTTGGACGCCATCGCTGTTCAGCTTGCCGAACTTGGTGATTGGCGCGGGGCCGCCCAGGTCAAGGCGCAGTCCGGAACGGCGGCCCTGGTATCGCAACGGCTCGGCCTCTTCGATCAGCGCTACCAGGAAGCATTCGATCTAGCCTCGGCGCACGGGCTGACCTACCTCGGGCTGCTTCTGCAGCTGCAAAAGGCGCAGTTTCAGCTCAGCAGCGTCCTGGCCGGCGGGATCGTCGACAGCGTTGCCGCGGAGGCGCGGGAGAACAAAAGCGAACTGATCCAACAGATTATTCGGGATACGGGAGAGGCGATTACCACCTGCGACGCCGTCGACCTTTTGCTGGGGAGTCCGGATGATCAGCAGAGCGCGCTCGGAGCGGCGGTTGATGCGGCGGCCAAAACTGCGGAGAGCTTCGAGCTGCCGGTAACGGTTGGTCTTTTCTCCGATTGGCGGAGCGAGAAGGGAAAGCCTCCGTTGGGAGCGGAGGCGATAGCGGAGCTTCGCGGGCTCTCGGCGCGTTTGCGGGCGGAGCTTGAGGAGCGGCGGATTTCGCTGACGGCCCAGGCTACTGTGATTCGCGCCCAGTTGAAGTCATATCTTGGCGATGTTTTCACCCCGGTGGAGATCCTGGCGCGAGTGGCTGAGAAGGCGGCAAATTTGCCTTCGTGTCTTGTACAGGTGTGTATGGCGCTGGCCGATGCTTATTGCGCCCGCTCCGCGTTCTCAAAGATCAACAGCCCGGAAGCCGCCGAGAGCGACCTGGAACTGGCGGAGCAGGCGGCGGCCAAGGGTGTGGAGACTGCTAAGCTGCTCGCCAATGAGACGGAGAAACTGGCTCCGATGGCCAAGCTCCTGGAAGTTCGCGCCATGCGAGGCGAGGGCGAGAGTTCCTCGGAAGTGGGCAAAGCGTCTGGGTTTTATGGAGACATGGCAATCGGGCAGCGAGCGATTCGGGCTTTGGCCCAAGATCGGCCGGCCGAGGCTCTGGCGCTGCTTAAGTCGCTCTCCGGCGACCCGAGCTCTGCCGGTGATAACAGCGTCGCCGGCAGCTTGGCTCTCAGCGTCCGCGCCGCAGCATACTATGATTTAGGCCGATATGAAGATGCTCTGGCTGAGCTTGATTGCCGCATTAACGTTCTCGAAAAACAAGGCGAGGTCGATGGCGGGGAATATTCATTTGCGCTTAACCACCGTCTGGAAGAGCTGCAAAATCTCTACCTCAATAAAGCCTGCGCGCTCACGAAATTGAATCGTTTGGACGAAGCCTGGAAGGCTTCAGAGCGGGGTCGCACGGCAGGTTTCGGCGGGGTTGCCGCTCGGAATTCGGCGGTTGAGTGGGATGTCTGGCGAGCGTGGCTTCGGACCGAGCGCGCTGCGTTTGTGTCTTTTGGTCTGAGCCACTGGGGAGCGCTGATCATCTCTGCCGGGCCGGATGATGATCAGCCGTCCGCTACGCTGCTTTCTTCGTTCCGGTACGCGGAGATGGCTACGCACCTGCTGAAGGGCTTTGAAGAAGGCCGGCAGACGGAGACGATGGAAAACAGCACCCACTGGACGAAGATCATCTTCGACCAAGTGCCCGATCTGTCGGCGAAGTTGATCAACCCTATCGAAGCGCTGCTGGAAGGGCTTGCCGCCCGTGCCGAGGTGCTCTACATCCTGCCCGATTGTTATCTCTTCCGGGTGCCCTTCGCCGCGCTGACTTTGAGCGGAGGGCGCTATCTCAACGACCTGTGTCCGCTCTCGATGGCACCCTCGGCAGAGTTTGTTCTGGCGAACTCCGGGCGGGTGCGTAAGGGGGGCCGATCCTGCCTGGCGGTAGGCGTGGGCCAGGCTCCTGACGATAAACCGGAGGTCCGCTTCGCCGATCAAGCGACGGAGGTTGCCGCCTTGTGGGCGGGCTCTGGAACATGCACGACGCTGCTCGATTCCGACGCGACTAGAGACGCTCTAAGCCATGCGGTGGATGATGTCGACGTGTTGCATCTTGCGTGTCATGGCGACACTGACCCTGAGGTGCACGACCCTATGAATGCCTCCAGGCTCAAACTGGCCAACGGCATTGTGACCGCGCGGGAGGCGCTGGCGTGGAAATTGCGTGCGGATCTTGTATTCATGAATGTCTGCCAGGGAGGCCGCTTTCGCATCGAGGGTCGCGGCAACATAAGCGGCTTCATTCGAGCATTTCACTCCGCGGGCGCCACCTCGGTGATCGCATCGGTTACGCACATCGGGCCGCTGCCGGCAGGCGAACTGGCCGTTCGGTTCTATCGGCATTGGTTTACGGGCGTCTCGAAGGCTCGTGCCCTGCAGTCCGCCCGGCAGGAAGTGCGGAAACTTTACCCTGATGCCAGCGACTGGGCTTCCCACGCGCTTACGGGTGATTACAGGTAGCTACGGCAGCTTTAAAGGAAAAACGACATCGCTTCGGATCAATCCTCAGCAGGGCTCCGGCTTCTCGCTGCACCTGTATCTGGCCCAAGGCCAGCACCATAGGAATTCCGATCGATGCGGGACAGAGGTCTTCTCCGCGTATCCGCGCCACGCTTGGCTTTTCTTTGTCCGCGACAGCCAGTCGAATCTTGAAATCCAAGCTCGCTGGTGCAGTTCCGGGAGCAACAGAAAACTCGTTTCAGGTCCGCGATTGGCCAGGCTGGGTTGCCTTCCGGGCGAAGACCTGGCATAGGGATGAGTAGCCGGCTATCCACCCTCAGTGTGCCAATCCGCATAGGACAGGCCTCAATCGCAGGCTGTAGCCGGCTCCGCCGATTCAGCTTGCAGTGTCGCTCTAGGAGTCTCAGATTCAGCCAGGCTCGTGACGTCGATGATGATGAGGGTAATGTCGTCCTGTTGCGTCATCGAGGCAGGTTGCCAGCGCCTTACCTCTGCAAGCAATTCGCCAGACAGATGAGACGGTGAATGGGTTTGATTTCTGCGGATGATTTCTTCCAGCCTTCGATTGCCGAACGGCTCCCCAGCGGTATTTTCCGGTTCAATCACGCCATCTGTATAGAGCAGGAACCGGTCTCCGGCAACGAACTGAATTTCGCAGACAGGATATTCCGAGTCGGGCAGAACTCCGATCAAGATACCATTACTTTCGATGCGTTCCATTTCTCCGTTGCGCCAACGGAGAAGCGGCGGATGCCCAGCGGACGAATAGAGCCCTTTACCCGTCTTCAGGTCGAGCCACAGATAAGAGGCAGAGATGAGCCTGCCTCTCTGTTGGCCGGTCAGGATCCGATTCAGTCCGCGCAATACCTCTCCTGGCTCCTGCGCACAGTTCAAAAGTGACTGCATCGCCACTTTGGTCATGGCCGCGACCAATGCGGCGGGGACACCGTGCCCGGAGACGTCAGCCACTAGAAAGCCAACCCTGTCTTGATCCATGGGAATGAACTCATAGAAGTCTCCGGCTACCGCAGTCATCGGGCAATATGCGGCGCTGATCAGCAGACACTTCATTTCCGGAATGCCGATTGGGAGAATTGATGTTTGTATCTCGCGGGCTACGGCAAGCTCGTTCTCAATGGCCATCAGGCGCCGGCCATTGCTGAAAATCCGCTTTGCGACGACGTATCCAAGCGAGAAGATCAACACTGCAAAGGCGAGTGGTTCGAGTACACGATATTCGGGAAGGCCGAAGAAGCCTCTGAGGTTGGCATAAAGAACGGCGACTCCGACAACAAGGAAGCCGATCGTGGAAACCCGGTTGCGCTCAATCCCGGATTTCTCCGCGGTTCTGGGAACGGCGACCACGAATGTGACCAGCAGAATGAACAGAATGACGAGCACATTACTGATGTGGATGAATCTGTACGGCGAATCAGTAAACAGAACTGCCCAAATCCCAGCCGCGCAGATCGGCAGCTCGCAAATCAACATGGCCTGCAAGAATCGACGCACGATGCCGCGACTCATCTCCAGGTAAAACAGCAGCCCCGGAATGACGGTCAGGTAAGACAGAATTGCGATTACGCTCAGACGGCTTGCCCAGAGGGATTGGGGTAACAGGCTGAAGGCCGCAGGCGAATAGGCCAGGATGCGTATGCCCCAAAGCAAGTTCAGCAGGCCGAACCATACGAGTACGCGATTTTCTCTGAGACCACGGATGGCAGACACTCCACACGCAGCCAGGCCAACGAATAGAAAAACCGTCCCCAGCATAATGATGCCAACCTGGTCGCTGAGCATCGTAAGAACCTGCTGATCCATTGGTTCCCCCTGCGGTCACTCAGATTATAGGGGCTGTTGAGTGGGACAGCAGAAACAGCCGTAATAGCGATCTCCGTTGGCGTCTTCGACGGATCCCTTCCCTGCCATCTTCACTTGATGAGAAGAACGATCAGCGTGGCGGCGGTCGCCGGATGAAGCAGGATATGCGCAGTGTTGGGGACCATTCCATTGCGCGGCGGCAAGAAGGAATGGGTTTTGCCGAACATGATTTGATAGCGAGCAGCCCGTTCTGGTTCCGGCCGGAGAAGATAAGGTATCCACCAGGCGCGGATTTGCCCGATGAAGAGCAGGCCATAGCTAATCAAGAGCCAGCTGTAAAGCCAGTCCGGGTAGGGCTGTCTGAAGCGCAACAGGCTAAAGTAGAGCCCGATTGTCCACGGTACGCTTTGAATGAGGGTCACTGTGACGAGACGCCGTCGCGTATCCTGGCTCTGTACCGCCCCGACATCGTTGAGACGTCCAAGGGGAATCCAGTCATGAATCCAGAGAAAAAGAACCTGAAATACCTCAAGAGCGATTAGAATCATCTCTATTTCGTAACTACTCAGCCTGCTCTTCTCATTTAGAATCAGCAGTTTGCCGCATTTCGCTCGACATGCCACTGTTTAGCGAATCGTTTGTTTTCAATGCATTAGGAAATTGCGCAGCAATCAGCAATCATCTAAGGCGCTGATTCTAAATATAATGCCAGGCTGAGTAGTAGTTCTATTTCTTGGTTTGCCGGGAAATGCTGCTGTGCCATTCTCGTCCTCCTAGCACCGTTTTGGTCTCGATGACTCCCCGATGACGGCAAACCGGAAGGAGCCCGATGAGGGAAGGGTCTCGACGATTGGTTCCTATGAGTCAATAGGAATGGCGTTCGCTCGGTCGTGAAGATGAACCCAGAAGCTGCTTTGATGGCGCGAGCGCGATGAGGACTGCGCCGATGATCACAAGAACAGCCACCCCGATCAGTTCTCCCCGTGCGACCATGTTGCGACAGGCCTGGGTGCCCATGAGCGCGGCATGAGCGAAGCTCGACCAGGCTGTGAAGGCAATCACGCTGCGACTTGCCGACGGATCGCGGATGGCTAAAAGTAGAAAGATGCCGAGTGTGACGTACAAGCTGAACTGCATAGAAAGCGCAGGGTCTTGCCGGATAAACACCACCATGGGGTAGCCCAAAGCGATAAAGAGCAACCCCACTACCGTCAGCACGATCTTCAATGCCAATTCACGATTCATGGATCTCCTCTGAATGACTGCCGCCCCGGACTGCTTCGCGGTCGGTTAAAGATTTCGTCTGCATATACCGAACGACCATCATACGCTGAACCCTTCCTGGGCGTTTCTCGAAGCCGCATGGTCGCCTCGTGACCCGCCACAACCAATCTTCGGAATCCAGAAGTCGGCATCCGGACTGGAATCTCGTGATCAATACCAGAGTGCAAGCGCATTTCATTCCGTCCAGACTTTGTCGAACAGCACCTCCGTAAACCGGGCAAGTTGAGCGCCTCACTCTTCTCGCGGGCGCCTCTCAACCTGACCATATCTCGAGGATTAGCTATATCGTTGGCATCTGCGCTTCTCCGTCTTTTAGGAATCGAGTCCAACCGAACTCGGACGGCGGATGGTCATTCTGCTCCCGCACTGCGAAAGTCCAGGTTTCAGGTTACTGCGCGGCAAACGGCTTGCCGCGCACCGTGGCATAGACCGAGTCGAAGACAGTCAGGCCATTGATATTCCAAACTCCCCCCACGGTGATCGGATCGGCGAAGTATTGGACTTTGGCATCGGCGTTGGCGAATTGAGGCCAAAGAGGCAGGCCCGGGCCGTTTGGATTGCCCGACCTCGCGAAGTTTACCCAGTAGCTTGACATCTCGTCAGCCAACCTCCGGTCTCCCGGAGTCCAGTTCCACGGAGACTGATTCAGATGCTCGAAGACATACCAGAGCTCGGCGAAGTGGCTGGCGCCCCAACCGGCATAAATCGAACTGCTCGGGAAGGGCGGCTGCTGTTGAAAAGAGTAGTAAAAGACAGGATGCTTGCCGATTCCTGCCTGCAACCTCGCCCAGGCCCACATGTCCCAGCCGAAACGAAGATCGCGCTCGAGGCCGAGCTGCGCCCGCCCGGCCTCTTCGTCGGTCGCATGGGGATATGCCGCGATGAGCGCAGGGGGAAGCTGGCCAACGCGGCGCTCCAGATCGGTTGAGAAGCTGGCTGAAGTCTCGTGGGAGACATCCACCATCGCACGTGCCTCCTCGCTGTTTGAACCGATCAGCAGCGGGACATCGTTTTGCTGCCCCGCAGCGAACGTCTCGTATGGAGAGGCGGGAAGGAAATAGGGCTCAATCACCGGGTGAACGATGCCTCCGGCGTTTCCCGTGAAGTGGCTTGCTGGCAGCCGGCGCAGCTCGATAACCGATGGCGCTCCCAGCGAAGCAGCGTACTTGTCCCCGTCGCGTTCTGCAATGGCCAGCAGGAACTGAGGTCCGAGTTGGAGCGGCTCAAACAGTCCTCCGCTCTCTCCGATGGCGCGCTCGAACAAGCCCTTCGCGAGTGGCGAGGCCATAAGAATGCTAACCGAGATAGACCCGGAGGATTGGCCGGCGATCGTCACGCATCTTGGGTCACCGCCGAATGCCTCGATGTTTCTATGTACCCATCCGAGTGCAGCAATCTAGTCCATCAGACCGCAGTTGCCGAAGGAGTGGTGCGGGGACTCGCGGGTCAACTCAGATAGCGCAAGAAAGCCAAGTGGGCCAAGCCGATAAGCGATAGTGACAACAATGACACCCTGGTGCGCGAGCTCGTCGCCCCAGTACAAGGGCATCGAGGCCGATCCGTTGATGTATCCGCCGCCGTAAATCCAGACGATTACCGGCAGATGTTCCCGTGCGCTCTTTGCCGGTGTCCGGATGTTGAGGTAGAGGCAGTCCTCGCTCACTGTCGGCGGCGTCTCGCCCGCCATGGACACGCCAACTTGCATGCACGCAGGAGCAAATGCATCTGCTTTGCGCGTGGCAGTCCAGGGAGCGACAGGCATCGGCGGGCGCCAGCGCAACTCGCCGATCGGAGGGGCCGCGAACGGGACTCCTTTGTAAACGTTCAAGCCATTTCCGCTTACTCCTGAGATCGTACCGGACTCTGGCAGGACACTCTGGGCGATGCCCATTGTGGCCAGACTAGCTGCTGCTGCCAGCAAGCAACTGAGTTTCCATTTGTTCTGCAAGGGGTCCTTCTTCTTGGGGTTCGTACGTAGAGGGTGGGATAGTTGATTTTCAAACTTCTGAATAAAGACAGACAGGCTCTATCCTGAATCTCTGCGCGCAATTATCGACCTTACTGGAGCATTCGCACTGATCAAAAAAGACCATGTGCTAGGATATAGGATCCTTAAATCCAGTCCATCTGGACCTTCAAACCGGCTGTACGTCCATGCGTCAGTGTCCATGCGTCAGTGACTTATCAAGAAACAGCATCGAACAGCGTCGAGCCCGTCGAAGCTCGCCAACGATTGCCAATGGTTTCTATCATGGCGCTACGGAGGGATCCCGCATGCTAACTCGAAATATCAATCTAACGCCGGAAATGGATTTATCCGTTGATGCAAAGATTCAGAGCGGACAATAGGCGAACGCGAGCGAGGTGCTTCGCGCCAATCTTGGAGCCGGGGAAGAAGACGAACAGGACAATCAGGCTCAGCTTCAGGCTCTCCGTACGGAGGTTCAAGCCGGTATCGATAGCGGCGTCGCCGAAGGCGATGTCCTTGGTCGAGTTCGCGCTCGTATTCGAGGACGCGCCGGAGTTTGAAGAAATCTCACTGCATGAACAAGTATCCTCTCTCGGTTTTGGCAGAGTTCGTTCTTGCTGACATAGCTGACTACACCGTAGATATTTGGGGTGAATCTCCTCGTACGGTCACTCCAGGCATAGGTCTTGCTCACAACTTCTGTCAGATTCCGCGCCTGCATCTGTTTCACCATCCAATACACGCCCGCAAGCAGAGCTTCTAGGTGCGAGGTGGTGTCTTCGCTCGTCGGTCGTGCTGGGCGAGACGGCTCAGGAGATAGTCGACTTCGGACTTTGCGATCGTCGTCAGTGAGGTGCCTGGGGCGCGCTGAGAGTCATGAAGAATCGCTCCCCGCTTTTGCAGGACGTACTTGCGGACCGCGAGGCCGATGCCCTGCTGCTGCTCGTAACGAATGAGCGGAAGGTGGGCGTCGAACAGATCGTGCGCTGCGTCCCGCTGACCTGCGTGCGAGAACTTGACGACATCGACGAGCATGTCGGGGAACGCATAGCCGGTCATCGCGCCGTCGGCTCCCCGCGCCATCTCGAAATCGAGAAAGAGGCCGCCGTTGCCGGTGAGGATAGAGATGGGACGGAGAGTGCCGTCACTTTGAAACTTGCGCAGCGCGGAGATCTTTTCAAGGCCGGGCCAGTCTTCGTGCTTGAGCATGACGCAGGATGGATTGTCGTTGACGATGCGCTGGATGACCTTCGGCGTCATGACGACGCTGAGCAGCAGCGGATAATCCTGGATGACAAAGGGAATGTCAGGGCCGATGGCGGAGACCGCCTGTGCGTAGTAGTTGACGATCTGATCGTCCGTGCGAAGGCTTGGCGGCGGAGCGATCATGACGCCGGCGGCGCCGCCCTCCATGACGTTGCGAGCGAGCGACCGCATGGCCGCGAAGCCGGGGGCCGAGACTCCGACGATGATGGGGATTCGAGACCGGCGGACGACCTGGTTGGAAATCGCGAGCGCTTCGCCGGGATCGAGCTTGTGGGCTTCGCCCATGATGCCGAGGATGGTGAGGCCGGTGACGCCGCAGCGGAGGTAGAAGTCGGTCATGCTGTCGACGGAGGCGTAGTCGACTGCTCCCTCGGGGGTGAATGGGGTGACGGCGATGGCGAAGACGCCTTGTGCGGTGTGGTCGAGAAGCATTGAGCTAGAATTCCCTCTTCGATGGGATGGGAGCGCCGTCGCGCAGCAGGAAGCCGAAGTCGCAGCCTTGATCGGCTTGCAGGACGGAGTCTTCGAACAGTTTGGCATAGCCGCGGTGCGGGGTTTCGCGGTGCGGCGGGGATTGTTCTAAGGCGGCGAAGCGACGTTCGAATTCGGCTTCGTCGATGAGCAGTTCTATGCGGCGGCCTTCGACGTCGAGCAGGATTTGATCGCCGTTTTGGACGATTGCCAGCGGACCGCCAACGGCGGACTCGGGTGCTATGTGAAGGACGATGGTGCCGAAGGCGGTGCCGCTCATGCGGGCATCGGAGATGCGCACCATGTCCTTGACGCCCTGGCGTGCGAGCTTCATGGGGATGGGCAGGTAGCCGGCTTCGGGCATTCCCGGTGCGCCTTTGGGACCAGCGTTGCGGAGGACGAGGATGTCATCGGGGGTGACGTCGAGGCCAGGATCGTCGATGCGGTTGGTCAAGTCTTCGATACTGTCGAAGACCACGGCGCGGCCGGTATGGCGCATCAGGTGCGGCGATGCGGCGGAGTGCTTGATGACCGAGCTGAGGGGCGCGAGATTGCCGTGGAGGATCGCCATCGCGCCTTCGGGTTTGAGTGGCGAGGCGAAGCTGCGGATGACGTCCTGATTGGGGACGCGTTCGGCGGAGGCGATGGCGTCGCCTAAGGTCCCCCCGGAGATATTCGGGGTGGCGAGATCGAGCAATGCGGTGAGTTCGCGCATGAGCGCGGGCAAGCCGCCGGCGTGGTGGAGGTGCTCCATATAGTGCGCGCCGGAGGGCTTGAGGTTGAGAAGGACGGGGATTTCGCGCCCCAGCTGGTCGAAGGCGTCGAGGTCGAAGGGGACACCGGCGCGGCCGGCAATTGCGATGAGGTGGATGAGGCCGTTGGTAGACCCTCCGATCGCTTGAAGGACGATCATCGCGTTGCGGACCGAGGCTGGGGTGATGAGGTCGCTCGGCTTGGGCTTCCCGGCGATGGCGATTTCAGTGGCGCGTTTGCCGCTGGCTTCCGCGATGCGTCTTCGATCGGCGAGTGGGGCTGGCGCGGCGGCGCTGAAAGGAAGTGCGAGGCCGATGGCTTCGACGATGCAGGCCATCGTGCTGGCCGTTCCCATGACGGAGCAGGTGCCGACCGAGGGGCAGAGGCGGCCGCTAACAGTTTCGATTTCGATCAGGTCCATGTCGCCGGCCCGATGCTGCGCCCACATGCGGCGGCAATCGGTGCAGGCCCCGAGGACTTCCCCTTTGTGGCTGCCGACGACCATGGGCCCGGTTGGAAGGATGATCGAAGGAAGGTCGGTGCTGGCGGCCGCCATCACCTGCGCCGGGAGCGTCTTGTCGCAACCGCCGATGAGGACGACCGAGTCCATGGGCTGCGCCTTGATCATCTCCTCGGTGTCCATCGCCATGAGATTGCGGAGGAACATGGAGGTGGGATGGGCGAAGCTCTCGCCGATGGAGATGGTCGGAAAGACCATGGGCAGGCCGCCAGCGAGCATGACTCCGCGCTTCACGCTCTCGATCAGATCGGGGACGTTGCCGTGGCAGGGGTTGTAGTCGCTGAAGGTGTTCGTGATGCCGACGATGGGCCGCTCCAGCGCATCGTCGGAGTAGCCCATCGCCTTGATGAACGCCTTGCGGAGGAAGAGCGAGAAGCCCGCGTCGCCGTAGCTGGTCAACCCTTTGCGTAAGCCGGTGGTCATATTGGTTCCTCCTTGGGCTCGAGGCTGACGACCGTGGCCGGGGCGAGCGTGAAGATGAGGATCGAGGATGCGACCATGCAACCGGCGATGAGGTAGAGGCCCGAGTTGAGCGTGCCGGTTTGGGTCTTGAGCAAGCCGATCATGGTGGGACTGAAAAAGCCGCCGAGATTGCCCGTACAGTTGACCAGCGCGATGCCGGCCGCAGCGGCGCTGCCGCCGAGCAGCGACGTGGGCAGAGCCCAGAACATCGCCACGGCGGTGATGACACCGGCAGCAGCCAGTACCAGGCCGAACATGGCCAGAGGCGTGTTGCTCCCCGCCCGGGTGCACAGCAGGAAGCCGACCGCGGCGGCAAGACTGGGAAAGATAGTATGCCAGCGGCGTTCGCGTGTGCGGTCCGAGTGGCGGCCGGTGAGCACCAGGGTGACCAGCGCTGTGGCGTAAGGAACGGTAGTGAGCAGTCCGATGGTGAATGCGTCCATGACCCCGGTCTGGCGGATGATGGTTGGCTGCCAGAAGCCGACCGCGTAGGAACCCATCTCGATCCCGAAGAAGACAGCGCAGAGCAGCCAGACCCTGGGACTCGTGAAGACCGACCTCATCGACACATGGGACTTCGTTTCGGCTTCGGCCTGAATCTCGGCGGCAACCGCGGCTCGTTCATTTGCGGACAGCCACTTTGCCTCAACGACCCGGTTATCGAGAAAGAGAAATATGACGGCGCCGAACAGGATCGCGGGGATCGCCTCCAGGATGAAAAGCCACTGCCATGCGGCGATGCCATGGGTGCGGCTGAAGTGATGGAGGATGAAGCCGGAGAGCGGGCCGCCGAGGATGCCGGAGAGCGGGTTGCCGGCCATGAGCAGGGCGACCATGGCGGCTCGGCGATGGGCGGGAAACCAGTACGTCAGGTAGAGGATCATACCGGGGAAGAAGCCGGCTTCGGCAACGCCGAGCAGCAGGCGCGCCATATAGAACTGAACGGGAGTGTGGACCAGAGCGGTGAGCGCTGAGACGATGCCCCAGGTGACGATGACGCGGCAGATCCAGATGCGTGCGCCGACCTTATGCAGAATCATGTTGCTGGGAATCTCGAAGGCGAAGTAGCCGAGGAAAAATATGCCCGCCCCGACGCCGTAGACGCTGTCACTGAAATTGAGATTGCCCATCATCTGCAGCTTGGCGAAGCTGACGTTGACGCGGTCGATGTAAGCGATGATGTATCCGGCGAGCAGGATCGGCATAAGGCGCCACGCGATCCGGCCGTAGAGACGGTCGCCGCTGCGGTAGGGCGTCAGGTTCGGTGATGTCACGGCTGGCTCCGGTCAGGCGCGGTTTACTCCTCAGCGCTGGGCTGGGGCGGCGCAGAAGGCCCTGTAGCGGGCTTTGGTCTCGGCGTTGGGCGGGTAGAGGCCGGGGAGCGGAAGGCCGGAGCGGACTTCGCCGATGATCCAGGCTTCGAGTTTTTCCTGTTCGACGGCGTCTGCGACGACTTCGTCGAGGAGCGCGGCGGGGATGACGACGGCGCCGTCGTCATCAGCGACGATGACGTCATCGGGGAAGACTGCTACACCGCCGCAGGCGATCGGCATCTGCCAGCCTACGAAGGTGAGGCCGGCGATCGATGCGGGTGCCGCCGTGCCCCGGCACCAGACGGGCAGGTTGGTGCTGAGGACGCCGGCGAGGTCACGAATGACGCCGTCGGTGACAAGGCCGGAGACTTCGCGGACGCGGATACGCTCGCAGAGGATGTCGCCGAAGATGCCGGCGTCGGTGACACCCATGGCGTCGGCTACCGCGACGCAACCGGCGGGCATGCACTCGATGGCGGCGCGGGTGGAGGTGGGGGATGCCCAGGATGCGGGGACGGCCAGGTCCTCGCGCGCGGGCACGAAGCGGAGCGTGAACGACGGGCCGACAATGCGGCGCTGGCCGGGGCCTAGAGGCTTGGCGCCGCGCAGCCAGATGTTGCGCAGGCCCTTGTTGAGCAGGACCGTGGTGAGAGTTGCGGTAGTGACGCCTTTGAGTATTTCGATGGTTTTGCTGTCCAGTGGCATAGCCAGTTCAATCCTTCCTAAATGCTGGTCGTCATCCCGCCATCGACGCGGATGACGGAACCGGTGATGTAGGCAGCATGAGTGCTGGCAAGGAAGACGACGACGTCGGCATATTCTTCGGGTTTGCCGTAGCGGCCCACGGGAATGGTGGCGGCGCTCTCGGCGGCGACCTCTTCCACGCTGCGGCCTTCGCGCTTGGCGCGGGCCTCGTCGAGCATAGCGACTCGCCCAGTGGCGATGCGTCCGGGCACGATGATGTTGGCGGTGATACCGTCTTTTGCGACTTCGCGGGCGAGCGTCTTCGACCAGCCGACCAGCGACATGCGAAGCGTATTGGAGATAGCGAGATTCGGGATGGGCGCGAGAATCCCAGATGAAGTGCTGGTGAGGATGCGGCCCCAGCCACGAGCCTTCATACCGGGAAGGACACGGTCCGTGATGGCGATGACGGACAGAACCATGGCCTGAAATTGTTTGACCCAAAGTGCGGGATCTTGACCGGCTGCAGTGGATGGGGGCGGCCCGCCAGTGTTGTTGATGAGGATGTCCACGGTGCCTAGTTGGCTTTCAATTTTTGCGATATTGGCGTCGATTACCGACAGGTCGGCCAGGTCCCAGACGAGGCTGAGACTGCTGCCCCCGATCGAACCAAGTTCGGCCATCGTGGCATCGATAGAAGTTGCCCCGACACCGGCGACTGCAACCTTGGCGCCTTCAGCGGCGAAAGATTTCGCGATAGCGCGCCCCAGTCCACCACCGCCGCCCAGCACCAGGGCTGTTTTCCCCTTGAGTCCTAAATCCATTCATGATCCTCGTCAGGCCATAATAATTGCGCGAGGCCTCAGTTGCGAAGCCGCACTCCTGTCCAATAGAAGATGGGCCTTCGGTCAGGATGGTGTTCCCATGTCCGCAAAATGATTTTTTGTTGATGACGTGCATCGCTTCGGTCGGGTTGGGTTGAGGAGCGGCCGCCGGCTGGCGTGATCGATTCTCACCTGCATGCAGTATCGGATAGTACCGGATCGTACGCCGCGGTCGCTTAATGCGATTCATCTTGCTCGGCTGGCGAAGGGCCAGCGAATGTGCGGGCGGTGCTGAAGAATCACTATGAGCCAACGATTTCCCTCGCCGAAGAGTATGGCGGCGATTAAGGACAAAACGGGCTATTTGGAGAGTTGACCCGCCAATGTGCCCGAACCTCACTGACCAGTGTTTGTTCTCCATGCATGATGTTGCGGTCCGGACCTGATTCGATGACCCGCTTCCCTGCTGAGAAAGACTCCGATGCTCCACATAATGAATTACTTACGGTCATATATGTCCCA
>Ga0208193_1000350_pt1 | contig 27706 bp, 27 predicted proteins | sample June2015DPH_17_2_FD_184716 | JGI IMG/M metagenome (GOLD analysis project Ga0208193, IMG submission 184716) | Peatland microbial communities from SPRUCE experiment site at the Marcell Experimental Forest, Minnesota, USA - June2015DPH_17_10... | ecosystem: Environmental > Terrestrial > Soil >... | reverse complement strand
GGGGTTGAGGAGGGGGGCGGAATTTGGGTCGGGTGAGGGGGAAGGCGGGGTGGGCGGATTGGGGCTTCGGGGAGGCTGTGTGACGTCAGGGAGGTCGATGCGCCATTTCCCAGATCGGCGGCGGCGTTTACCAGGAGTAATCCTCGGGGTGAGACGTAGTCAGATTCGAAACCGCTCGATCGATAAACGTAGATCGCGATAGCACTTGTCAAATGACGTCGCGGCTCTCGCCTGGTTCAGGTCGAATATCGCCGCCAGCGCAGGCTGGTCGATGGTCTCGGAGTAAACATGCCCGCTCATGCGCTGGCGAAGCCATTCCTTGGCTCCTCGAATCCCTTCTGGGTCTTGAGGAGGAGTCAAATCGGCGGGCAGCCCACGCTTTCCGCGAATCGACTCTGCGGCTGCTAAAAACCAACTTTCAAATTCCCGTTGGGGAAGGATCACGGACACTTGCAGTCCCATGCCTGCTGCTTTCGCGCGAGCCAAGAGAATTGGGGCCAACGTAGCCGGGCAGTCGTCGTCGCTATCGAGAAGGATGAAGACCCCTCCACGCGGGCGTGCCTTAAGCGCTGCCAGTTCGACAGCATGCTCGAGTTCTTGACCGGCCGTGCGCACCAAGCTGCTCCGCGGCCTTCGGATCGGCTGCAGGACATCAAGGGGCACAGCCGGATCGATATCGTATCCAATACGACGAAACAAGATAGGAGCCGCCTTAAAGTCACCGTGGCCTTCCACCACAAGGCCGATCTTGATCGGCGTCACAGCTCTGCTCCGTCAAACAGATCCAATTTGCCTTGTTTTGGAGATATTGGACCGAAGAGCTTGATATCCGGCCGCAACTGATCGAGCCGGAGCAATTCGCCAGGAGTGTACAGTCCCTTGCGCACAGCTTCGCGACTCGCCTCATCGAGCGGAGCAATTTGCGTAGTTCCTTTCTCGGCATGGACCGCAAGCAGGAGTTCAGCTTCAATGTCCGCGATGTCAAGCAGGTCGGGGCTGTGCGTCGTGACGATCACCTGTGTTGACCGGCTCGCCTCCCTGAGCGCGTCATGTAGTGCACCGACCGCCGCGGGGTGCAGGGCAACCTCCGGCTCTTCAATGCCCACCAGAGGTACGCTTGGAGCGGCGGAGTCTTGAGACTGAAACAGCGCGACGAGAATGCCGAGCGCGCGAAGGGTTCCGTCCGACATGTTGCCGGCGAAGAACCGCCACGGATCGCTGGAACCCGCGACTTCTTGCCGGAACTCCAAGGTCGCTTTGAGTGGAACGTCTTTCACGTCGACCCCACTAACACCTGGAACGATCGAGGAGAGATACTCCTCAATACGTTTCTTGCGGGTCTCGTCGCGCATGGAGAGTTGTCGCAGCACGCTGGTCAGGTTGCTGCCGTCGCGGACGAGAAGCTCTCCGGAATCCGGCGCTTGGAAATCACGTATCCTGTCCGGATTCAGGCTGTAAAAACCCATCCTTGACAAAGCGTCGTAAACAGGCCTGAACTTTGGCACGCCTGAAACGTTGACTAGGTACAGCCGGTCCTTCAAAGCGGCAGGTGGAGCAATGCCGTTTCGTGTTCCGCCTAACTCAAGTTCCTTAACGTCTCCTGCGATGACCAGGAAACTGGCTCGCTCGGGTCCGAGTATCACGCACTCCTCCCTCTGAACCTCGTAGCCGCCCGGCGGACGCGCGCCAATTCTGAAGGCATAATGACCCACGGCAGAGGGCAACTGAAATTCCAGACGCATTCCAAAGTGGGTAGGATGCCCACGGCTGCGGCGGCGGACTTCGGCGATGCCTCCGCGCTCGCGCAAGGCATTGTCGAGAGAACTTCGCAGCGAATCGCTGGTGAAGCGCAAGGCGTCTAGAAAGTTGCTCTTCCCGGAGCCGTTTGGGCCCACCAGGAAGGTCAACGAACGCAAGTCTACGCCGCTCGCGGCGATACTCTTATAGTTCTTCAGCACGACACGCGTTAAAAAGGGCGTCACGTCCGTCATTGTAGTCTCGTAACGAGCTGTTCGTTTGGGACCAGGGTGGGTCAGCGGGCTGACGTCATTCCTTGAAGCCGTTTCCGGAAGGTACCGGCGGCACCCGCGAAGTTCCCCGAAGCCAGCGACGCCTCGAATTCCGGCTGGATCGCGGCGGGAGTTTCGTGGACGCCAAGAGAACTTCCGCGTGCGTCAGCGGCCGAAACAGTACTCGGCGCCGTCGGAGCGCGAGCAGTCGCGCGAGCACCTCGCCAAGCACCCTGCCTGTGAAACAATGAGGTCATGATGCGACCGTTTGCCGCTACCGTATGTCGCGAGGGGAAGTGGTATGTATCCCAGTGCCTGGAACTCGACGTCGCTAGCCAAGGCGAGACTGAGGAAGAGGCTCTTGCCAACCTCAAGGAAGCGATTGAGCTGCACTTCGAAACGCCGCAAGCAACACGGCTGCCTCAGGTCCGCATGATCGAGGTCGAGGTCGGGGCGGCTTAAGGCCCAACCCTTTCGCGAGATCAAGCGCCGGGTTGAAGCGGCCGGATTTGTCGAAGCCAGCCAGAAAGGCAGTCATCTCAAGTTCGTACGACGCTCGGGAGAAGGCGTCGACACTGCGATCGTGCCGAGGAAATCTGAGATTCCTGCCGGAACGTTACGCAGCATTCTCAGCCAGGCCCACATCAGTCCCGGCGATTGGGACGAACTTTAGCGGGTCGGATGTCTGTCCGACCAGGAGAAGTAAGTTTTCCAGACAGCACCCAGGTCCGCATCCGGGAAGCTTGTAGATTCGTCGCATGAAACGCCGCCCACGGAAACCGGGGTTCGGCTGCGATGTCCAAATGACGGCCTCGGGGCTGCTATTCTAGATTCGTGGATAACCGGGCACAGCCTGTCGGGAACTCTCAAACGCACAGCGCCGTCTCGCCTACCTTCGAGCAACTGGCCGCTCAGCAGGGCGTTACTCCAATTGACGATTTCGCCTCCCTGCTTGGGGAGCCGTCACCGGAAGACGAATCGGTGGAGGAATTTTCCGCGCTCCTCCGCGAGTGGCGTAGAGAGGGAGCTCGTCCCGTCACCCGGCAATGAATGCCGCTATGGTCGACACGGACGTAGTGTCGATGCTTTTCAAGGGAGATTCACGAGCGCTTGCCTACCGGTCCCACGTCGCAGGCCGGCTGCTTGGGATCTCATTCATGACACTGGCTGAGCTGGATCGCTGGCCGCTCGAGCGGGACTGGGGCCAGGGGCGGAAGCTGGAGTTGGCGCAATATCTGACAAAATACACGGTCCTGCCTGTGAGCCGCGAATTGTGCGCCAAATGGGCCGAGGTGGCTTTTGCCGCCAAGCGAAAAGGACGTCCGATCGAAACGGCGGACGCCTGGATCGCAGCCAGTGCGCTGCACTATCAGGTCCCCCTCATCACCAATAATCGAGACGACTGCTCGTCGGTAGAGGGTTTGGCGCTGCTCTCGGCGTAGATCCGGGTGAGGGCGGGGTTAGCAGGGATGGGCGCCTGGTCATCGAGTGTCGCGGAAACTCGGTGGCGTCAGTCGAGCCGGTTCACGCGGACCAGTTGGTTCACCATTTCGGGCTCGCCCGAACGGCGTCGTCGATGCGCTGCGCCTTGGGGACGGGCGGAATTGGGGTTGGCGGGGCAGGTGGGATTTGGCGATAAGGTAGCCAAGCCCATACGTCATTTCCCAGATCGGCCGTTTCACGCGAGTCATCGAATTCTCCAGTCGCTGGCCGCTCATTTCAACCATTCCGAAGCTGGGATGCCGCTGCCCCCGATAATCGCCCTCATGGTTCCCAGCGGAAGCATGCGGCCACGGTGATGGGCAACGATAACCTGCTTTCCGGTGAGTGGATGCCTCCACTTCTGGTGGCTCCCACAAGCGCCTATCCAGAGAAAGCCGTGATGGCGAAGAATTCCGATCACCTGGTCTGAAGTGAGCCTCGGTGTCCCGCGTTCACCCAACCGTGACCTCGAAGAGCTTCGCGTCTTCAGGCAAATCGATGTCTCCCGGCGTCAGGTAAAGCTCTATGGCCTCTCGGATATTCGCGCTGGCCTCCGCCTCGGTTTCGCCGGCGGAGGCGCAGCCGGGGAGTTCTGGGCAGACCGCCGAGTAGTCGCCGGTCTCGGGATCATGTTCCAGAATGACTCTGAATGTCATATCTCAAGTATAGTTTGCGAACCTGGTCACTGAACGTGCGCGGCTTGTACGCTCGTACGCCGGGCTTGGCATACCGCTTCCGCGAACATGAACGGCGTTTCACGGGCCAGTGTACGGGTGGCCGCGCCGAACGGCTCTCCGGCAACTGAGACACTGCCGCGGCCGCCGCCGCAAACTACCCCGTCACGATGGCTGCTTGAACCAGTCCAGCAATATCACTCCCTTGGGCCAACTGCCAAAGATCAGCCGATCGCCATCCGCGCCATACAACTGCCCTTTCGCCCCGGTCGCGACCGGCTGCCATGTCGATGTCGCGCGGTCCAGCCGCACCACGATGTCCTTCTGCGTTTTCGGATCACGCTCCGTGGCGTATACATTGCCATCGGAAGTCGGCGTTACGCACGCAAACTGATTGCCATCGATCCGCCACCTTCCCAGAACCTTTCCGTTGAAGTCTACCTCGACCCACTCCTGTTTATTGCCTGTCTCTCCGGAGAAGGCCACAAGGCCAAGGTGATCCGGCATCACGTGGATGCGCTGTTCCTGCGCCTGCGCCCCTCCCGGCTCCAAGCCCTTCGGAAACACCGACCGCGGCAGAAAAGCGGCCATCTGATTCCCAGCCGCCGAATAGTGCCGCAGCATACCGAAGTCTCTGGCAGGGACCTGAGAACCCTTCGCAGCCCGTTGCCAGCCGAAGCTCCACAACGAATGATCCGCGTCGAAAGCCACGCTGCCCGGCATGAACAGCCCGGTGTCGATAGTGCGCAGCAGCGTTCCCGAGCCGTCGCGAATCTCAATCCCCGACGGTCCCCTGCGCGTCCCCCATGCGACCGCAATCGTCCCGTCGGAATCGATCGCGATGCCCTGCACATACGACCGCTCATCCCCGCGCCCATCCAGATCGATCACGATGGAAGAATAGCCGTTCGGCGAAAACACGCGGACGTGGTCGGGCATATCGATGAAGTACAGGTGATTGTTGGCGAGCCCCGGCAGAGGGCCCGAAATCACCGCTCCGGTTTCGACCTCGCGAACCGGGCTTTGCGCAAATCCGACGCAAGCCGCGGCAAGTAACAGCGGAACTACTCGCATCGCGAAAGCCTCCTACGCTATATCATGACGCAAGCAGCGGCCGATGAGTGCAGCCAAGCCGGTGTCTAAGTTCGGCTTCAACGGTTTCCCGCGCGTGGAATCGCCGGCTCTCTACAGAGAGCGGACGCGATGAACGATCTCCCTCGCCGTGGTCACTTCGGAAGATGCCAGGCGCCCGGAAGCATCAAACGAATTGCTATGGCTCGAACTTTAGCGAATTCTTCGCCGGCGTCCGCGCCGAACGATTCCTCCCCGATCCAACGTTCGACAGCTGTCAAGAGTTGTGGCGTCAAAGGGTGATTCAGGAGCGGATGCGACGCATGCGATTCGGCTTTCCAAGCGCTAACGTCCGACGGATCGCGATCGTTATCGAGAATTGAAGCGCACACGGCGATACACTCGCCGCAAATATATGCTTTCGCGACGTCCCGAGAAGGGCTGCTAATCAGTTTCTCAACGGAGTCCTGAGACTTGAGGCAGAAGGAGCAGCACAAGGCTTCCTTATCTTGACCACTTCGCCGAACCATCATTGCACCTACCTTCAGGATACCGCTGCGAAAAACGTCGATCAATCAATTACTGCATTTCCAGTTTCTCGTGAGGTGGTAGACGCGGAAGCCGGAAGTAAACTTGGCGGGTAAACGCCCATCGCACGGAAGTGAAGAGCCGGCTAGCCGCCCGGCCGCCTCAAGGCGGCGTCACTCGATCCGCTGAACCCATTGGCTCCGCCAGGCTGGCGCCTCGAAGGGATCCGCGAAATACTGTGTCTCATGTACAACCTTACCGTTGCGGAATTCCATAATACTCACTGTGTATGCCGGCCGCCCCTGATAGGTGATTGTGTATTCGGTGATCCAGAGATCGCCTTTTCCGAGAATTCGCTTGACGTTAAAACCTGACGGCTTGCCTGGATGATGACTCCGCAAGGCCTGCAAATTGCTTCGCCCGAGGATTCGCTCACCCGACTGAGGATAATCACAAACGGAATCTTCATCGTAAATATCGTGTTCCGCGTTGATATCGCCGGCGGCCGACGCCTGCCAGTGCTTATTCAGCGCTTCACGTATTTGTTCCTCTTGCATGGACTGCCTCCAAGTACGGTTTGGATTTCATGATCATCTACCTTGTGGAATGAAACCAGGGCTGCCGGTTTTCACTACTTCATTGAACCTCTGTCTAGTTTGAATTTGACTGATTTCATCAAGCGCCTCTTCCGGAAGAGCGGAGATGTTGAAATTCTCCCGCGCGCGGGCCGCGGTCCTGGGAGTAGTAAGCAAGGCCGTGCCACGCTGCACCGCCCAAGCCAACAGTACTTGTGCCGGCGTCTTTCCAACTCGTCCGGCAATTGCCGAGATGACTGGATCTTCGAGCGGCCCCGGCTTCATTCCGTGACCCAATGGCGCAAAAGCCAAAAACACGATGTCTTTCTGCTTGCAGAATTCCAGAAGCTCCGTCTCCGGCAGATACGGATGTGCTTCGACCTGGACCACGGCCGGCTTGATTCTCGCAGATTCGTAAATGGGCAACAGTTCGTTCAGGTTGATATCAGACAGTCCGATGGCGCGGCATCTTCCACTCTCGACGAGACTCTCGATCGCCCCCCAGGTATCGAGCAAAGTCACGCCGGGGTCGTAAAGGATATTGCCGTTTTGATCCCGCGGATCCTGCTCTTCCCCCGGTTGAAACGCAAATGGAGTGTGAATGAGATAGAGATCCAGATAGTTGAGCCCGAGTCTATCCATACTCGCCTCGAGAGCCGGTTTGACCCGCTCGGGCCGATGATTGGAGTTCCACAACTTTGTGGTAACAAAGATGTCTTCGCGCGCAATCCCTCCAGCGGCGAGCCCTGCCTGCAACGCTTCGCCCACCTCACGCTCGTTCCGATATCGTTCCGCGCAATCGAAGTGTCGAAATCCAGCGTCCAGCGCGTCTCTGGTGGCACTTATCGTCGCGGCGGCATCGGGAATCAGGGTACCGAAGCCGAGTACGGGCATATGGCCGGCTCCGTGGTTGAGCGGCATTCTTTTAGTGCGCAAATCGGAAGATTCGATCATGATGACACTTCGCTAGTATCTCGCATCCAGCAACACGCCCGGATGTCCATCAGTGGGGCGGGTTCAGCCTGTACGATTAGCGTTTGCGCGCCACTGGCTTGCGCGCAGTTGGCTTGCCGAGCGCCACCGCCGGCTTCCTGGGTTCCGCGGGCGCAAGCCGCATCGAGTGCTTCCAGAACACGCCTAACAGACCCGCGAACAGCAGTAACACTGCCAAAGTCGGCGCGTTCCAGCCGTCGAAGGAAGGCCGGGCCAGATGGTCGCCCAGGAACGTCATGGCGCCGCCGTTTCTGGCGTACCAGCCCTGCCAATCCTGCGCGTTGCTTTTCAGATCCTGCTCGAAGAGGTTCGCGTAGCGCTGGACCACCGGACTCTCCTGTGGCAACTGGCGGTCGCGCCGCAGCCATTGGTTGTCTTGCCCCTCCTGGTTCTTCATGTGCCAGTTGCGCCACGCCGCTGCGGAGAGTGAATCGGGGCCCATGGCGCCAAGCTGCAGGTCGTTACCGATGAGGTTGAATCCTTCGAAGACCGTCTTTGACGGAGTATTGTCGAAGCTCTCGACGCGGGCCTGCAGAAATACGCCAAGCGAGAAATCCACTACGCACCCGGCGATCAGGAGTACGGCCGTCCAGCGCCGCCACGGAAACGATGCCGCTATCAGCGTTATGCCAAGCGCTTCGATGGCGATCAGGGTCAGATGCGCGACGCCGATGTAATCCCGCTCACCCACCATGGCGATGCCGGCGACTATCACGAACGGGGCGAGATACAGCCAAAAACGATACTCGCGCCCGCGGGCAGGCCGGCGCATGGCGCGGCAGAATATCCAGAACGCGACCGGGCCGCCAATCAGCCCCATGCCAAAGATGAGATTGGTCTGGTAGATGGCGAAGAAGTTATCGCGCAGCTTGCCGGCCGCATTGGGCTGGTCGAACATGCTCAGAGCGTCAGGATCCCTGAAAATGGCTGGGACGGCGGTGTCGAGAAGGTTGGAGCCGATCTTCATCACCGTGCTGCCCCGATACTGCGCGCTTGAGGTGACGCTGGTGTTCGATGCGAATGTATCGTGGATTCCGTATGTCGCAATCGACCAGCCGAACCACGTCGCCAGCAGAAGCCCGCAGGCGCAGGCGATGATGGCGAGCTCGCGAAGCTTGTGAGGGCGCTTCGGAAACACGCGGAACAAGTAATGCAGCGCCAGAAATGCGATATAGGGGCCTGCGGAATAGTGCACCAGCAGCCCCCCGGCCAGCGCCAGGAACGCCGCCGCTATTCGCAATCCGTCGTTTTTTCGCAAGCCCGCGAGGTAGAGCCATAGCGCGAGCACTACGAAGAAGGCGGTCAGGTCCTTGGTCCACGTGTAAGTGGCGTTCTCCATCAGCATGGGATTCATGGCGAACAGCGCCACCAGCGGCAATACGCGCGCGCTTCGCTTCTTGGTCAGCCCGCGCAACATCAGACAGCACGGCAGCAGAAGGAGCAGGTTCAGGAAGGTGAAGACAAGTTGAAAGGTCTCGTACCGGTCGGCGGTCTGGGCGAGAAAAAACGCGCCCAGAACGTTCATCATCGGCGGCCGGGCGGGCAGTTTGTAGTCCCCCACGATGGGCACGCGGACAGGAAAGCGATGCAGAAAAAATAGCGTGCGCTGGAAATGTTCGGCCCAATCGCCGACCCAAAAGGCGCCGGAGTAATTGCGGATCATGCTCAGAATCGCCAGGGTCCACGCAAGCAGAAAGCCGTAGCCGGCCAGCGCCTGGCGGGCGCCGTAAGAGCACACGAGGCGGCGGATATCTTTCCACGCCAGGACGCCCATCAGAACCGAGGCCGCCGCAAACGCGCGGCAGACGGCCGTGAGGGAGCCGGGGGCGAGGCAATAGGCGCCGAAGCACACCAGATAAAGAACGATCAGGGACAGCCCGATGGAGCCGCAAAGCTTCTCGAGCGGGTTCCAGGGCAGGCGGCGGACGGCGATGAATCCGGGCGCAAACGAGCACACCGCAAGCAGTAAGAGAGTGAGCCCCAGTTGCGCCGCCAGCATCAGCAACCGTTAGTGTAGCCCAGAGGTCCGGGGCTGAAACGCTTTGCGGGCCGGCCTTCTTTCGAGACACGAATCGGGTTTGGAGCGGCCACCTGCGTCGAGCCCCGAAGGCCGGCAGCGGCGGGGTTGGCTGACGGGTTGGGCGGCAGCTTGGACGGTTGAATCGCCCTCGTCAGCCTGCGAATTGGCTACAATCCAGAGGATAAAGGGAGAGATTCGAATGCGCACTTGCCGAATCATTCTTGTCGCAGCTGCGGCATCAGTTGGGCTGGCGCCGCAATCCGCGCGCGCCCAGGCCGCCGATGCCAAGACCGCCGAGCAGGTTTTCAAGAACATAATCCAGCTCAAGGGAACGCCCGCCGACCAGGTGCAGCCCGCCATGCAGTTCATCGCTGCCTCTCTCGGCATGGACTGCGCGTTCTGTCACGTGCAAGGCAAAATGGAGGCGGACGACAAGGGAGCGAAGAGAACCGCGCGCGAGATGATGGCGATGACGGCAGCCATCAACACCAACAGCTTCCGCGGTCAACGGCAAGTGACCTGCTACTCATGCCACCGCGGATCGACGCGCCCCGTGAACATGCCGCCCGTTCTTGAATCCGATGCCCCCGCGAGCTCCGCGACGGCTGCTGCCGCGCCTGGCGCGCCTGTTGCGAACCCCGGCGCCCAAGGCGCCACTGTCGATCAGATTTTGGAGAAGTATGTGGCGGCAATTGGCGGCGCCGACGCCATGAAGAAGGTCACGAGCCGCGTAATGACGGGCAAGATTCTGGCGGGTGGATCGGAAACGCCCATCGACGTAATTACGAAAGCTCCTAACATGCGCGTCTCCATCACGCACAACGCTACCGGCGACAGCTTCACGGCCTTCGATGGGACGGCGGGATGGCTGGGCAGCACCGGCCATGCGGCGCGGGAGATGTCCGCCGCCGAATCGGCCGCCGCCGGCCTGGACGCGGAGTTTTATCTCGGGCTGCGGGTGAAGGAGCTGTTTCCCCAACTGCGCCGCGGCCGTCCCGAAACCGTGGCCGGCGCCGAGTGCGAGGTACTCAACGGCACAGCCCCGGGACGCCCGGCCGTGCGCCTCTACTTCGACAAGAGCTCGGGCCTGCTGGTGCGCATGGTGCGCTACGCCGACACGCCGATGGGCCGCAACCCGACGCAGATCGACTACGCCGATTACCGCGACGCCGATGGCGTCAAGATTCCGTTCCGCTGGACGCTATCCCGCCCCAATGCGCGCTTCACGATCCAGATCGCGGAAGTGAAGAGCAACGCGGCGGTGGACGATGCGAGATTCGCTAAGCCGGCGGGAGAGGTGAAGTAGGCGGCGGCTGGGGCGTGCGGCGACAGGCCGGGAGGCCTGTCCTACTCAACTCATTTGATCTACGGCTTGGATCAGCGCGCGAATATAGCCGTAACAGAAGGCGAAAGACTGGAGGCCGTTGGGATCGTTAGCGGCCACTGGGACGTGATCGGGCATCAGCAGATACTGGTAGCCGACTTCCTTGTAAACCTGGATCACCTTGACGAAATCGACGTCGCCTTCGTCGGGGAACGTTTCCACAAAATCGTTGCGGTGTCCGCGAATGTTGCGGAAGTGCACGTTGAAAATCTTGCCGCGCGTGCCGAAGTAACGGATCACGTCGAAGATCTCCTTGCCGGGGTCGGCCAGCATTTCCGAAACGGTTCCCTGACAAAAATTCAGACCGTGATAGGGGCTCTCCTGGATGGTGATGAACTTCTTGAGCCCGTCGACGGTGCCGAGGACGCGATCCACGCCTTGATACCCTTCGGGCGGCATGCCGGGATCGTGCGGATGGCACGCCATGCGGATCTTGTATTCGTTGGCGACGGGGATGATGCGGTCCAGGAAGTAAGTGATGCGCTCCCAGAACGCTTCGGCATCCACGCGGCCGGCGCGCGTCAGGGGAGTCGCGGGATGGGCGTCGGCCAGGCGCCACGCGCTCAATGTGGAATCGCCGCGGCCGGGCGCGCGGCCGGGGAGGCGCACCACGCCGAGAATGCTCATGTTGTATTTAATGGAGCCGATTCCGGCCGCTGCGCAATTCTTGATGAGCGTTTGCAGGCCTTCAATGTCGCGGTCGCGCTCGGGGCTTTGGGCGAGCATGATGGCGCCGTGCTTTTCGTGGTCGATGTGGCTCGACGTCAGAATGGGCGCCGCGATGCCTTCGATGTTGACGCTGTTCTTTTCGGCCAGGTCGCGCATGCGGTTCAGCTCTTCCACGGTGGCGTAGACGCGGTCGCCCTCGATGTTGGGATAACCGCATACGTCGCGGACGCCGTAGCGCGCAAAATACTTCAGATGCGTCTCGTTGGTGGGCGCGCTCTGGCAGCCCAGCTTCATCAGGGCGCGCTTGGGCGGCGCGGCGGCGGCAGGCTGTTCGCCCAGCCCGGCGATCGCCGCGGCGGCGCCGGAGGACTGAAAGAATTGACGGCGGTTCATGTGGTTTGCCTCCACCGGCAGTATACCAGTGGCGCGGGCCCATGGCCTGCGAACTTCCGAGCCGCTCTTAGCGCTCGGGTTCCAGGCAGCAATCTGTAAGTAACCGGCCTTCCCAAACGGGCTCTTGGCAGGCCATGGGCCCGCCCCACGCCTTACTGCGCCGTTTTCGGATAATCCGCGTTGGCCTGCACTTCGCGAATCTGCGCCGTATGCCGCGCCGAATGGGATGCCAGTAACAGCAGAAACTGGTAGCCGTCCATGGCGCCCGTAGGTCCGGGTAAGGCGTGTGTGCGCAGCTCGTCCTGAGTGGTCTTGACGTAGGCGATAGTCTTGTCGCGCCTGGCTGTGAATTCGCGCGCCGCATCGGCCGGTGTGGCAAACTTGCCGGACGGCGCAATGGGTTCCGGCGCGGTGGCCTTCTGGCTGCGGTCCTGGATGGTCGCTACCAGTTTCCGGTCGGATTCCGCATTGGCCGTCGCCAGGCGCGCTACTGCCGGAGTCTTCAAGGCCTGTTGCGAGGCGCCGAAGATGTAGTCCTCGGCCAGAACGATGTGCTCCGCGCACTCCGCCACCGACCACACATTGGGCGCCGGTTTGAACTTCCACTGTGCATCCGTCACCCCCTGGATGCTGGCCAGCGCGTTCTTCTTCGATTGTTCGAGCTGGTCGATGAGATAGGCGCGCTCCGCGGCGGTCATGACGCCGCTATCGGCCGCCAGCAATGGCCCCACGGCGCACGCCAGCACTGCGATCCAATTCGTCTTCATGAATTTTCCCCTTTGGATTTGGATTCGCGTTTTTTTCCATTATAGTCGCGGGGTGGCGCATGGGCTGCGGTGTCCTGAGGCGCGCCGGCGGGGGCGCAGTGGCCAAGCGCTCGGAGCGGCTTGGGACGGGGCAGGCCATGGGCCCGCCCCACCATGTGCTACGCTTGGGAGACCATGTCAGGTATCAACGGAGATAAAGCGCGCTTCAACCGCGTGCGCAGACATAAGCTCGCCTTGCGCGAGCGCAGCCAGGCCATCCGCAAGGAGCTAGCTGCCGCGGCGGCGCCGAAAACCACCAGCGCGCCACCCCCCGCCCAACCCGCCGAACGCTCCTAAACCAGCGCCAGTGCGCGCGCGTGGAACCCCCTCTGATTCTTGCCGGATTTTAATGAAACCGGCTGGCGATTCTGCACCATCCATAGTGTTAGATAGAGCAGAAGACAAGAGGATTTATGCGCAAACTGGAACTGATAACAGCACTTCTAACAGTGGCGGCTGCGGCGTTTGGCCAGGCCGATCCGCCTTCCCGGGTGGCACGCCTTAACTTTCAGCAAGGCTCCGTGTCGTTCCGCCCCGCCGGCGTGGACGACTGGGCGGCCGCCACCACCAACTACCCTTTGACCACCGGCGACTATCTGTGGGCCGACCAAGGCGCACGCGCCGAACTGCACGTGGGTTCCACGGCCATTCGCTTGGATCAGACGACGGCTCTCTCGGTTTTGAACCTGAACGACCAGATTGTGCAGCTCAGCCTGACGGCCGGGTCGCTGAACGTGCATATCCGTTATCTGGGCGAGAACGAAAGCTTCGAAGTGGATACGCCCAACATCGCGATTGTGCTGCTGCGGCCGGGCGACTATCGCATCAGTGCCGACGGAGATAACAGCGTTTCGTCCCTGGCGGTGCGGGCCGGCGACGCTCAAGTCACTGCCGGCCAGTCTGGCGCATTCCACGTCGCTCCGGGGCAGAGTGGAAGGTTCACGGGCGTCGATACCGTGGCGCAGGAAATTGGCGGCGCGCCGCCGCCCGACGATTTCGATGGATGGACCCGCGACCGCGATATGCGCGAAGACCGCGCGACCAATTCGGCGCGCTATGTGCCGCGCGAGATGCCGGGCTACGAGGATCTGGATGGCTACGGCCGCTGGGTGAACATGCCGCCGTATGGGATGGTTTGGCAACCCACGGCCATCCCCGCCGGCTGGGCGCCGTATCACAATGGCCACTGGGCTTGGGTGGATCCCTATGGGTGGACGTGGATCGATGACGCACCGTGGGGATTCGCGCCCTTCCACTATGGCCGCTGGGCATATGCGGGCGCCGGGTGGGTGTGGATTCCGGGCGCAGTCGCGGTGCGGCCGGTCTATTCTCCGGCGCTGGTAGCATTTGTGGGCGGCGGCGGAATCGGAATTGGCGTAGCGGCGTGGTTCCCGTTAGGTCCGGGGGAAGTTTACCGCCCCGCCTATGCCGTGAGCGACGTTTATCTTCGCAATATGAACGTCGCCTATGTGAGCAACGTGGCCGTGATCACTCGCGTGGGTGTGACCGACGTCTATGTGAACCAACGGGTGGTGGGCGCGGTAACGGTGGTCCCGCATGACGTGTTCGTGGGCGCGCGCCCGGTGGCGGTGGCAGCGGTAGTTGTGCGTCCCGAGATGGTCGCCTCGGTGCGCGTCACCGGATTTGCTCCGGCCATTGCGCCGGAACGGGTCAGCGTGATGGCGGGCGCAGGGGTGGCCGTGCGGACGCCTCCCGCGGTGTTTGTGCAGCGGACGGTGGTAGTGCGGAACACTCCGCCGCCGCCTCCGGTGGCCTTCGCGGCCCGGCAGGAAGCGCTCCGGCAGAATCCCGGGCGACCCCTCGATATGAATCAGATGAACGCGCTGCGCGCCGCTCAGCCGCCGCGCGCGCAGTTGGTGCGGCCTGTAAATCAGCCCGCCGGCGCGGGTTTCGGACGCGCGGGCAACGGCGGCCCGCAGCCGGCCCTGCGTAACGACCGGCCGCCCAGCGCGCAAACCGGCGCACATCCTGCCGTCGAACAGCCTCGTCCCGCTGACACCCGTCCCAGTGTGGAGGCGCACAAAGATCAGCCGCCGGCGAAGCAGGAATCGAAGGCTAACGAGAAGAACAACAAGAAGAAGAACGATAAGACCGACAAGAAGGACCGGTAAGCCCATTACTTAACCTCCAACGGTTAGCGCGGCGTTTCCCGCTAACCTTCGACATCTTGATTGCACAGTGCGCCGGTTGTTAATTAAGAGTAAGGAGATTCTATGAATAACCGGCGCAAACGCCAGCGTGGGGGAAGCGCACTCGAAATGGCGCTTCTGCTGCCCTGGTACTTTTTCCTCTTTGTGGGCACCTTCGACTGGGGCTTTTATGCGCACGCGCTGATCTCCACCGAAGCCGCCGCGCGGACGGCAGTCCTCTATACCTCGCAAAGTGCGGCAACGGCCTCAGACCAGGCCGATGCCTGCATCATGGCGAACGAGGAGATGCGCATCGTCCCCAACATCAGCAATTCGGACACGACCACCTGTACCGCCAGCCCCCTGGTTGTCACCGCTGCCGCGACCAACGGTCCCGACACCCTTCCGGCCAGCCAGGTGACCGTCACCTACACTACACTGTCGCTGATTCCCATTCCATTCGTCTTGACCAACCAGGCTACCTTCTACCGCGTGGTAGTGATGCGGTTGAGGAGCTGATTATGTTCCGACGCAAAAGACGCCGCGGCAGCGCCCTGGTGGAGTTTACCTTTACGGGCGTACCGTTGATATTTGTGTGGCTCTCCACGGTGCAAATTGCCCTGGGGATGTGGCATTACCACACCATGCAATACGCCGTGAAGACCACTGGCTCATTTCTGTCGATGCATGGAAGCGACTGCGCCAGCCCGAACACTTGTGCCGTCACGATCGCGAATCTGGCGGCAGTGATGAAATACGATACGATCGGCATTCCCCCCTCGGCATTGCAAATGACCTTCAATGCCGTCAGCGCCGCCGATCACAAGACGGTCACCAGCTCGGTTACATGCCTCTTAACCAACGCCACGACGCCTGCCAGCGGCTGCGATCAAAACACCACCCCGTGGCTTCCGACGGGCAGCAATACGCCCGGCAGCGAGTTCGAAATCCAGGCGCTGTTTCAGTGGAACGCCGGCATCGGGATGGTGGCTCCGGGTGCGGGCGCCAACGTGAAGTTCGGGTCGTTCCTGCTGCCGGCTTATACGCATCAGATGGTGTTGTTCTAGTATTGCGTTTCCAATACGGAAAGTGCTTTGGCCGCCGATGAACGCCGATAAACGCTGATAAAACAAGGCAACTGTTTATCCGCGTTAATCGGCGTTAATCGGCGGCTAATACCTCTTTGTCGGATGATGCCGGCGGCAAAAGAGCAAACCAAACGGGTCTTCCCACGTATAATCCGTATGCTCAAGATTGGATTGATCGCCTTACTTGCCTCGATGCTATTCGTTCCGCTGTTCGCGGACGTCGGTTGGCCGGAGGCGCGGCGGATCGCGCGGGCTGAAGCTCGCGAAGCCCGGATGCAGGCGCTCCGCGACGAAGCTTGGGCTCGACAGGAAGCGCGGGAAGTTCGGTCGGACGCCGTCCGCTCGGCGACTCACGCCAGGCTCGAAGCCGCGCGCGAAATACGGCAAGCCCGGCTGGAAGCTGCACGCGAGACTCGGCAGGCCGCGGCCGAAGCGCGCCGGGCCGCGCGTCAGTATCGGGACCGCTGGTTCTGAGAGCCGGCTTCTGCCGCAAGAGAGGTTCCCGAAGGGATCGTCTGTCGCTCGTGTGAACGCTGCACGCAGGAGTGCGTGCGCCACGATTTGGATCCGCCTGCACTAAGTGAACAATATTGCCCCTAGATGAGAATCCACAAATCGCCAAGCGGGCGGTTGCGTCCACCTACACTCTACATGGTGAAGCAACGATGAAAGCGAAGAAGAACTCTAAGAAGATCAAAGCCAAACGGCCCGGCAGCGCTGGATTTCCTAAGATCCAGCCGCTGGTAGCGGGCATCGATGTGGAAAGCGAGAACCATTACGTGTGCGCCCCAACCAGCGACGGCGGGTCGGAAAAATCGCGGAATTGATGTGATCCTGACCGATACGCGGCAACTGAGCCGCGTGCCGGGGCGCAAGACCGATGCCGAGGATTGCCAGTGGATCCAGTTGCCGCACAGCTGCGGACTGCTCCAGGCTTGCTTCCGGCCGCAGGACGCGAGCTGCCATTTGCGGACCCTGGTGCGCGGCAAGGCGGTGCTGGTAGCGGAGCGCTCCGATTGGCTGCGCCGCATGCAGAAAAGCCTCGACCAGATGAACGTGCGCGTGCAGCGCGCGGTATCGGATGTAGACGGCGCCACGGGATGGCCATCCTGCGGGCGATTGTGGCCGGCGAGCGCGATCCAGTCCAGCTGGCGAAATTACGGGACCCGCGCTGCATGAAAAGCGAAGCGACGATTGCCAGGGAACTGAGTGGGAACTGGCGCCAGGACCACCTGTTCAACCTGGAGCAAAGCTTGAAGATGTACGATTGGATCGACGAGCGCATCGCCGATTACCAGCGCGAAATCCTGCGCAAGACGGCCGAGCTACGATGTGAGCAGGCCGATCAGAACCCGCTCCAGCGGGTAAAGAGCAAGGAGAAGGCCAAGGGGATCAGGAAACGAGGCGAAGAGCTGATGCGCCGGGCTCTACATGGCATGGCGGGCGTAGATCTGACCACAATCGCTACGATCGGAGTGGGGACTGCCGAGGTGGTGATGAGCGCATATGGCGCGGACCTGAGCCGGTTCCCAAGCGAGCAGCAGTTCGTCAAGCATCTGCGGCTGGCGCCCTGTCAATCCATAACATAACCGGGGGCAAGCCACAGAGCAAGGGCAAAGGCAAAAAGGGCTCAACCAGGGCAGGGCAAGCGTTGCGCACGGCCGCCACGACGGCGCATCACAGCAACAGCGCTATCGGCGCGTACTATCGCCGGCTTGCCGCCAACAAGGGGTCCGACGTGGCGGTCTTCGCCACGGCCCGTAAGCTGGCCTCGCTGATCTACCGCATGCTTCGCCGGGGCCAAGCCTATGTCGACGAGGGAGTCGCTGCTTATGAGAAACGCTACCAAACCGCGCGGATTCGTCGACTGAAAACCACGGCGAATCAGCTCGGCTACAAACTTGAGCCACAAACGGGCGCCGCGTGAGGAGCCGCTAAACGATTGAGCGCCAATGGGGTCACAGATGAGCTTGCCAATCGCCGCGAAGCGGCGCCTAACGCACGTCCAGCCAAACCGGCATCATCCGCAGCATCCCGCCCTTCATCCAGGCGTGAAAAGGTACGCGGCCAAACACCTGTTGCAGCCTGGCCTCTATTACATCCCCTCCCTGCGAGCGCTTCAAAAGCATGTTGAGCAGACTCTCGCGCGGCGGATAAACCATCAGCGTCACATTCTCGCCGGCGGGAATGTTGGCCTTCTTCTTCACCAGCGAAATAGCGGTATCCATGCCGCCCAGCTCATCCACCAGGCCGTTCTCCTTAGCCTGCGAGCCCAGCCACACGCGCCCTTGCGCCAGCGGTTCAATCTGGTCGTAGCTGCGATGCCGCGCGGCCGCCACTTTGCCGACGAAATCCCGGTAGTTTTCGTCGATGCCCTGGCGCAGAATCTGGCGCTCCTCGGGCGTCAGCCCGGTGTAGTCGGAATCGATATCGGCATGCTTGCCTAGCTGGACAGCGTCCTTGGTAACGCCCAGCTTGTCGTAGAGGCCGTGCAGATCGGGCTTGCCGAACACTACGCCGATGGAACCGGTTTCGGTCTGCGGATAGGCCACCACCGTGTCGCCCGTCATCGCCATGTAATAACCGCCGGAAGCGGCCACGTCCGACATGGAAATTACCAGCGGCTTCTTCTTGCTCAGCAGGTTCATCTCGCGCCAGATCTCATCCGATGCGGAGGCTTCGCCGCCGGGCGAATCGATGCGCACCACCACGCCGCGAATGTTGGAATCGCCGCCCACTTCGCGCAGCAGCCTGTTGAAGCCGTACGAGGTCAACGAGCTCTCCCCGGAGCCGTCGTCGCCCGGCCCTCCGCGGACGATGTCGCCCGCGCCGACAATCAGCGCGATGTGGCTGTGACCCGCGAGTCCGGCGGCGCCGGGAGAAACCAGCGCGTACTGGGTCGCGGCCACTTTGATGGGACGCGAGCCCAGTTTATCGCCCAGTTCGCCCCACATCTGGTCCTCGAAGCGCAGCTCGTCCACCAGCCCGGCGCTCAGCGCCTGCTGCGCCGTAAAGGGACCTTGATCGATAATGGCGCGGACCTGATCCGGCGTCTTCTTGCGCGCGGCCGCGATGCGGTCCACCAGGTTGCCATAGAGATTCGTCACCAGGCTGGTGATCACCTCGCGGGTCTCCGGGCTCATATCCGATCGCGTAAACATGTCGCCGAAGTCTTTGTACTTGCCGGCGTGTTCCACCTCGACTGTGACGCCCAGCTTGTCGAGCGACTTCTTGAAGTACATGATTTCGGCGCGCATTCCTTTGAGAAATACCGGCTCTTCGTCGCCCAGATAGATACGGTCGGCGGGCAGCGCGACGTAGTACTCGCGCGCTGTGGGCGCCCGCAGGTAGGCGTAGATCGGCTTGCCGGACTTGCGGAACTGCTCCAGGTCGGCGCGGATCTCTTCCAGCTTGGCCCATCCGGCGCTGAGGCCTTCGGGCTCGAATACGATGGCGCGAATGTGTGGATCGGCGGCGGCTTTGCGCAACATCATCCAGAGATCGGAGACCGTGAGCGTGGCATCGCCGCCGCTGAAGATGCCAAGCTCCAACGGCGCCTTTTCGGGCACGTCGCCCGAGAGATGCAGCGTCAGGACGGAATTGTTGGCGATATCCGGCGGCTTCTCACGGAAACGCAGCAGCGTGAAGAAGAGCAGGATGAAGGTGAGAAAAACCAGTAGAACGCCGGTGACCAGCCCGAGGATAAACTTAACCATAGCTTCTCCGAAAGTAGGTAGGGTATGCTTCAGCTTGCCCTAAGCAAGCTAAAGCATACCCCACCATCCCTAACCGGTCGGCGGCTTCTTACGCGGCCGCGGAGACGATCGTTTCTTGACGTTGCCATCGCCTTGCTGCTTACGCGGAACGCGCGGCCGGCGCTGTACCTTGGGCGGGGGCAGGGGCTCGGGAATCTCTCCGGTCGCCGTAGGCTGGCCGGGCACGATGGGCTGCGGCTCGTCCTCTTCCTCTTCGACGATCGCCGGCTCTTCCGGCTCCGGCGGCGGGGCGGGCGGATGGAACTCGGCGCCCAGGAACACGATGAGGCCCTTCTCTTCGTCGGCCTGGATGCGCACCAGACTCTTATCCTGCGCGTAGTTCAGCAGCTCGCCGAACGCCTGGAAGCCGTAGTCGGTCCAGTTGAAATTGGGACGGTCCTGGCGCACCCACTCGGCCAGATCTTCAGCCATGGCGCCGTTGTCCACATCCATACGATGGTTCTCCAGCACGTCGCGCAATACCGGAATGGCCTCTTCCGGCTTGGCCCCCGGCTTCTCCGGAGCCGCGCCGCCCTTCATGCGGATCATGTAGCGGCCCTCGCCGCCGGTCACCTCCACGTAATCGGCCTTTTGCAGCTTCTCCACAAAATCGGTGAAGGTGCTGGCGCCGTACGCCCGCTCGTTGAAGGTGGAATCAAGCTGCAGCATGGTGGATTTCAGCAAGCCAAGCTGCGGCCGGACCTCGCGCCGTTCCAACACGCCCAGCGCACGCTCCACCAGCGGCATGGCCTGCGTCAGCTCCAGCGCCTGCCGTTTGTGCGGCGGACGCTGCTGCTGTGGCTGTTGTTGCGGCGCTGGTTGTTGTTGCCCCTGTGGCTGCCCCTGTTGTTGCCCCTGTTGTGACCCCTGTTGTTGCCCCTGTGGTTGCGGCTTATCGGCCGCCCGTTCCTGCGCATGATGGCTCGATCGCGGCCGCGGGTCGTCGATCACCGATTCGTAAGCGATAAACTCGTGGCAGTTCTTCTGCAGTATCGTGCTGGTGAAAGCGCGGCCGCCCACCACGAAGATCCGCTTGTCGTATTGTTTGAGTTTGTTCACCAGGGCCATGAAATCGCTGTCTCCGCTCACGATAGCGAAGGCGTTGATGTGGTCGTGGGTGAACGCCATTTCCAGCGCGTCCAGCGCCAGGTTGATATCGGCGCCGTTCTTGTCGCCGCGCGGCGATGGGTCGCGCTGCACCATCTGCACGGCGTGCTCGGAAAGCGCGCGCGTCGCCGATTCCTGTCTGCCCCAATTCGCATACGCGAGTTTGGTGACAATTTCGCCGCGTTCCTTGAGCGCGTCCAATACCGCAGCCACGTCGAATTCGCGGTGCAATGTGGACTTGACGCCGATCTCGATGTTATCGAAATCGATAAACACGGCGATCTTCAGTTTTGGTTCCATTCACTAGTTCCTTAATGCCGGCAAAACTCGACGCCTCGGACCTTCGGTCCGCCGCGTCTCGAAAGGCCGTTGGCCTGCCGGCGGCAGGGCTGCATGAGCAGCCTATGGGTAGTGTAGCGTAAAATCGGGCACGATTCGCCCCCGACGAATCGGGTCGCGGCCTGAATTCGTAACATATAATTGAAAGGGTTCTGCGCCTCACTGTATGATGGTCCCCTCGATTTCGGTGGTGGTTCCGGTCTATAACTCACAGCAGAGCCTGCCGATTCTTCTGAGCCGGCTCAGCGTGGCGCTGCCCGATCTCGCTCAACAGTACGAGGCGATACTGGTCAACGACAGCAGCCGCGACCGCAGCGCCGATGTAATGGACGAGCTCGCGGACCAATATCCGTGGCTCACCTGCATTCACCTGCTGCGCAACTACGGTCAGCACAACGCGCTGCTGTGCGGCATCCGGCAGGCGCGCTACGGCCTCGTGATCACCATGGACGACGACCTTCAGAACCCGCCGGAAGAGATCCCGAAACTTCTGCGGACAATGTCTGAAGGATACGACGTGGTCTATGGGTATCCGGAGCGCGAGAGTCACGGTCTGCTGCGGGATCTCGCATCCAAAATGACGAAATTCAGTCTGCAGCGCGCCATGGGCACGAAAGCCGCATCGCGCGTCAGCAGTTTTCGCGTGTTTCGAACCGATGTTCGCGAGGGATTCCGCGACTATCGCGGCGCCTTCGTTTCCATCGACGTGCTGCTGGGTTGGGGGGCCATGAAATTCGGCGCGACGCCTGTAGAGAATCCGCCGCGAACCTTAGGTACGTCGAATTACACTGTGTCCAAGCTGATCGCCCACGCGATGAACATGATGACCGGTTTCACCACGCTGCCGCTGCAGTTTGCCAGCATCCTGGGCTTCGCGTTTGCTCTCTTCGGAATGTGCGTCCTGGCCTACGTAATCGGCATGTACCTGATCCATGGCCAAGGCGTGCCTGGTTTTGCCTTCCTGGCATCGGTGATCGCAATTTTCTCGGGAGTTCAGCTCTTTGCTTTGGGAATCATCGGGGAATACCTGGCGCGCATGCACTTCCGGTTGATGGACCGGCCTTGCTATACCATCCGCCAACAAACCCAGCGAAGCGCAACTCCACCATCGGTGACGGTTTCCAATTAGGCTTGTTTTTTGCGAAGTCGAGGCCTTGAGCTTGAGGTGATAACGTAATTACTCATGACGCGCCCTTTGCCGGTCTTGCCTCTATCCGCCGCCGTGTGGTTCGCGCAGGCTCAAGCGCCTGCGACTAAGGCGAACCCGGACGACGCCATCGACCGTGTTAGCGGCCGGCGCGGCCGGCGCATTTGTGAGAGGAAGAAGCTGTTGACGTAGCCATGCGGGCACTCGCGAAGAACCTGGCCAACCGCGCGGCCGTTGTGGCGGGCCGATGGCTGCACCGCAATAAAGCCACGGTGCTGTGCTACCACCGCTTCCACCCGCGGCATGCCATGCAATTCCGATGGCAATGCGACTATCTGCGTAAGCACCACCACGTAATCTCCATGCCCGAACTGGCTCAGTTATTGCGTGACGGCGGTTCTCCGCCACCGAACGCGGTCGTCCTGACCGTAGACGACGGGCACCGCGATTTCTACACCTGTGCGTTCCCGATTCTGCGCGACTACGGATTCCCTGCCACTATGTACTTGCCCACCGCGTTCCTCGACCGTACGAAAGGCCGTGAATGGCTATGGTTCGACCGTTTCACGTACGCCTTCCGCCACTCACCGCTCAGTCGGGTGGAGACGCCGCCACTGGCGCCAGGTGAGCCGCGGAACGGCTTTCGGCTGGATTCCGCCGCCGGGCGCGCCATTGCCTCCCACCAGGTGGCCGTCTCCGCCCAGTGGCTTCCCAGCGGCGATCGCGACGCGTACTGCGATCGTGTGGCAGATGTGCTTGGAATTCGCATTCCGGAGACGCCGCCCGAAGAATTCGCACCGCTCACGTGGGACGAAGTGCGCACCATGGCGCGAAGCGGAATAGAATTCGGCGGCCACACGGTGACGCATCCGATTCTGACGACTATCCAAACACAAGACGAATTGGAATTTGAGATTTCGCAAAGCAAGCTGCGGATTGAGCAAGAACTGCAAGCGCCAGCCGTGCATTTCGCCTATACCAGCGGAAAAGCCCACGAGATCCCAGCCGCGGCGAAACAAGCTGTCGGGCGGGCGGGGTTCGTAACCGCGGTTACCACCTTATCCGGCCAGGTTGGACCCGGCGACGACCTGCTATTTTTGCGGCGCATCGGCTCCGGCCCCGACGAGCCACCGCTGTGGTTCCAGCGCTGCGCGGCGGCTGCTATAAGGATGGATTGAACTACCAAATGGCCAAGCAACCGCTTGAATTCAGTCAGGCGTTGGAAACGGATATTCCAGCCATCCGCAGCCTCTTGCGGGACGTCTTCGGCGTACCCGAGGATTGGCGTACGTTCCAGCCCGAGGTCCTTGTCTGGAAGGCCTTCCACCCCCACCCGTTCTGGAGCGGCTCGCGAAGTTACGTGGTCCGCGCCGGAAAAGAAATTGTCGCGCATGGGTGCATAGTCCCAAGCGAAGTGCTGACAGGCGGAGACCTGCTGCGCGGCGCACGCATTATCGATTGGGCGGCCAAGCGGTCCTTTCCAGGAACGGGTTCCCTCATTTTCAACGGCATTCTACAGCTGGTCGACGTCGTTTTCGCCGTGGGCGGCTCATCGGACACGTTGCGCATCCTGCCCCTAATCGGCTTCAAGAAGACGCAGACCTGCACACGACACGTGCGCGTCGTCCGCCCGTTGCGCCGGTGGCAGATGGAGGGCGATCGCTCGTGGAAGGGGCCCGCGCGAGCCGCGCGCGATCTGCTTCGCCTCATGAAGCCGGCACACTCGGCCGGCGCCGAGTGGTCCATCCGCCGCATCGAGCGATTCGGTGAGACGGCCGCGCCGGTCATGCCGCGTGCGCCTGGACCGGAAGATTTCATGCCCTGCCGCCGCACTCCGGAGCTACTGAATTACCTGCTGGCGTGCCCAGCCGCGGCGGTCGAGGGCTATCTTCTATTCCGGCGCGGCCAAATGGCCGGTTACGCTGTGCTGAGCCGCACTGGGCAAGAGTGCCGACTCGCCGAGGTGTGGGTCGCGTCCTCCAGCGCCGTCGACTGGGCGGATGCCTATGCCGTGACGGCCGATGCGGCATCCGGGGCGCCTGAAACCACCATGCTCACCGTGCGCCTCTTTTCGCCGGAGCGTGCCCTGAACCTCGACGCCGCCGGGTTCCGGGCGGTGAGCAGCGAGCCGCTGTTTCGGAAAGAGCGTGAACCCCAGTGGCCGGACGGCCGAATGATAGAGCTGGGAATCCTCGACGACGACTACCTGTATCTTTAGGGCCATGTCGCTCGATGTTGTACGCTTACAGAAAACCACTCCCTTACGGCCGCGAGCTCCGTTGGAGGCGCGCGCGTCGGCAAGTTGGAGTCATGATACGGCCAGTCTTGCGGTCAAAGAGCTAGACTCTAACGCCGCGCCTTCGAATAGAGTTTGCAGACGCGCTTAAGCCGGCCCAACGCCAAGTCACAACGGCAATTGACTGTGCCTCTCGCTAGATGGGGTTATGTTCTTGCAGTACAGCGGATGCATAAAGTCATGAAATACGTAAATCTGATCGTTCCACGCCTGTTGGTGAGCCCTATAATGGCGGAACATGTGGATCGGGCAGATCTTTTTGTAATCGTGTTCCAGGTTGAACTCTCTAATAGCGCATAGCTCGCCGGTATATTCAGAGTGACAAGCGTGTTCCGGCCAAACCAGATCGTCAAAATAGCAGTAAGTGCGGGGCAGGCGAGTGCTGGGATCGTCATTTTCAAACAAGCGTAAAGCTGTCTTCGTGGAGCTGTAGTAATCGAGATCGAATGCGACAAAACCAATACTCCCCTTCGGAGTCCAGGAAGGAATGGTGTCATTGAGGGGGCCAAGAATCAACTCCGTATCGGGTGACAGTTCGGCCTTCAGCCTGGCGACATCCATTCTGTAGAAACCCTGTCCCCAGACATAGGGCAAGTCTCGATAGTCGGCGGCCGGAGGCATGCCTTGCCCGCTATCGAAGCCTGTCACATGAATGCGGATGCCAAGGTTATCGCCGACGGTCTTTGCAATCCGTTCGAGAGCCAGAAGGCCTCTTCCGCCGGCGACTCCAAGTTCGATCGCTGAAATCGAATTCATGCCTAGCCGCTTCGCAAGATCCGCCGCCGCATAGACGCAATAGGCATAGTGCGCCCTATCGAAGATTCCGTATCGGACTCTGGTTTCGACAGAGCCGAACGGATACCGGAGCCATAAACTGCGCACGCCGGGAATCTGCGTAAAACGGTCCAGTATTCTGCCTGCGATCATTTCATCAGTCTCCGGCGCTCCACCCAGTTTACAGCGATGACGCGCGCGTCATCCACCGGCGGTTCGCTGCTGTCGCTGGTCCAGGTAATGGATTGCCCTATCCCAGATTGCCATGATCGCATACTCTACCGGCTCCGATCGGAGCCACGACCGTCAGGGAGTGTTTCCCGCAAGGGTATAAAGTCACACAGTCACGGCGCTGGCGAAGTTACTTACAAGACACGCCGGCCGCGCAGCGGTCGCAGCCCGGGCCGGCCACTGATTCATGACTCTGTACAACGGGTGCTACCATGGGTTCGCTTGCCAGACGTAATGACTCCAAAGAGTTCAGTCTTGCCGGAACCCTCCCCTGCGAGAGAGGGACGCTACGATCCCCGGCATAACCAGGCCCTCTTCGCGGTGGAAGACCGTCACTTCTGGTTTCGCGGCCGGAATCGGATTGTAGCCGCAATGGCGGCCAAGTACACCGGGCAACTTGCGGCCGGTTTTTATGTCCTCGAAGTGGGCCGTGGAAACGGTTCTGTAACGCGCGTTCTGCAGGATACCTGCGAAACGGGGAACGTAATCGGCGCCGACCTGTATTTCGAAGGTCTAGTTAACGCGCGCAGCCGCGGCGTGAAAGCGTTGGTGCAGGCCGACATGTCGCGGTTTCCCTTCGGTTCGGGATTCGCGCTGGCCGGCATGTTCGACGTGCTGGAGCATGTCCCCGACGACTGCGGCGCTCTCCGGTGTATTTACAATGCTCTATCTCCAGGCGGCCGCCTGCTTTTGAGCGTGCCGGCGCATCAGAGCCTCTGGAGCTACTTCGACGAAGCCGCTTGCCATGGCCGCCGGTATGAACTCGAAGGCCTGCGGAGCAGATGCCTTGATGCCGGATTCGAAGTCGAATACGCCACCGAGTTCATCAGTTTTCTGTATCCACTGCTGAAGACGCACGGAGGTGGAAAGACTTTGTGCGGAAAAGAACGGGTAAGAAAATCGAGGAAACCGTCGATGACGCTCTTGAATACAGTTCTCGACCTTGTCGGGCGCTCCGAGACTTTCCTGATCCGCCGCGCCGTTCGTCTGCCATTCGGCACTTCCATCTTCCTGGTGGCGCGCAAGCCTTTAGTTCCGGACCAATGCTAATGCTCGATCAACCATCCGAGAGTAGGCGGCCTGTCAGCCCGTGCACATAGCCCTAACTCCTCGCGCGCGCGAATCTAGCCGGGGCCGCGCCGGCGCATAGGCGGGACACAATTCAAATGGTGCAAGGCGAAGGAAACTCGCGCAAAAGCTCTTACATCCCAACTCTCGACGGGTGGCGGGCTATCTCGATCGGCTTGGTTATCGTCAGCCATCTGGTTCCCGATAACCCGGTAATTGTGGCGCTTGGCCCACTCGGAGTTAGTATCTTCTTTGCGATTTCCGGGTACCTGATCTGCACTCTCCTCCTACAGGAGCGGGCGCGAAACGGTCGGATCTCACTGGCGGGTTTCTACGCGCGCCGCGCTTTTCGCATCTTGCCGCCGGCAGTCGCGTATCTCACGGTAGTATTGGCCCTGAGCCTGGCGACATTGCCGGACGTCTTGCGCTGCCTTCTTTTTGCCGCCAACTATTTCGAGCCGGCGCCGGCTTACCTGGGACACTTTTGGTCCCTATCGATTGAGGAGCATTTCTACATGCTTTGGCCGGCGGTATTGGCATTGTCGAGCGACAGGCGGGCGGCCACATTTGCCGGAGTCGGCGTCGCGGCCGTGTTGGCGTGGCGAGAATGGGCGCTGACACATCTTAGCGGAGGCAATTTTTATCACCGCACCGATACCCGTCTCGACGCATTTTTCGCGCCTTGCGCGCTTGCGATTATCCTGCACAGTTCCGCCCAATGGAAGGAGCGGCTGCGGAGGTGGTTGACGCCGGCTGCTCTGGTGGGATTAGTTGGTTTGGTTTGCGCCTCCTATTTGGCGTCTCGTGGATCGGCGCGCGCGGAAGCGGTGCAAAAGACCGTTCAATCCATGGCCCTGCCTTTGATCGTCCTGGGAACTGTTCTCAATCCTTTGGGATACTTGGGGCGGTTCCTGGAGGCTCCGCCGTTGCGATTGATTGGACGACTCTCCTACAGCTTGTACTTGTGGCAGGAGATATTCGTGCCGCCGCGGCTGCATTGGCCGGCATGGCTACGCGTTGCCGCGGCTCTTGGCGCGGCGGCGGTTAGTTACTCTTTAATTGAGCAGCCATCTATTCGCATGGGGGCGTGGTTGCGGCGCCGGTCGGCAACCCGGCGAGCTTTGAACACCAGCGTTCCGACGTAATG
>Ga0208193_1000348_pt1 | contig 27766 bp, 20 predicted proteins | sample June2015DPH_17_2_FD_184716 | JGI IMG/M metagenome (GOLD analysis project Ga0208193, IMG submission 184716) | Peatland microbial communities from SPRUCE experiment site at the Marcell Experimental Forest, Minnesota, USA - June2015DPH_17_10... | ecosystem: Environmental > Terrestrial > Soil >... | reverse complement strand
TGATGCATCCGACCGCCGGCTCGTTCGGCACCTACGCCGAGATTTATCTGAACCCCTGGGCGGGCATGGTCGCGCGCTACTCCTACTGGATGGCACAGGTCATCGCCGTCGGCGGCGAGGCGGTGGCAGCGGGCGTTTACATGACTTTCTGGTTCCCCGGCACGCCGGTGTGGCTGTGGTCGCTGGGCTTCGCGTTCGTGCTGCTGTACTTCAATTCAAGGTCGGTCAACAACTTCGGCTCGATCGAATACTGGTTCGCGCTCATCAAGGTGGTTGCAATCGTCATCTTCATCATCCTGGGAGTGGTGACGATACTCGGCATCGGGACCGAACCCGTGGGCTTTCACAATCTCACCGGCCTTCCCGGGGGATTCATGCCGCATGGATTCGGCGGCGTGTGGATGGCGGTGATCATCGGCGTCCTGTCGTTCAACGGGATCGAGGTGATCGCAGTCACCTCCGGCGAGGCCAAGGACCCGGTGCGGGCCATCCCGGCGGCCCTGCGCACCATGGCGCTGCGGCTGTTTCTCTTCTACGTTTTGGCGCTGGCCATCGTGGTTACGTTCGTCCCGTGGACCGAGACGGGCGCTACCATCGTCACCCAAAGCCCGTTCGTGCGCGTGTTCGCGCACTCCGGCATCCGACATGCCGCGGGGATCATGAATTTCGTGGTGCTGTGCGCGGCCCTGTCGAGCATGAACACGGATGTGTATTTGTGCTCGCGAATGTTATTCTCGCTGTCGCGGGGCGGATATGCGCCGCGCTTCCTCGGCAGGCTCAGCAAGAACGGCACGCCGATCACAGCCATTCTTCTCTCCGGCACCTGCATTCTGATTGCTGCCGGCATTTCGAAACTGACTCCGCTCGCCTACAACTACCTGTTCGGCGTTGCCCTGTTCGACGCGATGATCGTCTGGATCATCATCCTGCTCAGTCACTTGAGTTTTCGGCGCAGACACCGGGCTGAGGACTTGCCGGTTCGGATGCCCTGGTTTCCCTTCGTACAGATTGCCGGCTTGACGTTGCTGTGCGCTTTGCTGGTGACCATGGGTCTCGACAAGGAAACCTGGCGCATCTCGTGGATCGTCGGCATCCCTTGGCTGGCGCTGATTTCCGTGGTGTATTTCATCTTGAAGGCGCGGGGCGCGCTCGCTCCCACCGGGATCAATGCACCCCCGGCCGCTGCCGGCGCAACTGCGCCGAAAGAGAGCGGCACCGGCTGATTGGCAGCACCGTCAGTCGATGCGCCATTTTGCATTGAACATGAGGTAAGCCGTCCGTCCCGGATCCGGCTCGAAATACTGGCCGCCGCTCGCGTTGACGATTACAGAATCCACATAGGAGCGGTTCGTGAGATTCTCGATCCGCAGATATTCGCTGAGCTGCCAGCGTTGCGTCGATTGATCGAATCCCGCCCGCCAGTTGGTAGCCCAGTAACCCGGCGCGAAGGCCGTGTTGCGATCGTCTGCGTAGATCCCCGCCCGGGCCACCTGCTCGAGAACCGTGCTAAACCCGAGGGGTGCATATTTCCATGTGAGCCCGGCGTAGAGCGCGTTTCTCGCCACCGCCGGCAGATAGCTGCCCGGGTTGACCGTCGCGGGCAAGCAGGGCGTGCCGACGCAGGTCTCATATGCCTGCCCCACCACGGCGCGAATGAAGGTGTAGGCCACGCGTGCGGAGAAACCGCCGGTCAGGTCGGCGTCGACCGCGAGCTCCGCGCCGTGACGTGCGGTCTCGCCGATGTTTTGCTCGACCGCGCGGCCATTGAAATTCTGCAGGACCGCGAGCTCGTCCCGAGTCTTGATGTAGAACGCCGCGAGCTCCGCGCGGACTGCGCCGGTCCCGGCCTTGATTCCCACCTCGAAGTTGTCGCTGCGCGCCGGCTTGAGCGAGGTGTTGATGCCGGGCAGGCTGCCGTTGACGGAACGATAGGCCAGATCGTTCAGGGTCGGCGTTTCGAATCCCTTGCCGAACGACCCGTAGAGATTCAGTGCCGGCGCGGCATGGAAGACGATGCCTCCCACCGGACTGACCGCGGTGTAGCGGACGCTGCTGTGGGGGTCCGACGTGGCCGGCAGATGATCATTGGAGCTCACCTCGACCAGATTGTTGCGCACGCCGGCGGTCACGCGTACCCGCTGCTGCGGATCCCACTGCTCCTGGAGATACTGATCGAAGTCGTACACATGGTTGGCCTCGGCGAGCCGCGTGGCGCCTGCGACACCCAGATCATCGCCCACGTAATTGAGATAACCATAGCGCGTCTCCTCCAGATCGTCGTATGCGATGCCGCCCACCGTCAGCAGCGGCATGCCGGCGATCTCGCGCGAATCGGTGGCGTGGCTGTCGATGCCGTAGAAAGCGCGATGCAGATCGATGACGCCGCCCGGATATAGCGGCGCGCCTTCCTGGACGGACTGCGGGATCGCCTGAAACTGCTCCGTGGCGCGATGCCCGGTGTACACCGTCGTCGAGATCGAGTCCTGCGCGCTCAGCGTGTAGTCGTAGATGGCGCCGAGCTGCTCCTGGTTGAGCGACTTGCGGGTGTTGTACTGCAACGCCCCCGTGCCCGCCTGGCGCGGATTCGAGTCGAGCTGCGCCCGCGTCAGGCCGAGCGGGTCCTGGTTGTAGGGCGTTTCGATCACATTGCCGACCAGCGTGAGCTTCGATGCCTCGCTGAATTGTATGCGCAGCTTCGTGTTGAAGTTGTTGCGCTCGGCGTTGCTGTGAAACCGGTAACCGTCCGTTTGAAAGTGGACTGCGTCCACCACGTAATTGAGCATGCCGTCGTCGCCCGTCGTATCGATCGCATAACGCTGGGTATCGAAAGACCCGTACTGCGTCGAGGCGCCGACGAAATATCCCGGCGGCGCATCCTCGGTGTACAGCCAGACCACCCCGCCGGATGAGTTTCCGTACAGCGCCGAAAAGGGCCCGCGCAGCACCTCCATCCGGCCCGCCGAGCCGAGATCGAATTGCGAGAACTCGCCCTGTCCGTCCGGCATGGTCCCGGGTATGCCGTCGGAATAGAGGCGCACGCCGCGCACACCGAAGCTCGATCGCGCGCCGAAACCGCGAATGGACAGCTGCAGGTCTTGAGCATAGTTCTGCCGGTTCTCCGCCGACACGCCCGGTACCGGCATCAGCGATTCGGAGATGTTCTCCTCCAGCTCGCCGTTCTGAATTTCGGCCTGACCGACCACATCGACGGAGGCGGGGACATTGAAGCTCGAGACGGCCACCCGGGTGGCGGTGACGACGATGGGGGACAGATCGGCGGCAGGCTCGGCGCCGCGGCTCAATCCGGAGACGGCCGCGAGCACTCCCACCAGCAGTATTGCCGTCCAACCACGCATCGCTGTCATCCTCCGAAGCAGTGCCGCATGTTATGTCATTGCCTGCGCGCGCGCATCCCGCGTCGCTTACACTGTCAGCGTGCGAAAACCCCTGCCTGAATTATCGCCGCGATTCCGTTTGTCGCTCGGTGCTCTGTTGTACGTGGCCGTATGCGGGGCTGCTGCGCACGCGACGGCGCCGAAGATCGACTCCTTGCGCGTCGAGTATGCGGAGAACCCGCTCGGCATAGACGTCCTCGAGCCGAGAATGAGCTGGCGGCTGGAGTCTTCGGAACGAGGCATTGCTCAAGGCGGTTACGAGATTCGCGTTGCGCGATCCGACCAAGATGTGCGAGAGGGACGGGATCTGTTATGGGATTCGGGCAAGATAGAGTCGGACGAGTCGATCCAACATCCTTATGAAGGGCCGGCCCTGCAGAGCCGCCAACGCTACTTCTGGCAGGTGCGCGTTTGGGACGGACAAGGCCACGACCTTGGATGGAGCGCGGCGGCATATTGGGAAATGGGACTGCTGTCCCCGCAGGACTGGAGTGCAAGCTGGGTTGCGGCTCCCGCCGTTGGGAACTCCAGCGAGTCCGGTGTTCCACCGATGCTGCGTCGCGAGTTCCGATCGACGGGCCCGATCAAGAGCGCGAGGGTCTACGTGAGCAGCCACGGGATGTACGAGCTGTCGATGAATGGCCGCAGGGTCGGCCAGGACGTACTTGCGCCGGGCTGGACGAGCTACGGCCGTCGTTTGCAGTATCAGACTTACGATGTGACCGATCTATTGAATCAGGGATCAAATGCGATCGGAGTCTACCTCGGCAACGGTTGGTATCGCGGAGTGGTCGGATACGAGGGCATTCGCAATCACTACGGCGACCGTCTCGCGTTGATCCTCCAGCTCGAGATCACCTACACCGACGGCCACATGCTGGTGATCTCATCGGACGGCAACTGGAGGGCGTCCGCAGGCCCAATCTTGATGTCCGAAATATACGACGGAGAAACATACGACGCCCGACGGGAACAAATCGGCTGGACGTCGCCGGAGTTTGACGATCACGAATGGACTCCCGTCGAAACGATCAGCGCAGCGACGGACGCCTTGATAGCTCCTGAAGGCCCGCCGGTGCGCCGACGAGAAGTTCTCGTGCCCAAGAAAATTTTCAGGACGCCTTCCGGAGACACGGTGGTGGACTTCGGTCAAAACATGGTCGGTTGGGTGCGGCTGAAGGTACACGGTAGAGCCGGAACCGTCGTCACACTGCGCCACGCGGAAGTGCTCGATCGAGACGGCAATTTCTACACCGAGAACCTGCGCACCGCCAAACAGACGGTGCAGTACACTTTGAGCGGCCGCGGTGCCGAAATCTACGAACCTCATTTTACATTTCAGGGGTTTCGATACGTTGCTGTGAGCGGCTATCCGGGCAAGCTGACCCGTGACAGCCTGACCGGAATCGCGGTTCACTCCGACATGGCCTCAACGAGCGATTTTGAAACATCCAAAGCGCTCATCAATCAGCTGCATCACAACGTTCTGTGGGGACAGAAGGGCAATTTCGTGGATGTCCCAACCGATTGTCCGCAGCGCGACGAGCGTCTCGGATGGACGGGTGACGCACAGGTCTTTTCCTCGACCGCCGCATTCAATATGGATGTCGCCGGGTTTTTCACGAAGTGGCTGAAGGATGTTGCGGCCGATCAGCTTCCGAGCGGGAGTGTTCCCTTCGTCGTTCCCGATATCCTCAGCAAGCCCGACGCGCCCGCGGCCGGCGCAGCAGGTTGGGGCGACGCCGCCACGGTGATTCCTTGGAACATGTATCTGGCGTACGGCGACCTGCGCATCCTCGACGAGCAATACGTCAGCATGCAGAAGTGGGTTGCTTATGAGCAGTCGAGGGCTGGAGCCGACAACATCTGGGACGGCGACTTCCATTTCGGAGATTGGCTCGACTACTTTGGAGTAGCCAAGAATACGCGATACGGATCAACTTCCACCGATTTGATTGCCACGGCATATTTTGCGCACTCAACCGATATCTTGCGCCGGGCGTCCGAATTGCTCGGAAAGACCAAGGAGGCGGCCCGGTACGGTCAGTCTCTGGCCAAGATCAAAGAGGTGTTCCAGCAGAAGTTCGTCAACCCGGATGGCTCTGTCGGCGAGGGAACCCAGACCGCGTACGTGCTTGCACTCGATTTCGATCTATTACCGGATGCCCTTCGGAAGCAAGCGGCGCAAAAACTCTTGGACGACGTGCGCAGCAGAGGCCACCTGACCACGGGATTTTTGGGAACCCCTCATTTATTGGCCGTACTGAGCCGCAACGGATATCTCAATGAGGCGTATGTGCTCCTCAACCGCGAGGATTTCCCCTCGTGGCTGTATCCGGTCAAACAGGGAGCGACGACCATTTGGGAGCGATGGGACGGCATAAAGCCCGACGGCACGTTCGAGAACAAGGAAATGAATTCCTTCAATCACTATGCGTATGGCGCCGTAGGCGAATGGATGTACGAAGTCATCGGCGGCATCAACATCGATCCGGCGCATCCCGGCTATAAACATATTTTGATTCAACCTCAGCCCGGCGGCGGCTTGACGCACGCGAGCGCGAGCCACGTGTCTCCTTATGGCCGCATCAGTACGGAATGGAGCTGGAACGGCCATACCCTCGAACTCGTCGTGGTTGTGCCCCCCAACACCACAGCCTCCATACGACTGCCCGGCGCGCGGTCGTCCGAAGTTTCGGAGAGCCGTCGGCCGCTCCAATCCGCGACGGGTATTGCGGGTGCGCATCAGGATGGAACCGATCTAATAGTCGAAGTCGGCTCCGGCCGGTACACATTTAAATATCCGTACCGCGGATATTGAAGAAAGGGGTCCCATTTGGCGAACAGCGAGGTGAACAGCCGCGCATGGAGCTGTTCGCCGGAATAATCCGACATCGCGCAGGGCGTAGAACCTACGGACACCGGGTATCTTTTGTGAGATTTCTTCGATCGTAGCGCTCGCACATTGCTCCGTGGCAACGCGACCGAACACGCCGCAACTCGCGGTCCCAACGTAGAGGTTCCATGAAGTTGTTGCCAATCGACGTGAGGCGGGCGGAGTCGGTTAGCCGATCCGACCGTCCCCGCGCGCGGGCCCGCCATTGTCTTGGATTCGTCGTCATTTGTTGCTCGGTAACGACGGGATTGTCTCGTGCCCAGGACGACTGGGGCACTCGCGACAGGTTTATTTGCAAGTCCAGTTCCGAGGTGCGGGAGATAAAGACCTATGTCTCCAACGCGCCTCATGGTGATGCGCAAGAGAGTTTCGGCTGCCGGGTTGATTACATCAAGAACGGCACCCCCCAAACCATTTGGTCCTCGCGTAGCAGCCGATCTTACTGCGACGGCAAAGCTGCCGAACTGGCGGCGAAGCTCGAGGCCAGCCATTTTTCCTGCGAACTTCTTGATTCGCGGCCATCGGACAAACACTGAATCGACAATTTTCTCGTTCATTTTCGCAGTAATGCGCGCGTGCCCGAATAGCGCGCGAAAATAGTACTATAGGTATGAGTCAAGTCATTGTGCACCACGGGGCGCATATTGGTGCGCCCACATCTTCGAGGTGGACGTTTATGAAAAACCGACTGACGACAGGTCTTGTGCTCTGCACGAGCCTCCTTTTGATGGCGTGCAACCTTGCGGAATATGATTGGTATAAGGCCACATCGGCCAATACCTTGATCGCCTATCAGGCGTTCGTGCGAGAACATCCCGGCGACAAGCACGCCGACGAGGCCCGCGGTCGAATTCTCGCGCTTCAAGACGACGCGGACTGGAACACGGCGAAGAATTTGAACACGATCGCGGGCTTCCAGGACTATTTGCAGAAAGAAAGTGGGGGCGTGCACGTTCTTGAAGCGCAAGCGCAAATGACGGCGCTGAAGCGTGTAGATGCATGGCAGGTTGCTCAACAGGACGGATCTGCCGCGGCCGAGCGTAAGGGGGCAATGCTACAGGCACGCTAAATCCTGGGTCCGGCGGGTCGAAGCGTAGTCGCAGGGGCTCGGTGCGCTATCACCCTGACGGACGCGCAACTGGTATCATCGCGCGGTGTGTACGTGCTCGCTGTCTGTGTCCCGTGAACCGTGATTCCCTTGCAGAGGTTCATTCTCATCGCCCGGACCAGGGTTTTATCGGCATCAATCAGCTGTTTCACTACAGTCGTGCCAGCCTGGTAGCGACCGCCTGGGCGAGCGCCGGATTCTTTGGGCTGTACATTCTTGCCTTCTACGCAGGCGCCATGTTCGATCGAACGATGACGCAATGGAATCAGAATCTTCCCGGACTCTATGAGCCCGGTAGCCGGCTGACCACGTCCGGCATCGCGATTCACTTCGCCGCCGGTGGAGTCATTCTGGTTCTCGGCTGTATCCAGCTGATCCAGGCAGTCCGCTCACGTTTTCCCGTTCTGCACCGGTGGGTCGGCCGGGTCTATGTTGCGGCGTCGTGTCTGGCCGGTCTTGGCGGCCTCATGTTCGTCGTCACCCGAGGCACAATCGGCGGCCCGGTCATGGATCTGGGTTTTGCCGGATATGGCATCCTCACAGTGCTGTGCGCCATCCAGACCTATCGTTACGCCCGCGCCCGGCAGCTTTCCCAGCACCGCGCCTGGGCCCTGCGGCTGTTCGCGCTCGCGATCGGCTCCTGGCTGTACCGCATGGATTACGGGTTCTGGCTCTTGTTGGCACATGGCGTAGGTCACGTACCCACATTTCGTGGCTGGTTCGATCACATCATGGCATTCTTCTTCTACGTCCCCAATCTGCTGCTCGTCGAGATCCTGCTACGTTCCTCGCGAAAAGAAGCATGGTTCGGCGCGCGGCTGGCAGCATCTGCGGCATTCACTGTAGCTACCTGCTTCCTGCTGGTCGGTACATATTATTTCGCCAAGTTCTATTGGGGGCCCGCCATCGTGCACCGGCTCACGGGCTAGACGGCGAAGCGGAAAAACCGGGCCTTTCGGCCCAATGAACAGATCGTTCCCACCGAATGCAGGTGCATTAAGGAGAAGATTGAAGTGAATTTCAAGAACATTTCGCTGTTGCTGCTGCTCGCCGCCGCCGTTGGGGGCCATGCAGCCGCCGTTCAGCCCCAGGAACGGAGCGGAGCCCTCAAGGCCACCCTGCCGAACGGCATGCGCGTCGTGATTCTGCACAACTCTCTGGCGCCGGTGGTGACGGTGGAGATGAATATCCTGGCGGGCGGCGATGAGACTCCGCCGGGATTTCCGGGCATGGCCCATGCCCAGGAACACATGGCATTTCGCGGTTGTGCCGGCATCAGCGCCGATCAGACCGCCGCCATTTACGCGCAGCTCGGCGGCCGAAACAACGCCGACACGCAGCAGAACATCACTCAGTATTTCGCCACCGTACCCACGGCGGATCTGGATGTCGCGCTCCAAGTCCAGGCCGCATGCCTGCGCGGCATCGAAGACACTCAACAGGAATGGACCCAGGAACGCGGCGCGATCGAACAAGAAGTGGCGCGCGACCTGTCCAACCCGACGTACAAGTTCCTGGAGCGCTTGAATCAGGACATGTTCGCGGATACTCCCTACGCCCATGATCCTCTTGGCACGAAGAGTTCCTTCGACGCCACCACCGGCAGCATGCTCGAGTCCTTTTATGAGAAATGGTACGCCCCCAGCAATGCCATCTTGGTCATCGTCGGCGACGTGGATCCCGCCGCGACGCTGGCCAAGGTGCAGCAGCTGTTCGGCGGCATCCCCGATCATGCGGTCCCGGCACGGCCGGTCGTGAGCCTGCGGCCGACGAAACCGGAAACCTTCACGCTCGACAGCAATCTTCCGTATGTTCTCGGGTTCATCGCATACCGCTTGCCGGGAACGAGTTCCTCTGATTATGCGGCAGCACAGATCCTGGCGGACGTCTTGAGCAGCAAACGTGCCGATCTCTATTCCCTGGTACCGTCGGGCAAGGCGCTCGCCGCAGATTTCGGGCTCGCCGAAACCTATCCGCTGGCCAGTATCGGGTTTGGCCTCGTAGCGCTGCCCGCCGGCAGTGATGCATCCAGCGTCATCAAAGAGATGCGCGGGATTCTCGCGAACTATGCGCAGAAGGGCGTGCCTGAAGAGCTGGTGGAGGCGGCCAAGCGCAGCGAGGTGGCCGCCGCCGAATTCGAACGCAATTCGATCCCGGGACTCGCCAATGTATGGTCGAACGCTCTGGCGGCCGAAGGCCGTGCCTCTCCCGACGATGACGTCGTGGCCATCAAGCGAGTGACCGTCGCGGACGTCAACCGGGTCGCCAAGCAATACTTGGTCGATCAGAACTCGATTACCGCAACGCTGAAGCCGGTGCCGACCGGTCAACCCGTGGCCGCAAAAGGCTTTGGCGGCGCGGAGGAGGTGACATCTGCTCCGAACAAGCCGGTGCAGCTCCCCTCGTGGGCGGCAGCCAGCCTGGCACGCCTCGAGGTCCCCGCCAATTACATCAAAGTTTCCGATACCACACTGCCCAACGGAATTCGTCTCATCGTCAAAACCGACCCGGTCAGTCCGACGGTATCGGTGCAAGGCTCCGTGAAACACGCTTCGGTCTTACAGACTCCGGCCGGAAAGGACGGGGAGTCCGACCTCCTCAATGGTCTATTCTCCTACGGAACGCAGACGTTGGATCGGCTGGCATTCCAGAAGGCGCTCGACGATATCGCGGCCAATGAGAGCGCGGGTTACAGCTTCTCCCTGGCGGTCCTGAAGGACAATTTCTCCCGAGGAGTCCAGCTGCTGGCCGATAACGAGCTGCACCCGGCCCTGCCCGAGAAAGCCTTCGAGGTGGTCAAGCAGGAGATCACGCAGTACGTCGCGGGCAACTTGGAAAGTCCGGAGTACCGCACCTCGCGTGCGCTCGATGTGGGGCTGCTGCCCGCCGGCGATCCGGTCCTGCGGCAGGTGATGCCCACGACGCTGGCCACGGTCACCCTGGATGATGTGAAGCAGTATCACGCCTCCACGATACGTCCGGACCTGACCACGATCGTTGTGATCGGAGATGTCTCAGCCGAGGAAGCCAGATCCGTGGTGGAAAAATGGTTCGGCGCTTGGCGAGCCGCCGGCCCGAAACCCGACACCACGCTGCCGCCCGTTCCGCCCAACGGGCCCAGCGCCGTCGATGTACCCGATCCGCAAGCGGTGCAGGACTCGGTGTATCTGGCCGAGCAGTTGAAGCTCAACCGTTTCGACCCGGATTATTATCCCCTGCAGTTGGGCAATCATGTCTTGGGCGGCGGTTTTTACGCCACGCGCCTCTACCACGATCTGCGCCAGGTAGCCGGCCTTGTTTATACGGTGGATCTCAGGCTCGACGCATCGAAGACCCGAACCAATTTTGCCGTGACGTACGGCTGCAACCCGGAAAATGTCTCCAAGGCGCGGGCGCTGATTCAGCGCGATCTGCAGCAGATGCGTACCCAGGAAGTATCTGCCGATGAACTGCATCAGGCCAAGGCGCTGCTGCTGCGGCAAATCTCGCTGAACGAGTCGAGTGAGGAGGCCATGGCCCATGGATTGCTGGCACGCGCGGAAATCGGGCTGCCGCTCGACGAACCCATCCTGGCCGCGGCGAAATACTACTCACTCAGTGCCGAGCAGGTGAAGGCCGCCTTTTCGAGGTTGATCCGCCCCGACGATTTCGTTCAGGTGGTTCGCGGCGGTCATTAGCAGGGCGTCGAACCCGGACTTTTCCCTCGACGACAACCTGTTTGCAATACGCGCCAACTCCGCTTTAGGGGCTGGTGATCGGCGCAATTGTCTGGTAGTTATTTCTCCCAAGGCTGCGGAGGAATACCATGAAAAGCACTGGTTCCAGCGTGTTATGGCCTTTGATCGTCGGCGCGGCAATCGTGCTGACCGGCGCGCCGGCAGTAGCGGCAAGCGCAGCGGCAGCGGCGCCGCCCACTGTGACTACGCCTGCCGGAGTTTTCCCGTCGCAGACGTTTCAAGGCGTCGCGAACAGCGGCGTCAATGATTTTTTAGGCATTCGTTTTGCCGCGGCGCCGGTCGGATCGCTGCGATTTGCGGCGCCGGCGGCGCCAGCCGCGGTGTCAGGCACGATCGACGCAACCTCCTTCGGCAGCCCCTGTCCGCAAAACGCTTCGCCGTTCGGCACGGCGAGCACCAACGAGGATTGCCTGTTCCTCAACGTGTACGTGCCCGGCAACAGCATCTCGTCGCGGAACAAGCTGCCCGTGATGGTGTTTTTCTTTGGCGGCGACTTCGTCGACGGCGCGGGCAGCCTCTACGATCCGACCAACATGGCGATTCAGGGCAATGCCATCGTCATCACCATCAACTATCGCCTCGGCATCTTGGGCTACATGGCCAGTGCCGCGTTGAGTTCGCAGGCATCGACGGGCGTCTCGGGGAATTATGGATTCTTGGATCAGCTGTTTGCGCTGCAATGGGTGAAGCAGAACATCGGAGCCTTCGGCGGCAATCCTGACAATGTCACGATATTCGGCGAATCGGCAGGCGGCTTCAGCGTCTGCGCCGCCATTGCATCTCCGAAGGGCGCCGGCCTGTTTCAGCGCGCGATCACCGAAAGCGGCCCTTGCGCCGAGCCGCTTCCCACGCTGGCCACCGCACAAACCTCGGGCGCCTCGATCGTGACTGCGCTCGGCTGCGCCGAATCGAGCGATACCGCCACCGTTGCATGCCTGCGCAATCTGCCGGTGAGCGCAATCCTCACGGAACAAGCCAGTATCACCTCGGCCACGAACCTCACTTCCTTGACTGCGTTCTTTACCAATGTCGACGGCGTGTTCATTCCTCAGGAACCGGTGCTCGCGCTGGCATTGGGCCAATACAATCACGTGCCCGTGATCGAAGGCACAAATCACGACGAAGGACGGCTGTTCGTTGCCTTGGGATTCGATCTGAATCCCGCGGTGGGCACGATCACGGCCGCGGAGTACCCTACGGCGATCCAATCAGTCGCATCGGCCTTGGTCACCGCGGAAGCCGGCCTGCTGACGACCAGCGGCAGCACTTCCAGCTCGAGTTCGAGCGGCAATTCTCAGGAAGAGAATCAGATTGCCCAGGAAATTTTGCACGAGTACCCGTTGGCGAACTTCACAGGCCCCGGCGAGGCGTTGGGCGCCGTGCTGACCGATGGGCTCTTCAGCTGCATCGCGAATGTCACCAACGAGGTGCTGTCGTTGTCGGTGCCCACGTTTGCCTACGAGTTCAACGACGAAAATGCGCCGACTCCGGAATTGCCTCCGGTTAGTTTCCCTTACGGCGCCACGCACACGGATGAGCTGCCGTTCCTATTCACGCTGCCTGAGACGCCTTCCACCTTGAGCAACGCCGAGCAAACGCTGGCCACGCAGATGAAGAGCTACTGGACCCGCTTCGCGCAAGGCGGGAATCCCAATTCGAGCCAAACGCCCGCCTGGGCGCCGTTTTCGGTGGCCCCCGGCAATGTGCAATCGCTGAATACACCGCGCCCGGGCGTCGAGTTCAACTACGCGGCGCAGCACCACTGCAACTTCTGGATCGGCATACTCGAGCAGACCATTTTGGCGAGCGTCGCGGCGACGCTCACGAGTGATGGCATCGTCGAGTAGCAGTGTCCAGACTCGGGGCTTCGCGCTCATCCCGCAGCGGCACTCAAATGACCTCCGCGGTCTCGGCCGTGAACAGAGCTCCAGCCTGCCGGTGCGTTTCGAAAATGTCTGCCGGCAGCTCTGCGACGGCGTTCTGCGGCGCACGAGCCAGAAGCGCCCGTATGCGCCCCTTCGATTGCGCCAAGGCGGCTTTCGCGATCGTGCCGTCCTCCGCGGCTCTCAATATCGCCTCCGCGAATCCTCGACAGCGCTCGGTATCCGTCCAATGAGCGCAGACCATCATCATGTCGGCGCCTGAGCGCAGAAACCTGACCGGCGCGGTGGGGTCCTCGAACATACGCGATACTGCATGCATGCCGATGTCATCCGATACGATGACTCCACGGTAGCCGAGTCGATCACGCAGTAATTCCTGGTTGAATCTCGAGGACAAGGTCACAGGCTCGGCAGGGTCTATTTTGGGCAGGAGGATGTGGCCTGTCATGATCATCGGTACGCCCGCAGCAATTCCCGCCTGGAACGGCTTGAGCTCTCGCGCGAACAGAGCATCAAGATCCTGATGAAGGACCGGCAGCTCCCGATGGGAATCCTTATCGGTATCGCCGTGGCCGGGAAAGTGCTTGCCGCATGCCAGCACGTGCTCGCTCTGCATCGCCGCCATGAACGCGAGAGCGGCCTCAGTCACCTTCTCGCCCGTGGTGCCGAAGGCCCGCGCGCCGATCACAGGGTTCGACGGGTTGCTATGGATATCGAGCACCGGCGCAAAGTTCAAATTGACTCCGAGCGACGCCAGTTCCCTTCCCATCGCGCGCCCGACGGCTGCTGCCTGCTGAGACCAGCGTGAGGCATACGAAAATCGCGTGATCGGCGGCGGCGTTCGGCACACGCGTCCTCCTTCATGGTCGATGGCGATCAGCATTCGATCGCGTCCCACGGCGGTTCGGACATCGGCGATCAATCTTGCGTGCGCGTCAAGCCATCGATCGTAAGGCTGATCGTGCAGGAAATTGCTCTTGTAGAGGATGACTCCGGCGGGTTGCAACTCGGCGAGCAATGCCCGATCCCGTGAATCGAGCTGCACCGAAGGCCGCAGGCCGACCAGGAAGTGATCGCCTACCGCGGAAATGGGATTCTTGGTCAATTTCTGGTCCAACCTTTACCTTGTTACCGCCGGAGGAGAAACCTGAAAATAGGAGCGCCGACGAACGCCGTCAAGAGGCCGATGGAGATCTCCCGGGGAGTGCTAAGCTGCTCGCGTGATCAGGAACAAGCCTGCCCCGACGGCGACGGCTCCGAGGGCGCGCGCAGTGCGCTCGGCCGACGGTGCGAGACGTTCGATGGTATTTGCTGCCGTCACGAGAACCATCGCGCGCAAATCCATGACCCCGATGACCAGCAAAATTGCCGTCAGACCGGCACAGCAGTAGCTGCAGTGAAGGCCGAGGCGCACGCCGTGTCGCCAGGCTGCGGTGGCGTCCGCCTGCAGCCCGCGCCCCGGTGTCTCCCTGCAGCAGGCAAGGTGGTGTGCCTTCCACGCAGTGAACTGGAGCGCGCCGGCGATCACGACGACCGCGCCGGCCGCGAGCGGAACGGCGCGCGCGAGCGCCGGCAGCTGCATCTCCACCGCCGCCAGCACGACGCCGAGCGGAAAGGCGGCCATTCCGAACGCCGCCCACACCATGAAGTACGCCACGCCCACCAGCGCGGTCAGCCGGCCCAGGCGCGCCTCGCGTGTCCCGCCGACGGCCTGGCGGTAGCGCCACAGCATGGGCACCAAAGACGGTAGCATCATCGCCACCATCATCACGATCCACATGCCGAGGAACGACGCCGCGGCGCCGGGCCACGTCTGTCCGGGCATCCGCATCCACGCCATCGACATGGTCCAGCCCCCGGGCATCGCCATCCCGCCCACCGCCGACATGGACACGCACCAGGCGATCGTCACCGCCGCGCTCGCGGCAAAGAGCAGCGCCGAGATGCCGAAAAAGGCTCGCTCGGACGCTCGCTCGGGGACCCCGTCTCGTGCGGTCTGAGGTGATATGTCCCGGTACCTCACCGGGAGCCGTCGCGCTTCCGAAAGGCGGCCTCTCCGACGTCCGAAACTTCGACCCACTTCGGGTCGGGCGCGGCGGCGGGGACGTAGCTCTCGTGCCAGTTCCACCACTTGTACGGTCGGCTCTGGGGATAGCCCTGCGGCGAGTCCTCCCACGTCTCCTGACGCCCGAGTGCAGTCATGTCGAGGTAGCTCCAGGTGGTACCCATCGCCTCGTCGCCGCGACCGTTGATGAAGTAAGTGCGGAACACGCGCCTGCCGTCGCGGATGAAGACGTTGTGGCCGTGCCATTCATCCACCCCGAAGTCGGCGTCGAAGCTGTCGGTGATGGTGTACCAGGGGATTTCCCAGCCCATCCGCTCTTTCAGGCGCGCGATGTCAGCCTGTGGTGCGCGCGAGGCGTACACGAGAGTCGTGTCGCGCGCGTTGAGGTGCGCGAGGTGGGCAACCTGGTCGGCCCCGAGGGAGCAGCCAATGCAGGCATGCTCCGGCCAGCCGTGCACGCCCTGCTCGAAGAAAGCCCGATACACGATCAGCTGACGGCGACCGCCGAACAAGTCGAGCAGGCTCGCCTTGCCTCTGGGTCCCTCGAACTCGTACTCCTTGCCAACGGCCAGCCACGGCATCCGACGACGCTCGGCGGCCAGCGCGTCCCGGGCGCGGGTCAAGGCCTTCTCCTTTACGAGCAGCCGCTCGCGCGCGGCCTCCCACTCCTGCGGAGACGCGATCGGTGGTGGGTCATTTCCAAGTGATGTAGCCATGGTCATTGCAGCCTCGTTTCGTTGGTCGTGAGATAGTTATAGCGCCGGGCGTCGAATGGCGGGAGTTACAAGTGTGACGGGATTGCGATGGACTCACTGATCACGGCTGCAGCGCGCGCTCTCGCGGCGGGTGATCCCCTCGGTGCACTGAAGCGGGTCGCCCTGCGCGACGACGCACCGGCTCTCGCGCTTCGAGGCATCGCGATGGCGCAGCTCGGCGATTTCGTTCGAGCGAAGGCGCTGCTGCGCAGTGCAGCGCGCTCCTTCGGTCTCAAGGAACCGATGGCCCGTGCGAGGTGCGTCGTCGCGGAGGCCGAGATTGCGCTCGTCTCGCGCGACTTGGGCTGGGCTGCGAAGGCGCTGGACGCGGCGCGCACGACGCTCGAAGCGCACGGCGACCGGGTGAATGCCGCGCATGCGCGGTATCTCGAGGTCCGGCGCCTTCTTTTGATCGGGAATCTCGATGAGGCTGAGCGCAGGCTCGCCGAACTCGACGCGGCGCAATACCCACCCGCATCGAGAACGGTTCACGAGCTGATGCTTGCGGGGATCTCGATTCGCCGCCTCCGGGCAAAGGCAGCGCGAGCTGCGCTTGCCCGGGCCGAGGACGCCGCACGCGACGCAGCCATCCCTGCGCTGACGGCGGAGGTCGACAGCGCATCCCGGTTACTCGACACCCCCGCGGCGCGCCTGATTGCGAACGGTGGGGAGCGGCTCCTCCTGCTCGAGGAGGTCGAAACGTTGCTGGCGTCGAATGTATTCGTCGTGGACGCTTGCCGTCATGCCGTGCGACAGCAACGCAAGCTCGTCTCGCTCGCAAAGCGGCCGGTGTTGTTCGCGCTGGCACGCGCGCTGGGCGAGGCGTGGCCGGGGGACGTGCCGAGGGACACGCTCATCGCGCGCGCATTCCGTTTGAAACTCACCGATGAATCGCATCGTGTGCGGTTGCGAGTCGAAGTAGCGCGGCTTCGAGCGGTACTTCGGACGCTGGCCGACGTGCACGCGACGAAGCGAGGTTTTGCGCTGGCCCCGCGCAGCGCACGCGAGGTTGTCGTGCTGGCGCGGCCCGTCGAAGAGAAACACGCGGGGTTGCTCGCGTTGCTCGCCGACGGTGAATCGTGGTCGAGCTCAGCCCTGGCGCTTGCGCTGGGGGCCAGCCAGCGGACTGTGCAGCGGGCGCTCGACTCGCTGGCGGTCGCAGGCAAGGTGCAGTCGTTCGGGCGCGGGCGAACTCGCCGCTGGATAACCCCACCGGCGCCGGGATTCGTGACGGCATTGTTACTCCCCACTTCTCTGCCGATTGACTAAGATGCAGCCATGAGCCGATCCACCGCCGAAATTGTCCGTGAATATGGTCCTTTCCCTGGTGCCGACCGAGTGGATGGAGTCACGTATGACGGTCAGAACGTTTGGTTTGCCTCCGGAGACAAGCTGAACGCCTTCGATCCTGTAAGCGGCGAGGTGCTGCGCTCGATCGACATTGCCGCGCATGCCGGAACGGCCTTCGACGGCCAGCACCTGTTTCAGCTCGCCGAGAATCGCATCCACAAGATCGATCCGAAGAGCGGCCGTGTGCTCGCTACGATCCCGGCGCCGGGTGGCGGCAGTGACTCGGGGCTCACCTGGGCCGAAGGGACGCTATGGGTGGGGCAGTACCGGGACCGGAAGATCCATCAAATCGATCCCCAAACCGGGACGATTCTTCGCACCATCGAGTCCAATCGCTTCGTCACGGGGGTTACTTGGATCGATGGAGATCTCTGGCACGGCACCTGGGAAGGTGATCAGAGCGATTTGCGGCGAATCGATCCTCGAACGGGAGAGGTCCTGGAGAGTCTCGAGATGCCGCCCGGCGTGGGTATTTCGGGGCTGGAGTCAGACGGCGCCGATCAGTTTTTTTGCGGAGGGGGCAGGAGCGGGAAGGTGAGGGCCGTTCGCCGGCCCAAGCGAGGGTCCGCGGCGGGCGGGGGCTCCCGGCTATAAAGCCGGTACGGGCCTACGCAAAGACGTCGAGCAAGCTGCCCAGCATCTGATTCGCAGTCCTGATGACGTCCGCACCCGCTTCAGCGACCAGATTCGTCTGGCTCAAATTGACCAGCGGAGCAGTCAAGTTTTGATTGCCGGGGTTGGCGATCTGCTGCGCGTCCTGATTCAACATCCGGCTGCCGTTCGAGATGGTTGCGAGTCCGCTATTGGTCGCGCTCGGCAAAGTTACGGATGAAATGGCACTGCTCATTGAGTTCATCGGAGGCTTATCGGCAGCTCATCAACGAACTTTAATATACTGGAATTGAACATATTCCCGCTGGCAAAGCCCGGTGAACTCGCTTGCTGCATCGCATTCGCTGCATTGCGCCGCTCATTTCCGCTTTACTTTTTGTGTGTGTTGGATATGAATACCGCGAACAATAACTCGACACAGACACGGAGAAGAAATTCGCGCTCATAACGTTTTGCGCGGCAGCACCTGGCTTGATCCAGACATAAACTCAATCTCGGGGGGACACGCTAATGTTCATCATGAATGTGCCTCGGCTGGCTCGACGCTTTGGCTTATCCTTTCCTTTTGCTCGGACTGTGACTCCGGCGCTTCTTTTTCTCGCGCTGGTTTTCTGTTCAAACCCCGCAGTTGCACAAACGGTTCCCATAAAGACATGTGATGCGACTCCCGCGCCTTCCTGGTGCGGTGCAGTTCGAGGCGATCGAAATTCCGGGTGGTTGCCGCAGAGTCACTCTGAAGTAATGGCGCGACACGGTGTGATTTCCACGATGCAGCCGCTGGCTGCCATGGCCGGCATGCGGATTCTGCAGCGGGGTGGAAATGCAATCGACGCCGCAGTTGCATCGGCCGCGGCCCTCAACGTCACATTTCCAGCGAATGTGGGTATCGGTGGCGATTTATTTACGATCATCTACATCGCAAAAGAGAACAAAATTTATCAACTTAATTCCAGCGGCATCGCGCCCACCGGGGCCACACTCGCGCACATGAACTCACTCGGGTACCAATGGGATTCCGCCAACTGGGGTCCTGGTTCAGGCATGCCGTCAGGAGGGATCTTGGACGTGACAGTCCCCGGTTCTCTCTGGGGCTGGCAAGAAGTGCTCGAGAGGTTCGGTACGATGACATTCAAGGAGGTTTTGGAGCCTGCGATAGAATATGCCGAGAACGGCTTTCCAATTTCCGAGACCATAGGCAATGCATGGCATCTCCCTAACGCGCTGCCGCTGAGGGGTTGCTGCACTCAGCTCGATCCCGACTCCGTTGCCGTCTACTACATCGACGGCGTTCCTCCCGTGCCCGGTACTATTTTCAAGAACCCTGAGCTGGCGCACACGTTCCGGCTGATACAGGAACAGGGTCGCGATGTGTTCTACAAAGGGGAGATCGCCCAAGCCATCGTGGCAAAGTCCAACCTGCTGGGTGGAACAATGACCCTGCAAGATCTGGCGAATTACAAGGGCGAGTGGGTAACTCCGGCCTCCAATACGTATCACGGTGAGTTCACCGTCTACGCGTCAACTGCGCCTTCGAATGCCTGGGGCATCGTGGAGGAAATGAACATCCTCGAGGCGTGTGTCCCGGTATGGTATCCCGGCAAGACCCTGGACAGCCTCGGGCCCACGAGCCCTCTCTTCTGGCACGCACAGATCGAAACCAAGAAGCTGGCATACGCCGACCTGTACGCGTACAACGCCGATCCGAACGTCGTATCGGTCCCGGTGGCCGCCAAAACCTCCAAGGCGTATGCCGCGTCCCTGTGCAGCAAGGTCAATCCTCACGAGGCTTCCACTCCGGCTCCTCCCAGCTTCGATACCTCGCCCAACGGCGATACGATCGCCATGTCCGTTTCCGACCGGTGGGGGAACATGGTGTCCTGGATCAACAGCAACTTTGCCGGCTTCGGATCGGGTATCACAGTTCCTGGGTATGGTTTCATCCTGCACAACCGCGGCGGACTGTTCACTCTCGATCCAAAGAGTCCCAACGTCATCGCGCCGCATAAACGACCGTACAACACACTCTCGGTGGTGTATGTGACGCAGAATGGCAAACCCTTGCTGGTTACCAGTCAGGATGGCGGTACCCAGCAGGCGCAGGGAAACATGCAAGTGCTGGTGAACATCCTCGACTTGGGTGCCAACATGCAGGCCGCGGGCGACATGGCACGGTTCAGTCATGATGAGGTCAGCAACAGATTGACTCTGGAGTCTGAATTGAACACCCTCGTCGGAACCCAACTTGCAATGATGGGCCACCATATCGTCGTGGCTCCGAATGGATCGGCGGCGGGAGGCTATCAGGGGATTATGTACGTCCCCGATTCAGGCAAGCCCGACATGTCTCATGGCGAGCAAAACCAAGTCCATGGCTACTATCGAGCCGGCTCGCAATTCAGAGAGGATGGTGTACCGATCGGATGGTAGCTACCGTCACTCCGAATTAGACTCAGCCTGAACGAGGCGCTCTCTGCGATATCGGCGATATTCTCAGAGAGCGCCCCGACTGACCTAACCTACTCAGCCAAGGTCAGGTTGCGTGTGCTTGAAGCTTTGCAGCGCCTGGATCTTTGCCCACCAGCCATCGAAGCCGGCGACATCAAAGACGGCGGCTTTGTCGGGTGTCAGCGAGACGTAAAACGCGATTGGTGCGAGGTAAAGATCGGCAAGGCTCAAGTCTCCCGCGATGAACGACGATGCCCCCTTGGTTTTCATCGCAAGCTCGATGACTTTGCGTCCGTCCGCAAGGCCCGACGTCCGCATGGCATCGTTTTTACCGCCGACGAAATCGGGAAACAGATGGTAAGCCGCGACCCCGCCAATCAATGAGGGGTAGCCATAGGAATCGACGACGCCAATGACCATGTCCATACGAGCACGGTCCCTCGCGGCCGCCGGTACCAGTGAGGTACCCGGCAACACATCGTTGAGGTAGCGAACAATCGCCGATGTCTCGAGAAGTCTCATTCCGTCATGATCTAAAACCGGCACTTTGCCGAACGGATGCCGCTGCAAATGCTCGTGCATTTTCGGCTCGCCCTTCAGAACGTTCAGCGGCATCTGCTCGAATTGCGTAACGCCCTTTTCGGCAAGCAGCATCTTGACAGTGCGTACGTACGTGGAGCCGTCGAAGCCCCAGAGAACCATTTTAGACATGAATTCGCAACCTCTGTTTTAGAACCACCCAATCATATTTTCAGGGCATCACGGATTGTACTTGGCCAGCCAATCCGTGGTTTCAGTGAAGACATCGCGCTGCTGCTCCGACAACACGGGGAAGTGCGGGGAACCCGGATAGGTCACCATGCGCACGATTTTGCCGCGCTCCTTCAGCAGCGCGTAAAACTCGTGGCCCTGAAACGTCGGTACCCGCACGTCGGCGGCGCCGTGCAGGATCAGCAGCGGTGTGGTGACTTGGTCGGCGTGCATGACGGCGGAAAACTTCAGCATCGGCGCCGGATCCTTCTCTTGAAGCCTGGCATCGTAATCGGTCTGCCAGGTATCGCTGGTCGGAATGAAGCTCAGCCAGTCGGTAATGCCGGCGCCTTCGATTGCTGCTTTGTAGCGATGCGTTTGCGTCACGGTCCATGAGGTCATGAAACCCCCGGCGCTCCAGCCGAAAATAGCCAGTCGATTCGGATCGGCCCAGCCCTGCGCGATGGCGAAGTCCGTGGCACTATCGACATCGCGGTAGGCGCGGTCGCCGAAATGCTGATAGATCGCCGCCAGATGGGCCGCTCCATAGCCTGTTGAGCCACGGTATTGCGGCTGCAGCACCACATAGCCCTTGCCTGCAATGATTTGAGCAAATATATCCATCGACAACGTGTCGTTGGCCTCGGGGCCGCCATGCGGCAGCACCAAGAAGGGATACTTCTTGCCGGCCTGATAGTCGGCCGGAAAAGTCGCAATGCCCTCGAGCTTGATCCCTTCCTTCGATGTCCAATGTGCGACTTTCACGTCGCCGAGCGCCACTTTGGACAAGCCCTCATCGCCCACGTGAGTAATTTTCTGCAGGGCACCCGCGCTTTCGATGGCAACCTCAGTGGTGTGCTGGGGATCGCCCACGGAAACGGCCACAGTGGGCGGCGACGTCGCGAAGGCGCCGGTCACCGGCAGCGCATTCAAGGCTCCGCCCGGCCATCGCAGCGCCGGCGCTAATTGCCCATCGGCGTAGGTGTATGCCTCGGTGACAACCCCTTTGTGCATTTCAACCCACACGTCGCCGCGCGCATCGCCTTTGACGGTGGTGGCGGTCCATTCCAATTGCGGAGTTCGGTCGACGGCCGGACCACCGGAAGCTGGTGCCGTCCAGACGTGTTCAGGCGTCAGTGTCTCGGCAGTCGTGGAAGCAAACACGATCTCATTGCCGTCTTTGGACCAGGCAACGCCGCTGGTGGTGTTCCCCACCTGTGCCACTTCGCGCCAACCTTGCGCGCCGCAGATCCCGATCGATGAACGGAGCTGATGATTGCCCAGTTTGGGAACCTGCGTCGCGACCGCCAGCCGGCTGGAGTCGCGCGACCAAGCGAAGTCCGCCACAGTCTTCAATTCCGGACACCACCAGCCGCCATCGCGAGCGTCCGCATTTACCACGTAAATGCTCGATTCATCGTTCTCCACCACGTTGCGCACGTCTTGTTGCGCGTCTTTCGGCCGCGCGTCGCTCAGCACGGCAATTTGGCTGCCGTCCGGAGAAATGAGCGCGGTTTGGATGCTGCGCGGCAGGGCGAATATCACGGTTGGCTTTCCAGAGTTCAGCGGCACGATAGCCAAATGCGCCAACTCCGCGACCTTATAGGTGCCATACAGGGCGCCGTCTTTGGTAAATCCCTTGGGCTCAAATTTATCCGACAGATCCAATTTTCGATCGTGACTGCCATCCGCGTCGATCATGTGCCACTCATGCTTGAGGGGCCCTTTTTCGTTCCGGCTGGTCAGGTCATACAGCACGCTCTTCCCGTCGGGCGAAACTGCGGTTGCTCGAGCTTGCCGCAGGGCGGCCGCATCTTCGATCCCAAACGGATGCTTGTCGGCGGCGATCGTACCGGTGCTTGCGGTCGCCATAAACGCCATCACCGCGAGCTGCGCTCCGAATCGGCTTTTCACAGGACATTTCCCCATCGCCACTCCCTCCGAGTCTCGTTGTCAACCAAGGCCGCTATGGTACATCGAGATGTCGCGGTGTGGCGTCCGCTATCGGCTCAGATCCGAATGAGGTGCGGTTTCGTCCTCGCTTATCAGCAGCCAGCACAGTGCGCTTGCCACGAAAGCGACGGCGGATGCCGCGAATAGCACCCCTTCATAGCCGTAACCAAGACTTGTTCGTGCAAGCGATACTGCGCCCTGGTGTGCAGAAATCAGCGATGCCGCAGAGGCGAGATTGCCGTTCGCGATGAAGCGCGTGATGTCGAGCATGTCGTGACCGGCGAGCGCCGGCAATCCCCGCTCGACGTCCGCGCGGATTCGAGAAAACAAAAGTGCCCCAAGCGCCGTAAACCCCACCACGATGCCGCTGAACCGCATGGTTCCCGATACACCCGATGCCATGCCGGCGCGATCCACTGGAATCACTGTCATTCCGATCTTGGCGATCTGACCGTTGAGAATCCCTGCGCCCGTCGATGCAATCAGTATGGGCACGAAGATGCAATCAAAGTTGAACGCCTGAATTTGCAGGGCGGCGCCCGACAGGCCGACTGCGACCAGCAACAGGCCGGAAACGAGCAGCATGCGCCCCGACACCCGATGATCGAGGTACCCCGACACTATGCGCGGCACGCCGAACAAGGGAACGGCGAGCGGCAGCATCAGCAGGCCGGCATCCAGCGGAGAATATCCGAGCGCGTTTTGGAAAAAGAAGGGCAAGTAGGTCAGCATGGTCAGGAACGCGACCGAGTAAGACGCGCTGGCCAGATTGGCGCCGAGATAGGTTCGCTTTTTAAAATAGCCGAGCTCGACCATTGGCCGCGCCTGCTTGACTTCGACGAGCAAGAACACGAAGAGAAAGATGACTGACCCGGATAGCCGGGCGCCGACGGGCGCGCTGAGCCATCCTTCGCGATTGCCCGAAATCAGCGCCCAGGTCAGCAGCGCGAGGAAGGCGCTGAACGTCGCTACTCCCCAAACGTCGATGGCGGCCGCGTGTGGATCTTTGGATTCCTCGACGACGAAATATGTCAGCACGATCATGATTGCGCCAACAGGGAGGTTGACATAGAAGGCCCACTGCCAGCCCAGCGACTGCGTGATCAACCCTCCTGCCACCGGGCCGAGCATGATAGCCACGCCGATCACCGAGCCCCAGAATGCGAATGCCTTGGCGCGCTCCTTCCCTTGAAAATCATGCGACAGCACCGCGAGCGCGGCGCTCATCTGAAACGCTGCGCCCACGCCTTGCAGCGCGCGTGCGGTGTTCAGGACGACGGTCGACGCCGCCGCGCCGCATATGAAAGAAGCGGTCGTGAAAACGAGCAAGCCGATCATCAGCAAGCGCTTTCTGCCGAACCGGTCGGCGAGCGCGCCGGCCGGCATCACGAGCGTTGCGAACGCCAGTGTGTAGGCTGAGATCACCCATTCAATGGCGACAAAATCCGCGTGTAGCGAACGCGCAATCGACGAGAGCGACACGGCGACGATATTAGAGTCCAGGTTGATCATGAATGACGGCACCGACACGCATAACAACAAAAGGATCCGTTTCCTGACGGTCCCGGAGATGGCATCCAGTTCCACATCAGCAGGGTTGCTTCGGCTTCCGGCGGCACTCCGTACCGTGCTCGATTCAATTGGTTGATGCATGATTACCTCCACGAAAGCCACCACGAGACACGATCTAAGTGTAGGGTTTGTCGATAGCCGGTCCAACATGTGGCACAAGCCTTAGTGATATGTTTGACCACTGGCGCCGTGACGATTCAAAGGAATGCAGAATTGGAATGCACGTCTGCCGTGCGCGGGCCCTTTGCCCTTTCTCGGCAGTTTGAGAGTTCCCATTGGCATGGCACTATTTGACGCTGTAGTTGCCCCAATCTAATATATGTAACTGGCCCTCATGATAGGTTTTAGCACTGCCATGGAATTGCGTCATATTCGATATTTCCTCGCGGTCGCGGAGGAGCAGAATTTCACGCGCGCCGCGGCTCGCGTCGGCATCGGACAACCGCCGTTGAGCCAACAGATCAAGGATTTGGAGACGGAGGTGGGCGCGCCTCTGTTTCATCGGATTCCGCAAGGCGCGGAGTTGACGGAAGCAGGCCGCGCCTTTCTCGAGAATGTGCGCGTCATTCCGGTGCAGGCCGAACGTGCGACGCGTGCGGCCCAGCGGGCAGCGCGCGGAGAGATCGGTTCCATACGCGTCGGGTTCGTCGGGTCCGCGCCGTTCAATCGCGTCATGCCGGCAACGATCAGGTCGTTTCGACGCGCCTATCCCGATGTGGAGATGAGTTTCGAAGAGTCCAATGCGATGCGCCTGATCGCCAGCCTCAAGGATGGCGAGCTGGACGCTGCGTTTTTTCGTTTCAACGAATCGCCAAGCGACGATCTTCAGATCCGGCTGCTTTCCGAAGAGCGAATGGTCGTCGTTCTGCCGGCGACTCATCCCGCCGCCAAGTCCGTTGAAATCGACCTGGTTCGATTGCGCAACGACGCACTCATTTTGGTCCCGCGCGATGCCGGGCCGTCGTTGTTCGACACGGTCATGCTGGCCTGCCGGCAAGCGGGCTTCGAACCGATTCTTGGTCAGTCAGCTCCGCAGCTTAGCTCCGTCGTGAGTCTTGTCGCCGCAGAACTTGGCTTCTCGATGGTGCCGGAATCAATGCGCCAGCTGCAACTGACCGGCGTGACCTACAGAGAAGTTGCAGGGGATGCTCCCCTCACGCGATTGGCGCTTGCCTATCGGCGCGGTGAGACATCGAAAATTGTCCGCAACTTTGTCGACCTCGCCGTCGCTTGAGAGCCCACGCCGGTCGCGCGGCGGGTTCTCACCCTAGATGGATTTTCGCCAATCCAAGCGATTCGCCCCGGCGAATCTTTCAGGCAAGTCCAAATCCGCGTTGTCGATCAACATCAAGCCCCAATAGGCCCAAGCTCTTTTGCTGAACAAGCCGGCCGGGGCGTTGCGGTAAGCCTTCCTGAAATCGTCATCGGAATACTGCCGTCGTACAGCTACGATGTCGTCCTTGCTGCCTCTCGCCATCACTTGGCACAGGAATAAATCGGCATTGGCCAACAATCGGCGCGGTTCCATGTACCAATTGATGCGCTTCGCAACTTCTTCCAACGACGAACTCACGAGTGCCTCTCTCCGATAGTCTGGGAAGCCGTGATTGTCGGCAAGTCCTCCAGCGACACAGACTTAACTGCCGAAACAAGATCCTCCTTCACCTTCTCGGGAAGGGGTTCGGGAAGATCCTTGAAGTACGCTAGAGCCTGCAATGTAAGCATTGGATTGTATTGGTTTCCGTAGATAGCGGCTGCCGACGCCATGCCACGCGACAAGTTGATGCCTGCTTTCACTATCAATGCATGAATGTCGAGGTAGTCTTTCGTCTCATTGCGTTGCGGCACGGTACCGCACTTCATGCCGAATATATCCGTAAGAGAAGCAACCGCAACTCCGTTGGACTCGACGATATCTGGCGTTTCGATTTGTCCCAGAGAAAGTCCGCCAAAAAAACTGATTTTTACCGGACCTGCCGCAGTCAGAACTTCACAGGACAAGGTGTCGGCCGCTTGCTGCGTGATCGTTTGACCGTTGAGGTAAGGGGCCGATCTCGCCAACGACATGGGCTGGAACTTGCGTGAGGAGAAGAAATCGAAGTTCACGCTTTGGCGATGACCTAGACGCAAAGCCAAGGCCGTGCCACCGTAAAGCACGAAATCCGGCGGCGTGGACCCAAGCAACTTCCATAGGAGTTACTGACTCCCGGGCAAGATGTTCAGCTTTGGTACGAGAGTCCCCATGCTTGACATTTTAGCATGGGGCGTCTCGAGAGCCGCGCAATGCCCAAATTCGAATGGTGTCAATAAGAGGCGGGCACCGACAGATTCGAACGAACCTGCCGGTGCCCGCGATTTGTGGCAAAGAGTGATTAGATGGGGGGAAGAGGATTAGGGTTGATCACAATGGAGCCGTTGCCGCCGGTAACTCCTGCAGCGCCGCCATTCGAGCCCACGCTGAAGACCGCTCCGGTAGGTCCGAGACTGCCACCGCCGCCACCGCCGCCATCGGCGCCTGGACCGCCGCCGCCTGTCACGGCAGTGCCGCCGCCACCACCTATAGTGCCGACTGGGCGGCGGCGATGCAGATCGGCTCGAGGGCGCGGGCCGGCGCCGGTCAGCTAGGCACTTTCCCGTCGAGTATCGCCGCGAGCGCCGAGCTATCGAGATTGCCGCCCGAGACGACGGCGCAGACCTTGGCCTCGGCGTACCGTCCTGAGAGTGCCGCGGCGACGGATACCGCACCTGCGCCTTCGGCCACCACGTGGTTGTACTCGACCATGATTCTGATCGCCGCCGCCACTTCCGTCAGCGACACGGTGATGACCTCATCGATCATGGATCTCGCCAACGGCCACATCTCCGGCAAAACCGTACCGAATCCCACGCCGCTCACGAAGCCCGGCGCATGCGGTGTTTCGGTCGGAGCGCCGGCAGCGAATGCGGCCTGAAGCGGATGCGCGCTTGCCAGCTCGCAGGCGATGATTTTCACTTCGGGCTCGAGCGCGCGAACCGCGCAGGCAATGCCGCAGGCCAGTCCGCCGCCGCCGAACGGAATCAGGATCGCTTCGACATCCGGCGACTGTTGCAGTATCTCGAGTCCGATCGTCGCATCGCCGGCCAGCGAAGCCGGGTCCCGCACCGCGTCGATATAGACGCCGTCCTGGCCGTCGAGGACACCTGTCCGGATGGCCTGCCACCATTCCTCGGCCGGCCGCATGTCGATGCGTGTTCCCAATCGTCTC
>Ga0208193_1000347_pt1 | contig 27852 bp, 21 predicted proteins | sample June2015DPH_17_2_FD_184716 | JGI IMG/M metagenome (GOLD analysis project Ga0208193, IMG submission 184716) | Peatland microbial communities from SPRUCE experiment site at the Marcell Experimental Forest, Minnesota, USA - June2015DPH_17_10... | ecosystem: Environmental > Terrestrial > Soil >... | reverse complement strand
CACCTGCGGCGTGCCAATCTGTGTTCCTAGCGGCGTCCCCTGCCCCAGCGCCGGCGCATTGAGGGAAAGCTGATCGCCAAAGAGCGCTACGATGTCGCCCGGAGCCACGGCGTCGCCCGCTTCAAAAATGGCATCGTCCACCACGCCTTGAAACGGAATGGACCCTCGCCCTCCACCGTGAAATTCACCGGGACTACAATTGGTCCATTGGCCGCATTGGATGTAAGGGTCACCGATCCTGGGTAACTGCCCGGCGCCAGTGTTCCAGGGTCGAATGTCAACGCCGCGCCGCCCGACGGCTGTCGCGGTGAAGCCCTGCCAGCTGCAGGACAGGCCCGATACAGGGTTCGCGGTGAGGAACTGCCCGGTGCAGGACACGCTTTGCACGGTCAATGTGCCCTGCCCTAAATTGGTCAGCGCAAGTCCCAGCGTTTCCGCCTGTGCGCCCTGGGCAAGAGTCAGGTTGACATGGCTCGGCGAAGCCTGCGCGATAGGCTGCGAAGTCACATTCATGGTGACGGCGATGGTCTTATTGTCTCCGGCGAAGCTGGAGCCGCTGGTGGTGACGGTTCCGGTGTAAGTTCCCGAGGTCTGGCTGGGCTGCGGCGCCACCTGTATGTAATGCCACCTGTATGTAATAGGGAAGGACGAAGCGGAAGCTTCCCGCGCCTTGCAGCGCCAGACTCAGCCACGCGTTGCCGTCGCTGGTCTTGGCTTGGCCGTTCATCTAGCTGTTCGTCGTCATCGTTACCTGCTGACTGGAGCCCGGCGCTACATACATCGATAAGCTGGATGGAACCGCGCCGCCCACTTGCGCCAGAACGGCGATAGTCTGCGGGGCGTCAATCGCGTTGGCCGCCGTGATGGTGACGGTCCCGGAGTAGGGCGTCAAAGATGCCGCCATACCCGCGACATGGAGCTGGATCTGGATCGGGAAGCAAGTGGAGGCCAGCACAGTGGTCTTGCAGGCCGCAGCGGGCCCGACCGTGACCGTGATCCAGGGAGCCGAAATCTGCGGGGTTCCCAGGGTCAGATTCCCATCCCCCGCATTGTAGGCATCGAGCAACGGCGCTGCTACGGAACCGCCCACAGCGATGGAAACCGGACCCACGGTACTGTTCGTCAAGCGCAACTCCGGGGCCGCCCAGCAGGCCGTCATAGGTGCTAATAAGATTAAAGATAAGGTGAATAAAAAGCGAAAACTCAAGGCCCTTCCGGCTTAGGTTTCGATCACCGATTTGTACTAAATCACTATATCACGCATAGAGTTCGGGGCTATATCGCACGCTGGCGGATTGGATTGGGGATCGCGTGTCGTGCTGACGGGATAGGACTTGCGGCTAATCGTGGGATAGCATTAGTACCGGTACTTATTGGAACCGTATCACCCGATTAGTACCTTTGTTTTCATTGACTTGGATCCTCCAGCAGACTACGATGAGATTGTCTGATCGAACACATGCCAAGGACTCGCTTCCTCTTCGCGCTCGGAACTCTGGCCATCGCCGGAAGCCTGCACGCGTCCACGTTCGATTTCTCGACGCCGACCAACGCCAAAGACGTGGCAGGCAACCCCGTTTCCGTGGAATCGATCTTCGTCGTGAACGGCAACCAACTCCAGATAACGCTTGAGAACAAGACCACCAACCCGATCGATGACGGCCAGATACTGGATGCGCTGACGTTCCAGTTGGTCAATCAGGCCATCCCAACCGGCGCCACCATCAGCTTCACCGGGTCCATCACGGAAGCCATTACCATCAACACCAACGGGACATACACTCCGCTCAGCACATGCAACGGCGGCAGCAATCAATCCCAATGCTCAACGGACGTGGATAACTGGACGGGCACCGCCACGATCACCGGCACGCCCAGTAATTCGACCGTCAAGTTCGATTTTTGCGATGCCAATATCGTCGCAGCCGGCTGTCCTTCGAGCAGTCAGCAGACATACGCATCTGACGAGGGCATCATCGGCGGCCCCAACACCAGCCACGATTACAGCAACAATGGAATCAAATCGAACGCCAAGAACCCGTACATCTTCGAGGAAGCCACGCTCGACATTACTCTGTCGGCTGGCACGTTCAATCTTGCCCAGGACAATTACACGAATCTGATTTTTGGTATGGGCTCGACGAGCACAGACGAGGATGCAATCGGTGGAGTAGCGCCGGAGCCCTCAAGCTTCTGGATGATGGCGGCCGCCTTGGCTATCGGTCTTGGCGCCTTCCGCTATCGCCACAGACTTCGCGTGCAACGCCAGGTCAAAACCACTTAGGTTTGACGGCCGTCCGAAGAGCGTTATCTGCATCAGTTCCAGTACTATCCTGGACCCTACTTACCCCATCAGTACCCGTGTTTTCATTGACTTACATTCCGATAGGACAATACCATAGGAATTGTCTGATTGGATACGTGCAAAGGACTGGCTTCATCTCCGCGTTGGGAATCCTGGCAATCGCCGGAACGCTGCACGCGTCCACGTTCAGTTTCAGTACTCCGACCGGCGCCAAGGATGTCAACGGCGTCGATCCGGTGGCAGCCTCGGCGATTTTCGCCGTGAGCGCGAACACCATTACGATCACCCTGAACAACCTGGAAGCCAATCCAACCGAGGATGCTCAGATACTGGATGCGCTGACGTTTCAACTCAACAATCAGACCATTGGGGGCACGCTGACCGTCAGCATGGCCGAGACGGAGTTCGTCAAAGTCAATGACAACGATACCTACACCCAAGTCACCACCAATCTTCCTGCGTGGAACCTATCGGACACCGTAGTCGGGTCGACTATCGACTTCAGTTTCTGCAACGCTAAGGTCACCGGTACGAATTGCACATCGACGGGCACTAAGCCGCTCGAAGGCGGAATCATCGGCGCGCCCTCCGGCAGCGATTATACCAACGCCAACAGCACTATCAAGGGCAGCACCGCCAATCCCTATATCTTTGAAGACGCGGTTATTACCATCAAGATGACCAGCGGAACTTTCGATACCGCCCAAAGCGATTACACGAATTTGCTTTTCGGTTACGGCGACACCACCGGCCAATACGAAGCCGTCGGCGGAGAAGCGCCGGAGCCCTCCAGCTTCTGGATGATGGCAGCCGCCCTAGCCCTCGGCTTGGCCGCCTTCCGCTACCGTAGGGCGGACGCCCCCGTCCGCGCGCGACCCCCTGGTCGCGCTCCTAGCAGCGATTGCGCTTGATTCCCACGCCGACAGTGCGTGCACAAGCCCCAAATTCCCGATGCAACAGCACCAAGGCGCCGCGCGCGCCTCTTGCACCAGTTCGGGCCAGTCCGGAAGTCCCTGTCTCAGCCAGCCCAATTCAGCCAGACCCTCAACCCGCGCCCAATCCGCGCGACAATTGAGGTTGCCCGCGATGAAAGATCCCGCTGCAGTCTATGTGGAGCTTCGCTCCCGCCGCGAAGAAGAGATTGCGTGGCTGGACCGGCGCCACGCCAAGCTGGGTTACGCGCGCCTCGCCACGGCGGCGTGTGCCGCCCTGGCGGCGTGGGGCGCCCTCTCCCGCGGCTTCTCTATTCTTTGGATCCTCGTTCCGCTGGGCGCATTCATAGCGCTAATGGTGGCGCATGAGCGGCTGCTGCGCCAGCTCGAACGGCAGCAGCGTGCGCAGCGCTTCTTCGATCGCGGCCTGGCGCGCCTGCGCGGCGAGTGGGCGGGCCATGGAGAAACCGGCGAGCGCTATCTCAACCCCACCCATCCCTACGCGCCCGACCTCGACATCTTCGGTAAAGCTTCGCTTTTTGAGATGCTGTCCACGGCGCGGACGCACGTCGGCGAAGACACCTTAGCAAGCTGGCTCCAACACCCCGCGCCGCCGGAAACCGTTCTGGCGCGCCAGGCGGCAGTGGAAGAGCTGCGCCCCCGGCTTGACTTGCGGGAACGGCTGGCGGTGGTCGCCGAAGAGGCGCGCACCGGCGTGGATCCGGTGGCTTTGGCGCATTGGGGCGAAGCCCCGGCGCAACTCGCCGGGGGCCGTCTGCACGCCGCCGTGTGGGCCTTCCGCATCTTCGGCGTGGCCGCGCTCGCGCTGGGGTGCGTCGCCTTGGCCGGGGAATTCGGAGCCTTTGCGCTTCCGGAAAAACTGACCGTTGCCGCGCGCGATCTCTTCCTGCTCGCCTTGTTGGTGAATGGGATCTTTCTCTACCGGATTCACGCGCAAATGGAAGCCGTAGTGGCTGCCGTGGACGAGGCGGCGCACGAATTACGCCTGGTCTCCGAAGTGCTCCTGCTGCTCGAAGGCGAAACCTTTCAGTCTCCGCTGCTGGCGGAGTTGCGGTCGTCTCTGGATGCTAGTGGCGCGCAAGGTGGGGCAGGCCCTCGGCCTGCCAAAGCAGCACCATCGGCCCGCCTCGCCCGTCTGGGCCGCATTGTCGATTGCCTCGATTCCCGCCAGAACATCTTCGTGCGCCTGGCGGAGCCGTTCTTTCTTTGGACGCCATATTGGGCCATCGAGGCCGAAAAGTGGCGGCGCGAATCGGGCTCCACCGTGCGCCGCTGGCTCACCGCGCTGGGCGCCATCGAAGCGCTCTCGTCGCTCGCCAGCCATGCCTACGAGCATCCGGACGATGCGTTTCCGGAATTCGCCGCCCAAGGCCCGTGGCTCGAAGCGGAGGGGATTGCGCATCCCTTAATCGCCGAAGCGCGCGCCGTCCGCAACCATGTCCGCCTGGGCGGAGAGCTGCGCGTGCTGATCGTCAGCGGCTCCAACATGTCCGGCAAGAGCACGCTCTTGCGTACCCTGGGAACCAACGTCGCGCTGGCGCAGGCGGGCGCGCCGGTGCGTGCGCGGCGCATGACTCTCTCGCCGCTGGCGCTGGGCGCATCCATTCGCGTGACCGACTCCCTGCAGGAAGGCGTTTCCAGATTCTATGCCGAGATTTTGCGCTTGCGGCAGATCTTGGACGAGACTTCGGGGAAGCTGCCAGTGCTGTTTCTGATCGACGAGTTCATGCACGGCACCAATTCGCACGACCGGCGCATCGGCGCCGAGGCCATGGTTCGGGGACTCGTGGAACGCGGCGCCATCGGCCTGATCACCACCCACGATCTGGCGCTGGCCGACATCGCCGACGGCCTCGGCGCGCGCGCCGCCAACGTACACTTTGAAGACCGCGTCGAGAACGGCCGCATCGAGTTCGACTACGTGATGCGGCCCGGCGTAGTGCGCAAGAGCAACGCCATCGAGTTGATGCGCTCGGTAGGGCTCGAAGTTTGACCGCCAGTGAAATTCGGGAGCTGGCGCGCGCCTGCGGCTTCGAGCTGGCGGGCGTAGCGGCTGCCGAACCATCGGCCGACCGCGCCCGCTATCACCAGTGGACCGAAGCCGGATTCGCCGGCGAGATGCGGTATCTCACCGATCGCCGCGCCCAGGTGCGGGACGATCCACGGAATCTGCTGCCATCGGCGCGGTCGGTGATCTGCGTGGGCAAACTCTACAACACTCCCCTGCCCTACTCCACGGATCTCGACGACGATGCCCGCGCGTGGATTTCCCGCTACGCCTGGGGCGACGATTATCACCACACCGTGCGGCGCGGCCTCGAACGGCTGGACGGGATGCTGCGCGAGCGTGCGTCCGGGCTCTGCGAATCGAAGCTCTGCGTGGATACGGCGCCGCTGCTCGAGCGGTCCTACGCGCGGGCAGCCGGCCTGGGGTGGATCGGAAAGAACACGTGCCTGATCAATCAGGACGGCGGCTCATGGTTCTTTCTGGGCGAGATTCTCACTTCTTTGCAGATTGCGCCCGATGCGCCTCCGCCCGACCGCTGCGGCACTTGCACGCGCTGCATCGACGCCTGTCCCACCGCCGCGATTGATCCGCGCGGTTACGCACTCGATGCGCGCCGCTGCATTTCGTACCTCACCATCGAGCTGCGTTCCGCGGTACCGGAAGAGTGGCGCGCGGCCGTTGGCGGCCACGTTTTCGGCTGCGACATCTGCCAGGACGTGTGTCCATGGAACCGGCGCGCTCCGGTAACTGACGACGCCGCCTTCGTCCCGCGCGAGTTCGCGCCACCCCTCGAGCGCCTCGCAGCGATTGAGGAAGAGCAGTTCCGCGTCATATTTCGCGGCGCTCCGGTAACGCGCGCAACCTATTCGGGATTTCTGCGCAACGTCGCTGTGGCCATGGGCGCGCGCTGCCGCGAAGAGTTCCGCGCGCCGCTTGAGAAGCTGGCGGAGTCGCAGGACGAGCTGGTAGCGCATCACGCGCGATGGGCGCTCGCGCAGCTTGGCGGACCAGGTTGACTATCTGTGGGGCAGGGTCGAAACCCAAAGCTGGCGGGCGATTCTGCCGAAACTGCTATGAAGACGGCCCACGCAACTCTTGATGCCCCCTATTCAACTCCTGCATTACCCTCAAAAGCGCCTTTGGTTCTGCCTTAACACGTGTGCAAGGTACGCTATCATCGTGATAACACAATGACTTGGGTGAGTCGCCTTGCGCTGATCGTGTCGCTATGCGCCCAAGCTGCGTCTTTCGCCAGCGCCACTGCGCCCACCTCCACGCTACAGGTCGCCGTCACCGATTCCGGCAACCTCCCAATCCCCGGCGTCCGCATTGAAGTAAGGATAGCCGGGCTCCAAGTGGCCGCCGCCGTCACTGACGAATCCGGCCGTGCGTCCTTCCCGGATCTCGCCCCCGCGCCATACGAAATCACCGCCTCCAAAGACGGCTTTGAGCCCGGGCGCGCCAGCATCGCCGACCCCGCCCAGCCTGTCCATCTGACGCTCGATCCGGCGGCGCAGCATGACAGCGTCAAGGTGATGTCCGCCGCTGCGCCCGTCGACCAAGGCAGCTCTGCCCCGGTAGCGTTGACGCCGCAGCAGGTCAAGGAACTGCCCAGCCGTCCGGCCACTGTTTCCGATGCGCTGCCCATGGTGCCCGGCGTGCTTCGCAAGCCCGATGGCGGCCTCGAAATCTCCGGCAGCCCGGAGCATCGCAGCTCGCTGATCGTCAACTCCGCCGACGTCACCGACCCCGCCACCGGACAGTTCGGCCTCACCGTGCCCATCGACAGCGTGCAATCGATCACTGTTTACCAGACGCCGTTTCTCGCCGAATATGGCCGCTTCACCGCGGGCCTGGTGTCGGTGGAAACGCGCCGCGGCGGCAACGAATGGAAATATGAAATCAACGACCCTTTCCCCGATTTCGCCATCCGCAGCTATCATCTGCGCGGCATTCGCGATGCCACGCCTCGCCTGAACGCGGAGGGACCCATCGTTCACAACAAGCTCTTTTTCTCCGAAGGTCTCGAGTATGAGGTGCGCAAAGTGGAAGTGCACACTCTTCCCTACCCCGACGATCAGAAGAAGAACGAAGGCGTCAATTCCTTTTTCCAGCTCGATTGGATCAAGTCCGATAAGCAGCTAGTCACGGCCACCATTCACATCGCGCCGCAGAAAATCGATTACGCCGATCTGGACTATTACAATCCCGAGCCCACCACTCCGAGCGCCGGCACGCGCAATTACACCGCGACCATCGGCGATAAGTGGAACCTCTTCGGCGGGCTGCTCGACAACACGCTCTCGGCGACGCGGTTCAGCGCGAATATCTGGGGCCAGGGTCCGGCCGATTTCGTAATGACGCCCACCGGCGACGGTGGCAACTATTTCGAGCAGCAGAACCGCTACTCCACACGCTTCGGCTGGTCGCCCACGTTCGCTTTCAAACCGGCCAAGAAGCTGGGCCTGCATGAATTCAAAGTCGGAACCTACATCGCGCGGAGCAGCGAGCATGGCCAGGTCTTTGAACACCCCATCGATATTCTAGACGCGGCGGGCGTCATGACCGAGCAGATCACCTTCTTCGGCGGCCGCGAATTTCAGATGAGCGACACCGAATACGCCATCTTCGGTCAGGATCATTGGACCATTTCGCCGCATCTCGCGATGGATCTCGGAATACGCACCGAGTCGCAAGAGGTTTCCGAGAGTTTTCGCGTGGCGCCGCGCGCCGGCATCGTCTGGACCATCTTCCCCAAGTTAGGCACTACCTTCCGCGGGGGCTTTGGAATGTTCTACGACCGCGTGCCGCTCAATGTTTATGCCTTCAATTACTACCCCAAGGAGGCGATCGATTTCTACGACGCCGGCGGCAACATCACAGCCGGCCCGTTCCTTTACGCCAACACTCTTGGCGTGGCCGACGTTCACTCCGCGTTCATTTTCCATCACGCGGTAGCGGGAGATTTTTCGCCGCAGAGCGCCACCGGCAGCTTGCAGATTGAGCAGCCTATTACCAGCGCGCTCCATCTGCGCGTCGGTTATATGCAAAACCAGGCGCAGGGATTGGTCACCATGAACCCCATCGCGCCCGACCCGGTTTCTAACATCGGCGCATATGAATTGCGCGGCGACGGCGTTTCGCGCTACCGGCAACTCGAAGTCACCGCGCGCATCAAGGCGGGGTCCAGCGGCGAGCTGTTCACTTCTTATGTCAACAGCCGCGACCGCGGCGATTTGAGCGATTTCAATAACTACCTGGGCAGCTTTCCGATTCCCCTGGTCCGCCCGGATGAGTATGGCAATCTTTCCGGCGACGTGCCCAACCGCTTTCTGGCGTGGGGATCTTTCCGGCTGCCCGACGGCTTCCGCGTTTCACCCGTGCTGGAGTACCGGACCGGGTTCCCTTACGCGACTTTCGACGCGGCTCAGAATTACGCGGGTCCACCCAACGTCAATCGATACCCGGGCTTCTTTTCGCTCGATTCGCGCGCGTCCAAGGACATCAAGGTGAATCCGAAGTATACGGTCCGCCTCTCCGTCAGCGATTTTAATCTCTTGAACCACTTCAACCCCGAAGCGGTGCACTACAATATCGCCGATCCGGAATTCGGTCTGTTCTTCGGCCAACGCGGCCGCCGCTTTACCGCCGATTTCGACGTGCTTTTTTAGACTTCAAACCACCAGCGAAAACGCCGGCAGAAATATGGTGTCGAAGTTGCGGTAGACGGTCCCGGACCAGGTGAATGCGCGATCGGACCCGAGCGTCAGCGCCCAGGTTTCGCCCGCCTTCTCCGGTTGCAGCCGGAAATAGACGTTCACCTCCGATTGGCCGGGCGCCATAAAGCCCAGCCCCTGCAACTCGCCCACCGTTGCATGAATCAGGAAACCCTGCGCTGCCACCGAGCCGGCGGGCCGCCGGAACGTTAGAATCAAAACCCCGCCATCGGGAAAGGGCCGAAGCGATTCGATCCGTCCCTGCGGAACCGCTCGCAGAGCGGACGTAACCAGGCTTCCGGTTGCCAAGGGATCTTCGAAGGAACGCTCGCCGGCGGTAGTAGGGTCGGCGCAAACCGTTGGCATGAGCGGGCCGTCGTCCAGTTCCTCGATCGCGACGCTCTCCACCGCTTCCTGGTCGCCATTGAGATTCACCGAAATGATCAGCATTGCGGCCGCAGTCACCGACAGGACGTACACATCGCCTTCCGTCAGATTCTGCGGAAGCCGCAGGTTGGTGACATAGCCGGACAGGACTGGGCCGAAGGCCAACTGCCGCTTTGACCCGCACCAATCGAACGTCGCCGCCTTCGCGCCACCCGGCATCGATTCGATCGACAGCCCAATGGAGAAAGTCCCGTGCAACGCCTTGCCCGGCCGGAACAGGAAGGTCTTGGTTTGTACGCTTGGAGGTTTCCTGACTCGCATAGTGGCTCCGCCTTGCACAGAATACCGTATACGGCGTAATCCCGGCGAGCGTCCGATGCGCAATGCGTACCAGGCATGGGTGGGACGTCCGCCGCCACGGGGAGCCATAACGTTCCCAATCATTCGGACGCGCAACAGAGTGTTAATGTAGACACAAGAGGCCGCCGTGTCTACGCAAGCGAAAACATTCCTCACGCCGGAAGAATATCTGGCGATTGAGCGCAAGGCCGAGTACAAAAGCCAATATTACCGCGGCGAGATGTTCGCCATGGCCGGGGCTAGCCTGGCTCATAACACCCTGGTTGCGAATTCGATCGGCGAGCTTCACGGAAAGCTTCGAGGAGGCGCCTGCCGCGTTCTGCCCAGTGACATGCGCGTACGGGTGAGTGCAACGGGGCTGTACACTTACCCCGATGTTGTCGCCGTTTGCGGCGAGCCCCGGCTTCTCGACAACCAGCTTGACACTCTCCTCAATCCGCACCTGATCGTCGAAGTGCTCTCTCTCTCGACCGAGGCCTACGACCGCGGCCGGAAGTTCGAGCACTACCAGACAATAGAATCGCTCAGGGAGTATCTACTGCTGGCGACCGACCGCGTTCGCGCCGACTTATACACACGGCAGCCCGACGGCCGCTGGCTTCTGACGTCCGCCACGCGCTTGGAGGACTCACTCGACCTGCAATCGGTGGGCTGCTCACTTTCGCTCGCCGGCTTGTACGAGAGAGTCGATTTAGCCGAACCCGAATCCACCGCGGCCGAATCGCGGCCGTAAGTCAGCGGCCGTTGGCCGCCGGCATTTACGCTATGCCAGTAGGCCGGGCCTAGCTAGAGGGTTCTTCCCCAAATCGGCCGTAGGTTTTGACAACCAACTGTCACTTACTTGGGACGCAATCGGGTGGTCGGCCTTAGTTGTGGGGACCCCCTGGTCCGCGACCGACCCCCCGGTCGGCCTCTCAGGGATCGCGTCGCGACGATTTGGCTGGGCGAAGAGCGGGTCCAGGGGAACCCGCGCGGACCGGGGGGTCCGCCCTACGGGCCTTGGCCGCGCCGCGAGTTACTCACGTTCCAGGCGTTGACCCAGCCGCAGCTTTACCGCCGGCCACTCCGACGCCAGAATCGAATAGCGCGCCGAATCGCGAGGGATGAAGTCCGCAGCCATCCGATGAGCCCGGAGAATCCCCTCGAACTTCCCGCCGATGCGTTCGATCGCAGCCCGCGAGCGCTCATTTCGAATGTCGGTGTGAAGGCAGACACGCAACATCTGCCACGCCTCGAAGGCATGCGTCAACATGAGCATCTTGGCCTCAGTATTGGCCGCCGTCCGAATTGCCGGGCCGGCCAGCCAGGTGTAGCCGATCTCGCAGGCGTCGGGCACGCCGCGGCCGTGCCATCGATGACCCTGCGGCCACGACCATCGTTCCAGGTCAAAGAATCTTGTCGAGCCCAGGAATATGCCGTCATTCGGGCGCACAATCGCGAATGGCACGGCCGTGCCGGCTTGCCTCCAGGACAGGGCGGTCTCGATGTACCTCACGGCCTCGTTCTTGTCCTTCGGAACCGCACTCCACCGATAGAGCGACGGGTCGGCTTCCGCAGCGGCAACCAAGCCGTCGGCATGGCGTTGTTCCAGCGGTTCGAGACGAATGTGCTTACCCACCAGCACCAGATCTTCCATCTTCATAATCTACTATGCAGGTTTCACGGCATTTGGCGGCGTCGCATATCATTCCCTATATATTTCGGTTTTCCATTCGTGTATACTCGCCTGAAAATCACCATTTTGAGGTGTCCCATGAAAATTCGTTTTGTCGTGCTGGCGGCCTTCGCATCCGTGGCGGCTTTCACCGCCGCCGCCCAGGAAACCCGCTCCGCCACGCGTCTCACCAACGATCACTACTTTGACTTCGAACGCGTGAGCAATGCGCAGATTTCGCCCGATGGGGCGCGCATTGTCTACACCCGCCAACAGGCCAACAAGATCGAGGACCGCTGGGATTCCTCGCTCTGGATCATGAACGCCGATGGCAGCCAGCACCGCTTCCTTACCAAAGGCTCGAACCCGCGCTGGTCCGCCGACGGAAAACGCATTCTCTACATCGCCGATGGAGAGCCGCGCGGTCCGCAGATCTTTGTCCGCTGGATCGATACCGATGGACCCGCCACGCAGGTCACTCACGCCACCGAGAAACTCGCCGACGCGCACTGGTCCCCGGACGGCAAGTCGATCGCGTTCTCCATGTTCGTTCCGGAAAAAGACGCCTGGAGCATCAGCATGCCGGCCGCGCCGCAAGGGGCCAAGTGGACGGCCGCGCCGCGCGTCGTGGAATCGCTGCACTACCGCCAGGATCAGGTTGGCTTCCTCGAGGACGGGCAAACGCATCTGTTCGTGGTCTCGGCCGATGGCGGGGCGCCCCGGCAGCTCACTAGCGGCAAGTGGAGCGCGGGCGCCGGTGAATTACGCGGCGCTGTGCCTTTGGACTGGAGCCCGGACAGCAAAGCCGTGGTATTCGAAGCCGACCACAGCGCGGAAGCCGATCTGCATTATCAAACCTCGCAACTGCTGGTGGCCGATATTGCCTCAGGCGCTATTCGCGAGCTGGTTGCCAAACCCGGCTCCTGGAGCCGCCCGGCGGTTTCGCCCGATGGCAAGACGGTGGCTTTCACCGGTTACCCCCAATCGAAGCGTACGCACTCGGTGTCGGACCTATATGTGATCCCATTCAACGGCGGCGAAATGCGGAAGATCAGCGGCGACTACGACCGCGACGCTCTGACTCTTCGCTGGTCGCCGGATTCGGCGGGCGTTTACTTTGACGCCGAAGATCGCGGCTCGCGTAACATCCAGTTCGTGGCCCTGACGGGCGGCGGCGTGAAGCCGATTACCACCGGCGTGCATGTGCTCACCTTGGATTCAGCCTCCAGCGACATGATGGCTGTGGGCACGCGGACCGATCCCGAAAATCCACCCGAAGTGGTTCGCTACAACCTGAGCCGTCCTGGCGAAGCCACGCAGCTCACCAACGTAAACGCCGGCTTGCTGGCCGGGATGCACCTGGCGAAAACCGAGGAAATCGACTTCACCTCCAGCGGCAACGCGAAAGTCCAAGGATGGATTGTGAAGCCGCCCGATTTCGACGCGGCGAAGAAGTATCCGCTCATCCTCGAAATCCACGGCGGACCGTTCTCCATGTACAGCGTGGCGTTCAACTACATGTTCCAGAATTTCGCCGCTAACGATTTCGTGGTTCTCTACCTCAACCCGCGCGGCAGCACCGGATACGGCACGGCTTTCTCGGGCGGCATCGACCACAACTATCCGGGGCCCGATTACGACGACCTGATGGCCGGAGTGGACGCGGCCGTCGCCAAAGGCCTGGTGGACCCGACGCGCATGTACGTCTCGGGCTGCAGCGGCGGCGGCGTACTTTCCAGTTGGGTGATCGGCCACACCAACCGCTTCGCTGCGGCCGCCGTGCGCTGCCCCGTTATCGATTGGCTCAGCATGACCGGCAACACCGACATTCCGCTCTTCACTTATAGCTTCTTCCAGAAGCCGTTTTGGGAAGACCCCAGCGACTGGCTCGCGCACTCTTCGGTAATGGCGGTGGGCAAAGTGACCACGCCGACGCTGCTGATGACCGGGGTGCTTGACCGCCGCACGCCCATGCCGCAAACCGAGGAGTACTACGCCGCGCTGAAGGTCCGCGGCGTGCCCGTCAAGCTGCTGCAGTTCGAGGGCGAATACCACGGGACGGCCTCGAAGCCGTCGAATTTCATCCGCACTCAGCTCTACATGATGAGCTGGTTCAAGAAGTATGCACGTACGGCCGAGGGCAAATCGACACCCTTATCCGCCGCCGGCAGCCAGGACGAATGAGCTGCGACTCTCGGCTCTGGCCGCGGGTCAGCCCGCCGCCAACGTAAAGCGTTGAGACCTACTTCGCCGGCATTTCGGCCTTCGACAGCCGCGGAATCATCTGGTCGGAATTAGCGACAGTCCAGACGGCGGACGCGATCTCGGTAGCGGCTTGCTTCACGTCCTCGGGGACGATGCGCTCATAGGTGTCGAGATTGGTGTGCCAGGTGAAGCTCTGGTATTCGATGGGGTCTTGCTGCAGGCCGATGCCGGGCAGGCCGGCGGCGTTGAAATTGGTGCTGTCGGTACCGCCGGTGGCGCGGCTGGTGGTGGCGTTGGCTGGTCCGACGGCCCAATCCTTGAACGGCTCGAGCGCGGCGGAGAGGATATCGGCCGCGGCGGCGGGGCCGAAGATGCTGGCGCCGCGAACCCGGCCGGTGCCGGAATCGATATTGAAATAGCAATCGAGCTTAGCGTACTCGGGCTTGGGATCTTCGAACGTGCCGAAGTGCTGCTTGACGTAGGCCGCCGAGCCGAGTAAGCCTTCCTCTTCGCCCGACCAAAGCGCGACGCGGATAGTGCGGCGCGGCTTGAGGCCCAGCGCGTGGATGATGCGCGCGGCTTCCAGCATCATGCTCGAGCCGATGGCGTTGTCGGTGGCGCCAGTGGCGGCGTGCCAGGAATCCAGATGTCCGCCGAGCATCACGATTTCGTCGGCCTTATCGGTGCCCGGAATTTCGCCTGCCACGTTGTAGCTGGTAGCTCCCTTGGGGAAGCTCTGGTTGACGATGTTGAACTCCAGCTTGACGGTTTCGTTATCTGCCATGATGCGCTCGATGCGGCCGTAATCTTCGTTGCGCAGGACTACGGTTGGGACAGCCTTGTTGACGTCGTAGGTGCGATTCTGGAAGGCGCGGATGAGGCCGTGGTCCATGGCGGCGTCGTTGATGCGCACCAGGGCGCCACTATCTTTCAGCCACTGATCCACCATTTCGGCTACCTGCGCGGCCGTGAGCCGGCTGGGGTCGGGAGCGCCGCGCCCGGCGCCGCGTCCCGCGAAATTGCCGCGTCCGCCGCCTTCGCCTCGCCGCAATGGGGCCGGGTTGAAGTTGACCGGGATCACGGCAGCCTTGCCGACCAGGACCACTTTGCCGTGGACCTTGTCCTTATTGGCGGCCATCCAGGCGGTCAATTCGTCTTTGGTGGGCTGCGCGTATTGCGGGCCGCGCCCACCGCGTCCGGCGGCGCCATCCGCGGGCAACTCGGGGCCGCGCGGCAACTCGATTTCCACCGTCGTGCCAGTCACAGATCCCTTGGTGGAGGGCGTCCAACTGAGCACCTCAAACTTCAGGTTCTCGTGAACGGGAGAGAGAATGTACCCCGCCGCACGTTCGTTGAGCCAGCCGGGATGCCCGAAATCCCACGGCTCCAGGTGCGCATTCGAAAAGCCCCATTCCGTGAGCTGCTTGACCACCCAGTTGGCCGCGTTTTCGAAATTGGGAGAGCCGGTGAGGCGGGGGCCATAGCGGTCGGTGAGCATGTGCAGGGTATGCATGATTTGCGAATGCTCCATCTCTTCGGCCTTGATCTTGTCGTAAACGGATTGATCCACGGCTCGGACGGAGAACGCGCACGCAAGGACCAGCACGGCAGGGAATACCACGGCGGTTAACTTTCTCATGAGAAACAGGATATACCGAAGGCTGAGCTGGCGCCACTTACCTTTGGAGGTGTAACCTCGGAGCCTATGCCCGCGCCTTCACGTTGGAAGACCTCAACGAGCATTTTGCGGACGTCGATCCGCGGCCGTTGGCCAAGTCGCCATTAACTTAGGGAGAACAACTCAGATGAAAAAGCTATTCACTGTCGGAATACTTGCGGTGTGCAGTTTGACGATCGGTAACGCGAAGACTTACGAATTTACCCTTTCCGGTGTCACCAAGGTCGGCAGCGTGCAGTTAAAGCCCGGCCAGTATACGGTGAAAGTAACTGGTACCAACGCCGTGTTCACAGAAGTGGAGACTGCCAAGTCTTACACGACGCCCGTGAAAGTAGAGAACACCGACAAGAAATTCGACACCACCCAGGTCAATGCCAGCAAAGACGGCAGCACGGACGTGGTGAAGGATATCGAACTCGGCGGATCGAAGACCAAGCTCGACTTCGGCATGTAATTGTAAGGCAGGTTGCTAACCTGCTGCGGATTTGCCAATCCGCCTCTCGACTTTCCTTAATTAAACGCGCGTATCCAGCGGACATCGGCCAATCCCGACGTCCGCTCGCGTGCCTCGCTATAGCTGCGCCGATTGCGCTACCATCAAACTGGAGCAATTAGCATGACTCGACGAGAACTGCTCGCCGCACTCGCGGCAATCCCTCTGCTCAAGGCCGCGGACGATGCTCCGCTGGCGGCCGTCTCCATCTCCAAGTGCGGTTCCTATGATGAGGATCTCACTGCCAAACTGAACCTGATGTTCGATCAGCTCGGCGGCATCGGGGGTCTGGTTCGTAATAAGACCGTAACTATCAAGGTCAATATGACCGGCAGCCCCGGCACTCGCGTTGGGGGCCGCGCGCCTGCCCTCACGCATTACACCCACCCGAAGCTCCTCGGCGCCGCCGCTTACCTCATGGGCCGCGCGGGAGCGAAGCGCATCCGCTTTGTGGAAAGCGCCTGGGGCACTGGGGGTCCGCTTGAGGAGGTCATGGTTGCATCCGGCTGGGACGTGCACGCCTTGCAATCCGCCGCCAACGTGGAATTCGAAAATACCAACGCCATCGGCAAGGGTAAGAGTTATGCGCGCTTGACGGTCCCCGGCAGCGCGTATATGTATCCCGCCTACGATTTGAACCACTCCTACGAAGACACAGACGTCTATGTAAGCATGGCGAAGCTCAAGAATCACGCGACCTGCGGCGTGACGCTTTCGCTTAAGAACTGTTTCGGCACAATTCCGGCATCCATTTATGGCGACGACGCGGGCGTAGACGGGCCCAACGAGAAGCCCGCCACCGGGCGGATTCACGTGGGCCACGAAGGCAGGCGGCAGCCTTCGAAATCGGCGCCGCAGGAGCTGCACTTCGGCGCCAACCACGATCCGGGCTATCGGGTGCCGCACATCGTTGCCGATCTGGCGGCCGCGCGGCCGATTCACCTTGCGATTATCGACGGAGTAGAAACCATCGCCGGCGGCGAAGGCCCGTGGATCCGGGGCATCCGCGTGGTGAAGCCGGGCATACTGCTGGCGGGGTTGAACCCTGTGTGCACCGATGCCGTGGCCACCGCGGCGATGGGTTACAGCCCGCGCGCCACGCGCGGCACAGCGCCGTTCGAGACCTGTGACAATACGCTGGCGCTGGCGGAAGCGCACGGAGTTGGGTCCACCGATCTCAAGCGCATCGACGTTCGCGGCGTCCCGATCGAGCAGGCCATGTACCGGTTTCAAGCCTAGCCGATGCCTGTCCGCAAGCTTCCCGGACCCGCTTACCGCGTATTCCGGTTGAAATCGTGGGACGATTTTCTGAAGCTGATCGTCAACCCGCCCTATTCGCAGTGGGCCTTTCGCGGCGAACGCGACGAGCGCTGGCCTCTCTACAGCTCGCTTTCGCGCTACCTGCAGGCTTTCGGCGTCTCGCCTGCGGCATGGACCAAGCAGGAGGCCCGCATTCTGCGCGTATTCAAGCGCAAAGCCCACCAGTTTCTCGACAAGCCGCCCGACGCCGAGGACGATTTCCAGTGGATGGCGCTGATGCAGCATCACGGCGCGCCCACCCGCTTGATCGACTTCACCTGGTCGCCCTACGTGGCCGCGTTCTTCGCGCTGGAGCGCACCATTAGCGACGGCGTGGTGTGGGCGATGAACCCCGCGCGCGTGGATAGCAGCCGTGCGCTGAAGCATGGCCGCATGGACCCGCGCGTCCAGGGGAACTTCCGCCGTTACTTTCTTAATGGGAAGAATCGCTTCATCTGGATCGGCGAGCCGCACACGATGAACCGGCGGCTGATTGCGCAGTCCGGCACATTCGCCGTGCCCGGCGTGCTGGATGCGCCGCTGGAAGAAATCCTCGGTAATTCCGGCCAGGAAAATATTCTCGCGAAGTTCGTTTTGACTAACTCGATTCGCGAAGTTGGAATGCGCGAGTTATACCGGATGAATATTACGTTCGCCACTCTGTTTCCGGACTTAGACGGCTTGGCGAAGTCTCTGGCTTATGAGCTGGAGTTCCATTGGGCTTATAACCCGCGGACGATGGAAGAGTATCCCACTTAGCCTGAGATAGGCTTCTTGCTCGCGCGCCGCAGAATCGCGGCCCGGACGGACGCATTGGCGAAACCTCGGCAGCGTGGTCAATCGCTCCCGACGCTACGAAAATATTCGTTGACTTTACGAATCGATTCGTATAGAATCCGTTTCGATGGGTAAGCCCCCAAAGCCGACCGAAGCCGAATTGGCGATTCTCCGCGTTCTGTGGCAGCGCGGACCCAGCACCGTACGCCAGGTTCACGAGGCCCTGAACGCGGTCAAGAAAACCGGGTACACGACCGTGCTGAAGTTCATGCAGATCATGCTTGAGAAGGGCCTGGTGAGCCGGGATGAGGCGCCATACGCTCACGTCTACGAAGCGCGCCTGCCGAAGGAGCATACCCAACGCACGCTGGTGGCCGACCTGCTTGACCGGGCCTTCGAAGGGTCGATGAGCAGGTTGTTGTTGCAGGCTCTGTCTTCGAGGAAAGCCACGCCGGAAGAGTTGTCCGAGATTCGCAAAGTCCTCAAGGACTACGAGCGAGGTACGAAATGACGTTGGAAATCCTACTCGCGCATCCCGCAGTGCAATCTCTGGGGCGGGCGCTGCTTCACTTCATCTGGCAAGGGTCGCTGCTGGCCCTGTTCTTGTGGATCGTCAAGACGATCGCTCCGTCATCGGCGGGCCGCCTTCGGTACGCAACGGCAAGCCTGATCATGCTGGCGATGCCAATCGCGCTAATTGTTACAGCGACGTGGAATTCCCGGAGCGAGCCGGGAAGGGCTGGGCCAGCGCGTCGATTCTCCATGCAGGCGCCGGCGACTACGCTGGAGCAGGTCGTGTATTATGCCCCGACCAGTGCGCCGCACGCGGGAATCGCAGGGTGGGTCGTGTGCATTTGGATCATGGGGGTCCTGCTGGTTTCCGCGCGCGCCGCGGGCGGGTGGATGGGCGTGCGGAAACTGAAGCGTGGAGCAAACTCAGCGGGCGCTGAATTGGAGGACATTGTCAGACGTTTGAAACGGAGTCTGCGCGTTTCCGCACCTGTCCGATTGTGTACGTCTGCAATGATCCAGGTACCCACTGCGATTGGCTGGCTTCGGCCGTACATTCTTCTGCCCGTGACGGCCCTCACCGGCCTCAGTGAGGCGCAGCTCGCGGCGATTCTTGCGCATGAGCTGGCTCATATTCGCAGGCACGACTACATCGTAAACCTCCTGCAAACAGCGGTCGAGACGGTGCTGTTCTACCACCCCGCCGTGTGGTGGGTGGGCAGGCAGATGCGGCTCGAACGGGAGCATTGTTGCGACGACATTGCGGTGGCCGTCTGCGGCAGCGCCTTCGAATATGCGAGCGCGCTGGCTGAGATGGAGCAAATCCGCGACCGGATTCCCGCGCCCGCGCTTGCCGCTAACGGAGGTGACCTGCTGCGCCGAATCCGGCGGGTGTTGGGCCGGGAGGACCACCCGTCGCGGCCCTTGGGAGGCATTGCAGCGGCGGCATTGGCGCTCTCGATGGCTGGCGCAACCGCAATCGTTTCGCTATATGCCGCGCCGCAGGAGGCGCCGCCGGCGTTCGAGGTAGCGTCGATCAAGCGCGATGTCAGCGGCGAGCGCGGCGGGATGTTCACTTGTGTTCCAAACTGTCACCTCGAAAGAATGACTTTGAGAGATCTCATCGTCTTTGCCTACCGGGTCCACAATTTCCAGGTCACAGGAGGTCCGGGTTGGATCGATTCCGAGCGATATAACATTGAGGCAAAGGGCGAGGGCCCCCCTTCCTTCAAGCAGGAGTACGTAACTCTGCAATATCGGAGGCTGCAGACGCTGCTCCGCGACCGGTTCCACCTGACGATCCACCGTGAGACCAAAGAGCTTCCTGTCTATGAGCTGACCGTGGCGAAAGGAGGCCCGAAGTTGCAGACCCCAAACTGCGTTCAGCGTGAAGCTGGCGATTTCACTATTGCGCCCGGCAAGTATTGCGGGTTGATGGGGGGGGCAATGGCAGCGGGCCGGCTTCAAGCCTCAAGCACGAACATGGCTAATCTGGCCAATTTCCTTTCTTCTATGCTTAGCCGCACGGTTGTCGATAAGACCGGAATCGCCGGTGAGTTTGATTTCCAGCTCACCTTCACCCCGGATACGCCAGCCGTTCAGTCCCCGGATGCAGCGGGACCTCGTCCCGCCGGTGGCGCCGCAGCGGCCGATCTCGGCCCGGACATCTTTTCCGCGATGCAGGAGCAGCTCGGCTTGAAACTCGAATCGGCCAAAGGCCCGGTCGAGATTCTGGTCATCGATAGCGTGGAGAGGCCCTCGGAGAATTAACCCCACTGGCAGTGCTCAGCCTTCGGGATCGGGAACGGGAAACGCACCTGGCTCCGCCCGTGTTGAGCCCGCTTCCCAGCCCTGATCCGGGCAAAGCGTCCCAGGACGCCCTAATCAGACACGCAGCCAGCGTCACGGCGGTCAGCCGCGCCGCCGCGCGGAACCACTTCTCCGGATGGGGCGGCATCTCGTCCAAGTGGATTGGTTCCGAATCGCCGAAATGTCCGGAGATTCATTTGGGCGGAGCGGTGGCGGCTTATCGGGATGGGCAGCCCATGCGGCTCACTCCTTCTGCACTAATATGTACTTGAAGCCGATACCGCTGAAATCTGCGGTCCGACTGCTCGCCGAGGGTTGCGATGAAGCGAAGATTTCCGAACGGTCCAACCTTAAGCTTTCCGCGTGTCGTCATTGGCCAGATGTTTCCTTCAAAGCATCCCTTCGATCCGCTGGCTTTTTACCTTGGCATGGCGCGCGAGTATGGCGATATCGCTTATTTCCGACTGGGTCCGCTGCGCATTTATCTACTGAATCAACCGGAACTGATTCGACAGGTTCTGGTGGAGCAAGCCCCAAAATTCCATAAGCCGAGCTTAGTCAAGCGTGGCCTTAGCTTAGGCAGAGGACTGCTCACGAGCGACGGCCTTCTCTGGAAACAGCAGCGAAAGCTCATACAGCCGGCCTTCCGCCACGATCGGCTCGCGGCGGCATACGGCGATGTGATTTCGCCATACGCGGAACGAATGGTGAGTTCATTCGAGGATGGAGAAGTGCGCAGTATTGACGACGATATGGGAAAACTGACCCTTGCCATCGTGGTCAAGTCCCTGTTCGGAGCAGAACTCTCACGCGACGCCGACGAGATCGGCGAATTGCTGCTCGCAGTAGCCGATGCGGCCAATGAGCGCATGAACTCCCCGTATGGGCTTCTGTCATGGATACCCACGCGCCGGAATCTTCGCGAAAGACGCGCGTTGGCCCGCTTCGACGAAATCATCCGCGTTCTGATCCGCGCACGCCGTCAGTCCGCCGGGCAGCGTGAAGATCTGCTGTCCGCGCTGCTCTCGGCTGCCGATGCGGATACCGGCGAAAGAATGTCCGACCGGCAACTACGCGATGAGATGATGACCCTGTTTCTCGCGGGGCAGGATACGACGGCGCATGCCCTGACCTGGACCTGGTACCTGCTGGCGCGCCACCCGGATGTCGAAGCCAAACTGCTGGAAGAGCTCCGGCGGGTCTTAGCGTGCCGTGCGCCTCGCGCGACAGACCTGCCGAACCTGCCATACACTGAGATGATCGTTCGTGAAGCGATTCGCCTGTTTCCACCGGCCCCGTTTTTCGCAAGACAGCCGATCGAAGACGTTACCGTTGGCGAGTGGGAAATACCCAAAGCCAGCCTGATCGTCGTCAGCACTTACGCACTGCAGCGCGACCGGCGATTCTTTCCCGAACCCGAACAGTTCCACCCGGACCGATTCGCACCGGGATGGGAAGAGCGCATTTCGCGCTTTGCTTACCTGCCATTTGGCGGCGGCCCCCGGGTGTGCATTGGCAACGGGTTCGCGATGATGGAAGCGCGATTGGTTCTCGCCACGGTCGCGCAGCGCTGGAAACTGTCGCTGGAATCAAATACGGAAATCGCGCCAAAGCAGCTTGTGACGCTCAGGCCAAGCCGCGCGGTTCGAATGAGAGTCGAGCAGCGTGCAGAGGTCGATCTAATCGCTAGAGCTTAGTGCGCTCGGGGGTGCCCGACGTATCCGCCTATTCGTACCTCAGTGCGATGGCCGGGTCAAGCCGCATCGCCCGCTGCGCCGGTATCAGACATGCAGCCAGCGCCACGGCGGTCAGCAGCGCCGCCACCACCACGAGCGTCTCGGGATCCATCGGGCTAACTCCGAAAAGTAGCGCTTGTAACAACCGGGTGAGACCGGCCGCGGCAGTCAGGCCGATGGCGAGTCCGATCCCGATCAGCAACGCGCCGTGGCCAAGTACAATTCGCAGCACTCCGCCAGCATCGGCGCCGAGGGCTAATCGAACGGCGAATTCCTTTGTACGCGAGGCGACCGCATAAGAGACCACTCCATAGATGCCGGCAACCGCCAGCGCCAGAGCGATCCCGGCGAACACGCCAAGCAGCCATAGGTAGAGACTCCGGTTCGACAGCGAGTCAGCTATAACTCGCTGCATGGTCTTGATGTGGAATACCGCCTGGTTCGGATTCACCAGGCGTATGGCGCCGACGACTGACCGGGCCAACGACTGAGGCGGCAGCATTGCACTAACGACGAGAGACATGCCGGCGTCCGGGCGCTGGGCGAAATTCTGGGCGATAGGATAGTAGATCTCAGGAGCGGGCGGACGGTCGAGACCGGACTGCCGAACGTCGCCCACGATGCCAACAACGGCGCCGCGGTCGTCAATTCGCCGGCCGATAGGATCCTGGTTGGGAAAATACTGGCGCGCCAGTGCGTCGTTGATCAGGATCACCGGAGCTGAATCGGCGCGGTCGAAATCGGTAAAGCCCCGGCCCTTGCGGATGGGAATGCCGAGCGCGCGGAAATACCCGGGGCTGACATACCGAAGCTCCGCAAACATCGGCGCCGCGGCGTGGCCGGGGCGTCCAGGGACGGAAATTCGGGCAGTCCAGCCCCAGTCCTGCAATGGCAGCAACGAAACGAGGCCTACGGCTCGAACCCCTGGAATCCGCTGGACGCGCTCTTCGATCTCGCGGCAATATTGCGCGCCGGCGCCGGGAGTCTGCGGCTGCGTTGCGGGTATCGTCAGGTGCAGCGTGAGTACGTTTTCCGCCTGCAGCCCGGTTTGAGTATTCCGCAGCGAAAAGAACGTGCGGAGTAACAGACCTGCACCGATCAGGAGCACGAAAGCGGCAGCGATCTCCACCACCACCAATCCATCTGTCGTCAATGCACCGCGGAACCGCGAGGCGGCTGCCGTTCCGCGGCCACCCGACTGTCTGAGAGCGCTCTGGAAATCAACGCGCGATGCCCCCATCGCCGGCGCCAGCCCGAAGCCGATACCGGTCACTACACACGTCGCCAGCAGGAACGTGAAAACACGCCAGTCGAGAGTCACTTCCGAAGACCTTGGAATATCGCTCGCTGCCAGTTTGAGGAGAAGACTCCCACCCCAGCTTGCGATCGCCAGCCCCGCGAGTCCGCCGCCCACCGCCAGTAAGATGCTCTCGGTCAGGAATTGAAAGACCAGGCGCGAGCGCTGGGCGCCAAGAGCCGCGCGAATCGCGACCTCCCGCGTTCGCGTAGCCGCCCGTGCCAGCAGAAGGTTCGCCACATTCACGCATGCCACCAGCAAAACCATGCCGACGGCGCCGAACAGCACCAGCAGAGAGTCGCGGACCTTCCCGGCCACCACTTCGGAAAGCGGCGTGATGCGCGCCCGCCGGCCCCGGTTCGTCTCCGGATATTCAATCTCGAGACGCTGGGCGATCCCGTTCAATTCGGTGAGCGCCCCATCCATCGGTATGCCCGGCTTCACCCGCGCCACGACGAAATCGGCGCGATAGGTGCGCATTTTCCGGAATTGCGCCGGCGCCTCCCAGGGGATCCACGCATCCGTGTAAGTGGCGCGGTAGGGGAACTGAAACCGGTCCGGCATTACGCCAATGACAGTGAAGCCCTCTCCGTCGAATGTGATCTTCCGTCCCACAGCCGATGGGTCGGCGCCAAAATGGCGTTTCCAGAAACCTTCGCTGATGACTACGACTTGAGGCGGATCGTCGGCAACGAATGTTCGGCCGGCGATGGGTTCGACGCCCAGTGTATGGAACAAGCCACGCTCGGCGGCCACGGTCGCCACCTGCTCCGGATCGGCAACGTTTTGAAGATTCCTGCTGACGCTGGTGTAAGCGACCATAGCTTCAAACGATGTGCTCTGGTTGCGCCAGACCTCCAGGTCAGGATAGATAACAGGTCCGGCATCGTTTCGGGGCGAGGTCTCCGTCAACTGCACCAGTCTATTGGGATCGGCGAACGGCAGCGGGCGCAGCAGCACGCCGCTCACGATGCTGAAGATCACCGTGGTGGCGCCGATGCCCAGGGCGAGAGTGCCTATCGCCGCAATCGAGAAGGCGGGGCTTTTGCGCAGGGTGCGCAGCGCAAATCGCAAGTCTTGAGTTAGCCTGTCTGACCCGGAAGTTGGCCAGTGAATCCGCGGCTCACGGACTCTCGACTGCAAAAACGGCATTAGCGTCTCCATCGAGTAGCTTTCTCGAAATTGACAAGACGGCAAAACCTGCGACTTCGTTAACGCCGGGCGACTGAGCAGGTGTTCGAAGGGACACCTGTCTGAATGATCGCCCCAGGCCAGGTAAGTCGGCGACGCCGGCGACGCCAGCCAGCCCGGCGCAAAGCCGCGTTATGTTACGCTAATCCGGAGCCGGGGAGTCACTCGTAATGGGAAGTAGGCCTGGATTAGCGCCGCGCGCGACGCGAGAGTCGGCATGGAAGGAGTATGTCGGCCGTGCGGCGGGCGGCGATCAGTCCGGCCTGGCGGATCTATACGATGAGTCCAGTTCGTTGGTCTATTCTGTAGCATTGCGGGTGCTGGGGCACAGGGAAGACGCGGAGGAAGTTACATTGGACGTCTACACACAAGTGTGGCGGACGGCGGCGAGTTACGATTCCAGTCGTGGAACCGTAGCCGCCTGGCTGGTGACGCAGGCGCGAAGCCGGGCCATCGACCGTATGCGCGCGCGTGGCGGCCGAATGGAACGCGAGCGGCCAATAGTGAACTTTGTCGACCTTGAGGTGGATGCACCGTCGCCTGAGCAGGAAAGCGCCGCGGGGCAACGGCGGCGGCGCGTACTTATGGCTCTGGCCACCCTGTCTCCGGAACAACGCGAAGCGATTCAACTGGCGTTTTTCTCGGACCTGACCCACGGCGAACTGGCCGCCCGGCTGGGACAGCCCCTGGGGACTGTCAAAAGCCGCATCCGATTAGGTATGATCAAACTGCGGGAACAGTTGGAGCTTTACGCATGATCAGGCATGAAGCGGTAACCGATCGGGTTCGCGAGCGCGCGTCGTTTTACAGACTCGGCCTGCTGGAACGCGCTGAAGCCGCCGCCTTCAAGCATCACCTGGCTGAATGCGATGTCTGCAGGACGGAAGCTCGTGAACTGGGAGACGCCGCCGCGGAGCTTGCCTTTGGCCTGGTTGAATCGCGTCCCGGGCCGCGGGTTCGCGAGGAGTTGTTGCGTCGGACCGCTCCGAGGCCGGTCTTGGTTCGCCGCGGCGAAGGCGATTGGCGAGCCACGGGGTTCGACGGCGTTGAAGCCAAGCAGTTGTTCGTGGATGCCGCGACGGGCAATGTGACCTCACTCGTCCGGATGGCGCCGGGGGCCAAGTATCCGCCGCACCGACATGCCGGCCACGAGCATTGTTATGTGCTCGAAGGCGACGTGGTATTCGACGATCATACGCTATTCGCCGGCGACTACGAGGTCAACCCTCCCTTTACCGGTCACTCGCCCGTGACTACCGTAGGTGGCTGCCTCCTGCTGCTTACCTATAACCACGGTGACCAATTGCTGGCTCAATAGCGCCTGGCCGCCTGAAAGGGCGGCGCCACCCACGATTAACCACTTCGCTGTAAATCCAAATCTCCCGTCTCTTCGTACCTAGCAGTGAAATCCAATCCGCAAGGAACGGGAGAGATACTGCATGAAATTGAAACAAACGTTACTTCGCCAGGGGCTGGCTGCGATAGCCGCCGTATTCCTGGTTCAACCGGCGCCAATTATGGCATCAAGCCATCGCGAAGCGCCTATCACCGCTCTGGATCATACGGCGGACATCACCGACTGGTACGCCTTTGTGAGCCCTGAGCATCCGGACCGCGTGGTCTTTATCATGAACGTCGATCCATTTCTGGAGCCTTCCAACGGGCCGAACTACTTTCCATTCGACCCAGGGGTCCTCTATGAAATGAAGGTCGACAACAACCGCGACGGACTCCCGGACATCACGTTCCAATTCCGCTTTACGACGCAAATCACCAACCCCGGCCTCTTCACCGGATTCGTGGGGAACCTGGCGGGCATTTCGCCCATCACGTCGCTTACTGGCCCAGGCGCGGCCGGCATCAACCTGTTGCAGACCTATACGGTCACCATGGTCAAACCCGGCCTTACCGAAGACCTGGGCTCCGGCCAGACCCTGGTTGCGGTGCCTTCGAATGTGGGGCCGCGCACCATGCCAACTTACAGCACTCTGTACCAGCAAGGCGTCAACACCCTGAACAATGGCATGCGCGTTTTCGCGGGCACCGTAGCCGATCCGTTCTTTGTGGACCTGGGCGCGGCCTTCGACTCGCTCAACTTCCGCAAGGCTGTAGGCGGCGGCGTGCTTCCCGCGGCCATCGATGCCGACGACGCGCATAACTACGCGCCCAACGCAGTGGCCGGCTTCAACGTCAACTCCATCGTGCTCGAGGTGCCCATCGCCATGCTCACCTCCGACGGCGCAATCCACGCGGCCTCCGATAAGAACGCCGTCATCGGAAGCTGGGCCACCACGTCGCGCCAGCAGCTCAGCGTGCTGCGCCTGCTCACCGGGGAAGCGGGGGCCTGGACTCAAGTGCAGCGCCTGGGCAATCCGCTCATCAACGAGCTGATCATCGGTACCGGGTCCAAGGACCGCTTCAGCACCGACGTACCCACCAACGACGCGCAGTTCTCCAACTTCGTGCTCAATCCGCTGCTGGCGACCGTATTTTCGTCGATCGGCATTCCCGTTCCTCCCGCGCCGCGCACCGATTTGTTGCTGCTGGTGCAGTACATGGCTCCAATCTGTCCCGGATGCGGAGCGGCCGACGCCGGACCCATCGCCGACCTGCTGCGCTTGAACACCGGCATTACGCCTGCCTCCACGACGCCGAAACGCCTCGGCTTCCTGGCGGGCGATCTGAACGGCTACCCCGACGGCCGCCGCCTTACCGATGACGTCATCGATATCGCCGCACGCGCCGTAGGGGGCATTCTGGTCAGCGCTACGAAGTATGGCACGGCGATCGGCGATGGCGTGAATCTGCCAGCCGTGACGCCGGGCACGACGTTTCCATTCGTCACGGCGGCGTATAGCGGCCATGACAGCTCGCATAACGCCGGCCCAGGGCAACAAGGTTGCGCAGGGCAGCCCAGCAATGTGTGCCCGTCCCAGTAACAGACAACCGAAATGGGGCAGGCGAATCTCTTTCGTCTGCCCTTCTATAAGGGAATAACTCTACAAGGGAATAACTCATGACAAGACGCCTCGCATTCTCTCTATACTTAGCCGCCGCTGCGACCACCGCGATACGCGCCCAGCAGGCCGCCCCCGCGCCCGTGGCGCTCACTCCCGCTGAAATCGCCATTCACAAGGCGCAGGGTGACCTCGCCAAGAATCCCACTCACTACCCTTACTACAACAGCCTCGCCATGGCTTATGCGCGCCGCGAGAGAGAGACATCGGATCCCGTGTATTATGGCAAAGCCGAAGAGACTTTAAAGAAGTCGTTCGCTATTCAGCCGGATAACTTCGACGGGCTGAAAGTGGAGACACTTCTTCTTCTGGGACACTGCGAATTCGCCAAGGCTCTCGAAATTGCCAAGAAGCTGAACAAGCAGACTCCCGACGATGTCGCTGTGTACGGATATATATCGGATGCCGACGCCGAGTTGGGTAACTACAAGGATGCCGTGGACGCCGCCCAGTGGAT
>Ga0208193_1000346_pt1 | contig 27869 bp, 25 predicted proteins | sample June2015DPH_17_2_FD_184716 | JGI IMG/M metagenome (GOLD analysis project Ga0208193, IMG submission 184716) | Peatland microbial communities from SPRUCE experiment site at the Marcell Experimental Forest, Minnesota, USA - June2015DPH_17_10... | ecosystem: Environmental > Terrestrial > Soil >... | reverse complement strand
GTGTTTCCTGAGCCCAGCGGTCGGGTGCATGCCCGGTTTGCATCGTCCGCAGCTTGGAGAGGACTTGCTCTCGATGCCTACTCATCCCAGCCGGCGCACCTTTATCAAGCTCACTGCTGCAGCCACGTCGCTTACTGCCTCTGATCTGGCCCGCGCAATTCCAGCCAGCGGCTCCATCGCTCTCATTATCGATGAAGGCCCTCTTCTCGCAACCGAACCCGTTAAGTGGGCGCTTGCCGAGTTCCGCCGCGCCTGCGCGGGAAAAGACCTGACTCTTTCCTCTTCTTTGGGCAAACTGGCCATTGTTATCGCTCCATTATCCAGCCCGCTCGCAACAGATTTCAAAAGACTGACCGCAATCACGCAGCCGGAAACCACGGCTCTGCTTCCGGGGAGCTATCGCGATGTCCCGGCCATCCTCGTCACCGGCATCGATGCGCGTGGCCTCGTCTACGGTCTTCTCGAGCTCGCCGACCGCGTAGAGCTCAGTGATGACCCCCTTGCAGCTCTCCATCTTCCTGCACCCATCGTTGAAACCACGCCAAACAGCGTTCGCAGCGTGGCCCGCGCGTTCCTCTCCGAGATCGAAGACAAGTCGTGGTTTTATGATCACGACTTCTGGACTCGTTATCTCGACAAGCTGGCCTGCGCGCGCTTCAATCGCTTCAACTTTGCTCTCGGCTTTGGCTATGACTTTCCCCGCGGAGTGACCGGCGACTACTTCCATTTCCCCTATCCCTACCTCGTCGAGCTGCCTGCATACCCCCGGGTCGCCATCGAGCCGCCGCTTAGCCCCGGCGAGCGTCAACGTAATCTCGAAACGCTGCAGTTCATCGCGGCAGAAACGGTCCGCCGCGGCCTTGAATTCCAGCTCGGCATCTGGACTCACGCATATCAGTGGACTGACAGTCCGCACGCCGATCACCGCATCGCGGGCCTCACCTCAGAGACACACGCCGCCTACTGCCGTGACGCGCTATCCGCGCTGCTCAAAGCCTGCCCACAAATCACGGGCCTCACCTTGCGTATCCATGGCGAAAGCGGCATCCCTGAGGGCAGCTATCCATTCTGGCAGACGCTGTTCGAGGCCATTGCTGCAGCCGACCGCACCATCGAGATCGATATGCATGCCAAAGGTCTCAATCAGACCATGATCGACATGGCCCACAAGACCGGCATGCCCGTGAAAGCCGGCGCTAAATTCTGGGCCGAACACCAGGGTCTTGGCTATCACCAGGCCGATATTCGCGCAACCGAATACCCTCGAGAAGGCGTTAGCGGGACCTTTGCCGTCTCCAGCGGTGCGCGCAACTTCACCCGCTACGGATACGGCGACTTCTACGGCCACAGCGACAACATCACGCTTCTCTATCGCGTCTGGCCGGGAACGCAGCGTCATCTTCTCTGGGCAGATCCAGCTCTTGCTGCCGGCTATGGCCGCGCCGCCCACTTCTCGGGAGCTGCAGGTATGGAGCTCTGCGAGCCGCTTACCTTCAAAGGTCGTGAAGGATCAGGCCGCGCCGGCGGGCGCAATGCATATGTGGATGCGACCCTCGCCGCCACCTATCCAGATACGGCGAAGTACGCTACCACCTATCGCGTCTGGGGCCGTGCCCTGTACAACCCCGAATGCGCGCCCGATGTGCATCAGCGCTGGTTTTACCATGAATTTGGACCATCTGGCCCAGAATTGCAATCTGCCCTCGCGCACTCAAGCCGCATTCTTCCCCTCATTACGACAGCATGGCTGCCTTCAGCCTCCAATCACAGCTTCTGGCCGGAGCTCTACCTGCCTATCTCCATCCTTCCGCCCACGGGCGAGCCACTCTATACGGATTCACCCGCTCCCCATAACGTCAGCGCCATCAGCCCACTCGACCCGCAGCTGTTTTCCACCATCGATCAGCACGCGACTGATCTGCTCGCCGGCACAGCAAACGCCCGCTACAGCCCCAGTGAAGTCATCGCCTGGCTCGAAGCGCTGGTGGAGACTTCCACCCGCGCTCTTAACAGAGCCCGTGCACTAAACAATCGTCACGCCACACTTGCGGCCTTCGGCCAGGCAGAAGAAGACATTCTCATCCTTAACGGCCTTGGTCTCTACTACGCCAACCTCTTCCGCGCTGCACTCTGCTATTCAATTCATTCACGCACCGGCGACCCGCAAGCAGCCGAAGCCTCTCTCAGCGCCTATCGCATTGCGCGCGACGCTTGGAGTGCTATGGCCCAGCGTGCTTCCAGAATCTATGCGTCAGATATCAGCTACGGTGAGCCCCGGATCCGTCGCGGCCATTGGAGAGACCGCCTCCCCGTCATCGAGCAGGATCTCGCAGTCCTTGAGCAGAACTTCGCTGCCAAGCCAGCGCAGACTGGCTCCGCTTCCGCCGCTCTCGCGCATTTGGCCAGGACTCCTGGGCGCCCAACCCCTGCCGTTGTGCACATGCCTCCAACTTCCTTCCATCCTGGCGTCGATCTGGCTGTTTCCGTCTCAGTGCCGGTAGCGGTGACAAGCGCTGTCCTCTGGTATCGCCACGTCAACCATGGCGAACGCTGGCTTTCGATACCCATGCAAAGAGCCGGCAACAGCTGCAGCGCCGCCATTGCCGGCAGCTACACTGGCTCTCCCTATCCCCTGCAGTATTACTTCGAGCTTCGGACCCTAGACGCCGCCACGTTGCATCCAGCATTCAATGCCACACTCAGCAACCAGCCCTATTTTGCACTGATGCCTGCAACTTCCTGAAAGCAAATCGTCTTTTATTAACAGATGGCTTCCGCTTAGCGTAAACGCCGTTGCCGGTGGCAGGGCTCCCGGGGGAGCCTACGGGACTTCCAGGGCGAAATCGCATCGAAATGGAAAACCTTGGTACACACACATGGTGCGAGTTACCGCTCCGTTCTGACCCGTACACTCGCCAAATAAATGGAAAGCCTGCTTTACATTCTCCATGGAACGCGCTACTCTAGCATGGAAAGTCGGCTTTACATGGGTTTGATCATCACAAATCGAGTCAAGGCGCTGCGCAGCGATAGTGGGTGGACACAGGAGCAGCTTGCATCCGCTGTCGGTGTCTCGCGGCAAAGTATCAACTCGATCGAGCGTGAGAGGTATGTGCCCAGCCTCCCGCTCGCTATGCTGCTTGCTAAAACGTTCAACTGCCCGTTTGAACAGGTTTTCAGTCTGGAGGAGAGATGAGTATCGCAACTCTGGGTAAGGTCATCGACGAACGCTTTCTGCAGCACCGCCTCAAATCCACGAGCTTAGGGGGGATCGTCGGGGGCATCTTGGCAATCTGCCTTTTTGCCTATCGTTTCTACTTCAACCACCTGTGGAGCTGGGATCTGTTTGCGGTCGCTATAACGATAGTTGCGGTGAAGCTTGTGGCGATGGTGTGGTATCGGGTCACCGATTAACGCCATCGTCATGGTGTCAAAGGCCGCATATACCTGAATCGAACAAAACATAACACCGAGGGAATCAGCCATGTGTATTCACAATCGAATTCAGAACCCGCGCGCGGAACGTTTGCGCCGGAAAGCCGTCGTTGCCGCCGCGTGCTCGGCAGCGATGGCCGAAGTTCCTGCTCTTTCGTCTTCTCACGGTCATCCAGTCCTGGGGGCGACTGCAATTGCGATCCAATTGTGCCTAGTGACTCTTGCTGTTGGCCTATTGGTCCGCATGAGGCGGCTTTACCGGGCTAGCAATGAGTAAACTGAATTCCTGATCGATTTACACAGCTTAGTAAGCCGACTCCAATCCGGTGGTTCCCGGAGCACTGGATTGGTACCGCAAAGCCAAGGAGATTTTCGTGAACTTGCAGACACAAATTGAGGAGTATATTGCCACTCAACCGGAGCCAAAACGCAGCGAGATGCAAGAGTTGCATCACATTATTTTGGCGTTGATGCCAACATGTAAATTGTGGTTCTTAGATGGAAAAGACGAAAAAGGAAAAACCGTTTCCAACCCAAACATTGGATATGGATCTCAAACCATGCAATATGCCAATGGAAAAACCAGGGAATTTTATCAAATCGGTATCAGTGCGAATACAACAGGCATTTCCGTCTACATAATGGGAGTAAATGACAAGAAGTACCTAATCCGGACATTTGGGCAGGCACTCGGCAAAGCAAGTGTCACGGGGTATTGCATTAAATTCAAAACACTAACCGATATAAAGATCGACGTACTTAAAGCAGCAATCCAATATGGAATTGAACAGACAAGCATGCAACATTGATTTCAACTTGAGTCGATGAACTGCCATTCCCAGCAGTAGATGTGCTTCAGCCGGTCGCAGTCCGGCCCCGCGATTCGAGCTCCGTCAGCGTTCGTTCATTATGCCATGCATCGAGTCGGCGCTGCCCGCTCTTTGACTGCGCGCTAGCGTGCAGCTGAAGCGGACGCCGCCAAGTAAGGATTGCTACAGTCACGCCATTGTCGGTTTTTCGCACTACTCGATGCGGGCAGCATCTTTGGATTGAAGAGACATGTTCGCGCGGGCCAGGGCCTATATTGCTCCGTTGACCTCCTGACCATAGAGAGCGTAGTTGTCTGTGCCAACCTCTTCGGCAGCGCGAATCAACAAAGAACCTGAAGCGGGGTTGAGGACACATGTTGAATCCAGTGAACAACGCCCGCGTACTCGACAAAGCTGATGAAGCGATCTTAATCCGACCCATGGCACCAGTCTATGGCACGATGCGGTGTCGGCGGTGCCTGCGGCTTCGTTCTCACCGCCAATCCTTCCCTGATTCAAATTCCGACCAGATTCGCCTACCTTCCGGGCGAAGATCAGGCATTGGGAAAGATGGGCCAACTCGCTCGCGACGGGGTTCTTGGGTTAGGATTCGCGGCCTCTGATTACGCCGTACCAAGATGCGGTTACAGAGGATCTTCACATCTACTTCCGCTCGGTGGATCTGGTGTTTTACTATGTCTGCGATGGCTACGTATATCGCAGAGGCTGACAGCTACGCGGGATTCAGCAGTACCGGGAAGTACTTCGGGTACTTCGGCCTGGTGGCGGGCGCGGTGGGGATGACGGGTTGGGCGGCGATCCATGGGCAAATTCCGGGCCTAGAGCCTGCGGAGCCTGGCGATCAGCTGTTGATTACGGCGATGATGTGGATTGGCGGCGGCCTCGCTGCGATTATGGCTGTGGCGGCTCTGGGGTCGCTAATACTATCGAGCAAGTCGCGGGGGACGGTAGTCGTTGATGATCTGGGCGTGACGCGGCAGATCGGCGAACAGAGCCGGATGCTGCGCTGGGTGGAGATTGATGGTTTTGTAGGGACGCCGATTCAGGGTGGGGTCACACTGATTCCGCGCGAAGGCAGACGGACGATCGTGATTCCGCGTTTTCTGGATGACTATCGCGGCTGCATAGCGGAGATCACGGCGCGGGGAGTTGGGAGTTTGCCGGCGAGCCGGCCGAAGCGGAGGCAAGCTTGGCGGCAGGCACTCCTGACGTATGTCGGCATCCTTACGTTCCTGTTCGCGAACAACACCCGCGAGACGCATGCGATGAGATTGGTGGGTCTGCTGGGCTTTGCAGGGTATTCTGTCTGGTTGATGGTCTTCGAGGATTTGGATCTGGAAGATCATGGGTTGATTCGGTGGGTAAGCGCAGTGCTGCTGGTGGCAATGCTTGCGTGGCTTCTGTGGCACCTGATTCACACGTGGTGATTCGCAGATTCACATTGAATTGCGTCTGCAGGTACCTTGGTTGCATGGCTTTCACAGATTGCAAGTAAGAACAATCCTACCCCATCGCAAACCGGTTCCGGGCGCGTCACAGGCAACTCAACAGGCAACTCACCAGTAATTGTTCCGTAACTGACTTTGATTTTGCTGTGCCAGAAAGGACGAAGCCTTTGGAGAGCGAAAATTCGTTTTGGAACCGGCGAGATTTTTTGAAGGTAGGCGGCACATCCGCGGCGGCTCTGAGCATGGCGGGATCGGCGGCTGTTCCGATACAGGCCTCAGAGGTGCCTCGATCGCAAGCGGATAAACTGCCAGATACACCCTATCCCAAGCTCTCCATCATCACGCCGTATTCCCCCGAGAAGCTGGCCTTTGCCGCGCAGGCCGGTTACGAAGGTGTTGTGGTCACGCCGGGTCCGGACTTCAACCCAAACGTGAGCGACACTGCGATCGATCAGATTCTGGCCACGGCGCGCAACGCAGGCATTCGCATTGTCAGCATTGAGTACTTCGGACCCAACCACACGGATCCCGACGCAGGCAAGCGCGCGGCCGCGCAGGCCGAGTTTATTCGCGCGCTGGAATTCTGCCATCGCCTGGGCTGCAAGTTTGTCGGCACCTTCAGCGGCGGGCAGCCGGGCGCCAGTATGGACAGTCAGGCCGCAGCTTTGGCCGATGTTTTCAACGAGAAATACCTGCCCGTTTGTGAGAAGCTCGACGTCGCAATGGGATGGGAGAACTATCCTACTGCCGTCAATTTTGCGAGCACTCCCTCCGCGATGCAGGCCGTTTTCGACCGCGTCCCGAGCAAGCGGCTGGGGCTGGAATTCGATCCCTCGCATTTCGTGCGGCAATATATTGACCCGGTCAGCGCGGCATGGCAGTTCAAAGACCGCATCCTCGCCGTCCATGCCAAGGATACGGAGATCACTCAGCCTGTACTGCAGCAGGTGGGGATTGCCGGGCGGGGATGGTGGCGCTACCGGATCCCCGGACAGGGAATTGTCAACTGGACGGCATTCCTCACAGTCCTGCTTGAGATCCGTTTCAACGGCGGCATTGCCGTGGAGCACGAAGACAAATTCTGGGATGTGCCGAACAGCGGAAGCCTCCCCGACTTTCCGCAGCAGCGCAAAGATGGATTCATCCTGGCGCGGCGTTTTCTCGAACAGTATCTGCCTGGACGCCAGTCATAGTCACGGTGCGTTGGCATTCGGGTATCAATACTTCACCCGCCGTCGGCAAGGCTAATTCGATCCGCATCCCGGCCAATGGGAGCCTGGAACCTGATGTGCCGGAAACTATGCCAATCACCACTTTGAGCGCTGCCGGGCGTTCGAGAAGCGCCTCCCAGGGCGTAGCGGCCGCCATTCCACCGCCCCGGCCGGTGTATTCTGTTGCACATGCGGAATCAGTCAAAGAAATTCCCCCGGTTGAGCTCTCCGGACCTCCTTTTGCCCTCCCGTACCAACCGTCGTGATTTCTTACGCACCACCTCTCTCACCGCCGGTGCGCTCGCGTTTGGTGTGCCGACGCTTTTGCGCGGCCAAAACCTGAACAGCAAGTTGAACATCGCCTGCATCGGGATCGGCGGCAAAGGCCGGAGCGATACCGACGCCTGTGCCAGCGAAAACATCGTCGCGCTGTGCGACGTCGATTGGGGATCTGAGGCCTACACGACGCAGACGCAGAAATATCCGAGCGCCAAGTTTTACAAAGATTTCCGCCAGATGCTGGATCAAATGGGCAACCAGATTGATGCGGTGACGATTTCGACGCCGGATCATTTGCACGCGATTGTAGCGTCGGCGGCGATGAAGATGCACAAGGCCGTTTTTTGCCAGAAACCCTTGACGCAGACGGTTTATGAGGCGCGCTATCTGCGGAAGATGGCCAGGGAGAGAAAAGTCGTCACGCAGATGGGCAACCAGGGAAGCGCCGCGGACGGACTGCGCCGCGCGGTCGAGACGATTCAAGACGGGCTCATCGGGCAAGTGCATCAGATTCACGTCTGGACCAATCGTCCAATCTGGCAGCAGGGCATGGATCGTCCCGAGGGAGAAGATCCGATTCCTGACACCTTGGATTGGGACAAGTGGATTGGACCGGCTCCGATGCGGCCGTATAAGGCCAGTCATGACCCGAATATTAAGGGTGGAATCTACAATCCTTTTGTCTGGCGCGGCTGGCAGGATTTCGGCACCGGGGCGCTGGGCGATATGGCGTGCCACACGGTCAATATGCCATTCCGCGCCTTGAACCTCGGCTACCCGACAGAGATCGAAGCCTCGCCTTTCGGCCAAATGAACAAGGAGTCTTATCCGGTCGGTTCCAGGATTCGCTTTGAATTTGCTGCACGGAAGGCTTCTATTCCCGTCGCGCATCCGCATCTTTTCCACCATCACACAAAGATCGAGCAGGATGCGGTGACACTCCACTGGTATGACGGAGGCCAGCCCGCCCCGAAGGCCCGCGGCGGCCATGACCTCAGCAACAAGCCGCCGGTTGAAGTCACCGCCGACATCATCGCGCTGCGCGGCGAAGTTCCCGACAGCGGTTGTCTGCTGATGGGCGATCGAGGCACGGTCTTCTCACCGGACGATTACGGAACGAGCTTCTTCGTGAAGCTGAAGGAGGACCAGAAATTCCTCCACTTCACCAAGCATCCCGCGCTGGCGCAATATCCGGAACGGATCCCGCGCAATCCTAACGGGAAAAACAATGTATTAGCCCATGCGCAGGAATGGCTGACTGCGGTGAAGGAAAACAAGCCGGAGCTGTGTTATTCGCGCTTCGAGATTACCTCGCGCCTTACCGAAATCATGCTGCTCGGCTGCGTGTCATTGCGGGTCGGCCGGAAGATCGAGTGGGATGGACCGAAGATGATTGCCAAGAATTGTCCCGAGGCCGCTCCGTTCATCAAACGTGAAAACCGTTCCGGCTGGGTTCTTTCCTGATTCAAAGCGATTCTAGGCAGAATCTACGTGGAGCTGAGTTTGACCGGATTTCCTAAAGTGCCGTTTACTTGTTCCTACCTTCCGGGTAAATCTTCAAACAGCATTCTGGGGTTCTTGTTCCTGTCGTTAATATTCGCTATTTTGAATGCTGACTTGGAGCTTTGCGCGCTTCATGAGCCTTTACGGCTTCTATCGATAATGAGTCTTCTAGCAGGAGTGGGTTTGGGACTTTGGGCCTTCAATCATCATGGCTCTAAATCTGCGGTTCTCTACTGCGAACAGTTGCAGAACAGGTCATTACGACGCTCGGACTCAGCTTAGCTCCTACAGAGCTTGTGGGCAGAATTCACGCCACGTCTGAGCCGACGAAAAAAGGGATTCGTCGTTAATCGACTGAAGCCGCAACATGCCGGCACCTAAAGAAAATCGGCGATCAGTGAGCCACAAATGTCGAGTTCCGCGAGAGTGACCGCCCAACCGTACAAGATCCCGGAGTTGGACACACCAGCAAGCGCCGCCAGGCGCTGGCACAACCAAAGGGTCGACGTACCCGCCATTTTGGGAAGGGTGGAGTCATTCGAAAATTTGTCTGCGCTGGGTTGCGCAATCCTTGTTTCTTCGCTATACTTGATCAAATGACGCGAAGCTACCTCGGCGAATTGGAATTGATGGTCCTACTTGCCATTGCGCGACTCGGCGACGACGCGTACGGCGTCCCGATCTCCAAGGAACTGCTGACGTTCGCCCAAAGAGAGGTCAGTCTCGGTAGCATATACGCGGCTTTAGAGAGGCTCGAAAGCAAAGGTTTTGTTTCATACTCGTTGGGCGAACCGACGCCCGAACGGGGAGGACGAGCGAAGCGATATTTCCGTGTGACAGACAGCGGGGGCCGAGCACTAAAGATGACCCGCGCAGCCCTTACGAGATTGTGGAGCGATATACCGCAACTGCAGGGAGGAGACTCTTGACGGACAAGAAAGTAAATCCACCGAGTTCGGCAGTCTGGCTATTACGTCACACGTTCCCTGGCTATCATAATGAAGCCTTGACCGGCGATCTCATCGAGAAATTTCATGAAGGCCAAACGCGCCGTTGGTTTTGGGCGCAAGTTTTCTTTGCTTCTGCAGTTGCTGCCCTAAGGGCTATTCGCCGTCGGTGGTCATTCTTCTGCTATGCGGTTGCTGGAACCATTGCACAGTACATTTTCGAGTATACGAATGCGTTAGGACAGGTTTCGACCTTACTACGATGGAATGAACTTCCCTGGCCATTAAGCCAGTTCGTTTTCGAATTGAGTGTTCCCGCCATCGCAGCTTTGTCGAGTTTGTCGGTGTTGGCACGAGGACTTCTGATTGCGCGTTCATTTCGATGGGCATACTTGCTCCGCACCTGCATCGTCACTTTGGTTTTGATCACCATGTTGCACTTTTCGACTGACGTATTTCCATGGCTGCTTCGTCCTGTTCCAGGCAATCCATACCTCAAGGTATTCATAATCCCTCGAAGCATTCAGGTACTGTTGCTTGCTTCAGCGTACCTCGTTGCCGCATGGCTTGGCTGTCCGTTGGAAGAGCACGCTCGTGGGTCCGAGGGACGAAGCGAAGGACCTCAACAGGCTCGAATCGACTGAGGGGAACCGAATAATGTCCCATTCCTGTCCTAAGCTCATGACAAGTTTCATTCAGGTCTGAGGGGTATTTTGATGCGAATTCCAATTACGATCTTTGCTACCGCGATACTATGTGCAGCCGCCGCCTGGGCTCAGAACGCGCCGTCAAGTGTTCTTCAGTCAGCACCCTCCACTGCAACATCGGATAAGCTTAAACCGCAACCTCCCGTCAGCGGAGTTGAGATGTTGTCTGACACCGAGGGAGTGGACTTCAAGGACTATCTCGTTCGCTGGCGTCGCATAACGGAAGCAAATTGGCAGCCACCCATTCTGAAAAAGCCAAATGCGCCAACTCCGCTAAAAGGCACGGTCGCAATTCGATTCAAGATTCTGCCAAGCGGGAAGATGATGGATGGGGGAATAGTTCTGGATGAGCGCAGTGGACAAACTCCGTTAGACAAGGCAGCATGGGACGCAATATCCGGGTCGGCTTATCCTCCGTTGCCTGAGGCGTTCCACGGGCCTTATCTTGAACTGCGAGCCCATTTCATTTACGAGGACCATACAGCGAAATAGGACGGACTGGAAAGAGCGCCTACGAGGAAATCCTTTGGGCAGATGTCGTGATCGTTGGTGTATGTTTGGCGAACTTGAAATCACACAGCCTTCGAGTTCCTCCTGGTTTGTCGGCGACTCGGACCTCTGACGAATCTTTGCCGTCGAGTCGCAGGCGGACCCGCCGTTTTGGGGTAAGGGAAGGGTGTCCGGTTATTCGATCAAAACGCGAAAGTGGAGCACCGGTCGCTTGATGAGTGCATTTTGAATTTGGTGAACAGCTGGGGTAGCCGCATAAGCTCAGCTCATCCATGTCCCGCACCTAAAGTGCCATCCATTAGCGAAACAATTTCGCTGTGATCCATTCTTTTGGCCCAGGCGATGGGCGTTGCCCAAGGCTCGGTATCTGTTTCTTCCACCAGCGCACCACGCGCGACAAGCACCTGCGCCATCTCCAATCGCCCCCAACGGCAAGCCCATCCCAGCGGCGTCGATTTCAGTAGATCGTCGCGCAGATCGAGCCGTGCTCCGTGATCAATGAGCATGGAAGCGAAGCGTGCCCGGCTGGCACCATCCAGGCCACCGCGCGCCGCGGTAAAGTGCAGTGTGGTTGCGCCCATGCGCGCTACGTTCGGATCGACCCCCTTCCGAAGAATCAGATCAAGGCTGGCGAAGTGACCCTCGTTCCGTGCCGGATCACCACCCGCGCCACGAATAGGCTGCATCAGCACCCAGTGCGAGGTCCGGTCATTGAGTGGCCACTGAATATGGGTCAGCGCCATCGCGACGATCTCCGGACAGCCATGATCCGCCGCCGACCAAAGCAGTTCCTCCACCACAAGCTCGCTGGGATTGTCCTCGAGCAGTCGACAAGCCTCAGCTGCATCATGATTTGCAGCCACAGTGTGAGGCTGCGGACGTGCGCCGCGATCCAGAAGCAGGCGCTTCACGGCACCGCCCTCGTGATTCCACGCATTGCTCAACGGCCATACAGACGCGTAGACATTGGCGTTAGGGTCGGCACCGCGATCAAGCAGCAAGCGCGCAATCTCTAGCTGATTGCCCAGCGCCGCATACCAGAGCGGGGCACCCCAACTCAGGGTCGGTTCCTCCAACTCCTCCAACATCACGCGCTCATCAACATCCGCTCCCAGATCGAGCAGTAAGTTCACCATTGCGAGCTGGTTGTGATTCACAGCCAGCGAGAGAAGGCCGCCATTGCGCAGAGTCCGGCGCAGCATGGTGGGATCGGCGGCAATCATCTCGCGAACTCGCTGCCCATCGCCTAGCGCAACCGCCGCAGAGATAGTGATCTCCGCTCCGTGATCGAGAAGCAGTCGCGCTAAGGCGGAAAACCGCTGCGCATAATCGTTGCGCGGCTCGGCGGAATGCGCGGCTCGATCAAGCGCAGTGCTGTCCCGCATATCCTGCTTGCGGACGTTTGCTCTGCGGTCCAGCAACCAAGCCACCAGGCCGACATCGGCCACCTGCGCGGCGATGTGCAGCGGCGTCGCTCCGCTGCGGTCGCACGCTTGAATCAGCGAGCGGTCTTCTTCAAGCAAGCGCATTGCCATTGCCGTATCACCATGCAGGATGGCTGCACAGATCTCATCCTGCATCGGCGAGACCGTTGCATTTGGGCAACTCATCTCCTCGCGCCGCAGCAGCTCTTCCTCTTCGATGATGGCAACGATTTCGCTATACTCACGATCCCGAGCCAGGGTCAGCGCCGAGGTCGCATCGCGATTGGGCCAGATGCCTTTGCGTGGGTCCGCGCCCGCCTCCATCAGCAGCTTCACCATCGGAAGGTCGCGGCGCAGCACTGCGTAATGCAGGCCTCGATGCTCATCGTTGCCAGCCCGGTCCATGCTCACCAATTCTGGACGCAACGCCAGCATGCTTCGCACCTGCGCCATGTCTCCGGCCTTCACCGCATCAGCGAAGCGAGCGATGGTCGCTCCATCGACAAAGGCTTTGAGCTTCGACCAGCTCTGGAAGCCATAGGCGCGTGCCAGCACGCGTTGCGCGTCGTTGAGGGCGAAGTAACAAGGATCGGGGTTGCGCTCGAACTGACGTACTTCAGCAAGGGCCGTTGACTCGCGGGCGCGGAATCGCTCAAGCAGCTCTTTGGCTTGCTTCTTAAGCAGTTCGAGATTTGGCTGTTGCGGAAGGCGGCGAGGAGAAACAGAGCTCAAGTGTGGGTCGGACATAACGATCTCCTTTGGATCCTGCCCGGTGTCCGCGTGGCGGGCTCAAAGAAGATTGTCTGAATGCACACAGGAAAAAGGCTCGTCGATGGGCTCAGCCCTGCCCGCGGACACGGAGGCGTCCGATACGCCGAATTCAGTATACCCGAGCAGCGGTTGCTGCTTGTAGAAGTGGCTGGTGAAGCTCACCTTATACCGTGGCAGGCTCATGCGTCTTCTCCTTCGGGCACGAGTGGAGCCTCAAGCATGAGGCTCCGCTCGTGCAGTTTCTGTTGCAGGACGGCCTTGAGATTCATCTTGGTTTCGAATTGTTCGACGAGCGCGGGCGAGAGGTGACGGCTCATGGCATATTCCACGACTTCATCATTCCTGGAGCGGCAGAGCAGGACACTGATGCTGGGGTTTTCGTATGGGCGCTTGCGACCCCGATCGGGCGCATCCAGATAAAAGGCCGGCTTGCCATGTGTTCGGGCTCGAACCGTACTGCCTTCAACAGGTCAAAAGTCGCGAGATATTGCAGGTCGCGATGTTAGAAGAGTAGATTGAGTTCACAATCTTGATCGCCCACGTGGACGCGGACCTTCTCCCCAAAGAGAATCCGTCTCCGAGTTCCATGACGAATTTGCGCAGATTCCGCAGCAGCGAGGTTTGCAGATCGGCCTCGCTGTTTCGCTCCGGCAGGTCAAGGAAGTCGAGGAGATAGCTGTCTTTGAAAACGCCTGTGGCGTACCGGGGCAAAACTCGCATCGCTGACGCGAGTGTCTTGTCCGAGAAGAAAGTCCGCTCACACTTGGTTGGTTATAGACCTTGATGGTGCCGGCCTCCATCTCCGCAGATGTGAGGTGACTTCCAAAAGGCCCTGTCTTTATTAAGCCAGTCCTTTGCTGGACAAAATCCTTAATGGCCCCTACGCTCCAATGCTCTGGCACCTCAGCGAAGCCGTCGCCGAGTTCCATGAGGAATCTACGCAAATTGCGCTGCAGGCTGGTCTGCAAGTCAGCCTCGCTGTGACGCTGAGGCAGGTCGAGGAAATCGAGCAGGAAGCTGTCCTTGAAGACGCCTGTCGCATCCTGCGGCAAAACTCGCACCGCTGGTGCGAGTTTCTTGTCGGACTGGATAGTTCGCTCGAAGGCTGCGGTTTTGATCTGACGGGCAAGCTCGCGTTTGCTCCACTTCCTACGTTGCTCCAGACTGCTTTGAATCCACGGAAATCTGCTACTGATATTGCTCATGCAACTTTTGCGGCGGCAAAAATGCAAAAAACTTTTGATGATACTTTGAATAAGTAGTTACCGTAAAAGTAAAAATTGTGCTCAGCATCAACTTCGTTCAGAACAAAAAATGGAGCAGGTTGACACCTGCTCTGTAGGTTAACGCTTAAAGTGAAAGTTATGAATCAATAAAATCAATAACTTAACAAAACGGTCGCTGGAATTGTGAAAGTCCATTTCCGTTTCTGCTGAAATTTTCAATGCCGACTTACGCATCTGATGAAAGTGACTTGTTTTGGGGCTCACCAAGAGCCGTCTGAAGCTGATCACAACGATCCCGGGTGAAGAGAAACTGAGCGGAGACATAGGATCATACGGAGGCCGGGCGAGCTCGTGTTGATTGTCCCTAAATGAATCCCAAAATTCAATAGGGTTCGAGAAGCCGACTCGAACGAGCGGGCCGCACAAAGCAAGGTTGTAAGGATGATGATTCCCGGCAGGGGTCAAAACGCGGGTGAGATGGACCCGCAGGAAGCTCGGGTTGGAGCTTGATGGACCTTAGCGGACCTAGATTTGCTTGCCACTTAGGTCTCATATATCCCCTAAGCCCTTTGTACTGTGTGGTGGCGACTACGCAGCTCGAACCCGCGACCTCTGCCTCATCAGGAAAAGAGCCCGCAACCGAGGCGCGAATGGGTTCGTCAAACAAATTTCCGGCTTAGGTTGTCACGTTCAGATGCGATCTCGAAACCAGATCGCTTTCGCGCTACCAGTTCACAAGACAGGGACCGTCCAAATGTGCCCCAGGCAAGGGCCTTCACCGCACTTCCCTATGCGATTTCGCGTATTTATACGAAGGGAATTGTCACCTCATTGATCGAAGGAGGAGACTGCCGGGCTTTGCAGAGGACTCGGGGAAGCCCTTTCCCGGGCATAGACAAAATGTTTGACTTCGACAGGCTGGATAGCATAGCCCAGCACCGCATCTTCAATGTCACGATCTGCCACTGTGAAACGATCATGCTGCCGCTCATGTTCAGCCCATGAGTCCACTTTGAAGGTTTCCAGATAGATGTTCGGGGCTTCGGTATCGACAAAGATATCCCAGCTTGTGGCGCCATCGCGGCGGCGAACCCTCTGATACTTGTGGATCAGATGCAGAAACCCCGCAGCCTTCGATGGATCGATCGCGTATTTCACTGTGACCAGAACGGGTTCCAGGAAGGGATTTGGTGCTTCAAGTACGATCGGTTTGACCCAATGATTCCATGAACTGAGATCGGCTGGAATGGTTGGTAGCCTGAATAGAAGCTGCAGCGAAACACAAGCTCCTGTTCCAACGGCGGCGAACACCAGAGCTTCATGGACGCCCCTATGCAACGCAACATATCCCCAAAGTGTGCTCCCAAACGCAACGCTTCCTTGAAAAACAAAAAGATAGACGGCAAGCACCCTCGCGCGAATCCAATCCGGCGCAAGTTCCTGCACCATGATGTTGAAGAGGGACATGACCGACGTCCACGACGCGCCTCCTAAAAGCATTAGCAAGCAGAGCACGGCAGGCGAGCGCAACAGCGCCATGCTCAAGATGACGGTGCCAAATGTAATTGTGGCGAAAGAGAGTAACATTTCGGAGGATATCTTTGATCGGGTCCGTTGTAGCACCATTGCTCCCGCGACTGCGCCCAGTCCGAAGAACCCAAGCAGGAAGCCGTAAGTAATTGGGTTCGCGCTTATGGACTTCACTGCCGTTGGCAAAAGCGCCCAAAAGGAACTGGTGAAGAAGATGAGAATTGCCGACCGAAGCAGAAGCGTACGAATTCCTGGTGAATAGCGGACGTAGCGAACAGCCGCGGCGGTAGCTCCCCGGAAGGTCTCTAACGGCAGTGTGCTCGTTCGGGTAGGCCTCTTCCACCGCGCGACGACGGCAATCACTCCCAAGAACGAGAAGGCGTTGAAGGCAAATGCAGCACCCACACCTACGGCCGCCACGATGAAACCGCCTATCCCGGGACCCAACGCGCGAGCAAGGTTGAACTCAATTCCATTCAAGACCAGCGCTGCGGGAAGCTCTTCCTTATCGACCAATTCGGGGAATATTGCCCGCCAGGAGGGAGATTCAAAAGCGTCTCCAATCGATAACCCGAGCGTAAGCAAGAGCAGTAGCCATGGAGTCATCCCTCCGAAGACCGTTGCAACCGTGAGCACTACCGCAACGGCAAGCATCCAGACTTCGGTGCAAAGGATCAACTTTCGGCGATCGAAGATGTCGCCTATGGAACCCGCGGGCAAAGCGAGCAGAAAAAACGGCAAAGCAGTTGCGGTTTGAATGAGTGCGATATACAAGGGATTATTCGTCAGAGAGGTCATCAGCCACGCTGCGCCAACGCTCTGCATGAACGTGCCAATGTCCGAGACCAGATTGGATACAAGCAGTCCTCGGAACGTTGAATTACGAAGCGGGCGCCACGGATCTGGAGAGTTAACCGCGCCTAATTGAGAGACCTTGGTCATCGCTTTGTGACATTACATCATGAATTTCCGGCGGCATCCGCCTCGAAGCGGTTTGACTACTCTTCGGTCCGTGAACAGCTCAGCCACGGGTTGCTTCGAACAGGAACCAGATGCGTCGCTGGCTCTGATCGATCCAGTTCTCGAGAAGGCTCGTCGTGGCCACATCTCCCGCGTCCTCGCAAAGCACATGTACGGCGCGATGGCTCAACAGAAGTGCCTTTTCGTCTTCGCGCAGTTCGCTCAACATATCGGCCGGAGTTACAAACTCCGCATCGTTATCCTGAATGCGCCTTAAGCGCGCGATGTGTCCAATGGAACGAACGGTGGTTCCGCCGATCTTTCGAGCCCGTTCGGCGATGTCGTCGGTCATTGCGAAGAGCTGATCGCCGTGATCGTCAAGAAGCAGATGATAGTCGCGAAAATGCGGTCCGCTCATGTGCCAATGGAAATTCTTGGTCTTGAGATAAAGCGTGAACACATCGGCGAGCAAAGCGTTCAATGCTCCCGTGAGGTCCCTGACTGCTTCCGGAGCGATGTCGGAAGGGGTGGTCAACGCAGCTTCGCGCCGTCCGACGAATTCAGATTTACTTGCCATAATTTCTCCTCTTACTTGTTTGGTAGTACTCATTGAAAAATGACGTGCTGTGTGGCCGGGCGCGTGCTCGCACTTCTGCCACCTTGATGACAAGCGCGCTCTCCGAACGGCCGAGCGCGGCGTTATGTCTTAAGTGCCGGGCATCATTCTGGATGAGGCATCGTGTTACTAGCCCTCAAGCTGGATGGATCATCTCACGCGCATAAGCCAGGCCCATTCCGTAGCCGCCGCCGTTTGCGACCACGATGCTCCGCGCATCCTCATAGGTTTCGTGCCGCGTCCAGTCGCGCTGAAATTCAAGCAGAACCTGAATCCAGCTGGTCAACTGTGCGCCTGCGGATTCCATGCGACGCAGAGCCAGATCATGTCCCGCCGGGCTAAGCCCGCCGCATGCATCGGCAACCACGAAGACTTCGAATCCGTCATTCAGCGCGGAGAGCACCGGGAAGGAAACGCAGGCTTCCGTCAATAGCCCGGCTACGATCAGCCGCTTGCGTCCTGTATCGACCACAGCGCGATATGCCGCTTCATCTTCCCAGACATTCATGTTCCTTCGTTCCACCGGAGTGACAGAAGGCAACGCCTCTTGCAACGCCGGGAGCATTGGACCGCTGTAAACCCGGCTTGCGGATGTGGACGCGACGACCGGCACCTTGAATGCGACTGCGGCGCGCGCCAATGCTACGGCGTTATTGAGCAGTGCCTGCCTGGCGAACGACTCTACACCGAACGCGAGCCCGGCTTGGAAGTCCACGAGCAGCAGAGCACATTGCTCAGGCTTGAGAAGAGTTTCAAATCCTGTCATGACATTCCTCGGAGCCGTTTGGTGTACTGGTGCCGGCTGAGAAAACTTTAGCGGCGGGACTCGGCGCTGTCACCCCCCGATCGGGTAGCAATCATGCCACACATCCCAGTAGAAGTCGCTCGCTGCCGGAATCAATCTTCGTCTCGATCGTTAATCGTCGAGAAAGCCGCGTTTCATCGCAATCATGACCGCATGGGTTCGGTCGTTGGCCTGAAGTTTCGCAAGGATATTCTTCATATGTCCTTTGACCGTGTCTTCAGTGATAAGGAGCCTATCCGCGACCACCTTGTTTGCGCAACCGTCCGCAACGCAACGCAGCACCTCGATCTCTCGCTCAGAAAGAGCATCGGCAACGAAGTGCTCTGCGATCTCCGAAGCTATCTCCGCGGGAATATACCGCTGGCCTGAATGGACGCGCCGGATGGTACTAATCAACTCCGTTCGGAACATGCCCTTCAGCAGGTAGCCCACGGCTCCCACCTTTAATGCGCGAGAGGCCTGAATATCTCCTGAATAGGTGGTGAGGATAACGATGCGTGCATTCGGGAACTCGCCTCGTATTGCCATCGTCGCGTCGATTCCGTTCATTTGCGGCATACGCAAGTCCATCAGGGTCACATCGGGCCTGTATTGCCGAAACGCGAGCACCGCATCAAGGCCGTTGTTCGCCTCGGCTACCAGTTCCATGTCAGCGTGCTGTTGAATTGCAAATGCGATGCCGTCCCGCACCAACGGATGATCGTCAGCGCACAGAATTCGGATTCGGTCCGAAACAGCCATAGGATGCCTCCCAGTACCGCCCTGACTACTATATCGAAGGCCCTCAACAGAGCTCGCAAGAGAAGTGCTAATTCGAGCATTCCTATTGCTCATCACCAAACTATGCCCGACGTTTAACGCTCAGCTCCAAGGAACTGCTCCTCAATAACCTCAATCGGCAATGAAACAAAGTCGCTTGCGTTAAGGAATTCCATCGAGGCGCTCACCGGGGGCGCAGCCCAACAGTTTCACTCTAACTCACGGCAAGCCCTGCTGAACGACACGAAAGGGTTGGTCGAAGTTAATGCGGCCTCTTTCTTCAGGCCGGATCATTCCATTGGTCCGGTTTGCTTGGAGTTGCCGTTCGGATGAGGCACCCAACTGGGGCGGTGGAGAGAACTCACAAATGGCCCCTTCCTTCCGACTCGAAAGGGGCGTGGTCAAGTCTCGGTTGTCGCTTAGCTTGAGCACAGCAGGAAAGTCGGCGTCCAGGCAAGATCATCTCGCACGGGACAACAGCCTTCACTTCAGTGCCTGCGCTCCGAGGCATTGCGAACCATCCGCACTGACTATCGTTGCCAACGCTATCAAAGGGAGAGAGGATTATGTCACTCGCAAAACGAAGTGAAAAAGGACTGCTCACGCCAGACAACTGCGTCGTGGCTCTCATCGATCATCAACCGCAAATGCTGTTCGGTGTCACCAGCATCGACCGCCAGACGCTCATCAACAATGTCGTTGGCTTTTCCAAAGCGGCCAAGCTATTCGACGTGCCGCTCATTCTCAGCACCGTTGAGACCAAGTCGCTCAGCGGGTATATCTGGCCCCAACTGAAGGCTCAATATCCCAATCAAACGCCGATCGAGCGCAGCACAATGAACGCCTGGGACGATGCGAACTTTGTGGCCGCCATCAAGGCCACTGGACGCAAGAAGATTGTTCTCGCCGGCCTTTGGACTCAAGCTTGTGTTACTTACCCGGCAGTTCAGGCCATTTCCGACGGATACGAGGTATACGTCGTTGAAGATCTGAGCGGCGATCTAGACCTGAGAACCCACAACGCAGCCATGCGCCGCGTAGAGCAAGCCGGAGCCAAGCCGGTGACTTGGATACAGGTGATGCTCGAATGGCAAAGGGATTGGGCCCTGAAGGAGACCTACGACGGCGTCGTTGAAATCGTAAAGAATCACGCCGGCGCGTACGGAGTAGGCGTGGAGTACGCATACACCATGGTGCATGGTACGGCGCAAACGCACTTCCCCACATGGACCCCACCACTGGAGCTTGCAGCGCACCGGTAGGCGAACGCTGGGAAGGCAAGAGCCCTCCCAGCCTACTTTTCCGATAGAAGTTCAGAATTTCCCGGGAGGGTACAGTGGCGAAGAAGACGATTTATTTCAATGGTAAGATTGCGACTAATTCCACTCCGTACTTCGCTCAGGCGATGACGGTCGCCGACGGAAAGGTCATCGCAACTGGCGCCTCTTCAGACTTGCTTCGTGTTCGTGATTCCAGCACGGAAGTTGTCGACCTTGGTGGCCATACAGTGATTCCCGGTCTCAATGACTCCCACCTGCACGTGATCAGGGGCGGCCTTCATTACAACCTAGAGCTTCGCTGGGATGGCGTCCCCTCTCTCGCGGATGCATTGGCAATGCTGAAGGAGCAAGCAATGCGGACTCCGGCTCCGCAATGGGTGCGCGTGGTGGGTGGCTGGACGGAGTTTCAATTCACCGAACGGCGCATGCCGACGATTGAAGACATCAACCAGGCCGCGCCTGATACTCCTGTGTTTGTCCTGCACCTATATGACCGGGCGATGTTGAACGCGGCTGCTCTTCGTGCGGTCGGTTACACCAAAGACACGCCTGACCCCTTGGGCGGAGAAATCCAGCGTGACAAGCGTGGCGTCCCAACCGGGATGCTGATCGCCAGGCCAAATGCTGGAATTCTCTATTCCACGCTCGCAAAGGGTCCGGTACTCGGGTACGAAGATCAGCTCATATCAACTCGTCACTTTATGCGTGAGTTGAACCGGTTGGGTATCACCAGCGCAATCGATGCGGGAGGTGGGTTCCAGAATTATCCAGACGACTACAAGGTCGTCGAAGAGTTGCACAAGCGCGGGCAAATGACCCTGCGCATTGCGTACAACCTGTTCACCCAGCGCCCAAATCATGAGATCGAGGACTTCAGCAAATGGACCACTTCGGCTTCGCTGTACCAGGGTGATCACACCTTGCGGCTCAATGGCGCAGGCGAGATGCTTGTCTTTTCCGCTGCGGACTTTGAGGATTTTCTCGAGCCTCGGCCAGATCTCAGCACGGCCCTGGAAACCCAACTCGAAGGCGTTGTCCGGCTTCTCGCCGAAAAGCGCTGGCCGTTTCGCTTGCACGCCACCTACAACGAGTCCATTGAAAGATTTCTGAACGTCTTTGAGAAGGTCAACCGCGATGTGCCGTTCGAAGGACTGCACTGGTTTTTCGATCATGCAGAGACGATCTCTGACCGAAATATCGAGCGAACAGTCGCACTCGGAGGCGGAATCGCGGTGCAACACCGTATGGCGTTCCAAGGAGAATACTTCGTCAATCGGTACGGTGCTGATGCGGCAAAGAGAACGCCTCCTATCCGCCGGATGTTGCAAATGGGCGCCAAAGTCGGGGCCGGCACGGACGCCACCCGTGTAGCCAGTTTCAACCCCTATGTATCGCTTTACTGGCTTGTGTCCGGTCGGACAGTGGGTGGACTGCGGCTCTACGACGATCAAAATCGCATGACACGCGAAGAAGCACTTCGCCTTTATACCAAGGGCAGCAGTTGGTTTTCGACTGAAGAAGATGTCAAGGGGTTTTTGGCTCCCGGCCAATTGGCCGATTTCGCAGTGCTCACATCGGACTACTTTTCAGTACCGGAAGAGGAGATCAAGGGATTGCAATCCGTCCTTACTGTTGTTGGCGGCGAGGTCGTCTATGCGGTGCAGGAATTCAGTGATTTGGCTCCGCCTGCATTGCCTGCGGCTTTGGACTGGGCACCAACTGCTCATTACGGTGGCTATCACACTCCTGCCGTCCCGGTCGCCGCACTACTGCATCGCGGATGTTCCAGTCACCATGTCTCAGGAACTCCGCAAGGTTCCGGCCGACTTGGAGAATCGCTTTGGGGCCTGGGCTGCGATTGCTTCGCTTTCTAACATCCAGTCAAAGTACTTACTCAATCCGAAAGGACCTCAAAATTGGATCGGTCTGAACCACAAGTCGAGCGGCCGCAACTTTCATCGTTTACTCGGCTTGTCCGTGACAGCGTGTATGAGTTGGTCCTTACTTTCGTCCTGCTATTCGGCGTGGCGAGCATCGTACGGTGGGTGATTGGAGCGTCGCCTATCTCGCGCGCAGTTCCTGGAATCCATGCAGAGCTCTGGATTGTCGGCGCTTCTGTGGCATTGCTTGTTTCCGTATTGATTCTCAGCCCGCCGGGGAGGGTTTCTGGCGCACATACCAATCCCGCCATTTCTCTTGCCATGTGGCGCTTCGGCGTTTTTCCAGGAGGCTCCGTAATCCCGTATGCCGCTGCTCAGCTGATCGGTTCCGTGCTCGGAGTAATGGCAGCCCGAGGAATATGGGGACCAATTGTTGCAGATCCACCGGTGGTATATGCTGCGCTCCAACCCGCAGCTGGGTGGTCGACTTGGGAGCTCTTTGCAACCGAAGCCGCGGGGATGGCGGTTATCGTCCTTTTGGTCGGGCTCTGCCTCTCCGTTCATCGCCTTACAGCATTTGTGCCCTGGATTATCGGGGCGTTGGTCGGCACAGGTATCGCCGTTCTCGGAACCGCGAGCGGTGGCAGCCTAAACCCTGCACGACAGTTCGGTCCGGCAATCGCCTCTGGGCAAACGCGGTTCCTCTGGGTGTATTTGTTCGCACCCATGGTGGGAGCGACGTTTGCCGCATGGCTGCGACGTCGGATTCAGAACCGCCGCAAAGTACTCACTCACCGGCTATGTGGCACGATCGGCTAGAACGACATTCGAAGGGCCTACACCGGCCGTGACTTTCAATATGTCAACGGGACATTCAAGAAGGGACGCCAGTATGATGCACATGCGAACAACTACCTGCTCGCTGGCAATTCTCGCTCTGCTTGCTTGTTCAAGAATCTTCGCTCAGGGCGGTAGTACAGACCAAGTACCTGAGATGAACCGCAAATACCAACTGCTGCGCGAGGACGAGGACTGGACATTTCTTCGCGATCCTACGCTCAAGCAAGACTTCTTGGATCCGATCAAGTACATTCCGTTCAATCGAGAGTCAAATCTCAAATATCTGACAATTGCCGGGGAGGCCCGCGAGGTATGGGAGCAGATCGGTAACGACAATTGGGGGCAGGAACCGTACACGAATGGATACTTGAATGAAAGATACATGCTCTCGTTTGACATCCACTACGGCAGTCACGTAAGCACCTTCGTTGAGCTGAAGAGTGGCTTGAACTCTTACCGGGATGGTGGCCCGCGACCGATTGACGAAAAGAAACTCGATTTTCAGGCTTGCTTCTTAGAAATTGATTCCGCGGGAAGCCCAAACTGGATCAAGCTTCGAGTCGGAAGACAGGAAATGGAGTATGGATCGGGCAGACTGATCGATGTCCGAGAAGGACCGAACGTCCGCCTCAGTTTCGATGGATTCAAAATCAAGTCGGTGGTAGATTCATGGAACATCGATCTATTCGCCATGAGACCCGACCTCGACAACCCTGGATTCTTCGACAATGCTCCCAACCATACGACTGGCTTTTGGGGCATTTATGCGGCGCGGCCAGTCACACGAACTGTCTCGATGGACGCATACTACCTCGGACTTGATCGAAAGCACGCAACATTCGAGCGAGGCACGGCGCGCGAACTCCGCCACACGATAGGAGCCAGGATCTTCGGTCCCGCGCCCACTGAAAAAGCCGGATGGGACTTCGATGATGAAGCATTGTGGCAATTTGGCACCTTCGGTTCGGCGGATATCAAAGCATGGACCGTGGCGAGCGACACAGGATACAACCTCCCGAACATGCGCCTGAAGCCGCGTTTCAGCGTCAAAGCCGACATCTCCAGCGGAGATAATCCTCACGCACACTTGTTGGGCACCTTCAACCCTCTGTTCCCGATGGGCAATTATTTCGGCGTACTCGCGACAACCGGGCCTGGACCATTGAATTTCATCGATGCTCATCCCCGCATCCAAACGCAATTGCCACGAGCAGTTACCATCTCTACTGATTGGGTCTTCCAGTGGCGAGAGAACGTGCTCGATGGTGTCTACTCGGTTCCCGGAACGCTGATCCGCGCGGCGGGCAACAGTAGAGCTCGCTACGTGGGAAATAGGCCTGGCACAGAGGTTCGATGGCAAGCTGACCGTCATTTATGGTTTCAAGCTGACTATGGAATTTTTTATCCAGGCGAGTTTCTGAAACAAACGAAGCCGAGTCGTGATCTCAATTATTGGGCGTTGTGGGTCGACTACAAGTTCTAGCCGATGCATGCCAGGCTGGAGCAATGGAGGAATTGATGTCTGAAGCAATGAATCCGGCACCGATCGTCGGTCTTCATCACGTGACCGCAATCGCGTCAGATCCGCAACGCAACTTGGACTTCTACACTAAAATCCTTGGACTTCGGTTTGTCAAGAGAACGGTCAACTTCGACGACCCAGGGACATACCATTTCTATTTCGGTGACGATCTTGGCTCGCCCGGAACCATCCTTACCTTCTTCCCTTGGCCGCATGCCACGCGCGGATCGCTTGGGGTGGGCGCGACTTCGGCCACAGCCTTCAGCGTTCCTGCAGATTCCCTGTCGTTTTGGGAGTTACGACTCTTGAATGCGGGCGTACCCGCACAGCGCCTTGCGGAACGGTTCGGAGCTGCCGTGCTCGGATTCGGGGATCCGGACGGGATGCGCATCGAACTGATCGCACATGAAGAAAAGACTGCCCCCCACGCTCCGCGAAACAGTGATGTGCCGTCTGAGCACGCGATCCATGGCTTTTTCGGCGTCACCCTTTGCCAGGCTGGATTTGAATCGACGGCCGAAGTTCTTGAGAAAATGGGTTTCCGCAGATCTGGAGAAGAAGGCAACAGATACCGCTTCACCGCGGAAGGGAGTGCCTATGGGAGTCATGTCGATGTATTAGTTCAGACGCAACTAATGCACGGCCGTATGGGCGCCGGAAGCGTTCACCATATCGCTTTCAGAGCCCCTGACGGCGCCGTACAGCGAGCCTGGCGGGATGAGCTCAGGCGGTTGCCATTGAACGTAACCCCGGTTCTCGATCGCACCTACTTTCATTCGATCTATTTTCGTGAACCGGGTGGTGTGCTCTTTGAGATAGCAACCGATCCGCCGGGATTCAGCTTTGACGAGTCGCTCGAAACACTGGGGGAATCGTTGAAGCTCCCGCCATGGCTAGAAGCCGAGCGCGCAGCCATTGAGAAGGTGCTCCCTGCTATCTCGCTTCATTACCAGAGGTCTATCGATGAAGGCAAATGATCCGCACGGCAACGAGCCCGTCATTACAGCTGGCGCGGTTCTCTCGCAGGCACGCTCTGCATTGATTCTGCTGCACGGTCGTGGGGGCTCCGCGGACGACATGTTCAGCCTTGCAGGCGAGCTGGGCAACACGTCCACAGCGTACCTTGCTCCACAGGCCGCACTGCACACATGGTATCCGTACTCTTTCCTTGCACCCATCGCGCAGAATGAGCCTTGGCTCAGTTCAGCGCTCGCGAAAGTCAACGTCTCCGTCGAGAAGGTGGTGTCTACTGGAATCGCGCTTGAACGGATCGCAATTGTGGGATTCTCTCAGGGTGCCTGCCTGGCTTCAGAGTTTATTGCAAGGCATCCCGCACGTTTTGGGGCACTCGTCGCATTCACGGGGGGACTGATCGGTCCGATGGGATCGGAACTAAGTCACGCCGGCCGTCTCGACGGGATGCATATCCTTCTCAGTTCTGGCGACCCAGACCCGCATGTTCCATGGGAGCGGGTCCGAGCCACCGAAAAAGTGTTCACGGAGATGGGCGCTTCCGTGATGACCGCGCGACACCAAAACCGTCCGCATACCATCCTGGCCGAAGAGATCGAGTCAGCGCGACGTCTAATCAATGACGCTTTCGCATGAATTCGTTACTCCGATTTCGGGAGTGGACTCCACTGGTTACCAAACCGTTCAATTATAGAGGTTTCGTCTTCTTTGACAATCATGCTGATGCGCCGCTTTCCATGGTTGTCAGTCAAAAACACTCCCGATTCTCCAGCATTATTCAGAAACAGATAGGCAGAAGAACCATCTGAACGATCACACTTTACATGGGATCCCTTGGCAGCGATTTCACTCGCTGCGTCCGAAGCGCCATCCGCTGAGTTATGCAACTTAAGCGATCCATGTCCACTCGCATCGAGAGATGCTGACAGCTCAGCTCATCGGATTTGGATGGGCGGGTACTGTTCACGATGCATGTCTCCTGTACGGTGAGACGAACCACAAGGGACACAGGCATATCCCCCACAATCACTCTGGTGATGAGAATCCCACGCCATGGCGGCCAAGAGAATCCTCGTTGGTTCTGTCCTCTCCCCACCCCATTGAGTAGTAGGTTTCGAAAAGGTCTTGGATTACCGTCTATGTCCGGCTCGGTTGCGCCTATTCCTTAGCACACCGTTCATCAGTTGCGGGTCACTGCTCAAACCTACCCGAATGGGTTGGACTCGGACTGCCCGAAATGATCGTGCCTCACCAGGAGCGAACGGGCACAATCAAGTTCCGGGAAGATTCCGATGACCAAGGGAGGAGAAAGAACAACATGCCGAACTTTCTATCAGCGACCGTTTCAAATGCGTTCAACTTCATCGTTCTGACCATGCTGGGGACATTGCTCTTCTTCACCATCATCGGCGTCTTTGGAATCTGGATGGCCGTCGGCGGACTACTTTTCGCTGTAACCTTGGCATCGGCGATTGTTGGACGGTTTCCCGCGGAAGAGGAAATGCGATGAGCCTCAACCCCGCGGCGCTTGCTCGGGTGCAGTTTGCCTTCACCGTGAGCTTCCACATCATCTTCCCAACCATGTCGATCGGTCTTGCCATGTTCCTCGCCGTGGTCGAAGGTCTTTGGCTCAAAACCAAGGATGCCATTTATCTCCAAATCTATCGCTTTTGGCTGAGTATTTTCGCAATGGGGTTCGGTGTTGGGGTTGTAACTGGCCTTGTGCTCTCATTCGAGTTCGGCCTTGGCTTTGCCCGATTCGCACAACTGGCGGGACCGGCCATTGGCCCGTTGATTGCCTTGGAAGTTCTCACTTCGTTCTTCCTCGAAGCCGGGTTTCTTGGCATCATGCTCTTCGGAATACACAGAGTCGGACCGAAGCTGCACTATGTCGCGACCTGCATGGTCGCGCTGGGCACGCTCATGTCGGCGTCGTGGATCCTGGCGGCCAACAGCTGGATGCAAACGCCTGATGGCGTAGTAGTCAAGGATGGCCGTCTCGTGGTGACCAATTGGTGGCACGTCATCAACAATCCATCATGGCTTTTCCGCTTGCCGCATATGCTGACCGCAGCTTACCTTACTGCATCTTTCCTGGTGGCGGGAGTTGGCGCTTGGTACCTGCTGCGGGGTGAGCATCTTGCTTTTGCCAAGAAGAGCGTGGCCATTGGCACTGCGTTCGCGACCATCCTGATTGCCGGACAGGTCTTCATTGGCGACATTCTCTATGGGACGATGTTGAAATATCAACCATCTAAAATGCAGGCAGCCGAAGGCTTCTGGGAAAAGCAATCACCTTCGCCGGCGCCTTATTACTGGATCATCGTCCCGGATCAGAAGCGACAGCGAAATCGCTTCGCTTTCGGAATCCCGTACCTGGGCAGCATCTGGCTAACACACAGCCTCCGCGGCAG
>Ga0208193_1000341_pt1 | contig 28159 bp, 18 predicted proteins | sample June2015DPH_17_2_FD_184716 | JGI IMG/M metagenome (GOLD analysis project Ga0208193, IMG submission 184716) | Peatland microbial communities from SPRUCE experiment site at the Marcell Experimental Forest, Minnesota, USA - June2015DPH_17_10... | ecosystem: Environmental > Terrestrial > Soil >... | reverse complement strand
GGAAGTATCCGCTGGTGGGCGACAAGGATGTGACGATGATCGAGCGGGTGATTATCGATGTCGACACGGCGAAGGTGATTCGTTTGAAGATGCCGCCGGACCAGCACCGATCGACTTTGTGCGACGACGTCAGTTGCCGCGGCGGCAGCGGATGGGATGATGTGCAGTGGAGCGACGATGGCAAGCATCTTGTGTTTGCGTCGACCTCGCGCGACCACAAGGTGGAGACGATGCGCATTGCGGATGCGGCTACCGGGCAGATTCGCGATGTGATGGGCGAGACGACACCGAAGTTTTATGAGAGCGGAAACGACAAGGTGAACTGGAAGTATCTGCCGAAGACGAATGAGCTGCTGTGGTTCAGCGAGAGGGATAACTGGGGCCAGCTTTATATGTATGACCTGGTCTCGGGCAAATTAAAGACGCAGATCACGCATGGCGAAGGGAACGTGACGCAGGTTCTGCAGGTGGATGAGAAGACGCGGACTATTTATTTTCTCGGAGTTGGCAAGGAACCGGGGCGCGATCCTTATTTTCAGCACTACTACAGCATTAAGTTCGATGGATCGGATATGAAGCTGCTGACTCCGGAGAATGCGGACCATGCGATCACGCCTTCGCCGGACGGGCGCTACTTTGTCGATGTCTATTCGACGGTGACGCAGCCGGAGGCGGCAGTGGTTCGCGACAGCAACGGCAAGGTTGTGGTCGATGTGGCGAAGCAGGACATTACGAAGCTGGTGGCCGCTGGATGGGTTGCGCCAGTGCCGATTACGGTGAAGGCGCGTGATGGCAAGACGGATTTGTACGGCTATATGTTCAAGCCGACGGACTTCGATGCGACGAAGAAGTATCCGATTGTGAATCATGTGTATCCGGGGCCGCAGACTGGCTCATGCGGAGGGCGCGGTTTCGCTGCGGCTCATGGCGATATGCAGTCGCTGGCGGAGCTTGGGTTCATTGTGGTGTGCATCGATGGAATGGGGACACCGTGGCGGTCGAAGGAGTTTCATGAGGCGTACTACGGGAACCTTGGCGACAATACGATTCCGGATCAGGTCTCGGGTATGAAGGACCTGGCGGCGAAGTATCCGTGGATCGATCTCGACCTGGCGGGGATGTATGGGCACTCGGGCGGTGGCAATGCGACGGCTGCGGCGATGTTTCATTATCCGGACCTCTTCAAGGTCGGGATTGCGGAGAGTGGCAACCACGACCAGCGCGACTATGAAGATGACTGGGCAGAGAAGTGGGCCGGGTTGGAGGTCAAGAATGCTGACGGGACATCGAACTATGACAGCCAGGCGAATCAGAACTTTGTGAAGAACCTGAAAGGGAAGCTGCTGCTGGCGCATGGCTCGATGGACAACAATGTGCCGTTGAACAATACGCTGCTGGTGGTTGAGGCTTTGATCAAGGCGAATAAGGATTTTGATCTTCTGATCATTCCGAATGTTGCGCATGGGTACGGCGAAACGTCGCAGTATATGACGCGTCGGCGCTGGGACTATTTCGTGAAGAATCTTGCGGGCAATGTGCCGCCGCATGAGTACGAGATGAAGTCTTACGGAGCGGCGATGGCAGCAATGCGTATGGGACCTGACGATGATGATCCGTACGACGTTCAATAACTGCAGGTGAGACAAAAGGCCGGCAGAGCGCAACGATGCTCTTTGCCGGCCTTTTTATTTTCGATGAACGTGTCGCGTTGCTGCTAAAGCCAGCCTTTGGCGCGGGCGATGCGGGCAGCGTCGACGCGGTTGGATGCGCCTAGCTTGGCGATTGCTTCGGAGAGGTAGTTGCGGACTGTTCCTTCGGAGAGGCGGAGTTCGTTGGCGATTTCGGTGCTGCTTCTGCCGTCGCCGGCACGTTGCAGAATCTGGCGTTCGCGGTCGGTGAGAGGATCGAGTTCGGAGCTCCAGGCTTCGGTGGCGAGTGCGGGATCGACGACGCGAAGGCCACGATGGACGCGGCGGACGGCGTCGGCTAGCTCGGATGCCGGGCGGTCTTTCAGGAGATAACCTCGCGCGCCGGCGTCGAGTGCGCGGCGAAGATAGCCAGGACGAGCGAAGGTGGTGAGGATGATGGTGCGCACCGCAGGGTGAGTGGTGCGGAGGCTGGCGGCGAGTTCGAGGCCGGTCATTTGAGGCATCTCGATGTCAGTGACGAGCACGTCGGGAGAGAGGCGGATGACGGCGCTGAGTGCGTCGCGGCCGTTGGGGCTCTGGGCTACGACGGAGATGTCGGGTTCGAGTTCGAGAAGCGCGGACAGAGCGCCCAGGACCATGGTCTGGTCTTCGGCGAGAACGACGCGGATGGATTGGCTCATTGGGTCACGCACGAATCTGTGAGTTGAGGCGAGGATGTTTTCGGAAGCTCGATCAGGAGGGTAACGCCGGGGCCGGTCGTGATTGAGAAGCGGCCGCCGAGGGACTCGATGCGTTCGCGCATGCCGCGGAGGCCGTTGCCCTCCTGCAGGTTGGAAGGGTTGCCGTTATCGGTGATTATCAGGGAGTGGTGGCCTTCGCTTGAAGTGGAGAAGCTCATGCGGCATTGCGTGGCCTTGGCATGGCGCACGATGTTGGTGACGGCTTCGCGAACTGCGAGGCAGAGAACAGTCTCTTCTGCTGCATGAAGATGTGGCAGCGGCGATTCGCAGGCCAGCGTTACGCCGGCGGACTGCAGCGTGTTGCGGGCGAGTTCCATCTCGGCGGATAGGCCCTGGGAACGGTAACCGCCGATGGCTTCGCGCACTTCGCTAAGCGCGGTTCGCGCGGTCTTTTCTACATCGGCGATCTCCTGGGCTGCGCGCTGTGGGTCGCGTTCGATAAGGCGTCCGGCTAGCTCCGCCTTGAGAACGATGACGGAGAGGGTGTGGCCGAGTACGTCGTGCAGATCGCGGGCGATGCGTTCGCGTTCCGCTACGGCGGCGAGCTGCTCGATCTCCTCCTGCGCCATACGGAGTTTGAAGTCGGCGCGCTTCTGCCTGGCGATGATGGCGTTGGTTATCGCTACGACGGTCATGAGGCAGGCAGTCAGCAGCATCGCGAAGAGGTTGATGTGGAGCAGATAGCCTTCGAGGAAGAGGCCGAGAACCAGCAGGCTGAGAATAGCGACAAAGACTGCGGTTGACGAGACGACGAACGGAAGGAACGCAGCCGTGTAGACGAAGAAGGTGGTTGCACCTCCGTTGATGGGAAAGCTGATGAGTCCAAGAAGATAGAAGCCGGCGATGAGCAGATGTCGCTGCCTGATGGTTCCTGCCCTCATGTAGCTGACATAGAAGGTCAGGAAAATGGCGTAGATGATGCCGGATTCGATCCAGAGGCGCCGGTTGTGGCCCAAGATCGGATCGATGAAGAAGAAGGCCGAGTAGGCGAGCCAGATATAGCCGGAGTTTTTTTGGTTACCGACGTCCGGGCTTTCCAGCGATCTGTATGGTTTGTCGCTCATAGATGCCGCTTCTCTACTGATGCCGAAAGTGTACCGCGTCATGCCTTCTGCTCTTTGCGATGGAAGATGAGCCAGCTTAGACCGAGCATGAGTAAGGTGAAACCGATGAGCGTGTTCCAGTGGGCGGAAAGGGACATGGAGTCGCCGTAGCCGAAGATGTGGAGCATGAGTTGGGAGAGATGGTAGGTGGGCAGGGCCGGAGCGAAGTTTTGCAGCCAGTGTGGCATGAATCGGATTGGTACCCACAGGCCACTGAGAAAAGACATAGGTAGATAGATGAGATTAACGATGCCGGTGGCGGCGTTGGCGGGGACGATCAGTGCCAGGAGAAGGCCCATGCTGGCGAAGGCGACGGAACCGGCCATCGTTATGCCGAGCATTTTGATCAGCTCGACGGCGGTGAGCGAGACGCCGCCGAACGATACGGCGATTGTTGCGAGGACGCTGACGATGATGAGGCCGAAGGCGACCGCGGAGGCGCATTTCGCGAAGAGGTAGGCGGAGGCGGGCATCGGGCTGGCGCGTTTGAGCTCCAGCCATCCGGCAGCGAGTTCTCCAGCGAGGCCGACTCCGATGCCGAAGAGCGCTGCACCGATGAGGCCGAAGCAGGCGTAGCCGCCGAGCATGTATTTGGCGATATGGACACCGCCCGTGTAGGAGTTGCGGTTGGCGATGCCGAAGAGCACGTAGAACATGATGGGAAAGCCGATGATGGCGAGCGAGAACGAACGAGTGCGCATCAGTTTGAGGAACTCGTATTTGGTCTCCTTGCAGAAGATGCGAAGAGTGTGGGCGGGGCCGCTTGAGGCCGGTAGAGAGTGAGTGATTGCCGAGGTTGCCATGTCTTCTCCTTAGTGCTGGCCTCGAGTAGAAGCTCTACGATCTTTGCGTCAGTGCGAGGAAGGCGTCTTCGAGGGCTGGGCTTGTGACTTCGAGGTCGCTGAGGGTTTCGTCGCGGAGGAGCATCTCGCGGACTACGGTTTCTGCGTCGGAGGCTACGACGGTGACACAGGTTTCGGTGGGAACGACGCTGGTGACGCTTGGGAGCGTGGAGAGGAACTCGCGGGAGAGGCGGGTTTGGCAGCGGATGGTGCGCCCACCGCTGCTTCGTTTGATCTCGGCGGGAGTTCCTTCGCTGATGACGCGGCCTTTGTTGATGACGATGATGCGGTGCGCGAGGGAATCTGCTTCTTCGAGATAGTGGGTGGTGAGGAGGATGGTCTTTCCCTGGGCGGAGAGGAAGCGAATCTGCTGCCAGAGTGCGCGACGGGATTCGATGTCGAGACCGACGGTGGGCTCGTCGAGGAAGATGAGGTCGGGATTGCCGCAGAACGCGAGAGCGAAGAGGGTTCGCTGCTTCTGGCCGCCGCTAAGCTGGCCGAAGAGACGGTCTTCGATGCCGTGAAGCTGGGCGATGCGGTGGATTTCGGCGACCGTTAGCGGGCAGGGGTAGTAGCTGCGGAAGAGGTCCAGATGCTCGCGGACGCGGAGCATTTCGCTGATGCGCGTGGTCTGCAACATTGCGCCAACGCGGGTGCGGGTGGTGGCGGAGCGTGGGTTGGCGCCGAAGACTTGCCCGATGCCGGAGGTTGGGGCGCTGAGACCGAGGAGGATTTTGATGGCAGTGGATTTACCGGCGCCGTTGGGGCCAAGGAGCGCGACGATCTCGCCGGGGCGCAGGGCGAGGCTCAGGCCGTCGAGGGCGACGGTGGCGCCGAAGCGCTTGGTGATGTTGGTCAGGGTAGCTACTGGCTGCGTTGGCTCGATTGCCGGGGTTGCGGCGGATGGCTCGGTCTCGAAGGCGACTACGCTTAGCGGCATGATCTTCTCCTGTTTGATTCCAGGATCATCATGGGTTGTATTGAGGAGTATTCGTAGTGTTGGGCGTCACGAATCGGGGGTGACAGTTGTCATCTCCACCCGGCGGCCATGTCAAGCACCTGGTCGCGCGAAAGGCCCTGCTGCCGGAGGGTACGGATGGCGAGAGCGTCGTGGCGCTTCGCGAGCCGAGTGCCTTGCTCGTCGGTTAGGAGTTGGGTGTGGAAGTAGGCCGGCGTGGGAAGCATCAGCGCGCGTTGGAGGAGGATTTGGCGGGCGGTGGATTTGAGGAGGTCGCGGCCTCGGACTACTTCGGTGATATTGGTGTCGGCGTCGTCGACGACGCAGGCTAGCTGGTAGCTAGGGAAGCCGTCCTTCCGCCAGACGAGGAAGTCGCCGAAGTCTCTGCCTGCGGTGAAGGATTGTGGGCCGAGGTTGCGGTCTTCAAAGCGGATTATTGCTTCGTCGGGAACGCGAAAACGGTAGTTGACGTTGGGTTGGAAGGGCTTTTCGTGCTGCTGAACATCAAGAGCGGGGCGACAAGTACCCGGATAGATGGGTTCGTCGTCTATTTCTTCGTGTGGCGCGTGCATCATTGCTACGAGGTCTTTGCGGCTGCAATGGCAGGGGTAGATATGTCCTGTGATGAGGAGCTCGTCGAGGGCTGCGCGGTAGAGCGAGAGGCGTTGGGACTGCGAGAGCATGGATGGCTGCCATTCGACGCCGAGCCAGGCGAGGTCTTCGATCATGGCTTCGGCATATTCAGGCTTTGAGCGCGTGGGGTCGAGGTCTTCGTTGCGAAAGAGCAGAGTGCCGTTGTGTTCGCGAGCACGGGTGAAGGCTTGCCAGAAAGTAGCGGCGTGGCCCAGATGGAGGAGGCCGGTGAGACTTGGGGCGAGTCGGCCGATGTAGACAGGAGCCATGCAGGAATTGTGAGGCATCGCAACGTGGCAACGCTATAGTGTTGTCATGAACGAGAGTGCGGGTCGACAGAGGCGCCGGTATCATGCTCATGCAACTGTGCGGGCAGCGGTGCTGGATGGAGTATTGTTAGCCACGTTTGGGCAGCGCGCGCTTGGTTATGTTGTCGATCTGTTGATTGCGACGGTGATCTGGGCACCGCTGGAGTTTGCCTGGAGATACTATGTGCTGCATGAACAGCGTATTGACCTGAAGTGGGACTTTCACGAAGCGGGCAACATTGTGGTGATTCTGCTGTACCTGGGGATTGCGAATTACCTCGGCAACGGAAAGACTCCCGGCAAGTGGGTCGCGCGAATCAGGGCAGTGTCGCTGACGGGCGAGTCGATGGGACCGTGGCAATCTGTGGAGCGTGCGCTAGGCTATGGTGCTGCGGTGCTTGAGGGCGGGTTGGGATTTGTGCAGTTTTTTTGGGATCGCAACCGTATGTGCGCGCAGGACCGACTTGCCGAGACGATCGTTGTGGATGAACGGAAGCCAAAAGACCGGACGAGGGTGGAGTAGGTCTTTAGCTGATGGAGAACTCCGGGTCGACGGGAATCTGGAGAGTGGTGGCGAGGGCGTTGGTCTCCGAGGCCATGCCGATGACAGCGAGGAGCTCGGCGTGTTGCTGGTCTGTCATGCCTTTGGCGCGTGCGGCGGCGGTGTGGGAGTGGATGCAGTAACTGCAGTTGTTGGTGGCGGAGACGGCGATGTAGATGAGCTCTTTGGTGAGCGGGTCGAGCGTGCCGGGTTCGATCATGACCTGCTTGATGCTCTGCCAGGTGCGTTCGAGGAGGTCGGGCTGGTTGGCGAGGGCTCGCCAGAAGTTGTTGACGAAGTCGGATTTTCTGGTGGCGCGGATGTCGTCGAAGACGGCCTGAATGCGTGGGTTGGCGGAGACTTCTGCATCGGTCCAGAGTTTTACTGTGGGCATATGGATACCTTTTGAGTATGAGACAACTGTGATCGCTGCGAGGACAGCTTACATGTAGTCGACGCCGTATTTGACGGGAATTTGGGTGAAGGCTATGCGGGTGGGGGCGGATTCGCGGGCGGGGAGCATGCCGGCAAAGTGGAGCGTGGTGTGGCCGTACTTGAGGTTGAGCTTGTCCATGGTGTTGGAGAGCTGGGCGCGGTTGCTGGGATCGGCGAAGAGTTCTTCCTGATGTTCGCCTTCCTGGACCAGGTTGCGCATGGTGATGCCGACGAAGAAAGGGCAATTGAACTCGGGGCCTTGCGGGCGCTGCGACCAGAGCGACCGCAGGACTTCGAGGAGGGTCAGGGTGTCCTGGCAGTCGCGGAAGCGGGCCTCCATGCCCCAGCCGGAGTTTTTGATGCCGGAGTAGTGCCGCTTGACCTTGCTGTGCGCGGCGCGAGCTTCGGCTTGTTCGCGTGTGAGCTGGTAGCGGACGGTGACGGCGAGGGAGCCGGTGTAGAAGTGCTCCATGCGGAGGCGCATGGCGGCCTTGTGGAGGAGCTTGTGCGCGATGGCCCAGGAGCCCTCGGGGGAGCGGTGCTCGGGTGCGAGGACGTGCGAGTGGCCGAGGGATTTCTGCACCTCAGGCTGCGAGACATTGTTGCCTGAGGCGTCTTCGGTCTGGGCTCCGCGCAGCCAGTGATACATGCGGTTGCCCCAGACGGAGTCGAAGAGTTTGCCCATCTGCTGGTGATCGAGCGCGAGGAGCTGCTCCATGGTGGTGATGCCCTTGCCGTTGAGGCGGGCTTCGGTGCGCGCTCCTACGCCGGGGAGGTCGCGGAGTTCGAGATGAGCGATGGCTCTTGGAAGTTGCGAAGGTAAAAGGCCAATCAGCCCGTCGGGTTTCTGCATGTCGCTGGCGATCTTGGCCAGGTAGCGGTTGGGGGCCATGCCGATGGAGCAGCGCAGGGCGACGCCGACGTTTTTGTAGATGGCCTGCTTGATGTCGAGAGCAATCTGGCGCGCGCGAGGCGGCTCCTGCTCACGGCCCATGAGCTGGCAGACCATCTCGTCGATGGAGGGGTTATGGGAAACGGGGCATACGAGGTCGACCGCCTCGGAGATAGCATGGGAGTACTTGGCGTATTCGGTGTGGCTGCCTTCGATGAGGATGATGCCGGGGCAGAGTTTTTTGGCTTCGCCGACTTGTGTGCCGGTTTTGACGCCGAAGGCCTTTGCTTCGTAGCTGGCGGCGATGCAACAGGTGGTGTCGGCCATGGTGGGGACGACGGCGAGAGGTTTGCCGCGGTACTCCTCGTGGAGCTGCTGCTCGACGGACGCGAAGAAACTGTTCAGGTCGATGTGCAGGAAGCTGAAGCGGTCGGGATGGACGACGGTAGACACGAGCGATTGTGCAGTTATTATATTCGCTTTTTATTTGCCTTCAATGACGTCGTAAGCGATGCAAAATGGGTCGCGAAAATAGAGAGAATTCCTGTTTTCGCATCCGACCTGGTCAAGAGCCTGAAATTCATCACGTTGGTGTAGAAGTTCTCCGCTGCGGGGTCTTCAAGATGGATGGCTACGCAGTTGTTCGACTTAAACCTCGAGGCACGCTTCTGCCATGGTCGATGTAGATTGTAGCGGCTTCGGCATGCTTGGGCTTTGGATGCGTGAGACGGCAATGGCGCGACTGGACTGTAGATACGCTGCTAGAATCACGTTCTATGGCTACAGCCGAGCGTCCCCTTCCACAAACCGTTTCTACCGCGAAGTCCCACAGTCACGAGCGAAACCTGGCCGAGCTTGCTGCGCGCCATGCCATCGCTGAAGAAGGCGGTGGGGCGGAGCGCCGGGAGCGGGAGAGAAAGGCAGGGAAGCTCTCGGCCAGGGAGCGGATCGATTTTCTGCTGGACGAAGGAACCTTCGAGGAGACGGACAAGTTTGTCACGCATCGCGCGACGGACTTTGGCATGGCGGAGCAGCGGGTTCCGGGGGATGGCTTCATCACAGGGTATGGGCGTGTGCATGGGCGGGTGGTGTTTGTGTTCGCGCAGGACTTTACCGTGTTTGGCGGGTCACTCTCGGAGGCGAATGCGGCGAAGATCGTGAAGATCATGGATATGGCGATGCGGGTAGGCGCGCCTGTTGTCGGTTTGAATGATTCGGGTGGAGCAAGAATTCAGGAAGGCGTGGTCTCGCTGGCAGGTTATACGGATATCTTTTTGCGCAATACGCTGGCGAGCGGCGTGGTGCCGCAGATCTCGGCGATTCTTGGGCCTTGCGCGGGTGGGGCGGTGTATTCGCCGGCGATTACCGACTTCACGCTGATGACGGAGCGAACGAGCTACATGTTTGTCACTGGGCCGGATGTGATCAAGACGGTTACGCATGAGGATGTGACGAAGGACGCGCTGGGCGGGGCTGTGACGCACAATGAGATTTCTGGTGTGGCTCACTTTATGGCGCATGACGACCAGGAGTGTCTCGCGATGGTGCGCGAGCTGCTGAGTTTTCTGCCGTCGAACAATCTGGATAATGCGCCGAGGAAGGCGACGCAGGATGATCCGGCGCGGGCGGATGTTGCATTGGATACGATTATTCCAACGGAGAGCAATCAGCCCTATGACATGGTCGACGTGATCGCGCGCGTGGTTGACGATGGATATTTTTTCCAGGTGCAGGAGCATTTTGCGCGGAATATCGTGGTCGGGTTTGCGCGCATGGCTGGGCGTACCGTCGGCGTTGTCGCGAATCAGCCTGCGTTTCTTGCCGGAGTGCTGGATATCAATGCAAGTGTGAAGGGGGCGCGGTTCGTGCGGTTCTGCGATGCGTTCAATATTCCGCTGATTACGTTTGAAGACGTTCCGGGGTTTATGCCGGGGATTCAGCAGGAGCATGGCGGGATTATTCGTCATGGCGCGAAGCTGTTGTATGCGTTTGCGGAGGCGACAGTGCCGAAGCTTACGGTAATTACGCGCAAGGCCTATGGCGGGGCGTACTGCGTGATGAGCTCAAAGCATCTGCGGACGGATGTGAACCTGGCATGGCCGACTGCGGAGATCGCTGTGATGGGGCCGGAGGGTGCGGTGAACATTGTCTACAAGCGCGAGTTGGATGTGATGATCCGGCAGGCGGAGGCGATGTGGCCGCAGGGGAAGCCGTTTACCGAGGAAGAGAAGCTGGCAGTGCTTGCGGAGGCGCGCAAGGAAAAGGTCGAGGAGTTTCGCGAGCGGTTTGCGAACCCTTATGTCGCGGCGGAGCGTGGATATATTGATGCAGTCATTCGGCCAAGCGAGACGCGGCGGAGGCTGAATACGGCGCTGGATATGCTGGCGGCGAAGCGGGACAAGAATCCTGCCAAGAAGCATGGAAATATTCCGCTGTAGGGCAGGTTCATGGCCATGCCAGTATCGTCCCACTCCTTTTAGCTCTTTTTAGGAAATCGTAAATTGTGGGCACATTGGGTTCCCGCTCTTTAATGGGGAGGGAGCCGTGCGTCACGACGCTGACGCAGTTGCCAGGGGAAAAGAGAACGAAGAGACAGTTTTTGCCTTGCCGTAACATTTCATATATCAGATATACACATATCGCTTCTATGGTCGACACAGACGAATTCTGCCGTTCTTCCCCAGGGGAGTTGGGACTGCGCCCCCTATCTGTCATCAATTTTGGAGACCATGTGAAACGTTTTTTTCTAGCTCTTCTGGCGATGTGTCTTCTTGCGGGGTTTTCTGTTTCCCTGCATGCGCAGTTTGAAACCGCCTCTGTTCTCGGCTATGTGCGCGACTCCTCGGGCGCCGTCGTCTCCGGAGCAACCGTATCGCTTATTAATCAGGAGACCAAGGCTCAGGTGACGGCGCAGACCAATGCGCAGGGAGCCTATGAGTTCACCGATGTAAAGATCGGGCAGTATCAGGTGACGGCTCAGGCCAATGGCTTTGACAACAGCACTACGGCGCCTTTTACCGTGACGGTCAACGCCCGTCAGCGTGTGGATGTTGCCTTGAAGATTGGTTCTAACACAGAGACGGTCACTGTCGACGCGGCCGCCGCCTTGCTGGAGACTGACAGCAGCGAACGCGGCCAGGTTATCGGCACGCGCGAGGTCGAAAACCTGCCGCTGAATGGCCGCGCCTATGCCGATCTCGCCGCGCTGGTCCCCGGCGTTCGCCGCAATATTCTGGAGAATACGACCGACAGTAGCCGTGATGCCTCCTTTGACGTCAACGGCCAGCGCAGCGAGTTCAACAACTTCCTCCTCGACGGTCTCGACAATAACGCCTACGGCACCTCCAACCAGGGCTTCTCCAACCAGGCCATCCCGCCGTCGCCTGACGCCATCGATGAGTTCCGCGTCGAAACGGACAACTACAGCGCGGAGTACGGCCGCTCCGCTGGAGCCGTCGTCAACGTCAGTATTCGCAGCGGTACGAACAAGTTTCATGGCAAGGCCTACGACTACCTCCGCAACACCGTTCTGAACGCCATCGGCCCCTTCACCCCGCCAACCAACCCGCTTACCGGCCAGCCGCAGAAGCCCATCCTCATCCGCAACCAGTTCGGCGGCACCTTCGGCGGCCCGATCCGGAAAGATCACACGTTCTTCTTTGGCGACTACGAGGGCACCCGTCAGGTTCAGCACTCGCCTACCTCGGCAACTATCCCCACCGCCAATCAGAACGGAACCAGCCCCCTTGCCATCGCCAACGGCGGCTACACCTTTATCACAGGAAAGAGCACTGAGAATGGCGCTCCTCTTCCCCTGATTAATCCCCTCACTGGACATGTCTATTCCAATGGCGTGATTCCTTTCAGCGATCCGTCCGTCTCTTCCTTCGCCAAAGGCGTTCTCGCGGCTCTTCCGGCGGCGAACGTCCCTGGCGCCCCTTTCGCCAATAACTACGCCTCTCTCCCCCCGGACATTCTTACCGACAATAAATTCGACGTCCGTGTCGATCAGACCTTCAACCAGCGCACCACGGCCTTCGTCCGCTATAGCCAGCACCAGGGCACAATTCTCTCGCCTCCAAATATTCAGGGGCCTGCCGGTGGCAGCAGCAACGGTACCGTCAATATCTTCAACCAACAGATCGCCGGCGGCGTCACTCACACCTTCAACCAGAACTCCATCCTCGATGCCCGCTTCGCTTTCACGCGCACGGACGGCGGAAAGTTTCCCTTCGGCCAGAACCTTCCCAGCCTGATGGCCGGCATCCCCGGCCTCCCGACAGACCCGCAGGTGGTTCGCAGCCTCAACGTCCAGAGCGTTAACGGGTTTAGCCAGTTTGGCAACCAGGGCAGCAATCCTCAGTATCAGAACCCCTACGTCTATAACCCGAAGATCAACTATACGTACATCCGCGGACGCAGCACCTACAAGGTGGGCTACGAGTATCAGGCCATCTTTACCACCGTCGACGATTTCAATCCCGTCTACGGTCAAGACACCTACAACGGCGGCTTCAGCTTCAACGGAGTTCCCGCCGCCGGCACCACTGCTGCGATTCCTGCCACCTCGGCCGGTCTCAGTTCAGCCAATACCGGCACCAAAGAGGCCGTCGCGCTCGCGGACTTCCTCTTCGGCGCGCGCGATACCTACCAGCTCAACAACTTTGTCAACGTCCATCTCAACCAGCGGATGCACAACTTCTACTTCCAGGACGATATCCGGGTGAACTCCCGGCTCACCGTCAACGCGGGTCTGCGCTATGAGCTCGTAACGCCGTTGTGGGAGTCGAACAATCTGCTCGCCAACTACGATCCGGCTACGCAATCCCTGATTACAGCCAGCCCCGGCTCCCTCTACAATCGCGCGCTGGTCAACATACCGAAGCTCGATTTCGCGCCGCGCCTGGGAGCCGCGTATTCGCTTGATTCGAAGACTGTGATCCGCGCGGGTTATGGCCTTGGCTATGCCCAGTTCAATCGCGAAGGCGGAGAAAACATGCTCTCCTATAACCTTCCCGCGATCGTCAACACCAACATCGTCCAGGCCCCGCAATTTGCGAATGCCGGTGTGATTACACAGGCACCGCAGGCGATCTGTACCACCGCGCAGGCCGGAGCTTCCTTCAACTCCGCCAACCCCAGCCCCTGCTTCCGCACCACGTTACAGGGCTACCCGACAGGCTTCACCAGTCCCGCCAACGTCACTGCGGCGAGCAACCTCAGCACCGAAGCGCGTTACATCCCCAAGAACCTGCCCACCGGATACATCCAGAGCTATCACCTCACCGTTCAGCGCCAGTTCGCCAACAGCACCACCCTTGAGGTCTCCTACGTCGGCGAACACGGCGTCAAGATCCAGGTGCTCGCCGACCTGAATCAGTCCGAGGCCAACCCCGTCACGCCCACCTGCAATAGCGGGACGGCTGCAATCGACTCATCGGGCTGCCTCAGCGTTGCGGCACGCCGTCCCATTCCAACCTTCACCACCATCGAAGAGACTCTCCCCGACGGCTTCCTCATCTACAACGGTCTTCAGGCCAAAGTGGAGCATCGTTCAGGTCACGGCCTCTACCTGCTGAACTCCTTCACCTGGTCGCAGGCGATCGACAATGCCGAAGGCCATCTCGAAGAAGTGAATGGAGACAGCGGACGCATCAACCTGGCCAATCCGCTCAGCAACCGCGGCCCCTCCGGCTACAACCAGCCCCTGAATGACGTTCTCTCCATCGTCTACGATCTGCCCTTCGGCAAGGGACGCATGTTCGGCGCCAACGCTCCACGCTTTATGCAGGAGGCTCTTGGTGGATGGCAGATCACCGCGATCAACAGCGCCAGCAGCGGCCAGCCGATCAACATCACCTACTCCCCTACTAGCGCCCAGTCGGTCAGCACGATTCTGGTCCAGCGTCCCAACGAGGCGCCCGGCAACCCGGTCATCCCGAAGAAGCAGCGCATCAAGTTCAACGGCAATCAGGATATCGTCACGCTGCAAAACCCTGTCCTGCAGGGTGCGGCGCCGACCAATCCCATCTTCAGCCTTCCGACCAACAACCAGCCCTACGGCAATGCCGGTCGCAACTCGGTTCGCTTCGACCCCTTCTATCAGCTCGATATGGGCCTTCACAAGCAATTCCCTCTCTATCCTGAGGGCACCTCGTTCGACTTCCGGGTAGAAGCTTTCAATATTCTCAACCAGACCAACTACGCCTTCCCGCAGAGCAGTTACAGTCCCTCCTCGACCAGCTTCGGTGTTGTCGCCGCAGCCTCAACCTTCCCCGCTCGCGTGCTGCAGTTCGCCGGAAAGATCATCTTCTAGTCAGTCATAAGGAGGCTGTTGCATGATGGATCGCAGACAATTCGCCGCATTTGCCGGTGCATCGCTCGGCAGCCTGCTTACCCGGAAGCTCTGGGCGGAGCAGGCGCGGGCGACGGCCTCGCCGGACAAGTTCTATTTCGCTCTTGTCGCCGACACGCACATCATCGATGACTTCTACGTCAAAGGCAGCGAGAACGGCGTGGAGGACAACGAAAGCATTCTGCTGACGACGCCGCGCTATACCTCTGCTCGCGATCTGATCAATAGCCTGAATCCGGCCATCGAGCAGGTCTTTCTGATCGGCGACTACTTCCACAACTATCCCTCCACCGACTACGATTTCTACTTTAAGAACACGACGCGCCTCGACAATGCGAAGGCGATCACCGACGGTTTCAAGATGCCCGTTCATCTTGGCTTCGGCAATCACGACTACGATGTCCGAAGGGTTTCGCGTGAGATGAGTCATCGGCTCTTCGAGGCAAAGTTCAAAACGAAGCCATACTCGGTCTTGGACTATAAAGGTTACAAATTCATCCATCTCAATAACTTCCTCGGGTCCACGCAGGACCACACCTCGCCCGACTTCAACCCCGGCATCGGCTCCCTTGGCGAAGAGCAGCTTCACTGGTTTGAAGCCCAACTGCAGCAGGGCAAACCAACCTTTGTCTTCATCCATTACCCGCTCATCCAGGACAAGCCAACCGAGTTTGCCGATTACGGCCTGCATCCGCTCCTGCGCAAATACCAGGACACCATTCAGCTTGTCGTCTCCGGTCACCAGCACAAGTGGGTCGACTACCACCATGATTACGGTCCGCAACATTACATCATGGCCGCCACGCGCTACGATCCCAATGCTTACATGCTGATGGAAGTTGATACCAAACGCGCGACCTGGCGTTTCATGAATGCGAGCCTTGTGGAATGGTCCACTCATTACAGCAAGCCTTACACTTCCTCGCTGGCGGCAAGTTAGTTCTAACGCCTCGAAAGAAACGCGAAGTTTTCCAACTTAAGGACATATAGATTGCACACCACTTTTCGCCGTATCTTCTTTGTCGTCGGTTTTTTCGCTGCTCTCGGTAGCAACCTTTATGCCCAGGCAAGCGGCAGTGCTCTGAAACTCAACCAGATTCAGGTGATTGGTACGCACAACAGCTATCACGCCGGGATAGCGCCCAATGAAAGCAAGCTCTGGCAGGCAAAGTACGCGGATGCATACAAGGGGCTGGATTACCAGCATCAGCCGCTTCCGCAACAGTTCGACAGCGGCGTACGTCAGATAGAACTTGATATCTACGCTGACGCCAAGGGCGGTCTTTATGCGCATCCCTCCGGTCCCGCCATGGCCGCCGCGGCGAAGCTTCCACCCGACCCTGACTTCGATCCAAACGGCGTGATGAACAAGCCTGGCTTCAAAGTCATGCACGTCCAGGACGTCGACTACCGCAGCACCTGCCAGCCCTTCATCGCCTGTCTCGCGCAGGTACGTCAGTGGTCGCATGCCCATCCCGATCATGTGCCAATCTTCATCCTCGTCGAGACGAAGCAGGGCAAACCTCGCGGCGAACTCCACCTCACCGAACCCGAGCCATTCACCTCAAGCACCTTCGATGCGCTTGACGCCGAGATTCGTTCCGTCTTTGCGCCTAATGAAATCATCACTCCCGACGACGTGCGTGGCCAGTACAACACATTGAACGAGGCCGTTCTCGCCGGTAACTGGCCCACACTAGCCAGTTCGCGAGGCAAGGTCGTCTTTCTGTTGGATCAACGCCCGGTTGGCCCTGTTTATCTCGCGGGCCATCCGTCGTTGCGCGGCCGAGTCCTCTTCACAAACTCCGAACCTGGCGAGCCCGACGCCGCCTTTATCGAGCGCAACGATGGGCCGGCTGCGGATATTGCCTCGCTCGTGCGCAAAGGCTATCTCATCCGAGCCCGCACCGACTCGGACACTAAGGAAGCGCGTACCAACGATACTTCGGTTCGCGACGCTATGATCGCCAGCGGCGCGCAGCTCCTCAGCACGGACTATCCCATCAACGAGCCCGCTCGTTGGGCTGGTAATTTCGTTGTTACGCTGCCCGGAAAGGCTGTCGCACGTTGCAATCCAGTCAATTCTCCATCAGGTTGCGACACCATGTTGGCAGGCAGCTCCGGAAATTAGGTTGGAGTCACCGTTGTAACGGGCCTTCGATCCCAGGTTCATCAACAATTCCAAAACGGCCGTTAGGTAGCTGAGTCAGGACCGGACCGTAGTTGCCCAGAAGTTGACGCTGCCACCAAACGCCCTCAGCGCGCTTTTGCTGCAGTGTACTGAACCAGTATTGCCAAAGCACAGCCCTGACAAAACGTGGCGGCGCACCGTGGAAGGGATTGCCGGCGAGGAGCGCCAGCACGGCGTCGTCGTTTACGAGTAGCAGCTCTTCGGTTCGAGGAACGATCGGGTACTCCTGCCACGAGCCGAGCGATGCGAACCAGAGGTTCCAATCGAAGCGCGGCTGATAGGGTGCGTAGATTCGGGGACGCTCGTTCAATTGCTGCGGCTTGTAGCGAAAGGGATAGGCAACCCAATGCTCGCCGTCGTTGGATCCCTGAAATTCAATCTCATACCGGTGTGGTGTCATGACGGCGAATAGGCCGTATTCATTGGCGATTCGAAATGGCTCGAGTGCCACGACAGGCTCAGCGAGAAGGGGAGCGCTGTGCCAGAACATCCTTACCTGGGGAACAATTGTTGCATAGAAGACCCATGTGAGCACGATAGCCGTTACGGCAGAACGAAGTTGCGCGAGTAAACGTGATTTCGTTGGAACGTCTGATTCCATTCCAGACGGCTGCCGCTCTCCGGGTTCTGCGTCCTTGTTCGGAATAGCGATGTTACTCAAAGCGCTTCGCCATCGAGGCGGAACGAAGCGTTGCAGAAACACATCGTCGAGCAGCAGGAACGCCAGCACTAGGACGAGATAGTTAAGAAAGGTATAGTTTGCCGTGGCGATGACACCAATCTGCCACGCGGTGACGATGAAAAAGCAGACTATCTTCCATCGGCGTGAAAGAAAGGCCATCCAGACAAGGCCCAGTTCCATTCCAAGAGTCATAGCCGCCGTAGCAATATGAAACCAATGAGGCAGATGCTGCACGTACCAACCGATCCATGTAGGCAGAGGTCCGTTCTGGTAGTACTCGTACATCGCTGTCAGGTTTCGCCATGTTGGATCCCCGCTCGCGAGTTTGACAACTCCGGACTGAAAGTAGATTCGAAACCACTCCCACAACAGAAGAAACATCGCGGCCCGCACAGGCGGATTTTTGGATCCCCAGCCGGGCAGCACGCCGGAAGGTGCAAGGAAGATCGAAAGAAAACCCGCTTCCAACAGCATGCCGTCGGATTGATATCCCGAGAAGTCCTGGGCCGCGGCTACGAAAGAGAGAAAGCATACGAAGCACACGACCAGCATGGCGCGCGGCCAAATGTTGAAGACGAGTATCACAGAGCCGATAAGGCCTGCCCAGCAGAGCGCCATGACCATGCCGTCACTGCTGCTTAACCAGAGAAGGCTCGGGGCGTACCAGAAACGAAGTGCGCCAAGTCTGGCGACGGCGTCCAGATATTCGCCGGCAGGAAGGATGCCTCGAGGTCCGATCAGGCCGCGTACCTGAAAGAGAAGCGCGAAAAACGCCGAGAAGTAAATGAGTCCCAGGGATCGAAGGAACACCCAACGCGCAATGAGATGATGGGCGCGTTCGTGTGAAGCGAAGAGGTAGTTGAAGATGCGCTTGGCGTCATTCATCGGCAGCCTTCGTATGCGTGAGTTGGATGCTGCCAGCCTTGATTCCGGTATCCGCGGGTCCTTACTCGCAGGACGTTCGTTGCCGGATTCGGGATTCGTCTGCCGGCAATAACGCATCTTATTGCAATAGACGTAGAGTTAAGTGGATCGCTTCGTCGTGGTGACGCTTTCTAGCTATGCCAACCGCCTCCCTTATCGGCTCCGGCCCTAACGGCCTTTCGGCAGCCATCACCCTCGCTTCTTCCAGCGTCGACGTTGCCGTTTCGGAGCGCAACGCGCAGATCGGCGGGGGTTGTTCCACAGCGGAGACGACGTTGCCGGGTTTTCGTCATGACCTGGGCTCATCCGTTTATCCGATGGGCGTCGCCAGTCCTTTCTTTCGCGCCCTTCCGATTGAGATTCCGTGGATCGAACCTGATGCTCCGTGCGCGCATCCACTCGATGATGGCACTGCTGTGTTGCTCGAACACTCTATCGACGACACGATAGCCAATCTGGATCCCTCCGACCGGCGCAAATACCGTTCGCTGTTTGAGCCGCTTGCCGATCGTTTTGTTGAGCTGGCGGCAGAGCTTCTTGGCCCCGTGCAGCACGTTCCACGGCATCCGATTCTTCTCGCCCGCTTCGGTCTTCCAGCGCTGCTACCTGCTGCCTCGCTTGCCCGTTCACGGTTCTCCGGTGCTCGCGCACGTGCGCTCTTCGCAGGCATGGCCGCTCATTCCGTGATGCCGCTCGAAGACGCGACGTCCGCTGCAGTCGGTCTTGTCCTCATGGCCGCTGGGCACGCAAGCGGGTGGCCGATCGTGCGAGGCGGCGCTCAGACACTCGCCGAAGCTCTTGCTCGTCACCTCGAGTCGCTCGGGGGCCGTATCGAGACCGGTCGCGAGATAACTCAAATGCCGGAAGCTGATGTTGTTCTTGCCGACGTGACTCCGCGTCAACTCCTGCGAATCGCGGGAGCTGCTCTTCCACCTGGTTATCGTCGCAAGCTCGAGCGATTTCGCTATGGTGCGGGAGCCTTCAAGATCGACTATGCCCTCAGCTCGCCAATTCCCTGGGCTGCCAGTGAGTGCATGCGTGCTGCAACGGTTCACCTCGGTGGCACGCTTGAAGAGATCGTTGCTTCGGAGCGCCACTTTACCTCTGCGACTCCCTTCGTCCTGCTCGTGCAACCCTCGCTTTTCGATCCGACCCGCGCTCCCGCAGGACAACACACGGCCTGGGCGTACTGCCATGTCCCGAACGGGAGTTCTGTCGATTGTCTCGAAGCTATTGAACGTCAGATTGAGCGGTTCGCTCCGGGATTTCGCGACTGTATTCTCGCACGTTCGATCTCTCCGCCTGCCGAGCTCGAACGTTGGAATCCGAATCTCGTGGGCGGCGATATCTCTGGCGGAGCCATGACTCCTGGGCAGCTTCTCTTTCGTCCCACTGCTTCGCTGTACCGCACTCCTCTGCCCGGGCTGTTTCTCTGCGGCGCATCGACCCCGCCGGGCGGAGGCGTCCACGGAATGGCGGGATTTCACGCGGCTCAGGCGGCATTGCGATATCTAACGCGCCAGAAGACAGCTTCCGCGTGAGTGTTCGTAGCTCAGTATTGAAAGAAAGATGAGGTCCTGATCATAGATGCCAAAAGCCGCAGAGGATGACTTTGAGGTGCTCGACGTAGATGGCCGCCTGGTGCGGGTAACCCACCCGGACAAGCTCTATTTTTCGAAGCAGGTGAAGCTGACCAAACTTGATCTTGTCCGTTACTATCTGTCGGTTGCGCCCGGCGCACTAAGAGGAATCGTTAATCGGCCGATCGTGCTGAAGCGTTTCGTGAACGGCGCCGAAGCAGAGGCCTTTTATCAGAAACGTGCACCCTCCGAGCGACCTGCCTGGCTGCGGACGGTAACTCTCGCCTTTCCCTCAGGGCGCACTGCAGAAGAGGTAGTAGTTGAGGACGCAAGCGGGCTCGCGTGGATCGTCAATCTTGGTTGTATTGAGCTTCACCCGCATCCGGTACGCTCTTCCGATCTTGAACATCCCGACGAACTACGAGTGGATCTCGATCCTGGCCCAGGTGTTCCCTGGGAAGACGTGCGCACGGTTGCCCTTGGGGTCAAGTCTCTCCTTGAAGAGAACGGGCTTCGCGGCTGGCCCAAGACAAGCGGCTCGCGCGGAATGCATGTTAACGTTCGAATCCAACCCAACTGGACATTTACCGAGGTACGGCGTGCGGCGCTTGCTCTCTCTCGCGCTGTCGAGCGAAGAATGCCCGCGGTGGCAAGCTCGAAATGGTGGAAGGAAGAACGGCACGGAGTATTTCTGGACTACAACCAGAATGCTAAGGACCGCACAACCTGCTCCGCCTATTCTGTTCGCCCGCTTCCCGACGCTCGCGTCTCCACACCCCTCCGCTGGGACGAGGTTCCGGACTGTGATCCTGCCGACTTCACGGTTCTCACAGTTCCGGGCCGTTTTGCCGAAGCCGGCGATCCTTATGCAGAGATCGACTCGACGCCTGGCTCGCTCGAAAGCCTGCTTGAACTTGCTGCGAAAGATGAAGCGGAAGGTCTCGGCGACGCACCCTGGCCTCCACACTTTCGCAAGGCAGAGGGAGAGGCCCCGCGTGTCGCCCCGTCCCGCGCAAAGTCGGCCGCAACGAAAAAGCCTCGGATCAAGATGCCGTTGATCGTGGTTGCGAATTCTACCAGTAAGGAGGCCGCGCTTGACGGTTTAGAGCGATGGAAACGGACTCATCCTGAGGCTGCAGCCCTTTTAGCCATAGACGATGTGCTGGTCGATTCCATGCGCGGCCGCTCCTCAACCTGGACGCGAATCCGAGTTAACCTTCGCAATGTTCCTGAAGATAAGAGGCCTTCACAAGAGACTCCCGACCCAGACTACGATCCAATGCGGGAGTGGCGTGCGAAACGCAATTCAAAGAAGTAAGAAGTAAGAACATCAACGTCCGGTTGCGAAGATTGCCAATAACTCCTGCGGCGGCACGACCTCAAGTTGAGCGAAGGTGCAGTCTCCCGGCCTCTTATCGGTACGCCATCTGCGGAACTGAGCCATGTGGCGGAAGCGGGTCCCCTGCATGTGTTCGTATGCAACCTCAACTACCAGCTCTGGACGCAGAGGCTCCCATGAGAGATCCTTGCCTTGACTCCAACGACTTTGGCCTCCCGGTATGCGGTGCCCGTCTCCGCCGAAAGAACCCCATGGGTGATCGATCGACGCATCCTTGCGATATTGTGAAAGAAACTCAACCAACTCATGCCGCTTCGGCTGCGTGAAACTTGAGCACACTCCCACATGCTGCAGAGCTCCGGACTGATTATAAAGCCCAAGCAGCAGGGAGCCGACGGCGGTCCCCTCTCCGCTCTTGTGCCATCGAAAACCTGCAACCACGCAGTCGCAGTCGCGCTCGTGCTTGACCTTCAACATCACTCGTTTGTCGGATTCATAGGCGCCTGAGACATCCTTAGCCATTACTCCGTCGAGACCGGCTCCTTCGAAGCGACGGAACCAATCGGCGGCGACATCCCTTTGCCCGGTTGCGGGTGTCAGATGAATCGGTGATGCGGTAGAAGGCAGTAATTGTTCCAGCATCCCGCGTCGGGTTTGAAATGGTTCGCTACGTAGGTCTCGATTACCTTCGCAAAGAAGATCGAAAAATACGATGGAAGCGGGAGTTTCTTTTGACAGCAGCTTTACCCTCGAAGCGGCAGGATGTAGGCGGAGCTGGAGCCTTTCGAAGTCAAGCCCGTCTTCGCCAGCGATGACGATCTCGCCATCCAACACACATCGTGACGGCAACTTCGACAAGAGAGCCTCGACCAGTTCCGGGAAATAGCGATTCAGCGGCTTTTGATCGCGGCTCTGAAGGAATATCTCGTCTTGATCGCGGAAGACCAAAGCTCGAAACCCATCCCACTTCGGCTCAAAAATCCACGTGTCTCCTTCCGGTATCTGGTCGATGCGCTTGGCGAGCATAGGCAGGATCGGTGGATTGATCGGAAGATGCATACCGTATGGTATCGCCAAGGAAGCCTACGCAGTCAGGCCGTTTCGGGAAGAGCTTGGCTGCCTCGATAATGGATTACTCAGGGATATCTATTGCTCTGGACCAGAACACCACCTTGCCTCAGATGGTAGAAACGATCTGCGGCAACATCCTGGAAGACCTGCGCATTGCCATTCGGCCAAAGGACCTCGACCTTATCGATTCGAGCAACGTCATCTAGTCCGAAGTGCAGACGCAAGTCGCTCTGCGAGAGATAACTGCCTCCACTTCTGACTTCTTCCAGTTGCTGCAACTTCCCGGTCGTGACACGAATACGCGCATTAAGCGCGAGCCTATTTGCCGGATTTCCTTCAAGTTCAAAACTTACCCAGTGATGCGCAGGATTACTCTTCGCTTCGAGAATCATCGGGGCGCCGGTCAGATTCTCAACGACAATGTCGAGCCGGCCCTTGTTGAAGAGGTCTCCTACAGCAAGCCCGCGGCTTACCTGGGGCACTGTAACTGCCGATCCGGTTTGCGTGCTGACATTCGTGAATGTTCCATCCCGCTGGTTCTGGAAGATGAGTTTAGGTTCTCTGTAGGCCGTTCCTGTCTTCGCATCGTCGACCTGTGGGTAGACGTGGCCGTTCACCATGATGATGTCCAGCCAGCCTGAGTTGTCCAGGTCGAGAAAGGCATCACCCCAGCCGACGAAAGGCGCGGTCGCTCGCGCTATTCCGGCAGTGTGTGAAACATCGGTAAAGTTCAGCCCTCCATCGTTGCGATACAGTGTCGCGTACTCTTCGCTGAAGTGCGTGATTAGGATGCTCATCCAACCGGTGTGCAGATAGTCTCCGAGCGCGAGTCCCATGTTTGCCTGTTCCACGCCTTCTTCGCTTACGGCGACCCCCGCGTCTAAAGCGACATCCTGGAATCGGCCGTTGCCAAGATTGCGATAGAGATAGTTGGGCTCACCATCATTCGCGACAAACAGGTCGAGCTTGCCATCGTTATCAAAGTCAGACCAGACGGCGCCCAGGCCAAAGAAGCGATTCGAATCGTCAACGCCGGCCTGCTTGGCAACTTCGCTAAAAGTGCCATCTCCATTGTTGTGATACAGAGTGTCTGGGAAGCCCTTGAGCCCGCGAGGGCCGCACTGAACGGCAATCTCGTGATACTGGCAGGTCTTTCGAGAACCGAACGTAGGCAGATCGTTCAAATCAAGATCGACATAGTGGGCTACAAACAGATCGGAGTTGCCATCGCCGTCATAGTCGCCGAACGCTACACCAGTTGCCCATCCGGTGTCTTTGCCAAGGCCTGCAGCTTTCGTTACATCGGTGAAAGTTCCATCCCCGTTATTGCGGTACAGAACGACGCCTCCGAAACAACTTACGATCAGGTCCGGTCGTCCATCGTTGTTGTAGTCTCCGACAGCGGCGCCCATCGCCCAGCACGGATAACCAACGCCCGCTTTGTCCGTCACATCCGTGAAGGTGCCATCGTGGTTGTTGTGGTACAGCGCGCTCTTCGCCTTCTTTCCCTCCAGCGTCATGGAAACGCTTGGCGCGTTCGTGAAGTAAATATCGAGCCAGCCGTCGCCGTCGTAGTCAATGAGAGCAACACCGCCGCTCATCGATTCCACAATGTACTTCTGCTCCGGACTCGATAGGTGCTGAAAGCTGATGCGAGTGGAAGGAGTCAAATCAACCAACTGGGGAACCTGCGCCACCGCGGCGCGCTTCTCCGTGGCATCCTTCGCAGGACTTTTTGCCTGCTGGCCGCTCGCTGGAACAGCGGAAGAATTCGCAGAGACGGGTGCGCCTTTGAGCAGCATTGCAACCCACGGCACAATGGCTGCACAAAAAAATAAACTCCGAAGCCACCTACGGTTCACCTTGGGTGCAGCCTTAGTCTGTGATCCCCGCAATGCACGATTCCTTTACTTGTCCGATCCGGCTGGTGGATTATCAATCTTCATGTCTTTATAGACTGTTCGCAGTTTTTCCTTCAAATCCTTGTACTTCTTATACTCGGCAAGTTCACGTTTTGCATCGTCAGGCCGATGCAGCGCCCGATAGACCGTGCTTAGCCGATAGTGAGCCATGATATTGCCAGGATCTGCGGCGATAGCAGCTTCCAGCAGTGGAAGCGCGGCTGCCGGATTGTTTCTTTGGTCATAGACAAAGGCCAGACCCACCTTGGCATCGGCATCGCCTGGGACAATCGCCAGCGCCTGCTTGTAATACTTTTCCGCTTCATCCAGATTGCCTTTTTCGGCAACGATATCCCCAAGTCGAGTCAAAGCCTTTTCGTCCAGCGCATTGTCGGCTACAGCAGCCCTGTATTCCTGCTCTGCCTCTTCCTTGAGCTTTGTCTCCGGGGAACTATGCAGGGCTTCAGCGAGTTCGAAGTGAATCCCCGGGAGTTGGGGATCGGCCGCCAGCGCGGCTCGATAATCCGCCACCGCACCTGGAATATCTCCTATACGTCCGAGCTCATGTGCCATGGCCTGGTGCATCTGCCCGGAGTTTGGCGCTGCAACCGACATATCCAACAACGCCTCCCCAGCCAGATCGGTATAGATCCGATAAGCTGCATACAGAATGCGAGGATCGGTCGGCGAGCTTTCGCGCAAGATCGCCACGACTCCTGCAGCCTTAGCCAGGTCGCCTGTTGCTGTATAAAGTTCGATCAGCTGCAGGCCTGCTTCCGCCTGCAACGCCGGCTCTTTCAGTTGCGAGACTACAGTTTCGAACTCCGCTCGAGCGGCATCTGTCTTTCCAAGGTGCCTTTCGCACATAGCAAGCAGAGTGCGAATCTTTGTCAGATCGGGCTGCTGATCCACAGCGTAGCGGAGATGTGGCTCAGCCCCTGCGTAGTCTTTTTGAAAGTAGAGAAGAACTCCGAGATTGGCCTGAGCGTCCAGATTTTTTGGATCGACGGCAAGAACAGCAGCAAATTCCTTCGCCGCAAGCTCCGGCTTCTTCTGGCTTAGAAGCTCATGTGCCCTTTGTTCATGCTGCTGAACCTGCTGCTCCTTGGACCCACCGTCCGATTGCGCTGCGATGGAACCTGCCCCGCTTAGCCCTAACAGGACGACAAGGAAATATGCCCTCATTCAAAACCACCCGACCGACCGCTCGGTCGTCATTTAAATAAAAATGGGGATAGCGATCGACTGCTATCCCCACGGAGTTTATCAGAAGGTCAACCGCGCAGTAAGCTGCATTGTGCGGCCAGGCACGGTTGTGCCCGTAATCGTCGAGGTCCCGGTAGAAATGCCGGTGCCAGTTCCGTTAACCGTGAGACTTGAATTCGGAAGTGCGAAGCTTGCGTGGTTGAATGCATTAGCCGCATCGGCACGAATCTGCAAGTGAATATCTTCCCTGATGCTGAAGCTCTTGCCCAGGGACAGGTTCACCGTGCTCAAATCGGGGCCGTTGAGTGCATTGCGACTCTCGTTGCCAAAGGTTCCAGAGGCAGGAACAGCAAAGGCAGCCTCATTGAACCATTGATGGATGCCCCGCCCTGAAAGCACCGGATTCCCGATAACATTCGGATACCATTTGAAGTTGTTGCCGGCAAGCGAGTAGGAGTTGGTGCCGTTGCTTAAGGATGGAGTAAAGGGTTGACCGCTCTGAACGACAAGGGTGCCGGAAACCTGCCAGCCCCCGATGACCTCGTCGAGGAAGCGGTTGTTGTTCAGGAATTGCTTGCCAGTCCCAAAGGGTAGTTGGTAAATGGCGTTACCCTTGAAGGCGTTCCTGACATCGAAGTTAGAGTTGCCATAGTTTGCAGACGGGCTAAAGGCGTTTTGCCAGGTCTCAGCGCCTCCACGGCTTCCCCAACCCGAGGAGTCGATGTCGTCGAGGAAGTGGGACCAGACGTAGCTGAAGTTGAAGCTGAGTCCATGGCTAAAGCGCTCCTGGATCACAGCCTGTAGCGAGTTGTAGTTTGAGATTGCGTTCTCGTTAGGTATCGTTCCGGATACGGAGATCGTCCCGAATTGAGGGAAAGGCCGGGACTGCTGATCTACTGGCGCCAGCTTATTCTCAGGAACCTGGTTGAGATCGACTGGGAAAGGAAGGTCGTGTCCGTGGCTCGCCACATAGGCCAACGAGGCCACGAGGTTTGAGTTTATTTGACGCTGCAGTTGGAAATTCCACTGATAGGACCCACCTACCGGTTGGTGATACTGAACATAATTTACATTCTGGCCATTGAAGGCAGTTGGGTTGGTGGTAGCGGAGATGTAAGGAAGACTTGAACCAGATCCTGAAAGAATCACGACCGGCGTAATCCCATTTGTAGTATCGGTGACGCTGCCCTGGGAACCGAACGCACCTCCCATGACTCCGCCATTGTAGGTGTCGTTGCTCCAGTTATAGGCGTAAAGGCCAAATCCGCCTCGAATCACAGTATTGGGATCGAGCTGATAGGCGAATCCAACCCGCGGCAGGAAAGTGTCGTAAACGCCTTTCTGAATGCGCCCACGGCCGTTCGCTGCGGTGGATCCATACCACATGGCACCGAGAGTACCGGTAGCGGCGTTCGGAACGGTGGGGTCGAAGGAAGCCTCGTTGCCCTTGACTTCGCTCCAACCGGTCTGGATCTGATAGCGCAGACCTAGATTCAATGTCAGATTCGGACGCAGCTTCCAATCGTCTTGAGCAAATATCTGAGGAAGCTTCAGCCTGCCGCCATACTCCGGCGTCACAGCGGCATTCCAACTTTGCGTCTGTCCCAGAAGGAAGTCGGCATAGGAAAGTCCAGTCAGACTGTTATCCAGACCCGACGCCACACCTTCGGAGGTATACGACCCTGTAAAGCCCATTGTCCCTGCATTGATATTTCCCCACGAAGTGGAGTTGTTTTGATAGATCAGGAACTCGCCTCCGAATTTCAGAATGTGCTTACCGGAAACAAGGGTAACCACGTCGGAGGGATTATAGGAATGTTCTTTATAGACCGCGTTGATTGCGGAGTTGAGAACTCCACTATAGTTGGTGATGTTTTGACTCGGGAAGTTGTTCGCCTGGGCGAACTGCCATCCGATCTTCCCTGGATATCCCAGCCCAAGTGTCTGAGGCACGAAGAAGTTGAGCTGATTCGTGTAGCCCATTCTGACTTCGTTGGTTACGCGCGGACTGATGATCCACACGTCTGAAATCTGGGCATTTTGCTTACTCACATCGTTCGTCTGGCAGCCGATGGGGCAGACGCCGGCACCAAAGCTGAAACCAGGATTGTCTCCCTCGCTCTCCGAAATGATGATGTGATTGTTCGGCTTGACTTGGTAGTCGAGCCGTCCGAAGTATCGAATGAATGGATTCGAAGAGGGAGAAGTATAAGTGTAGTTGTTGGTCAAAAGACCAGCGCTTGTCAAAGTTCCAAGTGCGTTGGGAGCGGGATAATACTTTTGAATGGCCGCAGCGACGGGATCCAGTCGACTGGCTGGAATCTTGTTACCGTTACCATATTCGGACGCAAAAGACTGACGAATAACGCACGGGCATTGCGACGGTGTCGTCTGGCCAGGATACAGGTAGGTACCCGTCGCCTGAGTGGTTGTTTTCGCGGGATCGTAGATCGTTGCTTGCCCGGTGAAATCTCCGCTCATAGCAGCGGCAGTCGGAATCGTATAAAGAGTGGCCGATGTGCCGCCATGCGAAATAATGTGATCGTAGTTGAAGTAGAAGAAGAGCTTGTCTTTGAGGATGGGCCCCCCGATGGAGCCGCCAAAGTTGTGATAGCGGAGGTACTTTGTGGGTGTCCCGCCGAAGTTATAGTTAAAGGCATCAAGTGCGTCATTCTGAAAATACTCGTAGGCCGCGCCATGGAATCTGTTGGTGCCGCCTTTACTGATCTGGTTGTACAGGATGCCTCCAACGCCATACTGCGCAGAGAACGCTGACGTGTCGTACTTCAGCTCCTGGATCGTCTCTTGG
>Ga0208193_1000340_pt1 | contig 28345 bp, 26 predicted proteins | sample June2015DPH_17_2_FD_184716 | JGI IMG/M metagenome (GOLD analysis project Ga0208193, IMG submission 184716) | Peatland microbial communities from SPRUCE experiment site at the Marcell Experimental Forest, Minnesota, USA - June2015DPH_17_10... | ecosystem: Environmental > Terrestrial > Soil >... | reverse complement strand
GAAATCGTAACTTCTCCTTCATGACCGGCTCCCTTCCGCTTGTGGCTCTGAACTGCGCGTCCTTCGGACGCTCACAGCTTAACCCACGGTCGGCGGCATCGGCGCCGGTCACTCCATACTGACTGTTTAGAGAATTGGTTTCAATCGGTTACACGACCTTGGGGCGGACTCGTATTTTGGAGTTTCGAGGCGTTCGGCGCGGTGCTTTAGCATCGAGTTGTATGTTCGACTCCGAAATCCCTTCCGTCGTTACGGTGAATCCTGCCGATTATGACGCGCGAAACATTTACAAGCTGATGACCGGCATCATTGTTCCGCGGCCGGTGGCACTGGTCTCCACCGTGGACCGCAACGGCGTGGCGAATGTGGCTCCGTTCAGCTTTTTCAATGGCGTGGGATCTGTGCCTCCCACGGTGCTTTTCTGTACTGTATTGCGGCGTGACACTGGAAAACTGCCTGCACGCAAGGATTCACTGAGCAACGTGGAGGAGACGGGCGAGTTTGTCATCAATGTGGTGAACGAGGCTATTGCAGGTGCGGCGAATGCCACGGCCGCGGAGGTTCCGCCGGAGGTGGATGAGTTTGCGCTTGCCGGGCTCACTCCGGTGCCAAGCGACGCGGTGAAGCCGCCGCGCGTGGGCGAGTCGCCGGCGCAGATGGAGTGCAAACTACAGCAGGTGATCTATACAGGCAGGCAGGCGGGCGCGGGAGTGATTGTGCTGGGCGAAGTGGTGCGCTTTCACATTCGCCGGGACATCTTTGAGGATTTTCGCGTGGACCCTGCCGGGCTGGACGCCGTGGGCCGCATGGCGGGCAATACCTGGGTGCGAACTCACGATCGGGTTGAGCTGATCAGGCCAAAATAGTTTTGACAAGACAGCTCTTGGCGAAATGGTTCTGGCTAATATGAAAATATTTGTTGCAACGACTACCTCTGCCAGTGCATCTTTCCTACATAGTAGTTTCAATGCGGCTTTAGGCCGTAAGCGAAAGGATTGAGGCATTATGAAGCGTTTTGCATTGGCAATCGGGGTTCTGGGGCTGGCTGCATCTCTGGCCGGGGCGCAGACTTCTACGTGGGCTGTGGACCCTGCGCACAGCGAAGTGGACTTTGGCATCAAGCACATGGGGCTGTCGACCGTGCGCGGGCATTTCAGCGGTGTGAAGGGCACGATTGTGTATGACGCCGCCAACGCTTCGAAGTCGACCGTGAATGTAACCATTGACACGACCACCGTGGATACTGGGAACTCTGCGCGTGATACTCATCTCAAGACCGATGCGTTCTTTGATGTGGCAAAGATTCCTACGGCGACGTTTTCGAGCACGAGTGTGAGCAAGAGCGGCACGCACCTGACGGTAGCCGGCAACCTGACGCTGCATGGCGTGACCAAGCCTGTGACACTGGATGTGGATGCTTCGACGACTCCGATGGAGTCGCCCATGGACCACAAGACGCATACGGGCTTTTCCGCCACGACCACTATCAAGCGCACTGACTTCGGTATCGGCGCGAGCTTTCCTACGGCGGCCGTGGGCGACGAGGTGCAGCTGATCATTGACCTGGAAGCAATCAAGCAGTAACGCCGGCGAATGCGCGGGACGCAGCGTGCGTTTCGCGCATTTCATTGGATGAGAGATTCGATTTGGTGAGCCTGGGACAGGAAATCGCGCAACAGAAGCCATTTGCCAGTGCGGCTGAGGAAGCGTTGCTGAATCTACTGCGTACCGCCGACGCGCTGCAAAGGGAGATGCACCTGCTGATCAAGCCGTGGGGCATTACCTCAACGCAGTACAACGTGTTGCGTATTTTGCGTGGCGCGCAGCCGCAGGGGCTTACCTGTACCGCGATTGGCGTACGCATGATCACCGCCGATCCCGACATTACGCGGCTGATTGGCCGCATGAAGTCCATGAAGCTGGTGCGCCAGCAGCGCGACAAGCAGGACCGCCGCGTGGTGTGGAACCATATCTCAGCGGAAGGCCTGAAGCTGCTCGATCAGATGCATTCGACCATCGAGCGCGGGCCGGAAGAATTGTTCTCAAAGCTGACTGAAAGCGACCGGAAGGAGCTGATCCGGCTGCTTGAACTGGTGCGGAACAGCCGCGGTATAGGCCGCGCCACCTGCGATGGCAGCCATGAGATGCAACCCTCACCTCAAGCTCACTCCTGAGAGTAGTGTCTCAGTTTGAGGAAACTGCCTCAGGGGCTAAAGCCCAATTTCATTTTTATGGCCGTTTCGGCACGACTAAAGTCGTGCCCTGTTACAAAGCAATTCAAATTGAGACACTGCCCTCCTGAGCGGTGCCTTTCCCTTCTGCGTCCATAGGTTGTAGGATTCTCTGTGGCGGGCGTGTGTTTTCTAGTTTGCCCACCGGCCTGGGAGGGCGTAAAAATCGATGACAGGCATGACTTATTTGAGCCGCCGGCGCAACGGCAGCAATCGCCGCGCGCGTGAGAATGGCTTTACGCTGATGGAACTTCTGATCGTTATGGCCATCATTACCGTGCTGATGCTCATCGCCATCCCTTCCTATCTGAATTATGTGCGCCTGGCCAATGAGACCTCGGCAGTCAAATCCATCCAGACCATCTCCCAGGCGCAGACGCAGTTCTCCATGCAGTACCCAGTGAGCGGTTATGCCTGTACGCTCACGGCGCTCGGCGGCGATCCGCAGTCTGGACCACCGTCGGCTGAGAGCGCGGAGATTCTGCCGCCTGATCTTGCCAGCGGCGTCAAGTCGGGCTATCAGTTCGCCATCTCCAACTGCATCAAGAACAGCCAGAATGGCACCGACCGCGTTACGGGATTCACGATCATTGCGCAGCCCATTACAGTGCGTAAAACCGGCAACAGGACCTTCTGCAGCGACGAGTCCGGGCAGATCAAGTTTGATCCCGCCGGCGGCACGAATTGCACAGTGTCGCTCGGCCAGTAGTGCTCACCACCTGCGGTGGGGCCAACTGCTCGCTGCGCTCGCCAAAGGGTATTGCCTTGTTGAAGACGGTTATGACCATTCTGGCGATCACGGCACTCCTTCCGACCGGAGTGACTGTCGCACAGCAGCCGTCCGTGCATGATCTGGCCCAGCGTGTTGACCGCCGTTACAACCAGCTTCACTCGCTGAAGGCGCAGTTCACTGAGAGCTACGAAGGCCTGGGCATGCAGCGCAATGAGGCGGGCACGCTGCTGCTGCTCAAGCCTGGGCGCATGCGGTGGAATTACTCATCTCCCGCGGGTAAGATTTTTCTGCTTGACGGTAAATATGCGTGGTTTTACACGCGGGGCGCGGCGCAGGTGCAGCGCATTGAGTCTAAAAAGCTGGACGATCTGCGCTCTCCGCTGCGGTTTCTGCTTGGCCATACGCAGCTTGAAAAAGAACTGAACAATATCACGCTTGCACCGGCGCCTAACGACCGTTTTGCGCTTACCGGCCAGCCGAAGGGTCAGGAGAATCGTGTGCCGAAGCTCACGCTGACAGTTACGGCGGAAGGCGCGATCACCGGCATTGAAATTCGCGAGGCCGATGGCGCTGTCACACGCTTCACTTTTGCTGATGAGCAGACCAACGCAGCGGTTCCCGAGGGGGCATTTCACTTTACTCCGCCTGCAGGAGTGCCTGTGATGGATTCACTTCCGCCGGTTTAGGGTGGATGGGCAGGGTACAGATTTACAGAATCTGTGGGCTGTGGGGGGGGTGGGGGGTATGTTCCGGCGTACAGAAGTACAGCTTTACAGATTTTGCACCGTGCGAAATCATGCATTTTTCTGTTTGCTGGCTCGTATAAGATGCTTATTTTTTGTATTTGAGAGATATTTGTTGCTTGAAAAAGGGTGCATAAGCGCGGTCTAATGCCGGTTTAAGAGCCACTTTTTGAATTCAAATTATGCTGAGATGGTGCAGGAAGGCTTATTTGTGGCAAAAATACGAGGGCTAATCGTTGAGGGCCGGCTTTTTATGACTCCAAGATGAGTGTGGCATAGATGGGTGTAATTTTGTGCAAACTATTTTGAAGAAATTTTGGGCATGAAAGCGGAAACCCCATTTTGATTTGAAAAGCGCATGAATCCTACGGCTCACGCCCAGTAAAACATCATCCTAACGAGGAGAGGCAAGCTATGCGCAAAGCTCCCATATCGGTAATTGGGACCAGGAGTGATCGTTCTGGCCCTGACTCGTGGTTGGAAATCGAAAAGGTTGCGACGGCGGAGCTCTCGTCAGAAGACCCGCAGCATCCGTTTGAACAAGCACTCAGAGCTGACACTGCGGATGGGTGGAAAGCTTCCGATCGGGGACCACAGCTAATACGGCTTCGCTTCGACATCCCACAATCGATCAAGCGTATCCATTTACAATTTCAAGAAGGACAGGTCGATCGGTCGCAGGAGATTGCGCTGTTCGCCACATCGAGCGGTTCTCCACGGAAACAGTTGGTCCGCCAACAGTGGGCATTCAGCCCCGGCGGCTCTACTACCGAGTTAGAGGATTACTACTTCGATTTAAAAGACGTAACGGTCCTTGAACTGGAGATTGATCCAGGCAGGCATGACAAGCAGGTCTTCGCTTCACTCCAGTGCATCCGGATTGGATAAGCAGGTAGCACACCTTCGGCAGAGGGGCACTCATCGCTCCGGTTCTCCTGTCGATCACCGTACGAAAGATCGGGCCTAAAGATGGCTGTACACCTAATTAATCCCAGCGACAATTCCTTTGGAACCGCGGTTATCACTCCACGTTGGTTGTTTGTTCTTGCAGCCGCAACACCGGCCTCCATGGGAGATCCGATTCTGGTGGATGAATCGCTGGAACAGCTCGATCCGGAGACAATTCATGCGGGTGACCTGGTTGGAATCAGCGTGCATACTGGCAATGCTTTGCGAGGCTATGAAGTTGGAAGGCTGGCACATGAGCGTGGCGCCAGGGTGGTCTATGGCGGCATTCACGCGACGTTATTTCCGGAAGAACCATTTGAACGCGGTTGGGCTGATGTCGTGGTAAAGGGCGATGGCGATCTGGCATGGGGCAAGGTGCTTCTGGACCTGCAGGCCGGCTGCGCGGAACGCATCTACGAAGGCGGGAAGCTGGAGGGAGATCAGTTTATTGCCGCGCGCTGGGACCTGATGCAGACAGACAAGTACATGTGGGCTTCCGTGCAGACGATTCGCGGATGCCCCAAGCATTGTTCGTTCTGCTCTGTATGGCGCACCGACGGGCAGAAGCCTCGACAGAGAACTTTCGAGAGTGTCATCGACGAGATCGTCGATCTGAGGCGCAGAGGGTTTCGCTTTATCGCCCTGGCGGACGACAACTTCTATCCAGTGAGCCTGACGGATCTGCGCCTGGCACGAGAGCAGAACAACCCGGAACGCATTGAATTTCTTCAGCAGACGCGGAACGAGCGTTTTGCTCTTATGGCTGAGCTGGCGAAGCTGCCAAAGGATATGGTTTTCTTCACGCAGATCACCATGGAGTCCGCCGAAGATCCCGAGTACCTGGATGCGATGCGAAAGGCCAACATCAAGGGTGCTTTAGTGGGCGTGGAAGCAGTTACGCCGGAAGGGCTGAAGGCCATATACAAGGACTTCAACTACTCTGGTGAGCGATTGGTGCAGCAGTTGCAGGAGTTCCGTAAGCATGGCTTACACGTTCTGGGATCATTCATCTTCGGTCTGCCGACAGACAAGCCGAGTACCTTTGCAGCGACGGTGGAGTTAGCCCTCAAAGCAGGGGTGACCTTTGCGCAATTTGTGATGATGACACCGTTTCCGGGCACAGTCGATTTTGGCCGATGGGAGAAGGAGCAGTCCCTGGCTCCGGAGATGGTAGAAGGCACTCCGATCACTCGTTATTGGCTGATTCCCACAGCGATCCGCCCCAAGATGTTTACGCCACATCCGTCCATGACATCGGAGGATATTCGTGAAAGGACGCAGAAGGTCTGGGACCGCTTCTATGAGTTCGGCGCTATCTGGAAACGGTCTGCGTGTACGCCGACGCTTCGTGCGCGACTCGCATTCGTGCTGTTGTCTAAGCTTTATCGACAGATGTATGCAGGAACGGGAATTTCTACGGACAGTGCCCGCCGGAAGAAAGCGAAGACGTCTGCTCGATGGATTGCGCGGCAGACGCGCAAGATTTTCCAAGCTAAGCCGATGCCTGAACTCTTGTCTCCTGTCTGGGAGGTGCGTCCGAAAATACTGCCTATTCTGACTCAACTTACGACGCCAATTTCTTTACCATCAACCAGCATCTGAGGCGTTGCGGCTGGTTCATGGCTGACCGGCATGCCGAAGGCGCGAATGGAGGTTTGCGTTGGCGATATCGCCTGCGATCGCCGTGGAGTACATGCCATGTCCCGGACAAACCGAAATTAGCTCTCGCGGCTTCGAGTGGCTTTGAGGTGCTTGGCGTTACTCGTATCTGAGCGCTTCGATTGGGTCGAGGTTTGCTGCGCGTATTGCCGGAATCATTCCGCTTACCAAGCCTGTGAGCATCAGGATCACTGTGGCCACAATTACCGATGCGGGCGAGATGGCGAGCTGTATGTCGGCGTTCTCCGCGTGCAGCGCGATGTTGCTATAGAAGGGAATGCTGCCGACGGCGAGAGACACCAGGTATGCGAGTGCGATGCCGGTGACGCCGCCTACCGCTGTGATTGCTAACGCTTCTGCGAGGAACTGTGTGAGGATGTGCTGCTTGCGTGCGCCGAGCGCTTTCTCTACGCCGATCTCCTTGGTGCGCTGCTGCACGGCTACTAGCATGATGTTCATAAGTCCGATGCCTGCGATGCCGAGCGTGAGCGCGCCTACGAGCGAGAGCAGCACCTGGAGCGCCAGCGAGAGGATGCTGAACTGGTGAAGCTGGCTCATCAGGTTGGCCACGTGTACTGCTTCATGGTCGGTGGGGCGAAAGTGATGGGCTCCGGCGAGTGCTGTGCGTGTGGTCTGTTCGATGACCTGGTAGTCGCCCTGATAGTCGAACCAGAGGCCTCCGAGATATTTCGTATCCACGAGATCGCTCATGGTGCTGAAGGGCACGTACACCTGACGGTTGGCGTCGTTGTCTTCGCCGCCTTCCTGCATCTTGGGCTTGAGGACGCCGATGATGGTGAAGTGTACGCCGTTGAGGCGGATGGTTTCGCCGAGCGCCCAGCCGCCGGAGAAGAGCTTTGTCTTTGCCTCTGATCCGATGACACAGACGTGCGCGCGCTGCTCTTCTTCCAGGCCGTTGTAGAAGCGGCCCTGATCGAGATCGAGCTTCCAGATGTCCTGAAAGACCGGGCGCACGCCGTTGATGGTCCATGTGTAGGAGTGCAGATCGTTCTGCACGGTTACGTCTTTATATGCGGCGGGGGAGACGCGATGTATGCCTGGGACCGCGATCATCAGGCGGTCCACGTCGTCGAGCGTGAGGCGGACCTCGGCCCCGGCCTTTTCGCCTCCTGCCTGCTCGCTGGTTTTGCCGGGAAAGACACCGATGGTGTTGGTGCTCCACTGCGAGAAGATGGCCTGGATTGCATTTGCAAAGCCCGCGCCGTAAGCCAGCAGCAGCACTACCGTGGCAATGCCCCAGGCCATGCCCGCGATGGTGATGAGCGTGCGGCGGCGGTTGAAGAGCATTGCCTCCCATGCCTGGCCAAGAATGTCTTTGAGCATCAGCTTTTAGCTCCTGGCTTTTAGCTCTTAGCTAAAAGCTCCTGCGATTGTGTTGAAACATCCGTAAGTTCTCGCGCGGTCAAGCTAAGAGCTGAAAGCTAATAGCTAACGGCTGCTCTTTACTCTCTGCGCAGCGCTTCAATTGGATCCATTGCCGCCGCTTTGCTTGCCGGATATAGTCCTGCCACTACGCCGCACAGCACGAGCGAGCCCATTGCCAGCGCTGCGGACCATGGAACCAGCCTCGGTGGATCGAAGCCCGGAATTGCGCCGGTGAAAAACGCCTGCAATGTGCCCATAAATGCTGCCGAGACTGCAATGCCTATTGCGCCGCTTACGCCTGTCAATAGCAGTCCCTCCCAGAAGAACTGCGAGAGGATGCTCATCTGCGTTGCGCCTAGCGCTTTGCGCAAGCCAATCTCGCGTGTGCGCTCAGTTACGGAGACCAGCATGATGTTCACGATTCCAACGGCGCCGAGCGAGAGCGTGACGATGCCGACGCCGCCGAGAAAGACATCCATGGCGGTGAAGATTGCACCTACCATTTTGCCGGTGCGAATGGTATCCCACTCCTCAAATGCGTCCGACATATTTACATCGAAGCCGTGACGCGCGGCGATGGCGCGATGCACTGCGGCGACGGCTGCCGTCGAATCGCCGTGCGTTGCCGGTTGGTACTGGATGGATGTGAGCGCGTCCTGGGGGATGTTTTCTCCCTTGACTGGAAATAGCTCATGCATGGTGGTGACAGGGATGTAAATCTTCTGGTCGTCCGAGTCGTTGTTGCCGCGAGCCAGCGATGCTACGGTGCCGACGATGCGGAACTCCGTGCCATTGATGGTGATGGCTTCGCCAAGGAAGGGATGGCCGGGGAAGAGCAAATGCATGGTCTTATAGCCCAGCACGGCCACGCGGCGACGGTCGGCCAGGTCATCGCTGTTCATGAAGCGGCCCTGCGAGAGCGGGATGTTGCGAACGACGGGGTAGGTGGTATCCACGCCCATGACGCGGCTGGAGGTGTTGCTCCACTGGCTCACCTCGTAGAGGTCGGTTCGCTGCAACTCTACGGTGAGGCCGCGGAGTTCAGGCAGGTTGCGGAGCGCGTCGGCATCGCGCAGTGTGAGTTGATAGGGGCGCATGCCGGTATGCTGGTTTGCTACGGCTGGGATGGTGCCGTTCCACATCATTACCAGGTCATCGCCGAGCGTGGCCATGTTTCTGTGCTGGCCGGAGCGGAAGCCCTCTCCCAGACCCACAAGAACCAGCAGCGATCCTACGCCCCATGCAATGCGAACATGGTCAGGAAGCTGCGCAGCTTGTTGGCTGCGATGGCGCGAAAGACCTGGCTGAGCGTGTCGGTGAAATTCTGCATGGCGAAGACGCTGCTGTGCAGCGTATGTCTATCGATACGCAGAGACGGGTGGTATGGTTCCGTGACTACTTGGTGTAGGTGTAGAAGCCGCGGCCGGATTTACGGCCTTTCCACCCAGCGTCGACCATTTTGATCAGCAGCGGGCACGGGCGGAATTTGGGGTCGCCGTGGCCTTCCTGGAGAACGCGCATGATGTCTACGCAGACGTCGAGGCCGATGAAGTCGGCTAATGTGAGTGGGCCCATTGGGTGTGCCATGCCTAGCTTGAAGACCTGGTCGATGGCTTCCGGTGTGGCTACGCCTTCCATGACGGCGAAGGCGGCTTCATTGATGAGGGGCATGAGGACGCGGTTGGAGACGAAGCCTGGGGCGTCGTTTACTTCTACTGGAGTTTTGCCGAGTTTCGCGGAGAGATCGCGGGTGGTGGCGAAGGTTTCTTCGCTGGTTTGGAGGCCGCGGATGACTTCTACCAGCGTCATTACCGGGACGGGGTTGAAGAAGTGCATTCCGATGACGTTTTGCGGGCGCTGGGTGAGGGCGGCGAGCTTGGTGATGGAGATGGAGGAGGTGTTGGTGGCGAGGATTGCTGGTGCGGGAAGGATTTCGTCGAGCGAGCGGAAGATTTCGGCTTTGAGTTCGTAGCGCTCGGTGGCGGCTTCAATGGCGAAGTCGGCTTTGGCGAGGGCGGTGCGGTCGGTTGTGGGGGTGATGCGTTCGAGGGCGGTTTCGATGTCGGTTACGGCGAGTTTGCCTTTGGCTGCTTCGCGGGCGAGGTTGGCGCGGATGGACTCGATGGCGTGGTCGAGTTGGGGTTGTGCCACGTCGCAGAGAAGGACCTGGAAGCCGGAGCGGGCGAATACGTGCGCTATGCCTGAGCCCATGGTTCCTGCGCCTACTACGCCTACTGTTTTGATCTCAGACATCTTTTCTCCTTGCCAGAATGGAGTTTAGCAAACAGGCCGCACTACTGATTCTGGGGATTTTGCTGGAGTTATCCTGTGCAGCGTCTCTTTCGAAGCAGGTTTTATTTGTGGTGATTACGGGGACTTCCACACTTCTTATAAGAATCTTTATGCGATCTTCATTTCGGGACTGTGCAGCCGGGAGGTTCCTGTTTCATACGACGACGGCCCGAATCCATTATGGATTCGGGCCGTCTTTTTCCTGCTGATTATTAGTAAATCACAAATGGGGTTAATTCTACGCAAAGTATTTTGATATGGAATACGGTACGAAAGGGCAATGGACTTTAGTAATGGGGTAGATGGGACTACGGGACTGAGGGACTATGGGACTGAAAAACAATCGGGAGAACGGGAGGGAGTGCTATCCCATCCATGGCGCAAAAGACGCGCCATGGATGGGGCACCCGGCAGAGCTTGCCGCTATTTAGCCATCCAATCTTCTTGTGGTGGCGGGATTCTGAATTTCCGCTTCATATCGGACCAATGCAGCTCAGCAAGGAGGAAGCCCGTAATGCAGCCAATGCCTACAGTGTCGACCATTGTTTCGAGAGGGTAGCTCCAGCCGACGGCCTTTCCGAGGACGTACAACACGACTTGAACGGCAGCCATCAGTCCAATGGTGATGAAGATAAGCTCCATTACGTAGCGGAAATGTCCGCGCCTCTGCATATCAGCCCATTCACTGCGCTGTTCACGCTCTCGCTCTTCGGCGGTTGACATTGCTTTCCCTCAGCGGCAATGTTACTTCAACTCTGCTCTTGTTGAAGAACAAAAGCGGGTCCTTGCCTTCGCCTGAAAGACGGCTACGGTCAGGATGACGGGTTTGCTTTTGTGGTATCCCAGGTCTCCAACTTCAGAGACCTGGGGCACCCAGTGTTATGGGGGTAACGGAGGAAAGACAAACGAATCGAAGGATGACAGCGTTTTTATCGATTCTCAAGATGACATGTAACTGTGGGAGAACGGGCGGGAGTGCTGTCCCATCCATGGCGCAAAAGACGCGCCATGGATGGGGCACGGTGCCTTCGTGGTGAATTGACTTGCTATCTGGGGATTGGAGTGCGGAGGTCGCCGCCGGTCATTTCTTTGGGGAGGCCGAGGTCGAGTAGAGACAGAAGCGTGGGTGAGATGTCGCGGAGTGCGCCGTCTGGTCTTAGGTTGAAGTGCTCGGCGTCTTCGCCTACGTAGATGAAGGGGACCGGGTTGGTGGTGTGGGCGGTGTGTGGGCCTCCACTTGCGGGGTCCACCATTAGCTCGGCGTTGCCGTGGTCGGCGGTGATGAGCCAGTTGCCGTTGCGGCGGCGGACGGCTTCATAGATGCGGCCTAGCTGGGCGTCTACGGCTTCGCAGGCTTTGATGGTGGGTTCGAGCTTGCCGCTGTGGCCGACCATGTCGGCGTTGGCGAAGTTGGCGACGATGAGGTCGAATGCGGTGTCGTTCACTGCGTTCACGATGATGTCGCCGATGGCTTCGGCTTTCATTTCGGGGGCTAGGTCATACGTTGCGACTTTGAGCGACTGGACAAGGTTGCGGTCTTCGCCGGGGAACGGGGTTTCGATGCCGCCGTTAAAGAAGTAGGTGACGTGGGCGAACTTTTCTGTCTCTGCAACGCGGAGGTTGCGGAGCGAGTGCGCGGCGAGGATGTTGGCGAGGATGTTGTCCATGGACTCGGGGAGAATGACGAGGGGGAGCGAGTAGCGCTTGTCATACTGCGTCATGCAGACGTAATGCAGGTTCTTTGGAAGCTCGGAGCGCGGGATGATTTCGTCGAGCGACTCCCATTCGTCGAGGTCGCGACCGCCGTTTTTGTTGAGGCCGCTCTCGCGGGTGAGAACGCGGGTGATCTGGCGGGCGCGGTCGGCGCGGTAGTTGAAGTTGATGCAGACGTCTTCATCGCGGATCTGCGCGACGGGCTTGCCAACGGCATCGGTGACGACGAAGGGGATGAGGAATTCGTCGGTGATGCCGTTGTTGTAGCTCTCCTTGATTTTGGAGACTGCATCTGTGGTTGCGCCGCCTTCGGCTTTGCCTGTAACCATGGCTTCAAAGGCTAAGCGCTCGCGCTCCCAGCGCTTGTCGCGGTCCATGGCATAGTAGCGGCCGGAGACTGAGGCGAGTTTGCCGACGCCGTATTCGCGCATCTTCTGTTCGAGAGCAGCGATGTAGCCTGCGCCGGAGGTGGGGAGGGTGTCGCGGCCATCCATGAAGGCGTGAACGTAGACGCGTTCGAGTTGGTATTCGCGGGCGGCGCGGAGCAGGGCGTAGAGATGATTCTGATGCGAGTGGACGCCGCCGTCTGAGACGAGGCCGAAGAGGTGAAGCTGGCGGCCATTTTCGCGAGCGCGCTGCATGGCTTGCGCAATGGCTGGATCATTGGAGAATTCATTGGCCGCGATCATGGCGTCAATGCGCGTGATGTCCATCCGCACGACGCGTCCTGCGCCGATGTTGAGATGGCCGACTTCGCTGTTGCCCATCTGGCCGTCAGGCAGGCCGACGAAGTGCTCCGAGGCGCGGATGAGGGTGTTGGGGAACTCGCGCAGGAGCTTGTCGTAGCTGGGCTTGCGGGCCAGAGCGATGGCGTTGTTTGTGGTTTCGGCGCGGTAGCCCCATCCGTCAAGGATGGTGAGAACGAGAGGACGCTTGGACACGGTTTGATTGCTCCTGAATCGGCGGATGTTGAAGGTTCAGGATAAATGGTGGGTGTGAGCGGGAGGTGTGTTGAAGGGAACAGGCAAAGGATGTTATGCCACGGCAAGTTTGCGACGGCCCATCGGCTTTTTGGTTGGTTTCAGTTTGATTTCAATGTCGTAGCCGAGGCGGTTGAGGCATTCCATGAGCTTGGTTTCAGAGAGATTGGTGAAGTCGGCGCGCATGAGGCCTGAGACTTTGGCCTGCGAAATGCCCATCTGCTTTGCTGCCTGTTGCTGCGTGAGGCCGAGTCGGCGCATGGCGAGAGTGATTTCAATGGCCAGACCGGACTTAATCAGAAGCTCTTCGGCGTCAGGAAGACCAAGATCGGCGAAGACATTCCCGGAGCTTTGCTCCACTTCAATCCCTTGTATGATGCGACGCGTCATTAGCTAACTCCTTTGCAAACTCTTCCGCAACCTTAAGGCGGCGTTGGATTATGTCAATATCTCGCTTTGGCGTAGCGATTCCGCTCTTACTTTTCTTTTGGAAACAATGAAGCACGAACACAGCCTGCTCAAATCTGACTGTGTAAACGGCACGATAAGTGCCGCCTGCATCATCTTCCACGACTTCTAACACGCCTGCGCCACTAAATCCCTTGAGTGCCTTGGCCGCATCGTGCCGTTTGCCAACCTGCGCGAAATACAAGGCGTGGCCAAAGAACATACGCACAGAGGCCGGAAGCCCCAACAGGTCTTTTTTGCTACTGCCAATCCATTCAAGTGGCTTCTTTGCCGCTTCCGTGAGGAGTATACCTGAAAAGGAATAATGGGTTCATTATATAAAAGTAAAAGCCCCTCCCGGTTGGCGGGAGGGGCTTTTGTAGGGCGGTGCGCTCAAGCTACGTGCCGTGCCTAGTCCTGGTAGTTGAGGCTTTCGATGCCGAGGAACTGCGCGCCGGAGCCTAGCTCTTCTTCAATGCGGAGAAGCTGGTTGTACTTGGCGATGCGGTCGGTGCGGCTGACGGAGCCGGTCTTGATCTGGCCTACGCCTGTAGCTACGGCGAGGTCGGCGATGAAGGTGTCTTCCGATTCGCCCGAACGATGGCTCATGACGGCGGTGTAGCCGTAGCGGCGGCCCAGCTCGATGGCTTCAAGCGTTTCTGTCAGCGTGCCGATCTGGTTGACCTTGATGAGGATGGAGTTGGCTACGCCTTCTTCAATGCCGCGCTGCAGGCGATTGACATTGGTGACGAAGAGGTCATCGCCGACGAGCTGGATGTGGCCGCCGAGTCTTTCTGTCAGCAGGCGCCAGCCAGCCCAGTCGTCTTCAGCCAGACCGTCTTCGAGGGAGACGATGGGGTACTGCTTTGCCCAGTTTTCCCAGAAGGCGACCATTTCTTCGCTGGAGAGCTCGCGCTTATCGGATTTCTTGAAGACGTACTTCTGCTTGTCCTTGTCGTAGAACTCAGAGGATGCGGGGTCGAGTGCGATGGCGATCTGTTCGCCGGGCTTGTAGCCGGCGGCTTCGATGGCTTCGAGGATGAGCTCGATGGCTTCGTCGTTGGACTTGAGCGAGGGAGCGAAACCGCCTTCGTCGCCGACTGCGGTGTTGTAGCCCTTCTTCTTGAGCACGCCCTTGAGGGTGTGGAAGGTTTCCGCGGACCAGCGCAGCGCCTCAGAGAATTGCTCGGCGCCGACGGGCATGATCATGAATTCCTGGAAGTCAACGTTTGAGTCAGCGTGCGCGCCGCCGTTGAGGACATTGAGCATGGGAGTGGGCAGTAAGGAAGCGTTGACGCCGCCGAGGTAGCGGTAGAGGGGAATTTCAAGGGTTTGCGCTACGGCGCGGGCGGAGGCGAGCGAGACGGCGAGGATGGCGTTGGCTCCGAGCTTGCTCTTGTTCGGTGTGCCGTCGAGCGCGATCATGGTGTGATCGATGAGGCGCTGGTTGGCGGCGTCAATGCCTTCAAGTTCGGGGGCGATGATGGTTTCAACATTGGCGACGGCCTGGAGGACGCCTTTGCCGAGGTAGACGCTCTTGTCGCCGTCGCGGAGCTCGACGGCCTCGTGTTCTCCGGTGGATGCGCCGGAGGGCACGATGGCGCGGCCGAGCGCGCCGGATTCCAGAATTACGTCAGCTTCCACGGTGGGGTTTCCACGCGAATCGAGCACTTCCCGGGCGCGGATAGCAACAATCTCAGTCATATCAGTCCTCGCAATGCGGTGCAACAGCCGGTCATTCAGTTTGGGACGGCGATCGACAGCGACGGACTTACCGGAGATGCTCTGAATCGAGGTCAGGAGCTCAGGTCCGCGGGTCATATTGTCACCATCCCTGCATCAATTCAGGTAAATGTTTCCAACGAAAGTTTAGCAAACGGGGCTTGGCGCGCCGGTGTGCGTGGCTTACAGACTCTGAGCTTATGGAGAGAATGTTGCCGCTTGATGTACGCGCGGCGGGATAGGGCGCGACAGTGGGGCGTGGGCAGGGTTCCAATATAAAAGGAGCGGTGTGCCGCCTGAAGGAGTTTGACGTGATGAAGAGCCGTATGAATGCTGTGAATGCGATTGGCGGATTGGTATTGCTCGGGTTAGCGGGCGGCCTGGCTGCGGCGCAGCAGCCGGCTCCTCCAGCGCAGACTGACCCGCAGCAACAGAATGCTTATCAGGGGCAGTCAACTCCGCCTGCGGACGATACGATTCAGACGGCGCCTGCGCAAGAGCAGAGTCAGCCGCCGCAGAAGCCTTCGCCGAGTGTGCCGATGCAGCAGCCCGCGCCCGCGCCGATGCCGGATTCGAGCCAGGCGGCGCAGCCGATGCCGCCGGCGAATGTGCCGCAGCAGGATGGCGATAACGGAATTGTGCAGGTGGCTCCGCCGCAGGCAGATGCGCAGCAGCCGGGATTGACGCCGCGGCCCAGGGCTTACGATCCCGATGGCGATATTGTGCATCCTGAACCGCTGCCGCCGGGGACGCTGGAAGAGGGAACACGGATCCGCGTGCGATTGCAGACGGAGCTTTCTTCTGTGCGGAGCGAAAAGGGCGATACGTTCCGCGGGCGCGTGGATACGGACGTGATGCAGGATGGCCAGGTGCTGATTCCCGCAGGGGCGGAGATTGAAGGCAAGGTTGTGGAGGCTTCAGGCGGTCGCTTTGGCGGCCGGGGTTCGCTGCGGTTGCGCCCGGAGATGGTGATTCTGCCGAATGGGTCGCAGTACATGCTGGTGGCGCGGGTGACGGATACGCGGGAATCGCATACGCGCGTGAACAATGAAGGAACGATTGAGGCAGGGACGCGGTATAAACGCGATGGCATTGAGTATGCCGGCGGCGTGGGTACGGGCGTAGTGGCCGGAGCTGTGCTTGGCGGGCCTGCGGGCGCGCTGGCGGGTGGGTTGATTGGCGCGGGCGTCATTACTGTGCATCTGCTGATGGATCATCCGCAGGCGAATCTGCAGCCGGGTTCCGTGCTGCTGTTTACGCTTGATAACCGGCTGACGCTGGTGGCTTCTAGCGCAACAGGGAACTGAGCTATATACGAGAGAGCTGGGGCCGGCCCATTCATCGGGCTGTGACGCGGGTGGGTATCTGCGCTGTTAATCTTGCAGAGGCAGCCTTTGCTTGCGGGAGACTCCTTGAAAAAGAAGCAACTGATACTGAGCGGAATTGTGGCGATTGTGCTGATTGCGCTCATTTTCTGGGTGCGTCAGAAGATCTCATTCGATTTTGGTGTGTTCCGTACGCAGCTTTTGCAGGCGGATTGGAGCAGAATTGGCTGGGCTCTGGCGTGTATCTACGCCGGATACGTTCTCCGGTCTGTGCGCTGGGCTCTGCTGATGCGGCATAACCGCAAGGTGGGCTTGTTATCGCTGCTGGGAACGCAGGTGATTGGGTTTACTTCGGTTGCCCTGATTGGGCGTGTGGCAGACCTGGTGCGGCCTTATCTTGTGGCCAAGAAAACACAGACGGCCATTAGCGCGCAGATTGCGGTTTATGTTGTGGAGCGACTATCCGATGCCGGAGCCATGGCTTTGATTTTTTCCGCGATTATCCTGCTTTCGCCGCCGGCAGCGCTGGTGCATCCGGAGATTGTGCGCAAGGCAGGCTATTGGGGCCTGGCGGCAACGATGGCGGGCGCATTGTTTCTGGTGGCCATCCGGTTTGCCGGAGGAGTTTTGGCGTCGATTTTCGAGCGCGGTCTTGGTGTTGTCTCGCAGAAGCTGGCGCAGGGAATCGGCGATAAGATTCGGACCTTTCAGACGGGACTGGATACGATTCGCTCGTTTGCGGATTTTGCGATGCTGACATCGCTGTCGATTGTGATGTGGCTGCTGATTGCCGGCGCTTATCTGCTAACGACGCTTGCGTTTGTGAACAGCCCCCAACTGGCGGCGATGACGCCGGGCAAGAGCGTGCTGCTGATGGCGGTGAGCGGCGGCGCGAGCACTATGCAACTGCCGATTATTGGATGGTTCACGCAGATCGGCATTGTTGCTGCAACGATGCACACGGCGATTGGGGCGTCGGCGGAGGCTTCCACGGCCTGCGCGGCTACGCTGCTGCTGGTTACGTTTCTGGGCATTGTGCCGGTGGGGCTGATCTGGGCGCAATTGGAGAAGGTGAATCTGCGCAGCGTGACTGAGGAGAGCGAGCATGCCGGTGAGGAGCTTAAAGTGCAGGAAGCGCCGGATGCGACGCAGTAAGATCGAAGAGTCTCCTGATCCGACCAGTTGCGGTGAAGTGCCCAGGATGCAGCCTTTTCTTCGTTTTCTATCGCACCTTTCCATATCTGAAAGACTGGATCTGGAAGACTGGATCTGACAGACTGCCCCATGTGTATTGGAATGAGGGATAATTTCATACCGGGAGGGTCGGCATGGTGGTGCAGTCGGCGTGCGGTGCATTTCTGGCCGATCTATATCCATGCGGCTGAGTGTCATCCGGTGCCGGCATAAGCGAACGGCCGGGAGTCTGCGTCTATCCCCGTACGGAGTATATGCGCGAATCGATGGCCTGGACACTGGCTGCGATTGAGCTGCGAAGAAAAAGTACACACAATGAGATCGAAGATATTTTGCGGCAGAATACGGAGCATGTTTCTCATGGCGGCGCTGACGATGCCAATGCTGGCAGTTTCCGGCTGCGCCGGCTTCTGGGACCCACTTGCCGGCACCACCACCAACACGGTCACGCTTACCACATCGGCCAGTTCGGTGACGACAGGCACCAGCGTGACGCTGACGGCAACAATTTCCAGCACCACGGCCACGGGAACAGTGGAGTTTCTGAATGGAACCACATCCCTGGGCACTGGCACGGTCAACAACGGAGTAGCTACCCTCACCACCACGTTCAGCACGGCCGGCACCTATTCGCTCACTGCCGACTATGGGGGAGACACCAACTACGCCACAAGCACGTCGAGCGCCGTCTCGCTTACCGTCGCCGCAAGCCTTTCTGCCACTACTACCACGCTCACCACGTCAAACGCCGCGCCCACCAGTACGACCAGCGTAACGCTCACAGCCACCGTTTCATTCACCGCGGCAACCGGGACAGTCACGTTTTATGACGGCACCACCTCGCTGGGAACCGGAACGCTGGCTTCGGGCACAGCCACGCTCTCCCAGATGTTCGCCGCGGGGACGCACTCGGTGACAGCCAGCTACGGCGGCAACAGCTCCTACGCCTCAAGCACTTCGAGCGCGATCACCATTACTTCTACCGCAGCTTCATCGAGTGTGGAGAACACGACCATTACCGTCAGCGCCTCCAGCACTACGCTCGCTGCCGGCGAAAGCGTGAATCTCACGGCCACGCTTTACGACGCGGACGCTACAGGAAAGGTCCAGTTTTACGATGCCTCGACTTCCCCTGTCAGCCTGCTTGGAACGGCGACGATCGACTCCGGTACGGCAACCCTTCCGGTTACGTTCACAACCTCGGGTACGCATCAGATCATGGCTAACTACAGCGGCTCCGGCAAATACGCTGTCAGCACAACAGTGGAGGCGTTGCCAATCATCATCGACAAGTGAGAATACGGATAATCGGAACTCACTCGAACGGCGGAACAGCGCCCTTCAGGAAGATCCAACAGATTGTTGAATACAAGGGCATCGGTCTCGCGAGGTTCCATATTCTTCTTTGGCAAATATCCCCCTGCGGCAAGTATGAGGGTTCGCATGCTATGTAAAAGCCCGGGGCTAAAGCCCTCCTGAATACATTGGCCTTATTCGCGAGGCTGAAGCCTCACGCTCCCTCCGAAAAAGCGTTTTCATCAGGCTACGGGGCTGAAGCCCCTTAATTTCTCTTCCCGACTATTTTCAGTGACCTGAAGGCCACTGCTCCCTCCGGCTCGATGCTTACCTGCTTAGACTTACTTTCCGCGTAAATTTTCCAGGGCAGAGCGTGAAGCGCTTGCGAGATGCAGAATGTCTGTTCCTACTGCAACCAGCCGCGCGCCTGCCTCAATTTCTTTCTTTGCTAATTCCGTGGTACTGCAATAAATACCGTATGCCAAATTGCTCCGCGCACACGCGGATCGCGCTACACTGATGGCTCCAGACACTTCCTCATGCGTAACCTGCCCCAAGAGCCCGAGGCTTCCAGAGAGATCGTATGGACCGATAAATACGGCATCCAGCCCGGTCACGCCCAATATCGTGTCGATATTTGAAACTGCGTCGCGATGTTCGATCTGAACAATGATTGTGGTCTGCTCATTTGCCGATTTGATGTACTCGGCAAAGTTCAATCCATATCCTTGCGCTCTTCCCAGCCCTATGCTTCGTTCTCCGAGAGGCGGATATTTTGAGAGGGCTACAACGCGCTGAGCATACGCCTCAGTATTGACAAGCGGAACAATAATGCCGGTACATCCAGTGTCCAGCACCCGCTTAATGTTCTCCGGCGTACCGTCCGGGACTCGAACGAGGGTAAAGCTGCGGTTTCCAATGGCCTGAATAGCCCTTTGGGCATCCTGGATTGACAGGCTCCCGTGCTCCAAGTCGATAAATACCCAGTCAAATCCAATCAGCGATATTGCTTCGGCAACCTCGGGGCAAGCCACTGTCAAAAGCGTCCCAATAAGCGGTTGACTCCCCTTCAGCAAATCATTGAATACAGTTTTCATTGAATCCTCCAATTCCGCAGCCTTCAGAAGACTTTGGTAATCCCGATTATTGCTAATGGCGGGAACAATTGTGATTAGAAAGAGAAGACCCTCTTTCGAAGCAACCTTACCCTTGCAAATTTGCGGCGAATCAGGGCAAAGAAGATCGAAGTAGTGAAGCATCGCTTCAGTGGCGCCAGTATTCTTAATCAGGAAAGATTGCATCTGGCCCGTTAAATCCACCGGCGGATAAAAGAAGACGTATCCGCCGGTCCTCTCATGATGACCTGAAAGCCCAGGTGCATTGGACAGTAAGGCAAATTCGCCAATTTTCGAAAATTTCAGCGTGGGGATATTGGATTCCACCGTTACTGTCCATACTGTCCACGGCGACATGCACAACTGCTCGGAATCGAGATTCCACCACGAACATTTTGGGGATTGGAAGGGCTGGAGCGGGAGACCGGGATCGAACCGGCGACATTCAGCTTGGGAAGCTGACGTTCTGCCACTGAACTACTCCCGCTTCGGCTCTAATTATACTGCGGAACAAATGCACTTCGGCCAACGCTTGCGCAACAAGTCCATAATGAGCGGAACCGACGCGACTGATGTCACCTTCACAATCTCCAAGCGGCCAGGCGCAGCAGTCTCCGGCATATTTCTCGGACTCAATTTTCATTGTCGAGCATGGCCTCGTACACACCGTTCAGCCGGTGGCGGCGTGATTTTCTGGCCGGGTCGGTCACTTCGAGAAATCCGCTCTCTACCATCAACACCTTTCGATTCACAGGGGTCTACATCCTAAGACACGATTGGATTGGCAATAAGATATAACGTCTTAACCCCGATCCGCAGCAATGCCTTGGGCGGTGAACACGATGAAAATAATTGAGCAAATCAATTCAGGCTGACACTCTCGTTATGAACGGTTGAGAAACCGAAGGCAGATCAGTTGACGAGAGCACCGGCGTAGTGGTTCGTGCCAGCAGAAATGAAAAGCAGCTTCCGTTGCCAGGAACGCTCTCCACATCTAATTGCGTGCCATGCCGTTCCGCGATCCACTTTCCTAACGCCAGGCCTAATCCGGAACCTCGTGAAATCCGCGCGTCCCGTTGTGTACCACGATAGAAGCGATCAAAGACTCTGGGAATGTCGGTGGCCGAAATCCCGGTCCCGGTGTCGCGGATCGAAAGAAGGACTTTCTCTCCCGCAACGGTTGCCTTTAACACCACCAATCCACCTGGCGGCGTGAATTTACAGGCATTCTCAAGAAGAATCGACAGGAGCCGGGCAATGCTGGCCGGATCACCCAGCACGAAGAGGCTATCGGCTTGAATTTCAAAACGAAAGTCAATCAATGCAAGTTGCATGGCTTGCTTCCATGTCTGGTCGATCCTCTGGAATAGCCCATTCAACTCGATTGGCACGAGGGGCTGTGCCTCAGCACCGCCATCCGCTCGCGCCAGCGACAACAGGTTCTCAGCCAGGTTCGTCAGCCGGATCGTCTCTCCATGCAAATGCGACAACGTTGCACGATATTCTTCTCCTTCTCGGGGACGAAGGAGAGCAACTTCAATTTCCGTGCGCAAAAGACTGATAGGCGTGCGCAACTCATGGGAAGCGTTCCCGGTAAAGGCGCGGACGCTGGCGAATGCTTTGTCGATTCGCTCCAGCATCTGATTGAGCGTTCGCGCAAGGGCGGATAGCTCATCGTCCGCGGCCGGCACCGGCAGACGCGTATCAAGATTCCGGTCGTTGATGCGGCGAGCTTGCTCGGCAAGAATCGCCACGGGCCGCAGCGCCTTCCTGCTCATCCAATAGCCGCCCAGCGCAGCCAGCAAAACGACTGCCGGAGTGAGCATTAACAGGTCGGCTCCGAAGCTTGTCAACAGAGCCATCGACTTGTTCAGCGCGATGCCTGTCTGCACGGAATACTTTCTTCCACGCACAGTGATTGGATAGGCAAGAATGCGGACATACCGTGTGCCTTGATGAAATTCCGCGAGACTGCCTTGTACGGGAAGATGGTCTGGCATGGGCAACGATGGATTTTCGGCAATCATGCGTTTGGAGCGGAAGAGCCAATTGCCGTCCTGGTCGATAACCTGCAGCCATTTGCCGTCATCTTTGATGGAGTAGATGGCGGCGAAGTCATTCCTGAGACTGTCGAGGGAGCGGGATGGGTCTTCATGCATCAGCAGCAACTGAATGTCTTCAGCGCGCTCCTTGAGGTCGTCGTACTCGGTGATATCGAGACTGCGGCGGAGCATCCACCAGCTTGCGGTGCTCAACAGGCACGCCGCCGTGGCAAACAGGGCGAAGTACCATAGCGAGAGCCGCATCCGGATGGGAAGCGCTTTCATCGTTGAGCTCTCTCCATCTTCTGTGCGTCCCGCTCCAGAACATAACCTGACCCGCGCACGGTGTGAATAAGCTTGTGTGGATAGGGTGCGTCAATCTTACCGCGCAGCGAGTTCACAAGAACATCGAGTGTCCCCTGCCCGACCTCGGAATCCGTGCCCCACACCTCCTGCATCAGGCTCTGCCGTGAAACACATTGCCCGCTATTCTGCATCAGCGCGATCAGGAGCTTGCACTCCGATGGGGAGAGATCGATGTGGTTGTTGCCGCGTGTCACCGTGCGCCGCACCAGGTCGACGGCCAACTCTCCGGCTTCAAGTCTCCCACTTGTTTTCCTGCGGCGGGGACGGGTGATCGATTGCAGCCGCGCCATTAGCTCGGGAAAGGAGAATGGCTTGGTCAGATAATCATCCGCGCCCAGATCGAGGCCGCGGATGATGTCGTCTTCCGCATCGCGGGCGGTCAGTACCAGCACGCGCGACGCGCAGGAACGCTGATGAAGCGCGCGCATTACCTCATAGCCATCGCGTCGTGGCAGACCAATGTCCAGCAGAATTGCGTCGAACGTGCATGTTGTGGCGATCTCCACGCCGGTATCGCCATCCATTGCGGTCATCACAGTGCAGTCGTGCTCCTGGAGTCCCTTGCGTAGAAGGTCAAGCATGCGTGGTTCGTCTTCAATGACCAGTATCCGCATATACCCTTCCATCTCCCAACGTTGCAGGACGCTATAAAGCTCAACTTGTACGATTGAAATAATTTCAGCACATCAAGAACGGAATTCGAGCGCATAACGAGCAACCTAAGGGTTTTTCATTGAACGATTAACGCGGCGTTCATAATCCACCCTGCATGATTTGTTGGCGTCGCTACCTTAGAACTAATTCATTGTTCTGTAAACATCGGTTGATGGCCACCGCACAAGCTAACGCTCAGCGATAACCAGAACAGAGGCGATGAATATTGCCCTTCGTCACAATCAACCCTCTGCCGTTTTAAGGAGCGTTATGCCAGCCCAAACACGCGTACTATTCGTTCTCCTCATTTTACTATTTTGCCCATTCATTGCCGCTGCAACTGAGGCCGATAAGGCCCCAGCCACCAGTAATGGCAGCATAAGCGGCGCGGTCAAAGACGCAGCCGGAGCTGTTCTGCAGGGCGCTCAGCTTGTGTTACAGCCAACGGCTGTAACCGTAACCTCAGACGCGCAAGGCAGCTACACCATCCGCAATATCAAGCCCGGTACTTACACCGTGACCATCTCGTATGTCGGCTTCGCCACTTCGGTGCAGACGATCACAGTGGCCGCCGGTCAGACGACGCCGCTCGATGTTACGCTCGCCATCAGCTCCACCAGCCAGCAGGTTGAAGTCTCCGCCACAGTGGAGGGGGACGCAGCGGCAGTGAACGAGGTGCGCACATCGGAGAACATTCTCAATGTGCAGACAGACACACAGATTCAGAGCCTTCCCAATGCGAACATCGCAGACGCAGTGGGGCGCATGCCCGGCGTAACGCTGCAGCGCAATGAGGGCGAGGGCCAGTACGTGCAGATTCGCGGCACGGAACCCCGGCTCAGCAACACCACCATTGACGGCGTAAGTGTGCCCGGCCCCGATCCGGAGGTGCGGCAGGTGGACCTCGACACCATCCCAGCCGATCTCGTGGGCTCGGTTGCGATCAACAAGACGCTTTCAGCTAATCAAGATGGCGATGCCATCGGAGGTTCGGTTGATCTGCGCATAAAGCAGGCGACATCGGACCGGCCCACGCTCATGGTTGAGGGCACGGATGGTTATACACCCATCGCAAATGGCCGCAAGGCCTTTCAGATCGACTCATCGGCAGGCTTCCGCTTCGGCCAGAAAACCGCGGAGGGCAAGCGTTTCGGGCTGATGCTCGGTTACAGCTACGACTACAACGGCCGCGGCATCGATGACGTTGAACCCGTGCCGGATTTCGACGGGCCCAACAACGCCTTTACCTACGACAACATTTACATCCAGCAGTACCTTTATGACCGCACCCGCTACGGCTTTGCCGGCAGCCTCGACTACAAGCTCAACGAAAACTCCGATCTTTACGTGCACGGATTATTCTCCAACTTCCGTGACTACGGCCAGAAGTACGCCTACCAGTTGGCTCTTGAAGACCACCCTTCGTACCACACGAGCATTCGCCGCCCCAACCTGCAGATTGCAGACCTGGCCATTGGCGGAAATCATGTACTCAATCACACATTTTTCCACTATCAGATCGCAGCTGCGCATTCCCGCTTTGGCGGAGCCGCGGGCAATCCCGGTGCAGCGTTCAAGGTAAGTAAGAGCGGCACCGTGGGCGACGATTGCGATTACGCTCCGGGTCCCAGTCAGTATCGGCCCCAGTACACCTGTGCTGTGGCAGGAAATGCAATCTACGATCCGTCACAATATTCTCTCGATACGATCGATTTGACCTTTGGGCAGGCCACGCAGATCAATCTGCAGGCAAGCGCGTCCATGGGAATCAACTACCACCTCGGCAGCCACTTCTCCACCTTCGAGTTCGGAGGACAGTTCCGCAACGAACACAAAGGTCAGGACGCCTATTCGCCCGAGTATGACTCCAACAACGGCACTGCGATGAGTCAATACCTGGGCACCTTCACCAATAACCACTTCTATGGCGGAAGCTACCACCTGGGGCCCGTCACAGAGTTCTCACTGATTACCGGCGATCTTGCGCAGAACCCTGGCAACTTCACCCTGGATGAAGGAACAACGCATCTCCAGTCCGACGCCGCCAACTACAACCTGCAGGAGCGCGTCTCCGCCGGTTACATTATGAACACCATTCAGCTCGGCCGCTTTCATCTGCAGACAGGGCTGCGCATCGAAGCCACCAACACATCGAACACCGGCTATCTGGTGGTGAACGACGTAAACGGAAACTACGTTTCCACTACGCCGCAATACGGCAGCGGCTCTTACATCAATCCACTGCCGAGCGTGCAACTCCGCTACACCATCGATAAGGACTCCGGCATTCGCGCTGTATACGGACGCGGCATATCGCGGCCCGATCCATACCAGCTTGTTCCTTACATCACGGAAGACCAGTCCACCACGCCCTACACCATCAACATCGGCAATACCGCAATTGTCGCCGAGCATGCCAACGACTACGACATCCTCTATGAGCGTTATCTGCCTTCCATTGGAATGATCCAGGCCGGCTACTTCTACAAGCAGATCACTAAACCCATCTACGGCCAGCAATCGATCATCCCTGCCACGGGCTCGCCACTCTCGCAGGCTTACGCCGGAGACCTTGTCTTCCAGGAAGTCAACGGTGATCATGCGTATGTGCAAGGTGTTGAATTTGCCTACCAGCAGCATCTGAACTATCTTCCCGGCGTGCTCGGCGGAGCGCGCATCAACGCCAACTTCACCTACACTGGCTCGCGAAACTACAACCTCACCGGGCGCACAGACAATCCAGCTCTGGTCGGGCAGGCACCGTTCTCGTGGAACATCAGTCCTGCATACGCAACCAAGCGGGCATTGGTGACCGTGGGTATGTCATATAACAGCGCCAATATCTTCGCCTATCAATACCAGAACACAGGGCCAGGTACAGTGCCCTATGGAGTGAAAGGCCCATTTGGCGATAACTACTTCTACCCTCACATGCAGGTGGATTCTAAGATCACCTACTATCTCGGCAAAGGATTCACCGTGATGGCCCTTGGCGAGAACATGAACAACGAGCCATTCGGCTTCTACAACGGCAGCCCGCAATACATGGTGCAGCGCGAGTACTACAAGCCAACGTATTCAGGCGGAGTGCGCTGGACGCCGCACCACGAATAGCACATGCGCAGGTGCGTGGAGGCAATCTTTCGCGCACCTGCTTTGTGATCTCCGAAGATCCTGAAAGCGCACCGTCAACCCCATAACCAATCCTTGATGAGCAGCCGCACACTTGAGTGCGGAAGCCACGGAAAGCTCTGATGAAAAAATTCGTACTTGCTCTTGCTCTCGTGACTTTAATTAGCTTGCCTGCAAACGCACAGCAACCGCTGACATTGCAGCGAACGATCACCTTGCCTGGCGTAGCGGGAAAATTCGATCATTTCGCACTCGATCTGCAGGGTAAACGTCTCTTCGCCGCGGCGACCGGAAAACACTCCGTCGAAGTAATCGATCTAGCGTCTAGCAAAGTGCAGCAAAGCATCGCGGGATTGGGCAAACCACACGGTCTTGCGTGGGTCGCTTCCACAAACAGCCTGTATGTGTCCGATGGCGCGCTGGCTCAGCTTTTTGTTTACAAAGGAAAGCCCGAATCGCAGCTCACGCTCGCCGGCAAGCTGAAACTCTCTGACGACGCCGATGACATGGTTTACGACGAAGCCACGCATCTGCTCTTCGTTGGCACAGGCGGCAGCGATAGCGCCAACCCCGCGCAGATTGCCGTCGTGAACACAACCAGTTTCACCCTGGCCTCCGCCATTGCAGTTGCAACCCATCCCGAGGCACTCGAGATCGATGCTCAAGGACAACGCGTCTTTGCCAACATCGCAGACTCAAGCGAAGTTGCCGTAATCGACGGCGCGGGCAAGGCAATCAGCAATCATTGGAAGCTGACCGGCGCATCGGACAACGTTCCTCTCGCCTTTGATGCGGAACACCACTTGATCTACGTGGCATGCCGCAAGCCTGCGACTCTACTTGTCATTGACGCCGATTCAGGAAAAGAAATTTCGAGAGTCGCCACAGTGGGCGGCGCGGACGATCTCTTTTACGATGCGGCGTTGCGGCGTGTCTATGTCATCGGCGGCGCGGGTGAGGTACACACGTATCAGGTGGACGCGCATAAGAAACTTCAGCCACTCGGGGTTCTCCGCACGGCAGCCGGCGCCAAAACCGCGCTCTTTGTGCCGTCGCAATCCCTGCTCTATGTCGGCGTGCCCAGCATCGACGGACACGATGCGGAGATTCGTATCTATTCCACCGCAGCCAGCACGACAGCACGAGGTAACCAGTGAAGGCGCGCGCCCTGGATCATTTCCTCATCGCAGCTCTGATGTTTGCGGCTGCATCCTCACTGCACGCGCAGAGCCCGGCGAGCGGCCAATCATCATCCACGGATGAGTTGAAGTTTGTCGTCATCGTCACCCGGCACGGCGTGCGTTCACCCACTGGCAAACTCGATCAGCTCAATCAATTCTCCGCACAGCCGTGGCCCGAGTGGAGTGTGCCGCCCGGTTACCTCACTGCCCACGGCGCAAAGCTCATGACGCTCTTCGGCGCTTATGATCGCGAGTTACTTGCAAAACAGGGACTGCTTTCGGCCGATGGGTGCGCCGACGCGGAGCACATCACAATCCTCGCGGATTCCGACCAGCGCACGCGGGAGACGGGCAAGGCGCTTGCTTCTGGATTGTTCCCTGGCTGTTCCGTCCCGGTACGCGCCCAGGCTGAGGGAATGCATGATCCGTTGTTTCATTCGCTCGAAGCCGGCGTCATTCATCCGGACAAATTCATAGCCACCGCCGCGATCGGCGGCCGCATCGGCAACAACCCCGCGGGCCTTGTGGAAGCTTACCGCCCGCAGTTACAAGCTCTGGAAGGTGTGCTGGCAGGTTGCGGCGCGGGCTCATCCTGCGCCGGTGCTCCTGCCCCGAAAAAATCCCTGTTCGACATTCCTTCGTCGATTGGCCCCGGCAGCGGAGATCATCTGGTCGATCTCAAGAGCCCGTTAGGCACAGCCGCCACCATGGCTGAGAACCTGCTGCTGGAATACACCGAGGGCATGGATAAAAATCAGGTCGGATGGGGACGAGTCGATCTCAACAAGCTCCGCCAGTTGATGCAGTTGCATACGGAAAGTGCCGACATCGAGCGCCGCACCTACTACATTGCTCGCGCGCAAGCCGCAAATATGCTCAGCCATGTCCTCGACTCTATGCGCCAAGCCGTCACGCAAAAGCCCGTAGCCGGCGCGCTCGGCAAACCTGCGGATCGACTCCTGATTCTGGTTGGACATGATACGAACCTGGCAAACATCGGTGGCGCGCTGAACCTATCCTGGCTCATCGATGGCCGCCGCGATGACACACCTCCAGGCGGCGCACTGGTCTTCGAGCTTTGGCGGAAAAAGGAGAAAGCCGAGTACACAGTGCGCACCTACTACACATCGCAAACTCTAGAACAGATGCGCAACACCACTCCGTTAAGCCTGACAGCGCCTCCCGA
>Ga0208193_1000338_pt1 | contig 28589 bp, 18 predicted proteins | sample June2015DPH_17_2_FD_184716 | JGI IMG/M metagenome (GOLD analysis project Ga0208193, IMG submission 184716) | Peatland microbial communities from SPRUCE experiment site at the Marcell Experimental Forest, Minnesota, USA - June2015DPH_17_10... | ecosystem: Environmental > Terrestrial > Soil >... | reverse complement strand
ACAGCCTGCCCAATATATTCCGGCTGGTTGGTACCGTGAATACGATACAGCGTGTCCTTGTTGCGCTCGTAAAGGTACAGCGCGCGCGCACCTAGCGGATTAGCCGGGCCTCCTGGAACACGAGCTGGGTAAGGGCCGAGACGGGCCTGAATTTCCGGGGTCGGGATCCAATCAGGCCATTCCGCCATCCGGCCAACTGTAGCGACGCCAGACCAAGCCATCGCTTCCTCTCCCACCGCCACGCCGTAGCGGATCGCCTTGCCTTCCGGTTGGACGTAATAAAGATAACGCGCGTCGGAATCGACAAGGATCGTTCCCGGCGGGTCCTTGTACGGATAGTCGACGACATGTCGGCGATATTGCTCCGGAATGTTCGCCTGTGCGTAAGGGACATTGGCCAGCAACTGCCGGTCCCTCGGCGTGAAACTGGCTTCTGACCCAGGTGACAGCGTCGATTGCGCACAGCCGCCGAGAACCAGCCCGAGCTGCCCGACGAGCAACATCACGAGTACAGACTTCGGCACGCCCTTTGCCCTCCAAGCCTGAATTCAGGTTATTTGGTCCTCGAAAAGTGCGGAAATAAAGGCCGAACGGAACATGCGGAGCGTTAAACTCTGAGCTTTCTCGACTTGCCGGCCGCCACGCCGATTAAGTGTTACGGAACGGCTGGATCCTCTTGGGAAGTGGACGTCGGAGCTGACGGCGGCGGCGCCGAGTTAGCCTCCAAGCTACCTGGACGCTGCCCGGACTTCGAAATCAGCGGACCGTCATTCTCAAATCGGACGCGATAGACCTGCAGATTCTCGATGACACGCTGCACGTAGTTGCGCGTCTCGGAAAGTGGAATCCGCTCCACCCAATCGATCGCGTCGACATTGGGATTGCGCGGATCACCGTGCAGCTTTACCCAGTCGCGAACGCGACCCCGGCCTGCGTTATAGCCAGCAAACGCCATGATGTAGGAGCCGGCATATTCCTTCAACAATGCGCTGAGTTCAGCGGCACCCATTTGCGTATTGTAAGCGGGATCAGAGATCATCCGGTCCCAATCGTAGGCGACGCCGAATCGCCTGGCGGTATCGCGTCCAGCTTCCGGCGTCACCTGCATCAGGCCGACCGCATCGGCCGACGACCTGTCACGCTGGTCGAACGCGCTTTCGGTACGTGCGATCGAATAGATGATGCTGCGCTCGACCTCGGGACCGATTGGGCTGTACTGCGGAATTCCGATTGTCGGGAATGCGTAAGGGTCGAGCGCGAAGCCGCGGGCGAGCGCCGGCTTGCCGATCTGCAACATGGCGCGCGCGTCATTGTGGCGGCCGGTTAGCTCAGCGAGCGCCACCAGCAACCGCGCGTCATTGCTCTCGTCAGCGAGGTCAGCAACAAAATAAAGGACCAAGTCGCGCTCGCCGAGCGCGTACAGCATATCCGCAGCGCGCAAGCGTTCGTCGGCGAGCACCGCGTCATTGGCCGGGTAAACCGCCATCGGCGCCCGCAGTTCAATTCTGTCAAGGCCGAGCCTGGCGCGCGCAAGCTGCCCGTAATAGGCCGTGGGATAGCTCGCAGCCGCCTCATAGCTGCCCCGCATCGCGTCCTTTTCGCCGAGCGCTTCAGCAGCGCGGGCTCGCCAGTAGTTCGCCCGAGCCAGCACAATCGGATTGGCCGAGCCGTCGTCTATATGGGCAAAATGCGCCCGCGCCGTCGCCGGATCATTGAGATAGCGCAAGGCGATCCAGCCGCACATAAAATGGAAGTCCGCCCGGTAATGTTCGCTGGCCGGCATGGCGCCATCGCGCACCACCTGGTAGGCGGTTTCAGATTTGCCCTGATCGAGCAGTTTACGGGCGAGAAAGCGCCGCTCCCGCCACCATTCGTCGGTATCCTGAAGCGCCATGGTCTCCGGCGCGGCTGCCAGCATCAGACGGGTTGCTTCGTCGATCCGGTCGTGATGTGCCATCCAGCGGACACGGCAAAGTGTGTATCCCAGATCACCGCGGGCCTCGGCCACAACGTCGTTGAGCAAATCGAGCGCCTCGTCCGTGTTTCCGGCCGCACAGGCCTTCACGATCGAAAGCTCGTCGCTGCCGAGGCGTTGCGCAGCGCGCTTCGCGCCTGAAAGATCCCTGGCGCCGATGCGCTTGTCCATGCGTGCACGATGGTCCTCGCGCGTGAGCAGGTCGCGGAACAACTCGAACGTTTCGGTTTCGGAGCGCTCCAGCAACTCGTCCGACCTCCAGGCCTGGCGAACCACGCGTCCGGCATCGTCGCGGTTGCCTTCGGCAAGCAGCACCCGCGCGAGCGCGAAGCGACCCTTGGCGCTTGTCGGCTGATCTCCTACGAAATCGCGCACAGTGGCGGCGTCGCTGTGTTCCTGCCACAGGCGCGCCTCTGCCCGCTTGCGCATGAGTCTCATACTCGGCCAGCCCGGATTATCAGCAATGAACGCTGCGTATCGGCTGAAGTTCGCCTCAGCGTCCGGATGGCGCAGGATGAACCATTCAACCAGTTTCCGAGCCGCCGGGTCGGCGATCGTCATTTGGATGGCGGTAGCCTCATTTGTCTTTGCTTTGCGTGCGAGATCGATCGCATTTTTCGCCGCCACGAGATCGGCCGAGAGCGGAGAAGCGTCCGCACTCGCAGACGGCGCGGCGATGGGTCGCGCCGAATCGTGCTGCTTCGCCGCCACATGCTTTGCATGTCCAGCTTTCTCGCGCGCCGCATTGCGGTGGTGCCGCGCTCCGCTCGCTTCACGCGGCTTCCCGGCGTGCGAAGACTTATGGTTGGTCCGTGCTATGGCGCCGGTCGAACATACGGCGAGCAAAGCCGAAATCAGGAAACAGGACAGCGGACGTAAGCGCTGGTTCATCCCATAGTCCCTCCGACCCAGCCGGACGAACCATGACCGCACGGCTGGAGCCGCCTGGATGGTACCACGGCGTCTGTTCGCAACTGTCGCGTTTCAGCAACAGCCCGGGAAAACCTCCGCAAGATGGAACTCAACCGTCGTGGCGCATCCAGACCTGCCGCGCCGCTGAAAGGCAGCCCTATCGGTTGAATGTCGCAAGCACTATACTGACTTCAGACAATGATGATGAATGACGTCTAACGACTTCACTTAACCGCGACCCGATCGCCCCGTTTTCGGATAGATCGCCTGTTTGCGAGCCATTCCGACAACTTGTCGAGGTAGAGATAGATCACCGGCGTTGTGAATAGCGTCAGTAGCTGGCTGACGATAAGACCGCCCACCATCGCGTAGCCGAGGGGCTGTCTAATCTCTGAACCGGTGCCCCGTCCAAGCATGAGCGGTATCCCGCCCAGCAACGCCGCCATGGTGGTCATCATGATGGGACGGAAGCGAAGAAGTGCCGCTCGTCGCATCGCGTCGTGTGCCGGCATGGCATCGTCACGCTGGGCAACGATAGCGAAGTCGACCAGCATGATCCCGTTCTTCTTCACGATGCCGATGAGCAGGATGATGCCGATCAAAGCGATCAGGCTGAAATCGAAGTGGAACAGCATAAGTGTCGCGAGGGCCCCCACGCCGGCCGAGGGCAAGGTTGAGAGGATTGTGATCGGGTGGATGTAGCTCTCATAGAGGATACCTAAAATCAGGTAGACCACGATCAGGGCAGCAAGAACGAGGAGCGGCACCGTCGAGAGTGAATCTTGGAATGCCTGGGCATTGCCCTGAAAACCGGCGCTAATCGTGGCCGGGAGCTTCAATTCGCTTTTCGCGCGTGTAATCGCTCGGGTCGCCTGGCCGAGCGCCACTCCCGGAGCCAGGTTGAAACTAATCGTTATCGCGGGAAACTGGCCCTGATGGCTGATGGATAATGGTTGGATCGGCGTAATTACCCATTTCGCAAAAGTGGAGAGAGGCACCTCGCCTCCAGTCGTGGGCGATTTCAAGAATATCTGGTCGAGCGTCGTAACGTTACCTTGCAAGCTTGGAACAATTTCCAGGATCACTTCGTAGCTTGAAAGCTGCGTAAAGTATTGCGCGATCTCGCGCTGGCCGAACGCATCGTAAAGCGTGTCATCAATCGTTTGTGCCGTCAGACCGTAGCGCGACGCCGCGTCGCGATCAATCGTCAGCGTAAGCGTCGTTCCTTCTGCCTGCTGGTCAGACGCCACATCACGAAGTTCTGGCAAGCCCTGCATCTTGGCCAGCATCTTCGGCGCCCATTCGTTCGATTCGTCGAGATCCGAACTCTGCAGGGTATACTCGAACTGGGTGCGCGAGGCGCGCGCTCCAACGCGCACATCCTGTGCAGATTGAAGGAATAGTCTCGCGCCTTCGACTTTGGCGAGTTGCCGATCTAACCGCGCAATGACCTGATCGGCGTTCGCCGTGCGCTGATTGCGCGGCTTCAAACTGACGAACATCCGCCCGGTATTCAGTGCATTTCCGGGCCCCCCGATGGACATCGCTACGTGCTCGACCGCCGGATCTTTCAGGACGATCTCGCCGAGTGACTTCTGATGCTGCATCATGTCGGCAAAGGAAATGCCCTGTGCAGCCTCGGATATGCCGGTAATCAATCCCGTGTCCTGCTGCGGGAAAAAGCCCTTCGGGATGATAATAAAGAGATAAATAGACAGAGCGAGCGTCGCAAGGAAGGCAAGCAGCGTGAAAAAACGGAATCTAAGCGCCAGGTCAAGGCCGCGCTCATAAGCTTTAATGAGTACCTCGAAGCCACGCTCGGTTAAGATGTAGAGTCTCCCGTGATGCACGTCGCTCGCCTTGGTCAACAACCGGCTGGCCATCATAGGCGTTAATGTCAACGACACGACCGCAGAAACAACGATCGCCATCATTAAAGTTACGGAAAATTCGCGGAATAGCCGTCCTATTATCCCGCCCATTAAAAGAAGCGGAATCAGAACGGCGATAAGCGACGTGCTAATCGAGACGATCGTGAACGCGATCTCGCGCGATCCCTTCAGAGCCGCGGCAAGCGGCTCTTCGCCTTCTTCGACGTGCCGCGTGATATTTTCCAGCATCACGATCGCATCATCGACCACAAAGCCTACCGAGATCGTCAGCGCCATTAGCGAAAGATTATCGAGGCTGTAGTTTGCAAGCCACATTAACGCGCAAGCGCCGAGCAACGCGAGCGGCACAGTCACGCTCGGAATGACCGTGGCCGATACGCTGCGCAAAAAGATAAAGATCACCATCACCACGAGCGCGATAGTAAGCAGCAACGTAAATTGCACGTCTCGGACCGATGCGCGGATTGTCTGCGTACGATCGCTCAGGATAAAGATGCGAAGCGCCGGCGGAATGGTCGCCTCGAGCTGCGGCAGCTCGGCCATGATACGGTCGACGGTTGCGACGACATTGGCGCCGGGCTGCTTGTATATGACGAGAAAAATGCCTCGTTTGCCGTCGGCCCATGCGGCCTGCTTGGTGTCCTGTGGCCCGATCACGGCCTGTCCGATATCGCGCACCCGGACTGCCTCGCCATTGTGGTAGGCGACGATGATGTTGTTCCAGTCTTTGGAATGCATTAGCTGATCATTGGCGTAGATCGTGAAGGAGCGCGTCGTGCCATCGATCGCACCCTTTGGGCTATCGACGGTCGCGGCGGAAAGCTGCGTGCGCACATCCTCGAGCGACAGTCCTTTTGCCACGAGCTTCGCCGGTTCGAGCTGGATGCGAACCGCGGGCTTTTGCTGACCACTCACGAGCACCTGCGCCACACCCGAGATTTGACTCATCTGCTTTGCGAGCTTGGTCTCGACAATGTCGTCGACGTCGGTAAGCGGCAACGTCTCGGAGGTCGCGGCAAGCATGAGTATGGGTGAATCCGCCGGATTCACCTTGCGATAGGTCGGAGGACTCGGCAAATCCTTCGGCAATTGCCCTCCAGCGGCGTTGATGGCCGCCTGCACATCATTCGCAGCCGCGTCAATGTCGCGATCGAGGTCGAACTGGATGGTAATCACGGTCGAACTGAGCGTACTTATCGACGTCATTTGGGCGACGTCTGGAATTTGGGCGAATTGCGTCTCGAGCGGCTGGGCCACGGCAGAAGCCATCGTCTCAGGGCTGCCGCCCGGAAACTGCACCGAAACTTGGATGGTCGGGAAATCAACTTGCGGCAAAGGCGCCACCGCCAGTCTCGGGTAAGCGACGATGCCGACGAACATGATCCCGACCATCAATAGCGAGGTCGCGATCGGATACCGAATAAACGGCGTGGAAATACCGCTTTCCATGATCAGGGTGTCTTCACAACGGGGCTTGGGGGCGCGCTCTCCGGAGTGGTCGAGGAACTGATGTCAGTCGGCTGGACGAAGACACCCGATTGTAGTCGGTATTGACCCGCAGTCACCACTGTTTCACCGGAAGACAGACCCTGCAGTATTACTGATTGGCCATCACCCTCTTGACCGACCTTAAGGTCTCTCACCTCGACCTTGTTGTCGCTTCCGACAACGAAAGCATATAGGCCGTTCGGTCCACGCTGGACTGCGTCTTCTGGGACGATGACAACTTGCTTCAGCGTATCGATGAGTAGACGGGTCGACACCGAAAGTCCGGGCCACAGGATGTTATCCTTGTTCTCGAACGTGGCCTTCATTTGAATGGTCCCGGTTGCCTGGTCGACCTCATTGTTGACGAGGGCCAGCCTACCTTCCGACAGGGTGTGCAACCCATCCGAACTCAGCGCAGTCACGGCCACAACACCTGCGGCAAGCGCCTTGTTTATCGCTGACACGCTTTCTTCGGGCGCGGTGAATACAACCGAGATTGGCTGCAGCTTCACGATGGTAACGATGCCTGTCGTGTCGGCCGCATGAACGATATTACCGGGGTCGACCAAACGAAAGCCGACTTTCCCCGCAAGCGGGGACCGGATAGTTGCATAGTTGAGCTGCGTCTGCGCGTTGTCGATGGCCGCCTGATCACCCTTGATTTGGGCACTGATTTGATCGACCGTCGCCTGCTGCGTATCGAGCTGCTGGCGTGTCACGGCATTTTCCTTTGCGAGGCTGCCGTAGCGCTGGAGGTCGAGCTGTGCATTCTTCAGATTCGCTTCGTCCTGGTCCTTCTTTGCGAGCGCTTGATCGAGCGCAGCCTGGTATGGACGCGGATCGATCTGTACGAGAATGTCGCCTTCCTTGACCATCTGGCCCTGTTTGAAGGCAACCTTGATGACCTCACCGTCCACCCTGCTTCGCACGGTCACGGTGTCGTAAGGCTCCACAGTGCCTAGTCCGGTTAAATAAACGGGGAAATCGGCCAATCTCACCCGCGCGACGGTGACCGGAATGGCGGGGGGCTTGTCGGCACCATCGCTCTTTCGCGGAATTCCTTCGCCAATATGACGCCAACCGAGATAGCCGCCGAGAGCGAGCGCCACCGAGATAACGACGAGCGCCCATCCGCGGCTCCAAGGTACACTTTGGAACGAGCCCACGACGTGCTCCTAGCTCTACCTGAGAGAAGAAACCCGACTCTGCTAAACCAGCTCTGCTAAACCAGCTCTGCTAAACTAGCGTTCCCGTTAGGCATCGATTATTTTGTAGTCGCGACCCACTATTGTAAAGCGCGGGCGGCGGCGGCTGTCTCGGCATCGGCGCTCTCCAAGATATCGCCGGCTCGGACATTTCCTGCCAATCGCCGCGTTGTCCGAGGTCTAGATCGCGCCGTCTTCCTCGACGTACCAACGGCTCGTGACAATACCAGCCGTGCACCAATCATATTAACATTTCTAACAACTATTGAGGACCCGGATCGCTTCAATACTGCCGTGAGGTCGGCGCATATCACTACCTCACGCTGCGATGTGATCGTGATCGTGATCGAAGGTTTTTTGAAATGATTTGCGCGAATTGTTTTGATGTTTTGTCAAGCTTGCCGGCGACCGAAGCTCCGAGGACGGTTCGGCGCGACCATCATTTGCCGCGAGACACGTTCTGTTGGCACATCTCAGCTCAAGACGCTTCTGTATCGTGCGAGCAAGCTCGACTGCGATGTATCGGAACCTGCGGCGACTTGCATCGCTGGTTGCGCGACCACCACCCGCTCATGCTCTGTGTATTGCGTAGCTAGGAGTTGCGTAGAGAGCGTCAGGGCCGGATCAATGCCGGCCGTTCTCAACAAAATGGACTGACAACCCATCGACCGCAGCCGACTTTTGCAACAAAATCTGCCACAAGCGGTTATACGGAAAGTTCGGCAAGACGAAGGTACTTGGATGGGAATGGCGCGAATTAGCTTTTGTTTAGTTGCCTCTGCCCGGCGATGTGTTAGTACGCGGCCTCATCAAAAAAGGAGCTAACAAGTTGAAAGTTACGAAGGCAAAGAAGAACGGCAAAGCAGTTCGTCGCGAATGGACGAAGGCTGACATCAAGGAACTCAAGGCACATTCGAAAGCGAGGACACCGGTCGCCAAAATATCTAAAGAGACAAAACGCACAGTTGGTGCGCTGCGCCAGAAGGCACTACATCTCGGGATTGGACTCGGGCATCAGCGGTAAAGCTGGCGCCGGCTGGTCGCTGCCGAAGGACCTCACCGGCGACCAGTGGACCAGTATACGGACTGCCTCGTCGAATTCATGATGCGCGGAATCGGTCTGGATCGGACGAACAACGACGCAATCAAGTCTTGATTTCGTCGAGGCACCCCTCCTTTATCCCGGGGCCGTCGAAACCCGGAAACTCGATCGCGAGAGACGCGCCGAACATCGGCCCCACCGCAAAGTACCGATGGCCGACTTTTCGACTAACACGCGGTGGGAGTCGAAGGTATTTCGGTGCGGCTTCGCAAATTACGCATCTGTCTTGGCTGTACTGGCCAGATGCTCGACCAATCGGCGTGTATGTGCTGGCAGCGCCTCCTTCCGGCGTACACAAACGATCAATTGACGCGTTGCCCATGTATCCGTGAGTCGAAGCGTACTGAGTGCCATGGTTCGCCGACAGCGCGTAGCGGCCGTTTCCGGCACGACCGCGATTCCCACACGAGACTCCACCATGCGACAAACGGCATCCAGTCCTCGTAGCCGAATTCGCGGTTTCAGAGGTCGGCCAAGTCGCGTTGACTGCCAGGCGAGATGTTCGGCAAGCGCACTGCCGGCCACGAGGCCGACAAACTCCTCATCGAGCAGATCAACGAATGCTATGTTGCGTCGTCCCGCCAACGCGTGACCGCGCGGCACGATGACGACGAGTCTGTCAATGCGGAAGGGGAAGGTCTCCAGTCCCTTGGCGCCAGCCGAGTCGCCGAGCACCAGCACGCCGATATCGGCGTGGCCCTGCGCCACGGCAGGAGCTATCTCGTAACTGAGGTGTTCCTCCAGCGCGATTTCGACGCCGGGATTGGTTGCAAGCCAGCCGGCAAGAACATCCGGCAAGTATTCTTCGAGCGCGGTGGTATTTGATATCAACCTGATGTGTCCCCGCACGCCTCCGCGCGCGTGTTCGCGCAAATCGCCGCGCAGCCGCTCCATTTGTGCCAAAACGAGCTGAGAGTGGCGAAACAACGCATGACCGGCGGGCGTCGGGCGCACGCCTCGACGATGTCGCTCCAGCAAAGCGGTTCCGAGCATCTCCTCCATCCCTTTCATGCGTGCGCTTGCCGACGGAAGCGAGAGGCCTGCGCGTGAAGCGCCAACTGTAATGCTGCCCTCCTCGACTACGGCGGCGAACAGGCGCAAGTCGGTGAGATCAAAATGCACGGCACATGTCCTCGACGAGTTACCATTCTGCCTATGGTGCAGACAAAGTCAGGGTTATGAAAATCCCTCATTGCGCCTTTTGAAGGCGAGAGACAACTCTGTCGGTATGTCGAACCCGATCGTCTATCTTGTCGTCGTTGCCGCCGCATTTCTGGTCGCGGGATTAGTCAAAGGCGTGACTGGCCTCGCCCTGCCGACGGTCGGAATAGGACTGCTAACTTTGGCCGTGCCTCCTGCCCACGCCGCAGCTCTTATCGTAGTTCCAGCGTTGATAACAAACGTCTGGCAAATGATGAGCGGACCCGGCCTTGGGAGTCTGGTGCGACGGCTTTGGCCGATGCAGTTGGCGATATGTCTGGGGACCTGGGCCAGCGCGAGTTTGATGGCCGGTTCGGAGACCGCATTCGCGTCGGCTGCCCTTGGCATCGCACTGATAGCCTACGCAGCTTTTGGTTTGATGAATGTGCGCGTCCCACATGTGCCGGCTTCGGCCGAGTGGTGGCTGGGCACTTTTGTGGGAGGCACAACGGGATTCATTGCCGCCGCTACCGGCGTTTTTGCAATACCCGCAGTGCCGTACCTTCAGGCGCTAGGCTTCGAGCGCGAAGAGTTCGTGCAGGCGCTCGGCCTCTCCTTCACTGTCTCCACCATCGCGCTTGCTTGGTCATTGGTTAGCGCCGGGACACTCAATCCCGGCACCGGCTTATATTCGCTCCTCGCGCTGCTCCCCGCTCTGGCCGGAATGATTGCGGGACAACACTTGCTGCGCATCATGCGTCCCGAGACTTTTCGGCGCTTGTTCTTCTCAGGATTGGCACTTCTTGGGACGCACTTGGCCATCGGAGCTCTTTGGTGACGGTACGGTTCACGCAGGAATCGGTGAGCACGATCAGTTCCGCGGCCCTCAAGAAGCTGCCGCCATCGACGACCGCGGCGAGGACACTCCTCCGGACAATCTCCCTCCATCGAACGGCAAGGCCTGCCCCTGACACGTAGTCACTAATCATCTGACATAAGGTCACTTAATTCATGGTCCTTTTGGCGCGATAACGAGTGCAGGGAGACAGTGAACTCACCTGCTGAAGTGCACTGACGACTTCCAAACAAGCACTGGCGCGAGCCGTTCTTCCCCGCCGCGCAACACATCAACGGAGACAAAAAAATGCATAAGACAATCATGTCCGCTCTTGGCGCTTTGCTGATTGTAGGATCGGCAGCCCAAATAACTCCGGCATCCGCGCACCACGCTCGCCCGGCGCCGGCGGCTTCTAGCGAAACGTTCAGCAATGCCTATGGCTCTGCCAACGACGGCGCACGCCGGTGCAGCACAGAGCCAGGAAACCCGTACAACCCGCAAACCGATTACCAAGCGTGGTCTGCCTGGCGTGGTGAAGGGGCCTGGGATAGCCGCAACGACTGCCCATGAGCTCATTGTTTCGTAGCGAGGTCTGATTCCGCGACGAAAAAGGGCGGCTGTGAGCCGCCCTTTTTGTATTGCGTGGAAGTGGGCTTACGAGTGTGACCTCGAATGCCGCTTTTTTCCCGCGAGCTTCCGCGCCTACTCGACCCAGACACGAACGACGCCTGATCGCGTCATTCCGAGCGCACGCGCTGCGCTCACCGACACATCGATAACTCGGCCTCTCACGAATGGTCCGCGATCATTGACACGGCACTGTATTGAATGACCGGCATACGTCACGGTGACGACGCTTCCGAACGGGCGGGTTCGATGAGCGCAGGTCATTTCGCCCTTGTGGCCACGCCCACCATAGTAAGAAGCAAAGCCGCCTTCAGCCCGCGCCGAATGCACCAGGGAAACCATAGCGACTGCAAGTAACGCATATCGATACAATGACGCCAACTCCCTGTTAGCTTCGACATGGGAAACGCACGAAACGACCTACTTGAACGGTCCAACGACGCCGACAGCATGTGTCATGCAAGCTCGGCATGAAAACCAATTGCGATAGCTATCTATGTGCACAACGAAAGCGAGACGAGAAGACTGCTCGGGCCGTGGAGTTTTTTCGGCGGCCGGCTGGTGATCGCGCAGGGCCGGGATGACGACGCGGCCCAATCTTACCAATGGCCGCGACGGCGACCCCAATATCCGCCGCCACCAAACAGCAGCACCAAAACAACAATAATGAGGATCAATTCCATTCGAAGTCTCCTTTGAGATAACGACTTCAGATGGGAGGAACAGCTTGTTGTGAATTAGGTTCCGAAGCGCGTCGTGGCTCACATCATTATATCGGCCCTTTAAGGAGCCAATACGATCCTGCCGGGGAATGAATCTGGACGGCGCGGCTAAGGTACTCGGGCCCTCGCATACTCCATTTCCAGTTTTGACCGACGAGCACTTGGGTCCCCTATGATTTTAGCGCCCTTCACTATTTCCCAAAGGAACAACGTGGTGTCTCATCTGTTGGACAGCAGATTAAACAAAAGGAGACTACGAATGAAAATCATATCTGCGGTTATATTGGCTTGCTCGCTTGCCGCCCCGATGGCGATGGCTCAGAATAATGCTACGACACCCTCCACCGCTGCGGCGCCGGTTTCCGCTGCGGGTCAATGGCGTGCTTCCAAGCTCATCGGCGTGAACATCTACAACGAGCAAAACGACAAGATCGGCGACATCAGCGATATCATCCTGGATTCGTCCGGCAAAATCGACGGTGTTATCGTCGGAGTGGGCGGCTTCCTCGGTATGGGCGAGCACTACGTCAAGATGACGATGGACAAGATCAAGTTTTCGAACGAAGCCGGAAAGACCACGACCGGGTCGACCAGCTCGGGTTCGAAGCAATGGTATCCAGACCGCGGCGTGGTGAACGCCAACAAGGACCAGCTCAAGGCGATGCCAGAGTTTAAGTACTAAAGAGAAAGGCCCCTTGATTGGGGCCTTTTTTCCAAACGCTTTGAAGCGTCGGCAAGCTGGCGGGTGCTCTCCGTATTTGGCCCCGCGAGGCCCGTCCAAAAGTCAGGTCAAAAAGATGCGCCGAACGCTGCTGGCGGTTCGCCAATCCCTATTTGATGGTGATCGTAATTTTTTCTGAAACAACCGGAGGGTTGAACGGATAATGCTTGGCATCGCCCAACACAAGTTGAAGCGTATGCTTGCCGGGCGGCAATTCGATCCGTGCCTCGGTCTGCCCCGCTCCAAAATGAAGATGGGATTTGTCTGACGCAATCGGCTCGCCGGGATTAAGGGGTTCGTTGACGTCAACCAGCAGGTGATGGTGCCCGCTGTTGTGAAAATCGTCACCGGCGTGGGTCACGCCCATGTTGCGCAAGCCGAAACGGCACCAGAACGCACCTTTGATCGTCGCGCCATTCTGCGGCCAGACGAAATATAGCAAGACATCCTTACCTGCAGGCTTGTCCTGGCCTTGGGCTGCAAAGGACAGCAATGTTAGCATTGCAGACAATATCACGAGCCGGGTGATCTTCATGGATGTCCTCTTCTTCGATCGGATTACAAGGACAACGCGACACGGAATCCATGGGTCGGATACCGAACGTCGGTATCGTAATTGTCGCGGTTCGCCGGGCGAACATACATCGCTTCGCTCCTCCACGAGCCGGATCGAATGACGTGGGAGTTGCAATCTCCTGCGCTCCATGGCGAACCATCCGATGGCGCACCCTGATACGTTTTGTGCCAGCAATCCTCCACCCATTGATCGACACCGCCGCCCATGTCGTAAAGCCCGAAGGGATTCGGCTTGAAGCTGCCCACCTTTATCGGTTGCTCGGCGCTCGCTGTGTCAGTGCAATTCCTGCAGTTGGCCATATCAGGCTGTAACTTGTCGCCCCACCAGTATTTGGTCTGTGTGTCGCCCCGCGCCGCATATTCCCATTCCGCCTCGCTCGGGAGCCGGTAGGGTTTCTTCGTCGCGCCTGCAAGCCAGACGACAAACTGCTTGGCATCGCTCCAGCTTACATTCGCGATCGGAGCATTATCCTTTCCCGTCGCCGCGAATGTACATGCCTTCGCAGCGGCACATTCATTCCATTCGCGTACGGTGATCGGATACTTGCTGATAGCGAAAGGCTTGATCGTGACCTGGTGAACGGGCTTCTCCGAAATATCCTCGCTGCTGCCCATGGCGAAGGTGCCGCCTCGCAACGGGGTCATTTCAGGCTCTTGGATCGCCGACGCTTGCTGGGCACCAGGCGTGGCCGGAGAAACCGTGGGAGAAACCTGTGGGGCCGTTGGCGCTGCTGGAGACACGGGTTGAACATTGGGCGCAGCCTGTTGTGTGGCAGGCGCCGCTGAGGGAGCAGTCTGAGGTTGCGGCGCAGTTGGTGTTGGGGCCGGTTTCGGCTGTGTTTGGGACGAAGCCGGAGCCGATGCCCGATCCGCCACCCTGGTGGAGGGTTGCCAGAGGAAATACCAAAGGACGCCGCCCGCGATGATCATCAATGTGAGGCTTAACAAAAAGATCAGAACGGTCTCGTGTCGCTTCCGCGTCCTGTTGTAAGCAGACGCGTCGGGAAGAACGCGATAGACCCTCACGGGATCGGTGATATTCTTGACCTTGCGATCTCCGAGCGACTCGTATCCGCAAACCAGTTTGTGCTTGATCTGCTCGTAGATGCCGCCAGAGATATAGACCTCACCAGGTTCGGCAATTCCCTCAAGGCGCGTAGCGATATTGACGCCATCACCATATACATCGTCTGGCTCGATGATGACGTCACCCAGATTGACGCCAATCCGATATTCGATCCAATGATGTTTCGGCAGCGATGCATTACGTCCGACCATGTTTTGCTGGATGACGATTCCACATCGCACAGCTTCGACCGGGCTGTCGAAAATGGCGAGAAAGCCATCTCCGGTGGTTTTGACGAGCTTGCCATGGTGCTCGACAATACTGGGCTCTATGAGGTCGCGCTCGATCCGTTTCACACGGCCGTGCGTTCCTTCTTCATCGATTTGCATGAGACGGCTGTAGCCAGCGATATCGCCAGCGACAATCGCGGCAAGACGGCGCGGCGTCGACCCGTGCGGGGACTCATCGCCAGGCCTGCCCGGCTTGATATTGCGAATTTCAGCCACGGCTCACATCGGTCTCCTTGCACTGCAAAACGCCGCGTAGGAACCCAACTAACAATCCATGAAACTGTAGAAGCGTGTCGCCGTTTTCTGGGCGGCTCCCGACAGGAAATTACGCTCATTTTATCGGGGTCGCTAGGGTCGAATCGTCTCAGTTGGGTCAAAAACGGAAGTTGATAAACGGCGAGCTCTCGTCCGCTTCCGCACCTGCATGGAGAATCCAGAACTGCAGGGGCGGTCTCCCGTGTTCCGGCGACCGGCATCGAAAGCATCATCGATAAGTCTCTCAATGAGCATCTCTCGCTCAGAAGGAGAAGCCGGCCTCCAGCCTGTCTCACGTTAGAGATAGCAAAGCGGCCTTGGAGCAGGTCGCGCGTATTGATGTGCATGAGGATCGTCTAGCTGTTCGGTTGAAGTCCGTAGACGACGAAGAGATATCTAACGCGGGCGACGATTATTTACTCTCTAGCCCGTGGCAGAAGCCGCCCTCCCGGATATCGAGGCAAATTCTTGTCCCGCACGGCATTTCCAAAAACGAAATCCACCAACGCGGATCGAACGCCGCGCGCCTCGTCAGCGGCATCGCCCGAGGTCGTCGCTGGCTTGACGAAATCATTTCGGGCGCCGTGACTGACGTTCAGCAGATTGCGACACGTCAAGGTGCAGTGTGTGTCAGGTCAACATGACGATATCACTCGCGTTCCTCGCACCAGACCTCGTGCGCGCCACGGTCGAAGGTCGTTTGCCGCGCGACGTCGGAGTCGAACGGTCGCGTGATGCCCTGGCCGAATGGAGCCAGCAGTTCGAAGCCCTCGGATTAAATCCGCGACAACTACGGGCCGGGGCTCAATACGACGCGCTTTTGGCCTCCGAGATTCCCGAAATTCCGGCAGCCGACCGGCGTTCAAAACCCTGTCGCGGGGAACGGAATTTCTGGATGCAGAGACTGGAGGCCAAAAATCAGCCTAATAGACCAGAAGGGTCCCCGGAGACCAAAAGAGAGGGGAACGATACCGGCGAAAATTCTCCGCAGAAACGGCCTATTGCGAGTCGACGCCGGGATTTGCGGTTTCGGAAGACTGGATGGTGGGCACGACAGGGATCGAACCTGTGACCCCTACCATGTCAAGGTAGTGCTCTCCCGCTGAGCTACGTGCCCTAAAGTCGTATTGGGTGGGGTCCGTATATCGGCTCCGTGGGGGGCAGGCAAGGTTGCCGCAAGCCGTTTTTGACGCCCACGGAGGTCTTTTGCAGCCCGATATCAGGCCGCCAGCATCTTGTTAACTTCGCTGACCAGTTCGCGCAGGTGGACCGGCTTCGATAGCACCTTGGCATTCTTGGGCGCCTCGGAGTCCGCATTCAGGGCGACGGCGGCAAAGCCGGTGATGAACATGATCTTGATGTCGGGATCGAGTTCCGAAGCGCGGCGCGCCAGCTCGATCCCGTCCATTTCAGGCATCACGATATCGGTGAGCAGCATCTCGAACGGCTCCTCGCGCAACCGCTGATAGGCCGACATGCCATTGTCGTGCGGCGAGACCTGAAAACCAGCATTTTCCAGCGCCTTGACCAGAAAGCGGCGCATGTCGTTGTCGTCTTCGGCAAGCAGGATCTTGTGCATGGCAGGAATCGTCGAATCCGTATTGGAGGATCATTCAGTCCACTAAGCCCGACAGAGAGTAAATTTCGGGTGAAGGGGACGGATAACGAATGTCAAATCCGCTCCGCTAACGGGGACTCGTGCCCGTATTTCTGGACCCGATTGCGGCACGAATCAATCGACGTTGCCGATTTCCGCCGCAAGCCTCGATTTAAAGTTTTTTTGCTTGGCAGGGCGGCCACGATTACCGAGAATGCGGCCCTAAAAGCCGCATCTTCTGGCTGATAGTCGTTCAGAAGGGCGGATTCGAGGAATGGCGCCGGACCATGACCCAGCTTGACGAAGAACTGCCGCCGCCGTTCGAAATTGTCGAACCGGCTGCCTGGCGGGCGCCGATCATCTTTAATTCGCCGCATTCCGGCTCGGTCTACCCGGACGAATTCCTGAATGCCTCGCGGATCGACCTGGCCGGCTTACGCCGTTCGGAAGATTCGTTCATGGATGAGTTGATCGCAGGCTTGAGCGGTCTCGGTTTTCCGACCGTGAGCGTCAACTTTCCGCGCTCCTATGTCGACGTGAACCGGGAGCCCTATGAACTCGATCCGCGGATGTTTTCCGGACGGCTGCCAAGCTTTGCCAACACGCGATCGATGCGGGTCGCCGGCGGGTTAGGCACCATCCCGCGCGTGGTCGGCGACGGTCAGGAAATCTACAATGAACGCATCGCCGTCGACGACGCGCTGGCCAGGATCGAGCAGCTCTACAAGCCTTACCACCGCGCCCTTCGCCGGCTGATCAACAAGGCCCATCGCGCCTTCGGCACCGTTGTCGTCGTCGACTGCCACTCGATGCCTTCGGTCGGCGTGTCGCGCGAGGAACCGCGGCGGCCGGACGTCGTGATCGGCGATCGCTATGGCACCAGTTGTGCCCCGATCCTGGCCGACACAGTCGAGGAAACCATGGTCCGTCTCGGCTATTCGGTCGGGCGCAACAAGCCTTATGCCGGCGGGTTCATCACCGAGCATTACGGCAACCCGGCCTCCGGACTGCACACGGTTCAGCTTGAACTCAATCGCGCCGTCTACATGGATGAACGGCGGAGGGCGCGCGGTGAACGGTTCGCGCAAGTAGCAAGCGACTTCGCTGTGCTGGCCGAGGTGCTCGCATCCATTCCACTCGACGGCCTTGAGCCGTTCCAGACTGCGGCGGAATGATTGCCATCATAGCGACAGCGCGATCGCATCACGCCGCTGCATGACGATTACAAGAAAAAAGGGCCGCTTGAATGAACAAGCGGCCCAAGTCTAGGGAGGAAACGCCCAAGGAGGGCAGCGATAGCGCGAGGCGCTACCGCACCGCAACAATATGCGGCCGCGCTGCACAAAGCGCAAGGGTTTTCTGATTATTCCCGGTGAATATCCGATTGCGGCCTATGCACGACTCGCCTGGCCACTTGGTTTATTTATCGAATGATAACATAAGCTTAAATAGGAAGTCGACAGCCTAAAGTTCTATCTCGTTTCCATCCGTTAAATTGCTCTCGAATTCGTGATCCTTGGCAGTTAGGGGATATTTACTCCTCTGCGGGATCCCGATCGACAGACGCAAATAAAGTCCGGCGCAGTGTAAGAAGAGGCCTCGCGTTGACAGTGCGGAATTCATCGGATTGCGCTAGGCAGAGGTGGCGCGCCGCTACCTAGTGCGGCGAATTTGAAGTTCCTATCAGTATTGCGGCAAGTTCGTCTTGGGAATTTCAAATTCAAAGCCGCACTAGAAACAATAAGTTGCTAGAGCTCCTTTGATTCCGAAGTTCGCATCAGAGGTTGCTGCGATATCATGCGAACTTCGAAATCGGAGCTCTAGTAAGGATCCTTCGTGACGGTCATCGATTTCACCGCCTTCATTGGCCGCCTTGCGACCGCCTCCGGCGAAACCATCCTGCCGTTCTTCCGGACCTCACTCGGCGTCGATAACAAGGGTGCCAAGGACTTCGATCCGGTGACGGAAGCCGACCGGGCTGCGGAAGCGGTGATGCGAAGGCTGATCCAGGCCAATTTTCCGCAGCACGGCATTGTCGGGGAGGAATTCGGCAACGAGCGTGAAGATGCCGAATATGTCTGGGTACTGGACCCGATCGACGGCACCAAATCCTTTATTTCCGGCTTTCCGACCTGGGGCACGCTGATCGCGCTGATGCACAAGAAGACGCCGGTGTTCGGCATGATGCATCAGCCCTATATCGGTGAGCGCTTTTACGGCGACAACGGCTCGGCGAAATATTCCGGCTCCGCCGGCCAGCGGCGTCTTGCGGTGCGCCGCTGCGCCTCGTTGCAGGACGCGACGCTGTTTACGACGAGCCCGCTGTTGATGAACGATGCCGACCGCGCCACCTTCGGCCGCATTGCGGATATCACGCGGCTGACCCGTTATGGCGGCGACTGCTACTCCTACTGTATGCTCGCGGCCGGCCATCTCGATCTCGTCATCGAGACTGAGCTGAAGCCTTACGATATTGCCGCGCTCATTCCGATCATCACCGGCGCGGGCGGCGTGGTGACAACGTGGGAAGGCAAACCCGCGCAAAGCGGCGGACGCATCGTCGCCGCCGGCGATCCGCGGATGCACGAAGCGGCGCTCGAACTGCTCAACGGTTAAGGCTATCGCATGAGAACGATACGCGCGCTCGTCACCGGATTCGCCCTGCTGCTTTCGGCGGCTTCCGCACCGGCGGAGGATTTTCCGGCACGGCAGATCCGGCTGATCGTGCCGTTTCCAGCCGGCGGCCCCAACGACATCATCGCGCGTGTGATCGGCCAGCGCATGTCGGAAATCATCAAGCAGCCGGTCCTCATCGATAACCGCGGCGGGCAAGGCGGCGTGCTCGGCACGGAAGCGCTCGCGAAGGCGACACCCGACGGTTACACCATTGCGATTTCGAGCGCCGGCGCGCTCGCCATCAGCCCGACGATGGAGAACGTCGCCTACGATCCGTTGAAGGACCTGCAAGCCGTCACGCTGGTGGCCAAGGTGCCGGAGATGCTGGTGGTCGCCACCGACGTGCCGGCCAAGAACATGGCTGAGCTGGTCGCGCTCGCCAAGGCGAAGCCCGGAAAACTCAATTTCGCCTCCTCCGGTCCCGGCAGCCTGCCGCACCTCGCAGGTGAACTGCTCAAGCTCACCGCCAAGATCGACATCGTGCATGTGCCCTATCGTGGCGCGGCGCCGGCCATGAACGATATGCTCGGGCAGCAGGTGCAGATGGTGTTTCTCGACCTGCCGATCCTGTTGCCGCAAATCAGGTCCGGCGGATTGCGCGCCATCGCGCTCGGTGCGCCCGAGCGCGCGCCGACGGCGATGGAGGTGCCGACCACGACCGAGGTCGGCATGCCGGAGCTGCAAACCGAAAACTGGTACGGCATGGTAGCGCCGGCCGGCACGCCCGCCCCGATCGTAGCAGTGCTGAACCGGATCGCGACGGAGGCCATGCAGGATCCCACCGTGAAGGAAAAGCTCGCCATTCAGGGCGCTACGCTGATCGGCGACAGCCCGGAGCATTTTCACACCTTCATGGAAAGCGAGATCACGCGCTGGGCGAAGGTGATCAAGGACGCCGGCGTGGCGACGGAGAAGTGAGGTGCCGCCGCGAATGACGCGCGCATCTCAACCGAAACGGTTTCCGCCTGCGCTTGCGACAAAAAGCTGAAGATCGACCGGATCAAAACGCATGGCGGGCCTCTCAAATCCTCATGGTGAGGAAGCGCACGTGCCCGAGCAGGCCGAGCGGCCTCGAGGCCGTCGCGAACGGTGCAAAATCAAGCGCGACGTCTCGAAGGATGAGGCCCCGCTTCCTGCCACGCATCCTTCGAGGCGCGCCAAACGGCGCGCACCTCAGGATGACGCTCCTGGCGCCTGCATCTCCCCCGTCATCCTGAGGCGCGAGCGGAGCGAGCCTCGAAGGAGACGGGCCCCGCTCCCTGCCGCGCATCCTTCGAGACGCGGCCTTACGGCCGCTCCTGAAGATGAGAGTCTCCGCGAACCATCTCCGGCCTTCGTCATAGCCGAAGGCTTATTTAATAACCTCCAGATTGTGCCGGTCGCGCGGATCGGTCAATGTGCTAAAGTGCGATGAGATTTGGTTGAATCGTCATCGCGCTTTAGCTCTTTGATTGAGCATGATCTCCGCGCAAACGCCCTTGGCGTTTGTCGCGAGGGAAAACCGCTACACACTTTTCCGGATCATGCTTTAGTAGAGTGGATTTGACATTCGCTCTCCACCCAGCCGCGAGTCAGGAAAGCGAATGTCAAATCCTAAACTCTCTAGAACCGAAATCTGCTAGAGCGTTTTCCAGCGAAGTGGAAACCGGTTCGAGTAAAGAAAACGCGTCAAAATAAAAGATTGGAGCCCGGTTCTGATTCAATCAGAACCGAATAGGCTCTGGTGGTCCTTTGATTCTAACATTCGCAAAAGTGGCCGCTGAGAAGGGATGCGAATGTTAGAATCGGACCACTAGCCATGACCCACCTTCTTCTGATTTTCATTGCCGCGGTTTTCCTTCTGGCGGGCTTCGTCAAGGGCGTGATCGGGCTTGGCCTGCCGACGGTGTCGATGGGACTGCTCGCAGTTGCGATGGCGCCGGCGCATGCGCTCGCCATCGTCATCGTGCCGGGAGTTCTGACCAACATCTGGCAGACCTTTGCCGGTCCTTATTTCCTCGGCATCGTGAAGCGGCTGTGGCCGCTGCTGCTCGGGCTCGCGGTCGGCATCCGGCTCACTGGCGACATGATGACCGGTCCCTATGCCCGCTACGGCACTGTCCTGATCGGCATCCTGCTCGTGATCTACGCGATCGTCAGCCTTCGGAAATTCGCCGTCACGGTCAGGCCGCGGGACGAGAAATGGATCGGTGGCGTTATAGGTCTTATAACCGGCGTCATCTCGGGCGCCACCGGCGTGCAGGTCATTCCGTCGATGCCCTTCTTTCAGGCGCTCGGCATGAAGAAGGACGAACTCATCCAGGCGCTCGGCGTCTTCTTCACGGTCGCGACACTGGTGCAGGCCTTCAACCTCTCTGCCGCGGGGCTGCTGGATGAATCGACCGCACTGCCTGGGATCGTCGCGCTCGCCTGCTCCTTTACCGGGATGGCGGTTGGGCAGACGATACGCTCGCGGCTCGAGCCCGAGGCCTTCCGCCGCTGGTTTCTGATTTCGATGATCGTGCTCGGAACCTATCTGGCGGGCGCCGAGACTTACGAAATCTATTTCGCTTGAGAAAACGCGATGCGGGCGCCGAGATAGATAAATAGCGCGCCAAGGGAGCGATTGATCAAGGCGATGGCGGCGGCGGAACTTCGCGCACGGCCTGCTGCCTGCGCGGCGGCGACCGCGATAGTCAGACACCATAGCGTGCCGTTGAAAACGAAGATCAGGCCGAGCGTCAGAAACGCCAACGGCTTGTGCGGCGCATCGGCATCGACGAATTGCGGCAGGAAGGCGAGGAAGAACATCGCCACTTTCGGATTGAGCACGTTCGTCAGCGCGCCTTGCCAGAACACGCGCGAGAGCGGAACGGCTTCCTTGTCTCGCTGGACGGCAGCATCGGAATTCCGCGGACGCGGCAGCAGCATGGTGAGGCCGACGTAGCAGAGATAGGCGGCGCCGAGCCACTTTACCATGGTGAAAGCCGTCACGGAGGCGACCAGCAGCGCCGACAGTCCAAGCGCCGCCGCAAGAACATGAGTGAGGCAACCTGTGCTGATGCCGAGTGCGGCAGCGACGCCGCCGCGCCATCCGAGCTGCACGCTGCGCCCAACGACATAGGCGGTGTCAGGTCCGGGAGCGATGTTGAGCAGGAGCCCCGAGATCAGGAAGAGCCAGAAGTCGTGAATGCCCCACATCGCTTTTCACCCGAACAGCGGCGTGCCGGGCACGAACGCATCGAAAGCCGCCCAGAATTGCGAGCGGTAGCGATCCTGCTCTTGCAGGATTTCATGCTTGGAGCCGGCAATGACCAGATGCGAACCGGCCGGCAAATGATAGGCGAACTCCTCGACCGCCGCCGTCGAAACGACGGCATCGTTGCTGGCAGCGAGCATCAGGATCGGCTGGCGAATTTCTGACGGATAGTTCATCGCGCGAAAGCCGTGCATCGCGCGAAAAGCCGTGTCGGCCCAGGCCACCGTCGGGGACCCGAGACCGAGCGTCGGATCCTCCGCCAGGATGGCGGCGTTACGGGCGTAGCGTACGGGATCGCTGGTGAGCGGGTTGTTGACGAAGGATCCGGTGCCGGTCAGTCCGTCGCGGCCGCCCGGAACGTAGCGGCCGCCAAGTCCTGCAAACCGCATGGAGCGCAACAACGTGCGTGCCGGAAAAGACGTCAGGCGTCCCGGCAGGTCGATCATCGGCGCCGTCAGCACCATACGGTCGAACCAGCGTTTTCCGGCATGCGCGACCCGCAGCATCACCGCGCCGCCCATCGAATGGGCCAGCGCGAAGAATGGCGGCGGGCAATCGGGCAACACCACCTGTTGTACGAAGGCCTCGACATCGATGTCGTAGTCGGCGAAATCGCGAACATAGCCGCGGCGCGGATCGCGCAAGCGCCGCGACGAGTGACCCTGCCCGCGCCAGTCCATCATGGCCACGGCGAAGCCGCGATCGCGCAAGTCGCGGACCGTCTCGAAATATTTTTCGATGTACTCGCTGCGGCCACTGAAGACGCAGACCGTCCCCTTGCGGTTCGCCGGCGGCGCCCAGCGCGCGAAACGCAATTCGGCGCCGTCCGGCGTCTTGATCGTGCCGGAAACAACGTCCTCAGGGACGGGATTGGCGGGAATCGAGACGAGCGTCATGGAAACTGACCGATAGGCGAAAGGCGCAGAAAATCAAGGGTTCGGGCGGGTCAAAACGCGCGCGGGAGCTGACTTGAACGCGTTCGGTCTGTTTCCCATATCATCTTTTGTGCAGGCCACTACCAGCATTTCCAAAGAACCCGGAGATGCTGAAGGCTGCATAGCAAGCCCGGCCCGATGGCGGGCGGGTTCACTTCAACAGTCGCTCAATGGAGGACTATATCTATGCGTACCTTTGACCTTACCCCCTTCTATCGTTCCACCGTCGGCTTCGACCGTTTCTTTTCCCTGCTCGACCAGGCCACCGCCGACGGCAGTCCCGGCTATCCGCCTTACAATATCGAGCGCACCGGTGATAACGCCTATCGCATCAGCGTCGCGGTTTCCGGCTTCGCGCTTGGCGAGCTTTCGATCGTCGCGAAGGAGAACACCCTGACGATCAAGGGCGAGAAAGTCGCCAATGAGAACGTCCAGGAAAAATCCGAAGTGCTTTACCGCGGCATCGCCGCGCGCGCTTTCGAGCGCGTCTTCCAGCTGGCCGATTTCGTCATCGTGAAGAACGCTTCACTCGAGAATGGCCTGTTGCATGTCGATCTCGTCCGCGAGATCCCCGAGGCCAAGAAGCCCCGCAGCATTCCGATCGCCGCGGGTGCGCCGAGCACACCGGTGATCGAGGGCTCGGCCGAGAAAGCCGCTGCTTAAAGTATGATCCGGAAAAGTGTGCAGCGGTTTTCCGTCGCGACAAACGCCAAGGGCGTTTGCGCGGAGATCATGCTCAAAGACAACCCTTCAGCAGGTATTGGCTGAAACGAAACGCCCCGGCAAAACCGGGGCGTTTTTTGTTTGGGTTGTCGTCCTCGCGCCCCGGCTCAAGGCCGGGGCGACCAAGAGCTATTCCAAACCCTGAACCTTCGGCATGGGCTGCGTCGGCTGAATGGCAGGCGCGGCCGGCTTGGCCTCCGAAGGGCTTACGGAAGGCGCCGCTGGCGCGACATCGGCGGGCTTGGCCTGCACAGCGGCCGATTGCTGAATCGGCGCGGGCGCAGGCGTCAGCTTGTCAGCCAACGGTTTCTCGTCACCGAGCTTTTGCGGCGCAGACTTCGGCACCGGAACGGTTTGGGGCATACGGCTGGCGATCTTGGGAGGCAGCGCGCCTGGCGGCCGCGGCGGGCCATCGAGACGCGTCCCATCCAGACGGCTCATGGGCTCCAGCGGTCCATAGGAAGGCTGGGGCGCACCTCCATAATAACCTTCGCCATAGCCACCAAAGCGGTCGGCGGGCACGAAGCGGACGATCCGCCCGCTGCGCGCATCGATCAAGAGGTGGCCATCATCGCCCCGGCGGTCGATCGCCGCGATCGAGTAGAAAAAGCCGCGCAGCCGCGGCGCCCCGAGCGGGGAGAATCCGTTCTGGCGGAGGACCGCATAGACCTCCGTCGGCGGCAGCAGCGGCGGGCCGCCATAATAGCCGGGGCCGTATCCCGGCGCGCCGTATCCTTGCGGACCGTAGGCCGGCGCACCGTAGACGCGCGGTGGGGGTGCCGGCGGCGCATCGGCATAGGGCTCGCTGAAATCGGACGCAGCCTGATAGAGAGGGCGGCTTGCGTCTTGAGGCGCCGTCCCCTGTGCGTTTGCGGCCGTGGCCACCAGCAGCAGCCCGACCGAGATGGTCCACCCTCTGAACGCCGTCATCTTAAGCTCCTGTACGCTCTCCTTTGGAGAGCCTTTTTTGCCCGCATCCCGCGAGCGAAATTTCGTGACCGATTCCGGCGGTCCTTGGGCGGGATCGCGGCGCGCTTGCTACAAATCCGGGGCAGGACGGCCACCTCGAACAGCATGGCCGACCAGCATGGCGAGCGACTTTCACGTGCTTGTGTGGTAGACAAAAATTTGGCATGGTCTGAGTTAGGACAGCAATACTGTCTCAATTTTGGGCTGCACTCCCGGCATCGGGTTTGCAGCGGCCAGCCTAAATTTAAGAAATTGCGGCTCGCGGAGGACGAGCGGTGGCCCGGTTCGTGGGTTCCGCAAACGCCCAAGGTGCGCCGCCGGCGGTGAGGCCTTCAGCCTTATTGATTGAGAGGACGTAGAGAATGAGCCGGTCGGAACTCGAGCGCGAACACATCGTAGCCCCTGGGCTGTCGGTCGCAGCCTCGAAACCGGCTGACCTTTCGCAGACAATCGAAAAACACACGTTCCGGCCGCAGGCTGAAGGCCTGTACGATCCCGCGCTGGAAAAGGATTCCTGCGGCGTCGGCTTCATCGCCAACATCAAGGGCAAGAAGTCGCACCAGATCGTCTCAGATGCGATCAGCATTCTCTGCAACCTCGAACACCGCGGCGCGGTCGGCGCCGACCCGCGCGCGGGCGACGGCGCCGGCATTCTGGTGCAGATTCCGCACGCCTTCTTCGCACGCAAGGCCAAGGAACTCGGCTTCACGCTTCCCGAGCCCGGCCGCTACGCCATCGGCGCGCTGTTCATGCCGAAGGAGAAGGCCTGGCGGAAGGTGATCCAGAGCATCATCGCCGACCAGATCAAGGCCGAAGGGCTGAAGCTGCTCGGCTGGCGCGACGTGCCGACCGACAATTCGTCATTGGGTGAAACGGTCAAGCCGACCGAGCCTGCCAACATGCAGGTCTTCATCGACCGTGGCGCGCAGATCAAGGACGAGGTCGAGTTCGAACGCAGGCTCTACATCCTGCGCAAGTCGATCTCGCAGGCGATCTATCAGCGCCGCGACCGCGGCATGGCCGGCTATTATCCGTGTTCGCTGTCCTGCCGCACCGTGATCTACAAGGGCATGTTCCTCGCCGACCAGCTCGGCAAGTACTATCCAGATCTGCACGAAGCGGATTTCGAGAGCGCGCTGGCGCTCGTCCACCAGCGCTTTTCCACCAACACCTTCCCGACCTGGTCGCTGGCGCATCCCTACCGGATGATCGCGCATAACGGCGAGATCAACACGCTGCGCGGCAACACCAACTGGATGGCGGCGCGGCAGGCCTCGGTGCATTCGGAGCTCTACGGCAAGGACATCAGCCGGCTGTGGCCGATCTCTTATGAAGGCCAGTCCGACACCGCCTGCTTCGACAATGCGCTCGAATTCCTGGTGCAGGGCGGCTACTCGCTGCCGCATGCGGTGATGATGATGATTCCGGAAGCCTGGGCCGGCAATCCGCTGATGGATGAGCAGCGCCGCGCTTTCTACGAATACCACGCCGCGATGATGGAGCCGTGGGACGGCCCCGCCGCGATCGCGTTCACCGATGGCCGGCAGATCGGCGCCACGCTTGACCGCAACGGCCTGCGGCCGGCGCGCTATCTCGTGACCTCTGACGACCGTATCGTCATGGCCTCCGAAATGGGCGTCTTGAGTATCCCCGAGGACCAGATCATCACCAAGTGGCGGCTGCAACCGGGCAAGATGCTGCTGGTCGATCTCGAACAGGGCCGGCTGATCCCCGACGACGAAATCAAGGCCGAGCTTGCCAAGAGTCATCCCTATCAGGAGTGGCTCAACGGCTCGCAGATCGTGCTCGAGGAACTGCCGGAAGCGCCGACCAAGGGCATGCGCTCGAACCTGCCGCTGCTCGATCGGCAGCAGGCGTTCGGCTACAGCCAGGAAGACATCAACATCCTGATGGCGCCGATGGCTTCCACTGGCGAGGAAGCGGCCGGATCGATGGGCAACGACACGCCGATCTCGGCGCTGTCGGACAGGCCCAAGCCGCTGTTCACCTACTTCAAGCAGAATTTCGCGCAAGTCACCAACCCGCCGATCGACCCGATCCGCGAAGAACTGGTGATGAGCCTTGTCTCCATCATCGGACCGCGGCCGAACCTGTTCGATCTCGAAGGCGCTGCCGCGAGCAAGCGCCTCGAAGTGCGCCAGCCGATCCTCACCGATGCCGATCTCGAGAAGATCCGTTCGATCTCCGAGATCGCCGACACGCATTTCAAGTCGCGCACGCTCGACACCACCTTCCACGCCGGTCTTGGCGCGGCAGGCCTCGAGCAGGTGCTCGACGAACTCTGCGCGCGCGCGGAAGCCGCGGTGCGCGAGGGCATCAATATCGTGATCCTGTCCGACCGCATGGCGGGCACCGACCGGATTCCAATTCCCTCGCTGCTGGCCTGTGCCGCCGTGCACCATCACCTGATCCGCACCGGCCTGCGCACGTCGGTCGGTCTCGTCGTCGAATCCGGCGAGCCGCGCGAGGTGCACCATTTCGCATGTCTCGCCGGCTACGGCGCGGAAGCGATCAATCCGTATCTGGCGTTCGAGACCATCATCGCCATGAAGGACCGCCTGCCGGGTTCGCTCGACGACTATGAGATCGTCAAGCGCTACATCAAGTCGATCGGCAAGGGCCTGTTGAAGGTGATGTCCAAGATGGGCATCTCGACCTATCAGTCCTATTGCGGCGCGCAGATTTTCGACGCCGTCGGACTGAAGGCCGATTTCGTCGCGAAGTATTTCGCCGGCACCCACACCCGCATCGAGGGCGTGGGCCTCGCCGAGATCGCGGAAGAAACCGCGCGCCGCCATACCGACGCGTTCGGCGACCAGCTTGTGTACAAGAACGCGCTCGATGTCGGCGGCGAATACGCCTACCGCACCCGCGGCGAGGATCACGCCTGGACCGCGGAATCCGTCTCGACCTTGCAGCATGCCGTACGCGGCAACTCGCTGGATCGGTATCGCGCCTTTGCGAAAATCCTCAACGAGCAGTCCGAGCGGCTGCTGACGCTGCGCGGCCTGTTCAAGATCAGGTCCGCCGAGGACGAGAAGCGCAAACCCATCCCGCTCGACCAGGTCGAGCCGGCCAAGGAGATCGTCAAGCGCTTTGCCACCGGCGCAATGTCGTTCGGTTCGATCTCGCGCGAGGCACACACGACCTTGGCGATCGCGATGAACCGGATCGGCGGCAAGTCCAACACCGGCGAAGGCGGCGAGGAATCCGACCGCTTCAAGCCGATGCCGAATGGCGATTCCATGCGCTCGGCGATCAAGCAGGTGGCTTCCGGCCGCTTCGGCGTCACGACGGAATATCTCGTCAATTCCGACATGATGCAGATCAAGATGGCGCAGGGAGCCAAGCCCGGCGAAGGCGGGCAGTTGCCGGGCCACAAGGTCGATGCGACGATTGCCAAGGTGCGGCATTCGACGCCCGGCGTCGGCCTGATCTCGCCGCCGCCGCATCACGACATCTATTCGATCGAGGATCTGGCGCAGCTCATCTACGACCTGAAGAACGTCAATCCGGACGGACAGGTCTCGGTGAAGCTCGTCTCCGAAATCGGCGTCGGCACGGTCGCCGCGGGCGTTGCCAAAGCGCGCGCCGACCATGTCACCATCGCAGGCTTCGAAG
>Ga0208193_1000337_pt1 | contig 28607 bp, 26 predicted proteins | sample June2015DPH_17_2_FD_184716 | JGI IMG/M metagenome (GOLD analysis project Ga0208193, IMG submission 184716) | Peatland microbial communities from SPRUCE experiment site at the Marcell Experimental Forest, Minnesota, USA - June2015DPH_17_10... | ecosystem: Environmental > Terrestrial > Soil >... | reverse complement strand
AGGAGTTCGTCTACCTGGCCGTGGTACTGGGTGCGTATTCCAAGCGCGTGATCGGATGGCATCTGGATGATGGGCTGGACGATTCCCTGACGCTGACTGCGCTGCGTATGGCGTTGCGGGAGAGAACGGTACGGCCCGGATTGGTTCATCATTCCGACCGAGGGGTGCAGTATGCCAGCGGCGATTACACGGACTCACTGAAGGACAACGGTATCGACATCAGCATGAGCCGCAAAGCGAACCCCTGGGACAGTGCCGCGTGTGAGTCGTTCATGAAGACGCTCAAACACGAAGAGGTATACCGAACGGAATATCGGAATATGGTTCACGCGCGTGCTGCGATCGGCGAGTTCCTGGAGAAGGTCTACAACGAAAAGCGCCTGCACTCGGCGCTGGACTATCGTTCGCCGGTGCAGTTTGAGCGCACGCTGGTAACGCGCATGGAGCCGGAGGCAGCGAGGGTTTCGGCATGAATGTTCCACACAGGGGCGCGCGGGGCGCGATCACGAGCCATGTGCCGGACATGGGCTGCCGCGGCAAAAGAGGAAATCGCGCCCAGGAAAAGGGGCGGCGGCGAGTTCCCGCGCGGCACGTGCGAGTGTGCGGCAGAGGTAATCGTCTGGGTCGGAGTGTTGTCGCGGAAACCCCGGACTGCCGCCGCGCAGGATGGCGGCGACTTGTGGAGCAGGCGTTCCACGGAGGAGCAATTCCTTGGCGATCCATTGATCGGCGATACTCCAGTCGGGCTGTGGAAAGCGTGGGAGAATTCGCAGTCGGTGCAACCAACTGGCATAGATGTTCGCCGCACCAGCGGCTGCGACGGAACCGGCCAACCGGTCGGCGCCAGCCGCATCGCCGTGCGCGGGCGCCGACAGAGAAATCCGCGGCGTCAGCGCCAAGCTGGAGTAACCGCCCCGACGGTGCTCGGCCGCCTCCAGCAACGCGGCGCCTTGGGAAGCCAGGCCGGCGTGAGCATGCAGCACCTTCACCCAAGGCAAGTAACCGCGCTCGTTGCGACGTTGCGGTTTCTGATTCGTGAAGCCGGCCAGGCGGCCCAGATGACGCCAATCGGTGCTGGCCGGGTCGCCACTATAGAGGCGGGCCAACCGTTTGCCGATCTGGCTGGCGACCGTAGCTTGGATGGATGTGGCACTGACTTGCACCCAAGCCTGGAGATTGCCGGGGCTGGTTTGGAGTACGACGCAGGGTTGGTGACCAGCGGCCCGCATGGTCTGGAAGACGGCAGAGTCGCTTTGATCCAGATCGACGAGGATGTAACCGGAATTGCACTCCTCAGCCTAGGGATGGATGTACACATCGCAACCTTCCCGATTGCGAATACGCAGAAACCGGATAGTGGCCGGATGGATCAGTTGGGCAGCGGTCCACAGCCGCTCACCAGGGAAGGCTCTTCTGGTCTGAGAGTGAATGAGACGGACGAGATAGAGCTCGTGAGGCATGGCTGCCAGTTGTCGGCGGATGGCCTGCACGGTGAGATTGAGTCCGAGGTCGAACATGGACCCAATTTTGGAATCGCAAGGATCCGCCGTACAATGATTTCTCAGCGGACGGCGAACAGTGGGTTAACTGGTTGTCTCAGCCTTGGGTCCACGGCACGCCTGACCGCCAGCGCTTTCTCCCTGAGTCTGCCGTGTACACTTTGGCGGACACTCGTTTTCCCGAACGTGCGGTTTGACCGGAATGCACGGAGCTTGTTATCTGGAAGTTGCAGATTCCAAAACTCCTTGAAGGTGAACAATTAGCGCTTATTTAACGTGAATTGCGGCAAAAGTACTGGACCGGACCAGGGACCGAATACCCACTTGTAGTCTACCGGAGGAGTGTTCGACTATGCTAAAAATGAGATGCATGCAAACGCTTCTCGCATACATACGGCAGTCAGTCCTGGTCGCTATAGTTCTCGCCATTGCTTCCGCGGCGGACTCCGTAGAGCATCACCGCTTACTTGCATCTCTGCTGTGGGGCCGCGATCATGCTATGGTCGTCCTAGTTGACTTCGGACAGAACCTTTGGCATTGTCTCTGGCCGTCTCAGCCGTAGCACATAAGCGAACTTTGGTTGCTTGACGCCTCTCAACAACTTCGACGCAGTCAGGCTGTTGCGTAGAACAAAGCGCTACGATTATAAGCTTCTACTTACTCCACCGGATATCCTCGATCGATCCAATCGGCCTTGAAACTTGTGGGTAACTGCATCGCCTTCACGTGCGTGAATCCCATGCTCTTCAATAGCTCCATAGCCGGTTTCACGTTCGGGCACTTATCCCATGGACAACAGCCGCAATAGATCACGATCTCCCGGTCGTGCGGTAACTTCTCCACGGCCGACTTGAGCAGTTCCAGGCCGTCGGGCCGCGAACCTGGCCCGGCGTACACCGTCCCGGGAATATGCTTGCTGCGGTACAGAAAGCTGGGGCCAACCTGAAAAACGGCCGGTTGCGGGTTTGTGGCAAGCCGGTCCACAAGTTCCTTCGGCTGCACGACCGGCAAATCCGCCGCCAACGCGACCGTCAAAGCGAGTAAAACGCAAAGCGAAAATGCGCGCATAAAAAGCATCGTATTCCATGTGATAGTGGGAAACAAGCATGACCCTCGATCTTGTCGTCCTGTTCGAACATCCGGAATGGCAGAAACCGCTGTTTTCCGCGCTGGAGCGCCGGGAAGTCCGCTTCGGAAAATACGACCTGAAGAAGGCGGCGTTCGACCCCGATGGCGTGCCCGAGGCGCCCCTCTACTTCAATCAGGCGAGCCCGAGCGCCTATGTTCGGGGCAACACGCGCGCGGTCCCGTTCTGCCTCTCGCTGATGCGATCGCTCGAATTGGGCGGCGCGCGCGTGCTCAATGGCTCGCGAGCCTTCTCACTCGAGCTGAGCAAATCCGCGCAGGCCGCGCTGATGCAGCGGTTGGGCATTGCGCACCCGCGGTCCCTGGCATTCAACGATGTGGACGCGGCGCTGGCGCAGTGGGGAGATCGCTGGCCGGCCTTGTTGAAACCGGAACAGGGCGGCAGCGGCGCGCGCATGTATCTGCTCCACTCCGCACCGGAGCTCATCCGGCTTCTGCGGGACCGGCCGGACCTCTGGCTGCCCGATAACCTGCTCATGCTCCAGGAGTATTTCGAGGTCGATCCGGCGCAAGGCATCGTCCGCATGGAATTCCTGGGCGGGGAGTTGCTCTATGCCATGCGAGTGATTTCGCACGGCGCATTCAATCTGTGTCCGTCGGAGGTGTGCAATCCGGAAGACGGAAGCTCGCAGTGCGAAGTGCCGGAGACCAAACCAGCCAGGCCGGTAGAGTTCCATCCATACAGAGACACGCCCGCCGCCGCGGTGGAGGCGGGCAAGAAGCTCATGGACGCCGGCGGACTGGACGTTGGCGGCATCGAATATCTGGAAGCCCGGGATGGCCGGCTGATCTTCTACGACATCAACGCTAACTCGAATCTGCGCGGACCCATCGGCCAAGCCTTTGGCTTCGACCCGTTCGAAAGAGTCACGGAGTTTCTGATCTCACAAATCAGGCGCGCCAATGTGGGACAGACGCTTTCGTCTGTCAACCCGACGCGGTAGGATAGCTTACTTCTTGGTAGTAAGCTCCTTGTAGACTACCTCGGTAAAGGTGGCGAATTGCATCCCGCCCCGGCCGCCGCGTCCCTGAGCCGGCGGCGGATCGACGGCAGCTTTGATCTCATCGAGAGACTTGCCTTGGGCGACCATTTCTTTGATTTTCGCCCGTTTCGCCGTGGCATCGGTCAGCCGCTTCTGAACCGCGCTTTTTGTCTGTACATCTCCGTGGCCGGGCACGAACTCATCGGCGTTGAGACCGATGATTCCCTTCACGGTTGTGATCCAGCCTTCCGACGAGCCGTTCTTCTCCAAATGGATCAGCGGATCGGGCAACTGCGTCGCGATGATATCTCCCGTGAACACGATCTTCTCGTCGGGCAGATAGATCACCAGGTCGCCGCTTGTGTGCGCCGGCGCCCAGTGGAACAGTTCCACTTTTACGCCGTCGATCTTACGAGTCTCCTTGTTTTTCGAGACAAGCTGGTTGGGCAGATAGCCGGCCGGAGGCGCCCCCCGACCGCCGGCTGCGAAGGCGACATCCTGCTCCTTCTTATTGTTCTCGTGGGCGATAATGGCGATGCCAGTGGGAAACGATGCCAGTCCGTTGATGTGGTCTCCGTCGCTGTGGGTTTCTATGACGGTAGTGACCGGCTTCGGAGTGATCTTAGCGATATCTTCCAGCAGTTCCTTTCCACCGGCCGCGGTGGTCTTGGCGTCGATGACGATGACGCTTTTATCGCCGATGATGACGCCGCTATTCCCGCCTCCGCCCTCGATCCAGTAGACGTTGGGCTTCAACTGGTGGGTGGTGAACGGTGCGGGAGCCGGTCCCTGGGCTGCTCCCGGTACCACAGCCAGTGTGGCAAGAGCGCTTAAGCCCGCGATGGCGGCAAACCCGCAGGCAACAGCTTTTCCGTATAGCATGTGTTGCATTTCCCTTTCGTAAGAGACTCTATCACGTTGCGCGGCTTGCCTGGTTGCCAATTCGAGGCACGGATTTGAGGCGCCAATTGAGCCGCAACCTCGCGGCCGAGTCCGATATAATCTCCCCATCTATGTCCACCGTGCGTTCTCTTTGCTGGTTGGCTCCGATGTTTGCGCTCGCTGCCGCCGCACCCGCCCAGACCAAACTCGAGGTCACTTCCAAACTCGGCGCGAAGTTCTATTCTCTGCCCGACGAAAAAGGCGCAGTGGCCGACGCACAGAAGGGCCTCGCCGCCGATCCGAAAAGCCCCGCTTTGCTGCTCAAACTGGCGCAAGCGCAAATCTCCGTTTGGGAAGACAAGGAAGCCTCCGCAACCTTGACGCGCGCGCTGGCGATTTCGCCGCAGGATGCCGGCCTCTACACCGAGCGCGGCCATCGCGAAGTGCCCCTGCGCCAGTTTACTGAAGCGCGCGCCGACCTGAGCCGCGCCGCGAAGATCGACCCCAGGAACATGGCGGCATATTATCATCTTGGCCTCGCTCACTATTTCCTGGGCGAGTTCTCCGAAGCCGCCGACGCTTTCCACCACGCGGTGGAAACCGCGCCGAACACGGATGAGGTCATCAATTCCACTAACTGGCTTTATGCGGCGCTGCGCCGTGCGCGGCGAATCGATGAGGCGGCGAAGGCGCTCGAAGCTGTCCCGCCGGAGATGACCAATAAGGAGCCGCACACCAGGTTCTATCTCAACCTGGTACGCTTCTTTCAAGGCAAAATGAGCGAAGCTGACGCGCTGCCACCCGAGCCGCCGGCAGGCAATACCGATCAGGAAGTGGAGTTGCCATTCGATACCGTGGCATACGGCATCGGCAACTGGCATCTCTACAACGGCGATGCCGCCAAGGCGCAGGAGTACTTCCACCGCATCCTGAAAGGGCATGTGTGGATCACGTGGGGCTTCGTCGGCGCGGAAACCGAGCTGCTGCGCAAGCAGGCGGTCGGCAAGTGATCAGGTTCAACCAACCCGTGGCCGCCCGCTTTTTCCGGTTGGCGCCAGGGTTTGAGGAGCTTTTCGATCCAGCCGCAAAACATGGGCCCGGAGCCAGCGTTGTGATTCACAATACAGCACAGGTCAGCAATGGTGGCCTACTACCCGGTCAAGCTGAGTTTCCCGGATGCGTTTGGCCCCGGAATCAAGCGTGCCTAACCCTACACTTGGTAATTCCCATCACGTAACTCGGGTATGGGCGGGCAGGCATCGCGGTACAATGTTCACGAAGTATGCCGGGTGGCAACTTGTGCACCAGCCGATGAGGATTTCACTGTGATATGAGAAGGGCAATCGTACCAGCACTGCCGGTATTGTTGGGGCTTTTTTGCGGCTACCTGGCAGCGCGGCAGGAGCGGGAATCACAGTCTCCACCGCCGAAAGAGGCGCAGCAGGCGAGCAAGGGCGGGGCGGCTCAAGGTTCCGCAGCCGGCGCCGATGGGGTGACGGATCCTGCGGCGATGGCCGGCGATAAGCAGTCCAAGGCTAAACCGGTTGCAGTCGGGGGGGCTCCTGTAGAAAAAACATTTATTATCGGCGCCGAGGATATTCTTCAGATTTGGGTATTGCAGCAGCCGAACATCTCGGCCCAATATACGGTCCGTCCCGATGGCATCATTTCCGTTCCGATGGTTGGCGATGTAAGGGCATCGGGATTGACCACCGAACAATTGGAAGCATCCATCGCGGAGCGGCTGAAGGCGAACGAAATTGTTATCGACCCTTCGGTTACGGTGGGCGTATTCCAGGTGAAAAGCCGGAAGTATTTCATTTCGGGAGAGGTGAATAAGCCGGGGGAACAATACCTGGTTGTTCCTACGCGCGTCTCCGAGGCGCTAGCCAACGCCGGGGGATTCCGCGATTTTGCGAAGACTAAGAGTATCCGGATCATTCGCATCATGCCGGACGGCAAACCCAAGAAATTCATGTACAACGACAACGAGGTCAGCCGCGGCAAGAAGCTGGAGCAGAACATTTTTCTGGAGCCCGGCGACCATATCTATGTCGATTAACTAGTCGATTAACGACGTCGATACAACGACGTGGATTGACGACGTGCATCGACTGTTTCGAGGCGGCATTTTTCAACTGAGTCACGAGGTTTAGAATCGCATGGCCCTTGCGCAGAATTTCATTACCGTTACGCGGCGTCCGCCGGATGTCGAAGATTACATCGATATGTTGCGGCGCTACCGATCGTGGATTATCGGCCCGATGTTCGCGGGTCTGGTGATCTCGACGGTGGTTGCGTTTCTCTGGAAAGATACTTTCCAATCGACGGCGGTGATGCGCATCACCCCGCAGCAGGTGTCGGAAAAGCTGGTTCCAGCCGAGTTTTCGACGCAAATGACGCAGCGGCTGAATTCGATGGAACAGGACATTCTCAGCCGTACCACTCTCGAAGGATTGATCACATCGCCGGCGCTCAATCTCTACCAGCGCGAGCGGACCGACCGGCCGATGGAAGACATTGTGCAGGACATGCGCAATCACGACATCCATATCCAGCCGATTCAAATGTCGCAATCGGCCGGCGGCGTGCCCGACGGCAGAACGATGTCGACGGCCTTTTCGATCACCTTTACGTATCCGGACAGGTACAAGGCGCAAGCGGTAGTGCAGCAACTGGTCACCAGGTTTACCGAGCAGAATGTGCAGGTGCAGCGCACGCAGGCGCACATGACCAGCGATTTCCTGGACGATGAGCTGAAGACGGCTAAAGAGGCCCTGAATAAGATTGACGATCAGATCACGAAGTTCAAGATCGAAAATCAGGGTAAACTGCCGGAGGAGTTCAACTCCAATACGGCCATGCTGAACAATGCGCAACTGAGCCTGAGCAGTCTTGGGTCGGAGCTGCAGCGCGAAATGGACTTGAAATCGACCTACGAAACCAATTTGCAGAGCGCGACGAGCCAGCTTACGTATTACCAGGACAATGCCGACGATTTCGTGGCTGGCGGAAATGCGCAGATGTCGGTGCAGAACCAGCAATTAGTCACCGTGTCGACCCAGTTGACGAATGCGGAACAGACTCTTGCGGGGATGCAGAAATCTTTAGGCGCAAAGAACTACCAGGTGGTAAGCCTGAAATCGGAAATCGAGGTCTTAAGAGAGAAAAAAGCGCAACTTGAGAAGGAACAGGCGCAAAAAGACTCCAACGTGCAGCAGCCCGACGCTCCCAAGAAGGTCCCCAACAAGAGCGCGCAGAACGCCATTTTGAATACCAAGGCCCAAATTGACTCGTACAAGACGCAGATCGCCGAGGCCAGCGACAATATCAAGCGCATTCAGGGACTGCAAGAAAACATGAAGAAGAACATCGCGATGTACGAGCAGCGCATCCAGGCCGCGCCGCTCAATGAGCGCCAATGGGCGGCGCTGCAGCAGGAGCATGCGCTCGACCAGGAAGCCTACGACTCGACGGTGAAGAAGCGCCAGTTGGCAGAGACTTCGGCGAATCTGGAAGAGCACAAGGCGGGTGAGAACCTGGAAGTGCTCGATCCGGCGAGCGATCCGCAGCAGCCTATCGAACCTAAGCGCCCCCAATGGGCGGCCATCGGGACTGGCCTTGGATTGCTGCTGGGCGTGGTGCTGGCGGGCGGCAAGGAAATGAAAAATACATCATTGAAGAACCTGAAGGATGTTCGGGCGTACACGAATCTTCCGGTGCTGAGCAGCATTCCGCTGCTGGAGAACGCATTGCTGGTGCGGCGCAAGCGCCGGTTATTCTGGGTGGCGTGGACCGGCGCATTCGTCTTCGGAACGATGGCAGTCTTGGCCTCAATGTATTACTACTATTTCGGCCAAAAGTAGGAAAGGGAGAACATGAGCCGAGTACACGATGCATTGCGCCGCGCGGAGCAGGGAATTCCGGAGCCCGAGCAGGCAGCGCCTGAGGGGCAGGAGCCGCCGCCACCGGTTTCCGAAGTCATTTCCGTGAATGGCGGGGGCCAGTCCAATGGCCGGCTTGCCGTGCAACCCTCCATCCGTCTGAATCTGAACCCGTCGATGCTCGCCCAGGTTGTGGTGACGCCATTTCAGCCCGCGCCGGAATCGCACCTGCTCGATCTGAACAATTCGCACGAAACCCCCGCGGAAGAGTTCCGTACGCTGCGTACGCGCATGAATCATCTGCAGACGGTGCAGCCGCTGCATACGGTGGTGGTCAGCAGTCCCTCGCCGGCCGAGGGAAAAACGTTCACAGCGGTCAATCTGGCTCTGGCGGAATCGCACCTGGCGGAGAGCTCGATCCTGCTGGGAGATTTCGATCTTCGCCGTCCCATTATGCACAACCTGTTCCAGGTGGATCGCTCGCCGGGACTATCGGATTTTCTTACCGGGCAGTGTACCTTTCCGCAGGCGCTGCGCAAGATTGAGGGCATGAATCTTTACCTGCTGCCCGCGGGCTCGCCGGTGAAGAATCCTCTGGAGCTGCTCAATACGCGCCAATGCAAGGCGCTGTTCGAGGAGCTGCCGCGCTGTTTCCACTGGGCCATTTTCGATACGCCTCCGCTGCTGTTTTCGGCGGATGCGAACCTGCTGGCCACGCTGGCGGACGGTACCATTCTGGTGGTCAAGATCGGTTCCACTACATTCGATAACATCACGCGCGCCATTCAATCGTTGTGCGAAAACAACGTGCTGGGGATTGTCGCCAACGGCGCCCGCGCTTCCGAGCTTTACAGCAAGTACACCTACTACTACTCGAAGTCGGAGTAGGGCGGGGTCATCCCGGCCGACGTGGCGTACGCACTCGTGCGTGCAGCGTTCACGCTCGTGTGAACGCGCTTCGCTGCACGCGCCACCGCCGCTTTACTTCAGCTCGTTCATCATCCCAGGCAAGCTCCACTGCATCTGGAGGCTGCCAGCGGCCCAGTTGAATTCGGCGGTCATCACCTTAGCGACGTCCTCCTGGCTCTTGCCCTCGCGAATCAGGCCGGCCGCGCGATTGCGCAATTTCTCGACATTGTTGCGGTAGGCCATCAAGCCAGACTTATTCGTGATAGCGCCATGCCCTGGGATCACGCGGTCGAAATCCAGAGTCTTCATCGCCGCATCGAGCGTCCTGGTCCACTCGACGACGCTACCGCCGCCGGGATAATCGATCAGCGGCGTGTTGCCGGCCATCAGGTCTCCCGTGTGGATGGTCCGCAGCGCCGGGAAATAGATAACGGCGTCGCCGTTGGTGTGGCCCCGGCCGAAGAACTTCGCGCGCACTTCCTTGCCGCCGAGGAACACCGCGGTTTCGTCGGTGAAAACCACGCGCGCCGGCTGCGGGTTGATGGAGGCGTTGGACTGCACGTGTTTCACGATGTTGGTGCGGGCATTGGCAGTGGAGATGATTTCGGCCGTTGGCAGGTATTTGGCATTGCCGCCGCTGTGATCCTCGTGATAGTGCGTGCTCAACACGTACTTGACCGGCTGATCGGTGATGCTCTTGATGTGAGCTGCGATCGCGTCGTGATCCCGATCGTACTTGTCGTCCACCAGGATCACTCCTTCGCTGGTCAGGTAGACCGCGACATTGCCGCCATCGCCTTCAATTTCATACAGGTCGTCGGTGATCTTATTCAGAGTCGGCTTCGGAGGCTGCGCGGGGTTTTGCGTGTAGCCCATCCACGCGATCAGAAGGAAGCAAATGGCGGCGCTAAGCCATGTGAGCAAGCGGCGGAACATAACGTGAATATAGCAGACCGGCGACACGCAAGACGCGTTCACACGAGTGAACGCTGGTCGCATGGACTGCGTGCGCCACACACTGTCAGGCGAACGCGCGCTGCACGAACCAATACACGGCGAGGCACCCTATGCAGGCCGATACGGCAGGCTTGAGCCGCCAGCCGGAAGCGATCAGGTCCCGCATCAGAGGAAAGATCAACAGCACAATCGCGATCTGTCCGATTTCCACTCCGGCGTTGAACGAGAATAGCGAGAGCGCCAGCCCGGCGCGCGGCAGTTGCATGTCCCGCAAGACATTGGAGAAGCCGAAGCCGTGAATCAATCCAAAGAAGAAGGTAATGCAGTACCGCGGCATCACTCGAAAATCCAGCAGATTCTCCGCCGCGATGTACCCGATGCTCACCGCGATCAAAGATTCCGTGAGCCTTGATGGCAGCGTCACCGCGCCGAATGTCGCCAGCGCCAGCGTGATGCTGTGCGCGACAGTGAACGACGTAATCACCTTCACCAGCGATCCCAGAGTCGTGGTCGCTACCAGCAATCCCATCAGGAACGCCAGGTGGTCGTAGCCGGTGAAGATATGCTCCACTCCCAGGCAGCCAAACCTCCACGCCGTCTGCCATGGCGTGCCGCTTGTTCCGGTAAACCGCGCGTGCGTCGTGCCCGCATCCAGGATGGCCTGGTGCAAAGTCCCGTTCAGCGTGACGGCCGCCAGAAGCCGGTGCCCGGGCGGCATGATTTCATAGAGCGTCGAGGTGACTTCCAGCGAGGCGATATCCCGCTCGAAGAAATAGAGAACCTCCATGTGGACCACATTGCCATCCACCAGCGTGTATTGTCCGAGCGTCGTCCGCACGGGCGCATCCGGGGTGCGGAGGATGTAATGGCGCTGGACGGAATCGAAGATTTTGCCGATTGACTGGTCCAATTGCGTGACGGTCGCGCGCGGATTTCCGGGAACTACCGGGTCCTTCAGCTCGAACAGATTCAGGATGAACCTGGCTCGAACCGTGCGCCCGCCGGCTTGCAAATTGGATTCGCTGCGCAGGATGTCATGCGCGGCGGCGGGAATCGCGCAGATCAGGCAAATGGATAAGGCGCCTTTGGCAAGACTGGCGGCAAGACCGCCGCTAGCGCCTACAGCCATTTCAAGTCGGCGTATTTTTCGCCCGTCAGGTGCAGGAACAAAGCCTCCAGCGCGTTGAACTTCTGACCCTCGAATTCGATAGCGCCATCGCCCGCCAGCGCCGTGATATCGCCCTCCCACACCAGCTTGCCCGGCTTAACGATCACAGCCACTTTCTGGCACAGGCGCTCCACCGTATCGAGCACGTGCGTGGTGATGAAGACCGTGCGCCCCTGCTCGGTGAACCGGCGCAGCCACTGCTTCAACAGCGCCACGCCGGCCGGGTCGATGCTCTCGAAAGGCTCGTCGAGGAACAGCACTTCGGGCGAATGGATCACCGCCGCGGCGAATGCCACGCGCTTGCGCATGCCGGTGCTGTAGGCGGAGAGCGGTTTCGATGTGTCGGTGAGCTCGAGCGCCGCCAGCAGCTCGGAGACGCGCTTCCGCACGGTCTCTTCATCCAGGCCGTACATGCGCGCGACGAACGCCAGAAACTCATGCGCGTAGAGCGGCTCGAAAAGGCCCAGCGTCTCCGGCATCACGCCTATGCGCCGCTTCAGCGACGACGCCTCGGAATGGAACCGCTCCCCCAGAATCTCGATTTCGCCGGAGGTCGGGTCGAGCAGCCCCGTGAGGCATCCGATGGTGGTGCTTTTGCCCGCTCCGTTCGGGCCCAGAAAACCGAACATGGTTCCCGCCGGCACGCGCAGCGAGAGGTTGTCCACGGCCGTCACGTTGCCATATTGCTTCACCAGCTTCGTGATGCGAATTGCGTCTGTTTGAGAAGTCATCAGCTCTTTCCTTCTACCACGGCCATCAGAGTTTCGCGCCGTTGTTGAACCAGCGGCGCCGCGAGATTCAGCGAAACGAAATAGAATGTCAACGCGATGGCTACCGGGGGCAGCGCCACCCACCAGTTTTCCGGCGATATCAGCGCGGGAGCCCACTTCTTGAGAACCAGAGGCAGAAAGAGGCCGCCCAGCATGCAGCCAAACACCACGACGTTTCCCGCCAGCGATAAATCGTTACCCATGGCGCTGGCGTAATTCCCCTTGCGTGGCCCGAAGAGCGTCGACCAGATGCCGAGACCGTTGAACAGGAACAATCCGGTGATCGCGCTTCCCGCCAGCATGATTGTCTTGCGCGGATCGGCCCCGTCCGGAGCCAGCGCAATCCACGCGATCAGTCCGATGGGCAGCAGGCCGGCGCCGAGCATCACGGAGGCATAACTGGCGGCGCGCAGGCACGCTCCGGGGTCGGTGGGCAGCAGGAAGAAGCGGCGGAAACCACCGCCCACATAGCCGAACTGGTTCACCGTGAAGCGCGAAGTTCCCATGTAGGCGAGCACCGGAATGGCTCCCATGGCGCTAACGAACCACTCGCCCTCGCCGCGCTTTTGGGCGAAGCTGTAAGTGAGGAATCCGGCTAGCGGCAGACTCAACAGGTACATGGCCCGGAACCGTTGGTTGCGCGTATAGTAGCGCAGCCAGTTGCCTACCAGGACGCCATAGGCAGGCCCAAACCACGCCCCGGCGCGCTCATACGGGCTATTCCACCCGATGGCTTTGGCTTGCGCTACGCGCTCCCGGTACGGATGCTTTTCGATCCAACTGGCAGCTGCGAGAAATACCGCCAGCCAACATGCGATGGCTAGCAAGCCTTGCCAAGCCGATGCGCCGTGGGTGGTGATGGCATCCGCCGCGGCGAATGGCGGCGTGAGGCGCAACAGTCTCATAACTGGCTCCAGAGCCGCTGGGTTGCGCTTGGAAGCTTGCAACGCCAGTTGCGGCAGAAAGGCCAGCGCCATCACCAGAAATAGCAAAATGGCCGGGCCCGCCTTGGTCGCCGACAGCCGGTCGATGTACATGCCCACCGCTCGCGCCAGGGCGTAGTTCGAAGCCAGCAGCAGCAGGGCCGCGATCAGCCCAAGGCCTAGCGAAGTGTCGCTCATTAAGAACAATCCGATCACCAGGCCCAGATCCACCAGCAGTATGAGGAACCAGAACGGGTCCACAATGCCGATAAAGAATCTCACCAGCCGGCGTTCACGCGCCGCCAGCGGATAGCGGCGCAGCTCGGTTTCGGAGAACACCGCGTTCATGCCGAAACCGAGCAACAGAGTCCACATCACGGCGCCGCCGTAGACGCTGGTGAGTACTGCCTTCGCCACCATTCCGGTCTGGCCCAGTTTCACGGCGCCGATGCCCGCGCCGATGCCTCCGGCGCCCAGCAGCGCGCCTACCATGATCAGTAGGATATAGCCGGTGAAGAATAGCGCGATCCGCCCGTTGCGCGAGCGCGTCTTGGCCCACATCAGTTTGTAGCGCAGGCCGATCAAGTGGCCCATGAGCGTGGTATTCATATCCCGCTTTCCTCCAGCGCGCGTTCGATGGCGCGCAGCCGCTCCACCAGCGGCAGACATTCATAACGCCAGCGCCTGCTCCTGATTTTCAATCCAATAACATACACCGCAAAGGGCGCAGCGCAGGCAGTCAGATGATACGCGATCCGTTCCAGCGGCAGCAGCCGTTGGTCCTCGGCCAGAACTAGAAGATTCAGTCCCACCGCCAGCGCCACCCCCAGAAACCAGCCGTACCGCCGAATGGGATTGCGCTGTTCATACAGCCGCTGGATGGCGGTTCGCACGAATTCGAGCGACGGCCCGGTGAAACTCAAGCGCGCGATCCCAAGCTGATTCCGCCAATCCGAAAACAAAAATACCAACTCTCCCAGCACCAGCACCGCCAGGCCGCACAGGGTCAACAGCGAGCGAGGCTCTTTCCACAGCGCCCACAACACAATCTGCAACAGCACCGCGCTCAAGCGCACTACGTTGAAGTAGTTCTGCCGCCGGCCGTAGCGCCGGAAGGCTTCGGCGAGCTCGGTCGCGCGCGCAGACGCATCGGGCTCCGCGAGCGCCGCCGGCTGGCTCCGCCACAATTCCTGCAGCTCTTCAAACGGAACCATTTGCAGCCTCCAGCATATTCTGTTCCAGCGCCTGTTTGATGCGCGAGATCTTGACGCCCACATGATTCACGGTGAGCCCGGTGATCTCCGCCATTTCTTTGTAACTCAATCCTTCGAGCAGTAGAGTGACTATCAGACGATCCTGCGCCGCGAGAGTCGCGATCGCCTTATGCAGCAGTTCCAGCCGCTCGCGCCGTTCCAGATCCTGCTGCGCGCCGGGCCGGCCGTCGGCAACGTCGGTCAACTCTTCGCCGCGCTTCCATTTTTTGCGATACACCAACGCGGTGTTGACGGCGATGCGGTAGACCCAGGTGCTGATTTTCGCTTCTCCGCGAAACGACGGCAGGCTGTTCCACACGTTAGCCATGATCTCCTGGAACAGATCCTCAGCGTCGTGAGGCGAATCCAGGTAGCCCCAGCATAGCCGCTGGATGCTGGCCTTGTTTTGTTGGAACAGCTCCAGAAAGAGCCGCTCCCGCTCACCTTGAGTCACTTCAATGGATTAGAGTGGCCGCCGGGCTTTTTATTACAGCGTCCGCGGGGTTCCCTTTTCGGCCGGGAAAAAGACAGGCCAGGAGGCCTGTCCTACTTCGGGCGGATGACTTCCTGGTTCATATACGGCCGCAACGCTTCGGGGATGACCACGCTTCCATCCTTCTGCTGGTAATTTTCCACAATCGCCACCCACGTGCGGCCCACCGCCAGCCCGCTCCCGTTGAGCGTATGCGCGTATTCCGCCTTCTTCCCGCCGCGGAAGCGTATGCCCGCGCGGCGCGCCTGAAACGCCTCGAAATTCGAGCACGACGAGATCTCCTTAAACCCGTTCTGCCCCGGCAGCCAGACTTCGATATCGTAAGTCTTCGCGGCGCTGAAACCCAGATCGCCGGTGGAAAGCGCCACGGTGCGGAACGGCAGGCCGAGGCGCCGCAGGATATCTTCGGCATCGGCCGTGAGCTTCTCCAGCTCGTTATAGCTTTGCTCCGGGCGCGTGAATTTTACCAGCTCCACCTTCTGAAACTGATGCACGCGGATGATGCCGCGCACGTCGCGCCCGTACGACCCGGCTTCGCTGCGGAAACATGGCGTGTAGGCGCACAACTGGATGGGCAGCGCGTCGCCATCCAGCGTTTCGTCGCGATAAATATTCGTCACCGGGACCTCGGCCGTGGGGATCAGCCAGAAGTCGTGGCCCTCGCACTTGAACAGGTCTTCCTTGAACTTGGGCAACTGCCCGGTGCCGAAAAGGCTGGCGGAATTCACCATGAACGGCGGCAGCACCTCGGTATATCCGTGCTCGCGCGTATGTACGTCGAGCATGAAATTGGTGAGCGCACGCTCCAGCTTGGCGCCCATATCCCAATACAACGCGAAGCGCGCGCCGGTGATCTTGGCGGCGCGTTCCAGGTCGAGAATGCCGAGCTGCGCGCCGAGGTCCCAGTGGGCTTTCGGCTCGAAGTCGTAGGCGCGCGGCTCACCGACGCGGCGCACTTCCACGTTGTCGTCGGCGCTCTTGCCCACTGGCACGGATTCGTGCGGCAGGTTGGGAATGCCCGCCAGCAGGTCGCGGAACTGTTCTTCGAGAACTTTCACTTCCTCGTCGAGCGCGGCGATTTGAGTCTTCATGGCGCGCACGCTTTCCTGGCGTTCGGTGGTGTCGGCGCCATGGCGCTTGAGCTTGCCGATCTCCGTGGAATCGATATTCACCCGCGATTTCAGCGCCTCGGTTTCGGTGAGAGCGGCGCGGCGTTTCAGGTCGAGGTCGCGGAATATTTCGAGGCCAGCGACGGCGCCGCGAGTGGCCAGACGCTGCGCAATCTGGTCGAAGTTGGCTCGGAAGTAGGCAAGGTCGTGCATTGAAGAACTAACGATATCATGTGGCGCACGCACTCATGCGCCGCGCTCACACTCGCGGGAACGCGCTTCTCCACACGCCGGCCGATTAGTGCGCGTGGCCGCGCTTCCAGTGCGGAGCCGTTATATGAAAGTATCAGTACTTTGCTTCTTCTGTTACCGGTCGTTTCCTAAGTTACCGGTGTTACCATTGAGGTGCTTCGAGGGTATCCTTTTTGAGCCTCCTGGACTAAGCGGAACAAAACGGGGGAACAAAACGGATATGTGTATTCCTCGAACAACTTTCAAATTCGCTCTTGGTGTTGTGATTTCGTTTGCCGCAGCGACAATCACAAAGGCCGACACAATCACCGACCTCGGCACGCTTGGCGGCTCATTCAGCTACGCCAATGGCATCAACGCCTCGGGACAGGTCGTGGGCCTGTCGAGTACCGCAGGCGACGCCTCCGTCGGCCCGTTTTTGTATTCAGGCGGCGTTATGACCAACCTGGGCTCGTTCGGCGGCTTGGAGAGCACCGCTACCGGCATCAACGCCTCTGGGCAGGTTGTGGGCTCCTCGGCTACCGCGGGCTACTACAGCGACGCGTTTTTGTACTCAGGCGGCGTGTTGACCGATCTGGGCACGCTCGGTGGCTCGGGAAGCTCCGCTAATGCCATCAACAACGCTGGACAGGTTGTGGGCCAAGCGGCAACCGCGGACGGCGCCCTCGACGCGTTCTTGTACTCCGGCGGCGTAACGACCGCTCTCGACGGCTCTGGCAGCACCGCTACCGGCATCAACGCCTCCGGAGAGATCGTGGGCTCCAGCTCAAGTAACGGATTCCTGATTGACCAATACGGCAACGTGACCATTTTGGGCACGCTTGGTGGCTCTTCCAGCGCAGCTACCGGCATCAACGACGCGGGGCAGGTCGTGGGCTACTCGGATACCGTGGGAGACGCCGCCAGCGACGCGTTTTTGTATTCGGGCGGCGTGATGACCGACCTCGGCACGTTCGGCGGCGATAGCAGCGCCGCTTTTGGCATCAACGCCTCTGGAGAGGTCGTGGGCTCCGCGACTACTACAGGCGACGCCGCCAGCGACGCGTTCTTATACACCACGTCGAGCGGCATGATCGATCTCAATTCGCTCTTGCCCGCCGGTTCCGGCTGGGCTCTTGAGGTCGCTACAGCAATCAACGATTCCGGCCAGGTGGTTGGGTTTGGAATTAATCCCGAGGGCCAGCAGGAAGCGTTCCTTCTGGACACGGCGAGTTCTTCCGATCCCTCCGCGCCCGAGCCCGCCTCCATGGCTCTGTTTGGGGCCGGCGCCGCGGTTCTCGTCATGATGCGTAAGAAACTACGGCGTCTTGAGCGGGCGTAACCTACGCAGGACTGACTCCGCTGAACCCCCAGTCCTATTGCGTCACATTGAGAGTCGCCGCCGGACTGGCCACGCCACCCACCGTTACCACGACAGGTTGAACGCCGGTTGAGATACCGCCAGGTACCGTGTAATTGATCTGCGTCACCCCCACCAATCCGCTGGGTATGCCGATGAAATCGATCGTGGCCGCTACTCCGCCGACTGTCACCGAATACGGCAAAACCGGCTTCGGCAAATCGCCTGTCTGGGTGTGAGGCGAGGGCGTCGTGCCGGTGGCGAGTGTTGGGGTAACCTGCCCTTCGCCGGTGATGAATAGCGTAACTGTCTGCCCATGCGCGGCGCTACCGATCGGATTGATGCTGCCGTTCTGGAAGGTGAAAATTCCGGGCGCGGCGGCGCTCACCTGAAAGGTGTAAGTCAAGTTAGCATACGGATTGCCCACCACCAGCGTGGCGCGTCCCGGGTTAGTCGCGTAGGGAATCTGTACATTCACTTGATTCGGCGAAACGTAGTAGAGAGGCGCAGTAACTCCGTTGATGGTGGCATCAAATCCCGCCAGATACTGGGGCAGGGGAATGGTGGCCGTCGATTGCGCGAACGTACCCAGCGAGGCCCCGTAGATGCTCAGAATCATGCCCGGAGCGTAAGCTTGTTGTCCGGTAGCCGCGTTGCTGATGCCGCCGACTTGCAGTTGCGTCTGGAAACCCTGGAACGGAATCGACATCTGTCAATTCCACTGACGGCCGCTGGCATCGATGCCCGAGTAAGTGAACAGCACGTTCACAGGAACGCTGAGATTCTTCAAACCGATGGTCGCGGAAACCGATCCGTCGGCCGCAATTTTAGCGCTGCCGAACAGCCCGGCGATCTGCGATGTGTAATCCACGCCGTCAATCCCCAGACTGGTGAGCGTGGTGCCGATGCCGGCCTCTTCGGTGAATGTAAGTTTGAAGACCCAGCCGTTGCCGCTGCTATCGGGCTGCTTTTCGAACACCGGATTCTGATCGATCGATGCCACCACCGACGATCCCGAAGGCGCCGCGCTGCTCCATTGATGCACGAGAGTTGTTGCGTCCACCGAGCCGAGCCCCGTCGTTGAATCGTATGCAACACCCGCGTTATACCCTAACGTGCCCGTAGTACAGTCAGGCGAGCCGACGGCGCAGGGCACGATATTATTGCCCTGAGTCACGTCGTGAAAAGCGGCCGGTGTGCTCTGCGCCAGGCGGTAGAGCGTGGGGTTTACGTTGGCCAATCCGGCCTGCTTCTGTATGCCCGTCGAAACCAGGTAATGATTCAACAGAACAAAAATGCCGGCCATGGTGGGCGCCGCGACCGACGTTCCGCCGTAGTAACTGCCGCTGCCGCCGGTGTAGACGTAGTAGCCGTCGTGATCGGCGGATGCGCTCACGGCGATGTCGGGCACGTGCCGCACGCCGTCGCCCGGCACGCCTGGCCCCGTCTGCCATGCCGGTTGGGGAAAATAGACGCTGGCGCCGCCGCCGGTGGCGGAGAGTTCCGAGTCAATAGCCGTATCGTTCCAGGCCTTCTCGGGGATGTAAGACAACGCCGAGGCGTCGTTCGCGGTGTTGGTCGCGCTCCAGTAGACGCCGGTTTGATCGAGAAACTCGGTTCCGCCCATGGACGTAATTTCAGGAACGCTGCCCGGAACGTCCACGGCCAGTCCGTCCTGCGCGATGGATGCGCCAAGGTCTTCGCAATCGGCCGCGCCGGAATCGCCCGCGGCCGCGAACCACGTGATGCCTTCCGCGTTAGCCTGCTGCGCCGCGGATTGGTAAGTGGGCAAATCGACCAGGTCGCTTTGCTCGCACTCGCCATAACTCATAGTGATTACGGGCGCCAGATCCTGATCCACCGCGTAGAGCGCGGATGTCCACACGTTGTTCGAATAGACATAGATCACGGTCGCGTTGCGCGCCACCGCGCCCGACCATTCGATATCCAGATCGGCCTCATCCAGATCTCCCGGGCTGATTCCGGGGTCGGCGCTTCCGGCAACTAATACCTGCTGTAGGTTGGGCGGCGATAGGTTGAACTTACTACGGAACTTCTGGATGTCCGAAAGGTTGATGTCGGTCTGACCCACCACCACAAGTTTCTGACCCGTGCCATCCACGCCCGCCTGGTAGAGCGGCGTCACGTCATAGATGGTCGCGAAATCGTCCGGCGCCATTTGATGCACGCCGCCCGGATTGGTGGTCTGCGCGACCGGTTTGCGCAGAAGCGGCCTGAGACGGAAATCGTTCAGGCCGCGAATGCTCGAAATCACGTCTGCCAAAGCTGCGGGAATGGACGGATCGGACGCATTCGCGTAGTGCGTCTCGCCATTGACGATATAGCGGTGAATCTCGGTGTGGAACGCCGCTTTTACCTGCTGCGCCGTGCCGGAAAACGTCACCCAATTGCGTCCGCGGGCCGTAGCGGTGACGGTGAAGCCCTGCGATTTGACCCAGGCGGCGATTTTGTCCACGTCGTTCGCACTGAGACCGAACCGGTCGGCAAATTGCTCGGGCGTCAGCCAGTTATGGTAGTTCGGAGAGCTGGCGTCCTGCTGCTGCGCGAGTAACTGCTCGAGCGCCGCCTGCTGGGCGGCGGTTGGCTTCAGCAGTAACGTGATACCGGACAATTCGAAAGAATCTTCCACTGCGCCTTGGTCGTTTTCGGGCCGGGCGTTGGGGTGAACCAGGCCGCGCAACGCTGTGGACCGGCTATTGTCGATGGCGCCGCGAAGCCGATCCGGCTGGGCGTAAACGGCGGCCGCGCAAATACATAAGAGAAAGCAAAGCGCTATGAGATGCCGGTATCGGTGGGTCATAAGAATCGGGCAATACTAAATCGGGCGATCTTCGGTAGGAGCCTAAGGACGCGGATAACGAAAGACGTGTTATAACCCGCGGCTGGTTACAGAATTCTCCACTTCGTTATGTACTCTCTAGTACTAGTCAAGAGCGGTGTCACGTCCGATCCGGCAGCGGATAGCAACTGCGGTTTGACATAAGACGATAACATCGAACTAGTGGGATTCCCCTTATGGCGCTAACCTGCTGGCCCACAGTCTGTCTTCCATTATTTGCATTTTCCTGCCTTCACGCCCAGACCATTGAAGTTACTCCGAACCGAGTCATGATCGACCAACCTGCTTCCATACGGGCAGCCGGACTTCAGCCAAACGAGCGCGTAGCCATTCGCGCGGAACTGATCGATGGAGCCGATGCGCACTGGACCTCGCAGGCCGAGTTTGTGGTGGATTCCCAAGGCGGCGTCGACACATCCAGGCAGCCGGCAGTCGCTGGCTCATATGCCGGTTCGTATAAGGAAGCCTCGTCCATGGGCCTGATCTGGTCCATGATGCCGGAGTCGCACAAGACCGCCCGGTATCAGCCGCCGCGCAACTTCGGCCCACAGACCATCGAATTTCGATTGATGCGGGGAAACACGCAACTGGCGGCGGCGAGCATGCAGCAGATACCGATCGCCGACGGCGTCGAGCGAGTCACCCTGCACGATGGCGCACTGCGCGGCATGCTGTTTTTACCGCCGGGAAAGGATCGGCATCCGGGAGTCTTAGTTCTGGGCGGATCGGAAGGCGGCATGCCGGCGCGCCGCGCTGCGTGGCTGGCCTCGCATGGATTTGCAGCTCTGGCGCTGGCGTATTTTCGCTACGACGATCTGCCGAAAGAACTCGCCGGGATTCCGCTCGAATACTTCGGTCAGGCTTTGAATTGGATGGCGCGCCGTCCGGAGATTGCGAGTGACCGCATCGCCGTGACGGGAGTCTCACGCGGCGCCGAACTGGCGCTGCAACTGGGATCGATGTATCCGGTCATCAAGGCCGTGGTAGCCTACTCTCCCGCCAACGCACGAAATCCAGCCTGTTGCGGGTTTACGTCGCCGCCTTACGCCTGGACGTGGAACGGTACTGGCCTCGCGTTTCGCCCCGTGCGCTCTATGCTCAGTCAGTCGCTCGATATGCGAGCGGTGATCAAGGTCGAACTGACAGAGGGTCCGATACTGCTGATTTCCGGCGACTCGGATCGCGTCTGGCCTTCGTCGTCCATGGCGGATTCGATTGTGGGGCGCCTCAAGCAGTTTCATTTCGCCCACAACGTGGAACACCTGAAGTACGCGCACGCAGGCCATGCCGCGGGGCGGCCGGAGATCGTTCCGGCCTGGCAGGGAATGACAACGAATCCGACGTCCGGCCGCGAGGTCGAAATGGGCGGCACGCCGAAGGGCAACGCGGAGTCGTCACTGGACGCAAGCGGGAAGGTGATTGACTTCTTGCAGCAGAGCTTGTCCGCGCACTGAATTGGATAAGGCTGGCGCAGGGGCGAAGCCGTTGACCGGCATGCCCGGCTGAGCAGGTAGAATATAAGGAAGCCCATTTCCGGGCGCGTAGCTCAGTTGGTTAGAGCACCTCGTTTACACCGAGGGGGTCCGGGGTTCGAGTCCCTGCGCGCCCACCATTTCAACAACCGGACTACCATTCGCGAGCCCGCGATTCAGGCCGCTCTGCGCGCGCGAAACCGGAATGCACCGGGATTCAGGTCCACATGAACATCTTCGAATCCCACGGCCTTCAGGCGATCCGGAAAAGTCTCCGGATCCACCACGACCATTGTGTCGAACAGGTGCAGCAAGCGAAAAGGGAGGCTATAGCGGCTATCCGCGCCCGCGAAAATTCCACCGGCCCGCAGCACTCGCGCCACCTCCGCCAAGAGCCGGTCTTGTAGCGCCGCCGATGGAACGTGGTGCAGAATGGCGAAGCATAACGCCCCGTCAAACGCCGCGTCCGGCAGAGACATCGCCGTGGCGTCTTCGTGCAGGATGGTCACATTCCCTCCCAGCGCGCGGCGGCGCAGGCCTTCGGCGAGGCTGCCATCCAGTTCGACGCAGGTCAAATGCGCCACCATGCCGCGCAGCAGATCCGTGGTGGCGCCGTCGCCGGGTCCAACTTCGAGGACATTCGCTCCGAGATCGACGCCTTCCAGCACCCAGGGCATGCGCACCGCGACGGCTTGCTTCCAGCGCGGCGAGAAGCACAGCCAACGATGCGCGAGGTTCATTTTTCCCACTCCGGATGTTCGGAGAGGCTCAGAATATTTCCATCCGGGTCCTTGAACCACGCCACTTTGGCGCCGGTGGGGGTGGTCCAGATGCCAAGCTCGTCCTGATGCATGAAGCCGTAGCGTTCGAAGGTTACGCCGGCTTGTCCCAAGTCTTTCACGGCCGCGGCGACGTCCGGAACCTGCCATCCCAAGACGGTGCCCTGGGCTGGCGGAAGCTCTTTGCCCATGCCGAGGCGCAGCATGATGCCATGGGCGTCGAAGACCAGCGCGAACGGAGGTTCTTCGTTGATCAGTCGCAGGCCAAGCGTGCTGCCGTAGAATTCCTTGGCGCGGGCCACGTCCACAATGGTGACGAAGCCGATGATGTTGTACTGAGCGAGTCCGGCGTGCGAGGGCATGCAGCTATGATGAGCGGATTTTTGGCTTGGCGCAAGACCGGTATTGCGCCATGATATATCTCTGTTACGACAGCGCAGACGGAGGCCGATTGAACCATGTACTGGCTGCCCACAGTGGCCCGACTAGGGCAGAAACAGAGGCGAGACATACCAGGGCGCGTCACCCAAAATACGTACAGCAAACCATCCCCGGTATATTGGCGGCAACCTCGACGAAGTAACAAGGCATTCCCTCGGAAGCCGGCAATTCCTCGCCGTGCTCCAAAGCTCGAAATACGTCGTTGGGATTGCGGTCCCACTCGATGCTATATCTGCCGGCGCTGCCGCTGCGCACGTCGAGCAATGCCGCCTCGAATTGCGCCATGGATGCCACCAGAGGGTCGGCGTGCCTGCTCATTGCGGCCACGAACTGCCGCGCGACTTGTTCCGCAAATGGCGACACGGCGGAGCCTGCGTAGAATTCCGCCACGGCTTGGCCAAACACGCCGAGCCGGCGCATCAACCGCGCTGTATGCACGCAGGTGCGCTCCAGTTGGTAAGTGCGCCACCAGATCGCGATCTCTCGAATCGCCGCCAGCTCGCCCGTGCTCGCCACCAGCTCCATATAGGAATCCTTCGTATTGATTGGCCGGGCCTTGATCAGCCGCAGCATATTGTTCTGTAACTGTGCTAATTCGCTCATAAGTGAAGCTCCGCCGATAAACGGGCCAGTTCGCCGCAGATGGCGTCGCGACCCAGACTGGGAACGGCCTCTTTTAGATATTCGTAAGTAACTGCCTGTAACTGCGATGCGCGCGTCATCGCATGAGCCGCGAGCGCGACGGTGGAAGCGGCGGTGACTCGCGAATGGACGTCCAACTGCAAGCCGCCATGCGAAGCTCCGCCGGCCAGGTGAAGCTCGCGCACGTTTTCGAAATTCAATTCGCTCAAGAAGGCGTCCACGTCGAAGCCGTAGTTGAGCGAATCGCATTCCATGTTGTAAACGTCGAGAATCAGGCCGCAGCCGGTCCACGAGGCGATTTGATTGAGAAATTGCGCGTCGGAGAATTCGCCGGGAGCGTCGGGAAGCAGGTGCACCACGTTTTCCAGCAGGAACGGCGCGGGGTAGCGCTTCTGGATGGCGCAAACGCGCTGGCAAATCATATCCAGCGCCTCCGCGGTTCTGGGCATCGCGAGCATAGTACCGAGATTCTCTCCTGCCACAGTGGTGTAGGCCAGGTGTTCGCTGTGCCATGCGATATCGAAGCGCGAAAACAGCTCGTCCACCAGGCGCAGATAGGCTTCCGAATAACCCTCATAACTTCCGATGGAGAGTCCGACGCCGTGTACCAGAAGGCGCGCGCGGCCGTCAATGCTCTTCAACTCGGCAAGGGCTTCCGGACGGAGCGCGCATCCGTCGGCAGCGTGGCGCGCGATGGTATCGGGCGTGATTTCGATATATCGAGCGCGCTCGAGCAATCTTTCCAGCAGCAGAACGTCGCCGCCCTCATATGTAGTGGCCAGCACGGGTCCGGCGTGTGTCGTGGTCGCGACGCGGCGTTGCGCAATCACACCCGCACTGGCCATGGTTGGTTCCTCGATATCGTCGGCCTTAGCCGAAGTTCGCCGTGGCAATGCCGGGAATGTCCTTGAACTCATTTTCCACGGCTGGGTCGCCGCCGAGTATTTCCAGGTCGACTCCTACCAGCCCGCATGCCACACAGCCGGTCAAGTTTACAGCGCGGGCAATGGCCGCGTGCAGATCGGGTAATTTCACGTTCCCATGCACTGCGAGGCGAATGGTCTTGGTTGTCGCTGTCGCCATCTTCTGTCTCCTTATTGGTAACCGGGTGATTCCGGTGACGCTGAAGGATAGTTAGAGAATCGCGCGCAGCGTTTCAAAACATAAAAAAACCGGGCGGATTGTTTCCGCCCGGTTGGCCCTGCTGTATGCCGATCCGCGCTACCTCACGAACACCGAGATAGTCGCGCTTACGGTCTGGCCTCCAGGTCCGTAAGCGGTCAAGGTGTAGGTTTGGTTGCTGATCGGGTTGATGGTGATCGAGCCGTTCGGCTGACCCGTGGTTGGCGGGATGTCGCCGCCGATGATCACCACGGACGTAGTGTTGGCCGTGGTCCAGGAAAGGACGACGGGGCTGCCGGCCACCGACGAGTTCGGCGGATTGGCCGTGAACGACAGGATTTGCACCGTACCCACTACCACCGTCACGTTGGCCTGGATCATTCCAGCGCCGTTGGTGGCGGTGAGTGTGTAAGTGGTTGTGACGCTCGGAGTGACGGTAGCGCAATCGTTGGCGTTCAGATTGGTCCCGACTCCCGGAGTAATGCCGATTGACGTGGCATTGGTTACCTGCCAGCAGAGTTTCGTCGAACTGCCGGGACTGATATTAGCCGGGTTCGCGACGAAGGTCACGACTGTTGGGACCGCATTACCAGACACCGTTACCGTCACCGGGGCCGTAACAGAACCGCTGGAATTGGTGGCAGTCAAGGTATACGTGGTGGTTGCGGTCGGAGACACCGTGGTGCTTCCGTTTGGAGTCACCGAGCCAACGCTGCTGATGGTGACAGTGGTAGCGTTGTTGGTGGTCCAGCTTAGGGTCGACTGACCGCCAGGAGCGACGCTGGTCGGGCTAGCCACGAAGCGGACGATCTGCGGAGCGCCCGCGACCGCTGCGCCAACCGTTACCGTTGTAGTCTGCGTCACGTTGCCGTTGGCGCCGGTTGCAGTCAGCGTGTAAGTGGTGGTCACCGCCGGCGAAACCGACGTGGAGCCGGACGTGGCCACATTGCCGACGCCGCCCGAGATGCTCACCGAGGTAGCGTTCTTAGTCACCCAAATCAGCGTAGTGCTGGATCCGTTGCTGATAGTCGCCGGGTTGGCGTAGAACTGCGTGATTTGCGTCGCCGACGCCGAAGCCGTAGTTACGGTTGTGTTGGCCGAGGCCGTCAAGCCGCTAGTATTCTTCACGATCAGGCGGAAGGCGTAGATTTGACCGGCGGCCGCCGTGAAGGTAGTGGTGACACCCGTGGGATTCGACAGAGTGACCGGGGGCCCGGAAGTCTGCGTCCATTGATAAGTGAGCGCCTGACCCGACGGATCGTAAGAGGCGGAGCCGTTCAGCGTGATCTGACCGGCTGGCACGCCGATTTGGTTTGGACCGGCGTTGGCGACTGGCGGGCTGGCCCCAACCTGCCGCGTACCAAGCTCGTAACGAATGCGCGGGATGTCCATCGGCACCGGCGTAGTGATCTTGGTGTAGTCTTTCGCGTGAATGTAGTTGCCTACCTCGAAACCGACGGTAAACTGACCGCTGTCACTGGTGGTGACCAGCGACTGATTGTAATCGGCCTCAGCCGTAAACGCGATGTGCGGTGTGACTGGTTGAGTCAACTTCAACTCGGCGCCGGGCGCGGAGCGCATGCCCGGAATCTGCCGCCGCAAATACCCCACGTTTCCCTGAATGGTGGCATTGCCCCAAACACCGAACAGAAAATCGGCGCCGTATTGGTTGACCACCTGCGCGTAAGTCTGGAGGAGCAATCCCGGGGCGATGGTAGTGCTGTTCAATACGGCGGTGCCCTTGAATGCCTGCGTTCCAAAAAGGCCGATGCGTCCGTCGCTGAACAGATAATCCATCAGGAACGCAAACTGGCCCAACCCGCCGCCGCTTTGATCGCCCTTAAAATCGATGTACTTAAAGCTGCCGAATCCGCCGGCCTGGAAGTTGCCCCAGCGGTTCACCAGGCCGATATCGAACTGGCCTTCCTGATGGCCGGGGTAGTACATGTATTCGCCCTGGGCCTGTACGGCGTGCGTTCCATCGCCGCCGAACGGCGAGAAGAACTTGGCAGTGCCGTTCACGGTGAAATCGCCGGTGCGCGATGGACCGAACGTGGGCCCGATGTTCAAGCCCACAATGGAAAACTTCTGGTTGTTCTTTTTTGCCTGGTCGAGTGCGGCATTGGCCGCGTCGGTGGCTTCCTTGTGGGCGATGTCGGTAGTCTGCTGCGCGTTGAGCGGCTTAGGCAGACCGTTCACTTCGCTCTCGAGCTGGTTTTCCTTATTCCGCAAGTCCGCCATTTCAGTCTTGAGACGGTCGTTATCGCCCTGCAGGGCCTTCATCGCGGCCAGAATGTCGTCAAGCTTATCCAGCTTCTTGAGGATTTGCGCGCAGCAATCGGCTTGCTGCTTGAGCATATCCTGAATGGTATTCAATGCCTTGAGAATGTCGCCGATGCCGCCCGCCTTGATGATGTTCCCCTGTCCGTCGGTCACAGTCAGCAGGACGCGGCGGTTCATGAACCGGCCTTCCTTACTCTTGTTGTCTACCTCGGGATCTCTCTTACCGTCACCCGCGGTAGTGATCTGGTCGGCGGAAGCTCCGTACTTAACTAGAAATGCTTTTACGGCCTCCGCGCGCGCCAATGCTAACTTGTCGTTATATCGGGCCGAGCCGACGTAATCCGTATTGCCAGTGACCTTGACTTTATAGTCGTGATGCTGGGCCAGAATGTCAGCCAGGCGTAACAAGCTCGGATATCCGTCCGATAAGATCGAAGAATTGAATTCGAAATTAATTTCTTCCCAGTCGTCCTTCGTCTGGGTGGACGGTACACTTAACCCCTGAGAGTATAAACAGGACGCCATTAGCCCCAGCGCGCCTATCGCTACTAGTTTCTTCATTGTCTTCTGTCTCTCCTCAACGTGATCCACATGTGTTAGAAAACCGAAGCCTCGGTTAGGGGCCTATCGACCCCAAAAATCCCGTAAGATCCGTAAGACCCGTAAGACCCATACTGCCCACGCAGCGTACCAGAACGAATAGGCCGCCCAAGGACCGAAGCATGAGGGTCCTGCACTCAACTAGGATTAGAATACCCGGAAAACCCGTCCATCTCAAACGATTTGATGGGTTTAGTCAATGCGGCAAAGTGTTTCCGTGTACAAATCGGGGTTCAAAAGGTGAGACAATTAGGACCAGAAGCTGCCGGATGGGCAATCGCTCCTGGAAACGGGGGAGGAAAGTCCGGTCTCCACAGGGCAGCGTGCCGGCTAACGGCCGGGGTCCGGCGACGGATACGGAAAGTGCCACAGAAAATATACCGCCTGGAACGGTGCATACGTACTGGAACAGGTAAGGGTGAAATGGTGCGGTAAGAGCGCACCGCAGCGGGAGCAATTTCGCTGGCAGGGCAAACCCCACGCGGAGCAAGGCCAAATAGGGGAGGAGGGACGGCCCGTCCCAATGAACTTCCGGGTAGGCTGCTAGAGCCGGATAGCAATGTCCGGCCCAGACGAATGATTGTCGCCTGAAAGGGTACAGAAACCGGCTTATAGTCCGGCAGCTTCTTAAATCGAGTTACAAGTGATTCAGGTATTTACCTGATGGAGGATTCGCCATTTCGACATGACGGACGAACGAAGTGAGTTCACACTTCCCTGCGGCTTGCTTGTTCCGGTGTTCGGGGGCGAAACGCGGATGCTAGGAGTCTGTCGGGATGAAACGGGAATCTGGATAGATAAATCGAGTTACTTTGCAATGCAAAGTACATTTCATCGCAGA
>Ga0208193_1000336_pt1 | contig 28609 bp, 21 predicted proteins | sample June2015DPH_17_2_FD_184716 | JGI IMG/M metagenome (GOLD analysis project Ga0208193, IMG submission 184716) | Peatland microbial communities from SPRUCE experiment site at the Marcell Experimental Forest, Minnesota, USA - June2015DPH_17_10... | ecosystem: Environmental > Terrestrial > Soil >... | reverse complement strand
TCAATACGATCACGTGGCTGACACCGGGCATGGTCCCGATCTCGCTGAGGTTCGCCGTCTTCACCTCGGCGTCGAACACCGGGCCTTTCTGATACACGGCGTACTTCATGCCGGGTACCTTCACATCCACGCCGAATTGCTGCCTGCCTTTGACGATTCTAGCCTTGTCCGGATCGATGACCGATTTGCCGATAATCTTGAAGGCGGACTCGTCTTTCAATACCACCGTCTGAAGATCGGGCACCGGCATCCGCGCCGCATCCTGCGCCAGCAAACCGTAGGTCAGCTTGCGGCCGCTCGGCCCATGCGTCACCACGCCGTCAGAGGTGATGCACTCGGCGGCGGGCACGCTCCATCGCGCCGCCGCGGCCGACACCAGCATCTGGCGGCCGGCCGCACCCGCCTGACGCAGTGGCAGCCAGTTGGCCGGTGTCGAGACGCTGCCGCCGGATGACTGGCGGCCCAGTTTGCCGCCCTGATAATCGGCCATCTCGATCGAAACATCCTTCCACGCAACGTCCAGTTCTTCCGCGAAAATCATCGGCAGCGCGGTCTTCGTGCCCTGACCCACTTCAGGATTGGGCGCGAGAATCGTTACCGCGCCCGTGGGGCTGATACGCGCAAACACTGTGATCGGATATTCTTCGGTGCCGGCCGCCTCGGCGCGCTTCAGGAAACCGGGCAGAGTGGCAGTCAACAGCAGACCGCCGCCGACGGCACCGCCGGCCACCAAGAAGCTGCGGCGGGAAAAGTTGGGGTTCAATGTTGCCATTATCGTTCCTCTCAAGCTTTGCGGGACTCACCCAGGTGCTTGATCGCGTCGCGAATGCGCCCATAGCATCCGCAGCGGCAAATGTTGCCCGCCATGGCTGCATCAATTTCGGCGTCCCCGGGGTTCGGTGTATGACTGAGCAGAGCGCTGGCCGCCATGATTTGGCCGCCCTGACAATAGCCGCATTGCGGGACATCCAGATGCAGCCAGACCGCCTGGACTCTGCTGCCGAGCTCGGAAGCCTCGAGGCCTTCGATGGTGGTGATGGGCATGTTGACCGATTCCAGCGGCAGTTGGCAGGACCGTACCGCCGCTCCGTTCAGGTGCACCGTGCAGGCGCCGCACTGACCAATTCCGCAGCCGTACTTGGTTCCGGTCAGATTCAGAATGTCGCGCAGCACCCAGAGCAGGGGGGTGTCGCCCTCAGCATCAACCTCGTGTGCGGTGCCGTTGACTTGAATCGTATAGCTCATTCGCGTCACTCCCGCCGGGCTTCAATGCGAGCACCGACGATATATTGAATACCACCCGTGCGTCGAATCTAGCGCGTTCTGCGCCGATATCAATAGGGACGCCCGAGGGCTGGTCGGGGCGGCGTTCTCGAGGAGGGCAGTGCGGCAATGTAATAAATAGCTATGCCTCACGGTCTATCGGGGGTGTACTACGTGGCGCACACCCTGTGTAGTCTCGATCTCGAGTGGCGTGCTTCCAAAAGGAAAAAAATCGAGGAGGCTTGTATGAAATTCGCTGTGCAATGGTTGATTGAATGGCCGCGTCGCGTCGCGCATCACCTGGCCTGGTTGGCGCCCCTCTTCGCGCGTATTACGGTCGGATGGGTGTTCATGCTGAGCGGCTGGGGCAAGCTCCACGCCCTGCCTCAAGTGACGGAGAACTTCGTCGGCTGGGGGATTCCTCTTCCCCACATCCTTGCGCCCTTCGTTTCCGGCGTTGAGTTCTTCGGCGGATTGTTCCTGCTCCTCGGATTGCTGACGCGCATATCGGCGGGAGCCTTGGGAATCACCATGATCGTCGCCATAGCGTCGGCGAAATGGGCTGATGTCGACTCGCTCGAAACCCTGCTCGGATTCGATGAATTCGAGTATCTGGCGCTGTTTCTTTGGCTTGCCATTGCAGGGTCAGGTTCTGTTTCGATCGATGCTCTGCTGGAACGATGGTTCAAGCGCGAGGCCGCGGTGAAACTCGGCAGCTAGGGGCGGCCCGGCAATCAGGTGCGAAGGTAGCTCGCGCCGTTGGCGTCGATGACCCCGCCGGTCATCGACGCCGGGGCATCCAATGCGCAATACACCGCCACGTTCGCGATCTCGTCGGGCCGGCTGACCCGGCCGAGCGGCTGCTGCGCCAGGAGTTCAGCGCCCGCGGCGCCGGTCAGGTGACTACTCGCCATGTCGGTTTCAACCCATCCAGGGGCCAGGCAGTAGACATAGATGGATCTCGGTGCGAGCGCCTTCGCGAGTGATTGCGACAGGGAATTGAGCCCCGCCTTGCTGGCGCCGTAGGCGGGGCTGTCCGGTTCACCGCGGAAGGCCCCGCGCGATGAAATGTTCACGATTCGGCCGCGCCCGAACGAAGAATCCACCGGTTCGCGTTCGTTCATGCTTTGTGCCGCCAAAAGCGACAGATTCGCAGGGCCCGTCAAATTGGCGGCTAGAGTCAGCTGCCAAACCGACTGCCAAGACTCATAAGAGGTGGACAGGGGCGGATGGTCTATGAATACGCCGGCATTGTTGACGAGGATGTCGACTCCGCCCATCGCCTCGGCGGCTTCCCGCCACAAGGTTGCCGCGGCACCTGTTTCGGCGAAATCCGCGGCGATCGCGACATGTCCTGATCCGGGGAGCGCCGCAAGCACCGCCTCGGCGGCCGCTTGCCGGTCGCGGTAATGCAGGACCACCTTCACTCCGCGCGCGGCCAGCTGTACCGCAATGGCTTTGCCGATGCCGCGCGATGCGCCGGTGACGAGTGCAGCCAGTCTGCGGGAAGGGTTTGGATGATTCATGGGTCACCATTGTTGTGGGCCGCGAATTCTACCCCACCGGCAATGAATTTATGACTTGGCGTCGCTTTTCCCTTTGATTTGGACTGTAAAGCCGCTCGGTCGGCATGCACTTCCGACCGCTCGACACGGACAATCGACCGTTCAACCTGCCGGCGCCTCCGCTCCCAGCGGACGCGATACATTCATCGAGGCCACAAGGTCCCTGCCAGCACATGTAAAGTCATGACGGAAGTCTTGGTGACCTTACGACAGTCGATGTTATGCGCGAGGCGGATTACCATGCGCGGCAATTTACCCGGGGGCCGTCCACTGTGGCCTATAGTCGGCGGAGTATCCGCGTTGCGTGAAACATGACGAACGACGCTGCGCCGTTCACTCAATCCAAGTCGCAATCCAGCTATTGGATCTGTCAATGCCTGGGGTGGGGACTTTACACTCTGATGAAGATTTATGGCGCAATCGCGCTCGTCAATCTTCCCTGGGTACGCGCAACGGCGGAGACGCTGCTTCTCAGCGGCGCGGGACTCGGTCTCACGCACTGGTTCCGCCATTACATGTCGGCCCGCCACTGGAGCACCCTCAAGGCACCCAAATTGGTGTGGCGTATCGTTGTCGCGGGTTTCGTATTGGGGGTGCCTCTCGGGCTCATAACGCCGTTTACTTCTATTTCCGCGTTGCAGAACTCGGGAGACTTTCTCCCCCAAGGCGCCACCCCGGCTTTCAAGTTGTATTTTACGCCGTCGGTCACATTTGCGTTGCAAATTGCCAACTGGGCATTTCTCTTCATGATCTGGCTCGCCATCTACTTCGTAGCCGTCGCGATGCGGCGCCATAGGTGGGCGGAACTGCGACAATCCGAACTCGCGCGGGCGCTTCAGCAAGCCGAGCTTCGTCTGTTGAAATCCCAGCTCAATCCACACTTTTTATTCAATGCACTCAATACAGTTCGTTCGCTCATTGCCGATGACCCTACACGAGCCCAACGCGCGGTGACCCACCTGGCGAATACGCTGCGCTATACCCTGCGTTCCGGCCAAGATGAGCTGGTAACGCTTGCACAGGAGCTGGAGATCGTTGCGGACTATCTCGAGCTCGAGTCGATGCGTTTCGAGGAAAGGCTGATCGTGGAGTACGATGTACCGGCAGACGCCGGCAGCGTACCCATTCCGGTGATGTTGTTGCAGACAGTTGTCGAGAACGCGATCAAACACGGCATCGCCGAGCTTCCCGCAGGCGGTGTGTTGAGAATCTCAGCCGCGCTGAAGGATGGCACACTCTTCTTGCAAGTGCAGAATCCGCGGCCGCCCGATGTGCACGGCCGCGGCGAGGGTATGGGATTGCGCAATTCCGAGGAGAGATTGAGGTTGCTGTTCGGCCCCGGCGCCAGTCTCGATCTCGACCTGGCGCAGCCTGCCATGGTCACAACTCGAATCCGGATTCCCCAACACCGATGAAAGCCATCATCATCGATGACGAGCCTCCAGCGCGCCGCGAGCTGCGGCGACTGCTGGCCGATTTCCCCTGGATAGAGATCATCGGCGAAGCCGGTAACATTGCCCAGGCGGCGGCAATGATCGAAGCGCTTTCCCCGGCGTTGGTCTTTCTCGATATTCAAATGCCCGGGGGTTCGGGATTCGACCTGCTTGCTCGCCTCGAGCACCTGCCTCGAGTCATTTTCACCACCGCACACGATGAGCACGCCGTGCGCGCATTCGAGGTCAACGCCCTCGACTACTTGCTCAAGCCCATCGATCCCGCACGTCTCGCCGGTGCGCTGGCAAGAGTCGGCAGCGCGAATACAACGCAGCCGCCGCAGCCCGATGCCGCGCTCGAGCAGCTCTTCGTCCGTGACGGCCCGCGGTGCTGGTTCGTACCGTTGCGAGAAGTGCGGTTGCTGACCTCAGAGGGCAATTACGTGCGATTGTCTTGGGGTAAGACGCAGCCGCTGCTCGGGCGCGCGCTGGCAACGCTCGAACAGCGGCTTGATTCGGATCGTTTCTTCCGTGCCAACCGCCGACAGATCATCAATCTTGATTTCATCGAGAATGTCGAGCTCGGCGTCAATGGACGTCTGCACGTGCAGTTGCGCGAAGGCCCGGAAGTGGAGATTTCGCGCCGGCAGGCGCGGTTATTCAAGACCCAGAAGGGAATTTGAGTTTGGCATTCACCAACGAAATAAGTTATCCTGTATGGAGAAATAATCTCTTTATGTAGAATATATTGCCTGTGCGACGGCCGGCAGGTGCTTTAATGACTTACGACTTCATCGTGGTTGGAGCAGGGATGGCGGGTTGTTCGCTGGCATACGAACTCGCGCGCGTCGCGCGGGTGTGCCTGCTCGAGGCTGAGTCGCAGCCGGGAATGCACGCCACGAGCCGCTCCGCCGCATTGTTTGCGGCCAGCTACGGCGGCCGCGAGATTCGCGCCATCACTCGCGCCAGCCGAGCCTTCTTCGACCACCCGCCCTCCGGATTTTCCGATCACCCGCTGCTGCTCGAGCGAGGGTGCCTCTACATTGCCCGGGCCGATCAAAGCGCTCGATTGGGCCAGATGGTTGAGGGCATTAATACCTCTGGCGGCAATATCGAGATCATCAGTCGGCAAGAGGCATTCGCGCACGTGCCGCTGCTTCGCAAAGACTACTTCTGGGGGGCGGCCCTGGAATCGGACGCGATGGACATCGATGTGCATGCGCTCCAACAGGGCTTTCTGCGGGGCGCTCGGGCCGCCGGCGCCGTACTCGTGACCAACGCCAAAGTCAGCAATGTGCGGCATCGAAGCGGAGTGTGGTCGATTGCTTTGGGCGACGGCTTGGTCAGTGCGCCTGTATTGATCAACGCCGCCGGTGCCTGGGCGGACGAAGTCGCGGAGCTTTGCGGTGCTCTTCCCATCGGCTTGCAGCCGCTGCGCCGTACGGCGCTTCTGGTGGATGCTCCCAGTGGCCTCGACATTCGCCGCTGGCCGGCAGTCATCGATGTCGATGAGATGTTCTACCTAAAGCCCGATGCAACCCGGCTGTTGCTGTCGCCCGCCGACGAGACGCCGCAGAGTCCCGGCGACGCACAACCCGAAGAGATGGACGTCGCCGTCGGCGTGGATCGCATGCAGGCGGCGCTCGATATCGAGGTCCGGCGGGTCAGCCGCAGTTGGGCGGGGTTGCGGACGTTTTCTCCGGATCGGGTGCCGGTACTAGGGTTCGATCCGCATGTGGCGGGCTTTTTCTGGTGCGCGGGCCAGGGCGGATACGGTATTCAAACCGCACCGGCGATGGCACGAACGGCGGCGGCGCTCGTGAAGCACGAGAGTCTGCCGGCAGACATCGCCGCCGAGGGACTCCACGCCTCGGACTTGTCGCCCCTGAGGTTCATGAAAAGGGCCGACCTCATCTACCGGGAAAACAAATGAGACCGTACCCACGCGGCGCCTGGAACTCTCGAATGCTCAAAATCCATTGCGAAAGGAAATCAAGTGGAATGCGAAGGCGGCCCACAGCAGCGCCGACAATGATGCCGCCAGTAATACCGCCCAAAGCTTAGCCCACCAACGACGCGGGCCCCGAGCCACGATCCAAACGTTCCATAAACCGATAACAGCTCCGCCGACAAATACGAGCGGGGACAGGACGCGCAGCAGCGCGATCAAGCCATTCACCTTGGCGATCAAATCGAGGTTGGATATCATGGTGATGACCAGGACTACCCAGCCGACGAAGGTTAGTGCACAGGCTGCAGCAGCGATTCGTACCAGGCGATGCGCCCTTGCATCCAGTCCTGTCAACGCATAAGGAACGCCATAGCGGCGACGAGTCAACGCGCTCACCGGCCACGCCAGGGCAGTCAGCAAAAGTGCTGCGAGACTGCTCATAATGATCGGCAGCCACCATCCTGCGGACTTCTGCCATGGCGTTCGGTCGTACACCTCGATGGGAGACTCTTCGCCAAAGGCGAAACGCACGACCCTGCCATCCTTCACTTGCGCGGCGAGAAGATCCTTACCGTGCTCCGACCGCCAGATGAAGGGGGCAATCTCGCGCCATCGCAGCGGCACGCCTGAGGGGCTGGTGGCCGATGACACCGAAATCGTGCCGCCGCCATTGTCGGCAACTGTCGCCTGAAGGGACATATAGAGCAGACTCACGAAACTCGATTCAGCGCGGCGCGAAACGCTGTACCTACCGGCGATCATGCGTGCATGTTCAGCAGAGGTTTTCTCATCGACCTTTCCATCCGCCGTCGGGCCGGGTAGGTAGCGATCCGTGAACTCATGGAACAATTGCGAGCGAACCTCCTGGGCCGCGCCATCTTTGCCCACGCTGTTCACGGAGACCAGCAGCCCGACGCCATCATCGATGAATAAATGCAGATCGCTGTGGAACCACTGGGTGTCGCCGCCATGGGCGATGACGCGATGACCGTCATAGTTGTCCTCGTAAAACCCGAGCATCATGTGATTGACCTTGGGAAGAATGGTGAGCGCCGTGTTGTGCATTTGCTCGGCTGTCCCGGGCTCGAGGATTTGACCCGATTCGTAGCGCCCGTTCTGCAGGTGCGCGATCATGAAGTGCGACATATCGTCGCCGGTCGACGCGAGGCTGCCGGCCGGTGCAGGCCCGACGATTTCGAATGGCTTGGCGGGTAACGACGCCGCTTGATAGCCTCTCGAGAGTTGGGGTCGTAGGCGTTCGGGGAGCGGTTGGCGAAAGGTGGAATTGGGCATCTTCAGCGGCTGGAAAAGATGCTGATCCATATAGTCATCAAAAGGCATACCCGACACGCGGGAGACGATATAGCCGGCGAGCGCCGTCGCATAATTGGAGTATGCGGGTGTCTCGCCCGGTGCAAAGATTCTCGAGGGTATGTATCGTTTCACAAACCGATCGAGCGGCTCGACACCATCGGCCTCGACGCCGATGAGGCCCGTCAACCTTTCCTCGAATCCCGCGGTGTGGGTCATGATATTCCGCATCGTGATCGGCATTCCCCCACGCGGCGGAATCTTAAAATCGAGGTATTGGTTCACGTCGGCGTCAAGATCGATCTTGCCCTGCTCGACCAGCTGCATCACCGCAGTCCAGGTGAACAGCTTCGACGTGGAGCCCCAGCGGAATAACGTGCTTTTCGGATCGACAGGGATGCGCTGCTCGTAGTCAGCGTAGCCGTAGCCTTTTTCGAGCAACACTTGGCCGTCTTTGACGATCACCACCACGGCACCGGCGATATCACCGGCGTGCAGAGCATAGGGAAAATATCCATCGAGCCATGCTTCGGCATCGGCGGCGCTCAAGATTCGTGCGGGCGTCACCGCAGGGCTGGTCGCTGCATCAGGACTGAGCGGCGGCCCGGCGGCAGGATTCGTCGTTGTCTGTGCGTGAGCGTTGGGCTGAATTGCGCTCAAGGCCAACAATAGGGCAGCGAATACCCCCTTTCTCTTATTTTGCATGATCACATCTCTGATACGCGATTTGTCGGATGCAACACTAGCTCGGCGCCGGTCTGGGGCGTGAAGTCGATGACGAACGGTCGAAACGCCGCGGTGGACGGTCCCTAGACACGGTTCGAAGGGCCGTAATATGTGGTCATCCCGCCTGCCACGAGAACGTTTTCTCCGGATAGAGCGCGTATGGTACGCTTCGAGCCCGCGCTTCGCTTCACCGCAGCCACAGTCTTTTCCACATGAAGGGACGCGGGCGCGGGAGGATGGGATGAAAAAAGCTCGTGTCAGACATTCGAAGATGAAGGCGAATGAGCAGAGTACGCTGGGGGGATTGATCGGCCTGGTACGCCGGCAGAACGACTGGACGTTGCGCGAGATGAGCGAAAAAGTCGGCATTCCGCTCTCGACGCTTGCGAAGGTAGAGGCCGACAAGCTTTCTCTCACCTACGATAAACTCCAGCAATTTACATCGCGGCTCGGATTGACGATGACAGAATTCCTGGCTCGGGGCGAAGCGCCCGTGGCGGGATCTGTCGTGACGGCGCGCCGAAGCCTGGCGACCGGCGGCAATTCCGTCCGGATCTCCACGCCGAACTACGACTATGAATACCTGTGCGCTGATCTACGAGAGAAGCGTATGGTCCCGATCATTACTCGCGTCCGCGCACGAGGCATCGCCGAGTTTGGAGAACCGGTTCGACACCAGGGCGAGGAATTCATATTTGTCCTGGAAGGGAGCGTTGAAGTCCACTTGCAGTTTTACACGCCCATAACCCTCCGCGCAGGCCAAGGTGTCTATCTTGACAGCACGATGGGTCACGCCTACACCGCAAAGGATTGCGACAGCGCGTTGGTGCTCGGCATTTGTTCCAGTGAGGACCCGAATCTCGCCCATGACCTGATGAAGCTTGCGGAAACCGAAAGCGACAAGTGAGCTAACCGGCCCTGCTTCAACTTGCCTACCCGCGATTTGGTGCGGATGACATTGTTTACTATTGACATATATTCTCTATGCAGGCCATTATTGTGCAATCAGGATTGTTGTTTCGTAATGGGACCCGAGAATGCTCAGATCATTGCGTTTGATGACGAGTGTTTTCGGTGCGGCTCTCCTTGCGGTTGCCGTGTCTTGGCACGGCAGGGCATTGGCGGCTCAGACACCTGCTTTCACGATCGAGCAGGTAATGAGCGCGCCTTTTCCGTCGTCCTTGGCGGCAGCTCCTGCACACGGGCGCTTCGCCTGGGTGTTCAACGATCACGGCAGTCGCAACGTTTGGGTCACCGATTCTGACCAAAAAGGCGGCTATCGATCTCGAGCGATCACCTCCTACGGCGGCGATGACGGTTTCGATTTGGGCGAAGTGAGCTGGGACGCGAAGGGCGAGACAGTGCTTTATGTCCGCGGCGGGAGCCTGGAAGGCGGCGGCCCGGTGAATGTCCTAAGCAACCCCGCGGGCGCACCACCCCAAGAGATTTGGGCTGCCTCGGTGGCTCAGGCGGCGCCACGCAAGTTGGCGGCCGGCCATTCGGCGGTCGCCGCCCCGAATGACGAGCGAGTCGCCTACATTTCGGGTGGACAGATTTGGATTACCTCGCTCGATGACTCGGCCAAGCCTGGGCAGTTGCTGCACGACCGCGGGGTCGATGCGGACCTGCACTGGTCGCCCGACGGCTCGCGCCTGGCATTTGTGAGCACGCGCGGGGACCACAGCTTCATTGGCGTCTATGATTTCGCGCACGATTCCATCACGTGGCTCGCTCCGAGCGTCGATGGGGATGGTTCGATCGCTTGGGCTCCAGACAGCACGAACATCGCGTTTATTCGTGTTCCTACTCATGCCGCTCTCGAAGAGTTCAAGCGCGAAGGTGCGCCGTGGTCGATATGGTTGGCCGATGCCCGCACGGGCCAGGGCCACGAAGTCTGGAAGGCACAGACCGGCGCCGGCAGCACGTTCTCTCCCAGCCAGTCGGCCGACAATTTGGTGTGGGCCGAGGGCAATCGATTGATTTTTCCGTGGGAGTCCACTGGTTGGCTGCACCTTTATTCCATTTCGACGCGAGGCGGTGACGCAACATTATTGACGCCAGGGCAATTTGAGATCTTTGGCTTTGAACTCAGCCGCGACCGGCGCCAGATCGTCTATTCTGCGAATCAGGATGACATTGACCATCGACATATTTGGCGCGTTGCGCCGTCCGGTGGAGCGCCGACGCAATTGACCTCCGGCGATAGCATCGAGGATTTCGCAGTGATTGCCGGCGACTCAAAGACCGTGGCCGCCTTGCACAGCGATGGGCGCCGCCCGCTGCGGCCCGGGGTCCTGACGACCAACGGTCACGTCCAGGATTTGTCGCCCGGCAGCGTGCCGTCGGAGTTTCCCGTCGACAAACTCTTGATTCCGCAACAAGTCATTTTCCGCAGCCCGGACGGACTCAACATACATGGCCAGCTCTTCGCAACGGCTGCGAAGAATGGCGAGCGTAGGCCCGCGGTGCTCTTCTTCCATGGCGGGCCCACTCGACAGATGCTCCTCGGCTGGCATCCGATGGATGCGTACAGCTACATGTACGGGATGAATCAGTATCTCGCCAGCCAAGGCTATGTCGTGCTCTCGGTGAACTATCGCGGCGGCACGGGGTACGGATTGGATTTTCGCGCGCCTGAGAAGTTCGCATGGGCGGGAGCCAGCGAGCTGAACGACATCAAGGGCGCCGCGTACTATCTTCGGAGCCGCGCCGACGTGGATCCAGCTCGCATCGGCATTTGGGGAGGCAGTTACGGCGGACTGATGACCGCGCTTGGCTTGTCGCGCCTGTCCGATCTTCTGGCCGCGGGTGTCGATTACGCGGGTGTCCACGATTGGAGTGCCCTCATGGCGGCGCATAGCTCACTGAGCGCTCCGGATGCAACACAAGATCAGGCGCGGCTGGCATTCCAGTCTTCCGCTCTGGCTTCGATCGAGACCTGGCGGTCACCCGTGTTGCTGATTCAGGCGGACGATGATCGCAATGTTCCGTTCTCCCAGACGGTCGATCTGGTTCGCGCTCTGCGCAAGCAGGGAGTGCCGTTCGAGCAAGTGATCATTCCCGACGAAATTCATGATCTGCTGCTGTATCGCTCGTGGTTGACGTTTTTTCACGCCACGGACGATTACTTCGATCGTCATCTCTACCGGCTTTCGTCCACCCGGCATTGAAGATTGCATTGCCCTTGCGCCCCTCATTCTTCAAGCGCTTCTTTCTGCCGGGATTCGCCTTCAAGGCGGTGGTCATCGGCGGCGGTTATGCAACGGGTCGGGAGATTGCTGAATTCTTCTTGCCGAGCGGCCCGTGGGGCGGCGTGCTCGGAATGCTGCTCGCCATGGCTTGCTGGAGCCTGGTGTGCTCAGTCACGTTCCTCTTTGCTCGCACCACGCACAGCTTCGAATACGGTGCGTTCTTTCGGGCCTTATTGGGTCCGGCATGGTTCGTATTCGACCTCGCCTACGGCTGTTTTGTGTTGATCATACTGTCCGTGTTCGGCGCTGCCGCCGGCGCCATCGGCGCGGCCGTATTCGGCTGGCCCGAATTGGCCGGCACACTGGGTCTGGTCGCCGGGATTGCGACGGTCGCCGCCTTCGGGAGCGACTCCGTCGAGCGGCTTTTCAAGTACGTCACTTACTTTTTGTATACCGTCTATGCAGTGTTCGTGATCACCGCAGTGATGCACTCTTCGGATCGAATCGTCGCGAATTTCGGGACTCCCCAGCCAACCACCGGCTGGGCGCTCGGCGGCATGACCTATGCCGGCTACAACGTCGTCGGCGCCGTCGTCATTCTGCCGGTGCTACGCCATCTGACGAGCGATAAGGATGCGGTGATCGCCGGGCTCCTGGCCGGCCCGCTCGCGATGCTTCCCGCCGTTCTGTTTTACGTGTGCATGGTCGCGTATTACCCGGAGATCACCTCGGTGACTTTGCCATCGGACTACATACTCACGCACCTTCACACGCCCGTGCTCCATGTCGTCTTCCAGATGATGATCCTCGCGGCCTTGCTCGAAAGCGGTACCGGCGCCGTGCATGCGGTGAATCAGCGAATTGCCAACGTGCTTCTGGCTCGAGGAAAGGCCCTATCGACCGTCGGCAGGCTGGGACTCTCGGCGGCCGTTTTGATTCTCGCAGTCTTTGTAGCCACCCAATTTGGGCTGGTCGCTCTCATCGCGCGCGGGTACCGCGCACTCGCCTACCTGTTCATCGCGGTGTACGTCGTGCCGCTGCTCACCTACGGTGTTTGGTTGCGGACTCGTCCGGTTGCGGTGGCCGGTTCTTGAACTACGACGCGGAGAACGAACGATGATTACCCGCATACTCCTCCTGCTGATCTGCTTGACCGGCACCTTGGATGCCGCTGCGCAATCCTACGATGTCGTGCTTTCGGGTGGGCGCGTCATGGATCCCGAGTCCGGCGTCGACGCAGTCCGCAATGTGGGCATCACGGGCGATCGTATCGTGCGCATCTCGACCGAGCCCCTCATGGGCAAGAGAGTGATTGACGCGAAGGGTCTCGTCGTGGCGCCCGGCTTCATCGACGTGCACCAGCATGCACAGGATAACAACAGCGGGCGGCTGAAGGCGTTCGATGGGGTGACCACGGGACTGGAAATGGAAATCGGCGTGCCTGACGTGGCTTCATTCCTACGGCGGAAAAAGGACCGATCGCTGATCAATTACGGCACTACCGCGAGTCATGGCGCGGCCCGATCGCTCGCATTCGGCACACCTATCAGCGAACCGGTACTCGTGGCTCCCTCAGGCGCTGCGACGAATCAAGCGGCGTCGCCTGAGCAGATTCGAAAGATGGAGGATCGGCTGAACTCTGAACTGGATGCCGGCGCCATCGGTATTGGAATGGGCATTCAATATACGCCCGGCGCAACGCACTTCGAAGTGATCGACATGTTCAGGCTGGCGGCGCGGCGGGGGGTACCGGTATTTACGCATGTCCGAAGCTTTGGCCGCCTCGAACCAGGCTCGAGCATCGAAGCGGTCAGCGAAGTCATCGGAGCGGCCGCGGTGTCAGGGGCGTCGCTGCAAATCGCACACATCAACAGCAGCTGCATCGCCGACGCGCTCGAGTGTGTCGCCATGGTGTCGGGCGCCCGCGCCCGTGGTCTCGATGTGACGACGGAGGCATATCCCTATGTCGCGGGCTTCACAAACATCAACTCGGCACTGTTCAATCCGGGGTGGCGCGAGAAACTTGGCCTGGGGTATGACGCGCTCCAGATGCCCGATACGGGCGAGCGATTGACCAAGGAGCGATTCGATCAGCTGCATGCGGACCCCGCCCCGCAGGAGGTTCTGATCTTCATGAACACGCAGGAGAGAGTGGACGCTGTGATAGCGGAACCGCTCGTGATGATTGCGAGCGATGGAGAAGATGGGCACCCGCGCAACGCGGGAACCTACTCGCGCATTTTGGCTCGCTACGTGCGCGAGCTCGGCAGCATCACATTGATGGATGCCATTCGGAAAATGAGTCTCATGCCCGCCCAGCGCTTGGAAAAGGCGACAACGGTGGCGCGACACAAGGGGCGGCTCCAGGAGGGCGCGGACGCGGATATCATTGCGTTCGATCCACGCACCGTCTCGGATCGATCGACCTATCAGTCGCCGCGCGAGCCCAGCGTTGGAATGCAGTACGTGATTGTGAATGGCACAGTCCTGATCGACCGGGGGAAACTGGTTCCTGACAGGTATCCGGGTAGACCGGTCGAGCTCGATCCGGCCAAACGTCGGTCCATACATCAGCCGTAACGGAGCCCGGTGACCCCCCCCTCGGGGTGTGTTCCACGTAAACCTATCGCCTGCGTTTCTTGGCCGATCCATGTACCGGACGAACCGGTTCATCCGGTTTCTGCGGCAGAGTAGTCACTTCCCCATGGAGAGACATTAGCGAATCCATCAGCCCCTCATCCGGGCTCGAGCACACGCAGAGTACCGTTGCCTTGTCCCAGCTTTCCGCGGTGACGTATGCATGCCCCATGTTGCTGTCGAGGTAAATGGACTCTCCGACATTGAGAACGACGGGGCCATAAAATTCGGTAAGGACCTTGATGGCGCCTTCGAGGACGTAAATGTACTCCTCGCCGGAATGACGGACGAGATCACCGAACTCCTGCGCGCTCTTGGCGCGGATACGCGCCAAAATCGGGATCATGCGCTTGCCGCGCAACTCAGGACACAAGTAGTGGTAGTCGTAATTTTTCGTGTTCACGCGAATCGCATCATCGGTGCGGCCGATGCTGCGGCGCGCAGTCACCGCCGGTTCGACCACGTTGTCGACGGGATCGGAGAATAATTCAGAAATTCGAATATGCAGGCGTTGGCTGAGTTGCACCAGCTTGTCATAGGTCAGGGTCAATCGGTCATGTTCTACTTTTGAGAGCGTCGACACAGGAATGCCGGTGCGCTGACTCATTTCCTTCAGCGTCCAGCCATTTCTCGAGCGCAGCGAGCGCAACAGGCTTCCCAGAGTCGAATGATGTGTCTTCACGTCCAAGGCCATAATTTCCAATCAGGATAGCGACCGCTGTGAAGCATACATGCGGCGCGTGTGGGGTCAACAATCGAAGGACGGCCCTTATAAAAATACATGCTTTTCAATCGTAGCCAGGCGATACCTTGGGCGGCGCACCGTGCGCACAGTAGCCGAAAGGCCGCTTGGCAGTCCTGATCAGAGAAAAAAATTGACAATTTTCCATTTGGGACGATACTGGCGCAGTCACGACATCGTTGGGGACGGAGCAGTGTCGTCGGATACCAATAAAAATTCGTGTCGAAGGGCACCGGGCTCGTCGAGCGGTTGCCGGTCATCGACAGCGCGGAAAAAATTCTCGAGAAATATTTTCAAAATAAAGGGAAGAATCATGAACGGTGCAGCCAAATCAGCGGTGCTCGGCTTGTTGGGTGTGGTTAGCCCTTTCATTTGGCAACAAAGTGCGGCGCTCGATGCGACCGGTCCGGCGGGCGGCAACGCCAACTCTCTGGAAGAGATTGTGGTCACGGCTGAGAAGCGTGAAGAGAAACTCAAGGATGTGCCCATGAGCGTGACTGCGTTGGGCGGTGGCACGCTCGACAATCTGCATGCCGTTGACTTCGCCGACTACGCAGCCTTGGTACCGGGCCTGTCGCTGCAAGCTATTCAGCCGGGGAATACCCGCCTGACCTTGCGCGGTCAGAACGCCGGCGGCGTGGGTTCGACGGTAGCGGTCTATCTGGACGACGCGCCATTCGGATCGAGCAATGCATTGCTCAACGGCTCCATCAACACCGGCGACTTCGATACCTGGGATATGCAGCGCATCGAGGTGCTGCGCGGCCCTCAAGGCACTCTGTACGGAGCGAATAGCGAAGGCGGTCTTCTGAAATTCGTTACCAACGCCCCGGTGCTCGGCAGCCTGTCGGGTGCCGCCGAAGTGTCGGGCGAAAGTGTCGATCACGGCGGCAATGGCGGAGAGTTGCGTGCCATGGTGAACCTGCCGCTCGGCGATAAGATGGCCTTTCGCATCAGCGGCATCGACCAGGATGTGCCCGGCTATGTAGACGATCCATCGAACGGTGAGCGCAACCTGAATGATGGTCACAAGGAGGGCGGGCGAGCGTCTTTCCTGGCCGTGCCGACGGATGATCTTTCCATCCGGCTGACCGCCACATCGCAGCAAATGAAATACAACGGAACCAACGCCGTCGATATCAACCCGGTCACTCTACAGCCGCTGCACGGCGATCTTACGCAAGAACGCCTCTTATCGGAGCCGAGCAACTACAAGTACGAGAACTACAATGCGGCCATCGATTGGAATGCCGGACCTTTCCGTGTCTTGTCGAGCACCAGCTACGGCGTATTGAACTCGGATACGGACTCCGATGAGACGCCCTTATACGGCGGATTGGCCGGCGAGATTTTTGGCGGCGCTCCCGCTGCCCTTCTCGACGACAATGTGGGCTCGACGAAATTCACGCAAGAGATTCGTCTGGCATCGCCGGCTTCGGATCTGCTGGAGTGGCAGGTGGGCGGCTATTTCACTCGTGAAACAGGCGTGTTGAACGAACATTTGAATGCGATACAGCTTCCCAGCAATGCATTGCTCGGACTGTTGGAGCAGCCCATCATCGAATCTACCTACAAGGAGTCGGCCGGGTTTGGCGATGTGACCTATCACTTCATCCCGCAATTCGACGTCCAGGTCGGCGGTCGCTGGTCCCACAATGAGCAGACCGAGACGCAGGTTACCAATTTCAATCCTCTGATATCCCCCCTCCCGCAAATCATCAACGCAAACTCGAGCGCCAGTGTGTTCACCTATTCGGTGGCGCCGCGCTGGCATGTGGACACGAACACCATGGTGTATGCGCGCCTGGCGACCGGCTATCGCCCCGGTGGCCCCAACGCAATTCCGCCGGGCGCCCCGCCGAGCGTGGAGCGGCAGTACGGCGCAGATAAAACTACCAACGTCGAACTCGGGGTCAGAACGACTCAGTTCGACGGCACTCTGTCAGTCGACGTGGCGGCTTATCACGTCAATTGGAAGAACATACAGCTCTTCGAATTGGTCGACGGCTTTGGTGTCAACGGGAACGGCGGTACGGCGCGAACTCAGGGCCTGGAATGGACTTTCGGATTTCTTCCGGTGCATGGATTGACCTTCCAATGGACCGGTGCTTTTACCCAGGCGAATCTGACCTCGCCCGCGCCGGCCCTGAACGCCAATTCCGGCGACGAGTTGCCCTATGCCCCGAAGTGGAGTACCTCGCTCGACGGTGAGTATGAGTGGGCTGCGTTCGCCGACTATAAGGGTTTTGTGGGTGCCACCTGGAGTTACATAGGCGGGAGGACCAGCGATTTCGCCAGTTCCGCCGCCACACCGTCCGGCCAGGTGGGCTTGCCGAGCTACAACACCACCGCTGTTCGTTTCGGCCTGGAAAACGATCACTACAAGGTGACGATTTACGGCAAGAACTTGAGCGATTCGCGCGGCATCACCAACTACGACAGCGCCGGTTCACCTTACTCGATCGTGAGTGTCATTCAGCCCCGCACGATCGGCTTCACGCTGTCTGTGAAATTCTGACTCCCCTCGCATAATGAGCGCGAAACAGGAACTGCCCACGCGGACGGTACAATTTCCGCAGGTCGCGGATCTACCTTCTCCTTATTTGCTGTTTCTCGGCGACACGACGCACAGCGGTTATGCGAAGACCGCATTCGGCCTGCGCGATTGGGCTCGCGAGCGCTGCATCGGCGAGTGGTCGTGTGAGGGTGCAACGGTCACCGTGGACCTGCCGCGACTGACGCCCAAAGAGGCTTGCGAGCGCGGTGCGCGCGCGCTCGTGATCGGTGTCGCCAATATCGGGGGCATCATCGGCGACCATTGGATACCGTCGCTGATCGAAGCGCTGGAATCGGGTCTCGATATCATCGGTGGCACACACACCAGGCTCAACGATATCCCGCTGTTGAAGGGCGTGGCAGAGCGGTGCGGCCGCAGACTCATCGACGTGCGCACGCCGCCAGTGAAAATACCGATCGCTTCGGGGCGCAGGCGATCGGGCAAACGTTTGCTCACGGTGGGCACGGATTGCGCACTCGGCAAAAAGTACAGCGCTCTCGCGCTCGCCCGCGCGTTTGCCGGGCGGGGCGTAAACGTCGATTTTCGTGCCACCGGACAAACCGGGATCCTGATCGCGGGCCGCGGAATTCCGATGGACGCGGTCGTCGCTGATTTCGAGGCCGGGGCCGCCGAAATGCTCAGCCCGGATTCACCGGCGGACCATTGGGATGTGATTGAAGGTCAGGGTTCGCTGTTCCATCCCGCATACGCCGGAGTTTCGTTGGGGCTGCTGCACGGTAGTCAGCCGGATGTCATCGTCGTCTGCCACGAACCCGGGCGCGCGCACGTCATGGGCTATCCCGACTATCCGATGCCGGACATCGCCGAGACCATTGACCTTAACCTGCGCCTCGGGCGCCGCACCAATCCGGCGATCCGGTGCGCGGGTGTCAGCTTGAACACATCGGGGTGCGATGAAAGCGCGGCGAATCGACTGCTTGCCGCGGAGAGTGCACGGTGTGGCCTGCCGGTCGCGGATCCGATGCGTGGCGGCGCGGAATTCGAGCGGCTGGTGGACGCCTGTCTTGCCTGAATGAATAGGTTGGTAACAACGTACACGAATGGGCCATAACTGCGACCGAGTTTGCAACAAGAGAAATCATGCCTACGATAAAGATACTGACAGCCGCTCTGCTGACACTGGTGATGGCATCTGCCGACGGAGCCGATGCGCCGCCGCCGACCGTGGACCAACCCGCCGGCGTTGCATTGACGGCGCAAGACGTCAATGCCTGGCTCGACGGCTATATGCCCTATGCGTTGCACACCGGCGACATTGCCGGTGCCGTGGTTGCCGTGGTGAAGGATGGAACAATCCTGACCGAACGCGGCTACGGTTACTCGGATGTCGCCAAGCGCATGCCCGTCGATCCGAAATTGACTTTGTTCCGCCCTGGATCGGTGTCGAAGCTCCTCACTTGGACTGCTGTTATGCAGCTCGTCGAGCAGGGCAAGATCGATCTGGATGCCGACGTTAATCGATATCTGGATTTCCGGATTCCGCCCCGCGACGGGCTGCCGATCACGATGCGCAATCTGATGCAGCACACCGCAGGCTTCGAGGAGCAGGTCAAGGGACTCATTTCCGAGGATCCCAAAGCCCCGGGGTTGGAGGCGTTGCTGAAGCAGTGGGTGCCTGAACGCGTCTTCGCGCCGGGGTCAACCCCGGCGTATTCCAACTACGGCGCCTCGCTTGCCGGCTACATCGTGCAGCGGGTATCGGGCGAGGCGTTCGATGATTACATCGAGAAGCACATATTCGCGCCGCTCGACATGCAACACTCCAGCTTCCGTCAGCCCTTGCCGGAGGCCCTTGCGCCGCTGATGTCCAAGGGGTATGTGCTAGGCTCCGGCGAACCGCATCCCTTCGAGATCGTGGGGCCGGCTCCGGCCGGCGCGTTGTCGTCCCCGGCGGAGGACATGGCGCATTTCATGATCGCGCAGCTGCAAGGCGGCCAATATAACGGCAACCGCATCCTCAGTGCCGAAACCGCCGAGACGATGCACAACAGTCCGCTCACCGTGCTGCCGCTGCTCAACCGGATGGAGCTGGGCTTCTTCGAAACGAATATCAACGGCAGGGAAGTGATCGCACATTTGGGCGACACAGAGTATTTCCACACTTCCTTGCACTTGTTTCTCAAGGAAAACGTGGGCTTCTACGTCTCATTCAACAGCAGAGGGAAGGACGGTGCCGCCGGCAGTCTGCGCAACGCCCTCTTCTTCGAATTTTCGGACCGCTACTTTCCCAGTGACGAAAAAGACGGGCAGGTCGACAAAGAGACCGCGGCCCGGCATGCGGCGATGCTGAGCGGCCGATGGGTCAATTCGCGCGGATCGCAGTCGAACTTCCTGGCCGTGGTCGGGCTGCTCGGGCAGACCAAAGCGGGCGTCAATGCCAAGGGCGAATTGATGCTGCCGTTCCTCGGGTTGAACGCCAAACCCCGGCATTGGGTCGAGATCGCGCCCTTCGAGTGGCGGGACAGTAATGGCCATGATCGTCTAGCCGTCAAAGTGATCGACGGCAAAGCGGTACGTTTCAGCTTCGATGAGCTATCGCCCTTCATGGTGTTCGATCGTGTGCCCTGGTACAAGGATGGCGCGTGGTTGACACCGGCGTTGTGCGCCGGCTTGGGGGCGCTTGCGATCACCGCGCTGCTGTGGCCCATAACCGCCATCGTGCGACGCCGCTATGGCGCGACTTTGGCACTGGACTCCGGCGCGCTTCGCTCTTATCGCTGGAGCAAGATTGGCGCGATCCTGATCCTCGCCGGCGCGGCGCTATGGGCCTGGACGATCAGCCGGATGCTCAATGACAACGGTAATCTCAGCGCCAAGTTCGACTCATGGCTGCTCTTTACGCAGGTCTTCGGCGCCATCGCTTTCATCGGCGGCTCCGCCGCGATCCTTTGGAACCTGCGGACGGTGTGGGCCGGCAATCGGCGCTGGCCGGCCAAGACCTGGAGCCTCGTGCTGGCGTTGGCGGCCGCCGCCGTACTCTGGACCGGAATTGTGTTCAAGCTCATCAGCTTCGGGTTGAATTACTGATGGTTTCATTGAAACTGGGCGTCGCAGTCGAAAAGTTTCGCCTGGTGGCGCCGTTTCGCATTTCGGGATATGTCTTCGAGGAGTTGGACGTCGTTCTCGTGACGCTCGAGGACGGCAGCCATCGCGGGCGCGGCGAGGCCTCGGGCGTCTATTACCTGGGCGACACAGCGCAGACCATGGTCGACGCGATCGAAGCCCAGCGCCGTGCGATCGAAGCGGGCATCGACCGCGCACAGCTGCAACGGTTGTTGCCCCCGGGCGGCGCGCGCAATGCACTCGATTGTGCGCTGTGGGAGCTCGATTCACACCGCGCCGGTTTGCCGGTATGGGAACTCGCGGAACTAAAAGCGCCGAAGCCGCTCGTCACTACGTTCACCTTGGGCGCCGACGATCCGTCCGTCATGGCGGCAGGCGCGCGCAAGTATGCGCAGGCTCGGTCACTGAAATTGAAGCTCACCGGTGAACTGGACCTCGACATTGCCCGGGTGCGGGCGGTTCGTGCGGCGCGGCCTGAAACGTGGATGGGTGTCGACGCCAATCAGGGCTACGCCATCGATGAGTTGGCCGCGCTGGTCGACGCACTCGTCGGCGCCAATGTCTCTCTGCTGGAGCAGCCCCTCAGGCGCGGGCGTGAGGCCGACCTTGCGGGATTCGCATCGAAAATTCCGGTCGCCGCGGATGAAAGCGCTCTCAGCTCGAGCGATATCGCCGGGCTGACGGGACGATTCGATGTCGTCAATATCAAGCTCGACAAATGCGGCGGATTGACCGAAGGGCTGGCGATGGCGCATGAGGCGCGCCGGCTTGGGCTGCGCGTCATGGTTGGCAATATGGTGGGCTCGAGTCTTGCGATGGCGCCGGCGTTCGTGCTCGGCCAGCTTTGCGATGTGGTGGATTTGGACGGGCCGATATTCCTGGCTCAAGATCGGATACCCGGCATCACCTACACCAATGGAGAGGCGTGGATCGGCGAGCACGTGTGGGGGGCAACGCGCGCCCCTTCGGCATGAGCAAGGGCGCGGTCGCTGTCGCCGTCGAAGCCGGAGCCCTCGGCACCATTCAACCGGAGATTCGATGAAACCTGCTGCCCTCATGGCATTGATGCTCGCTTGCACGGCGCCCGTATCAGCCGCGCCACCCGCCGGGTTCGAGGGCAGAGTGGAAGGCTTGCGCCGGCAGGTCGGCGTCCCTGGTCTGGCGATCGCTATAGTCGAGGACGATAAAATCACCTTCGCAAAGGGTTTCGGCGTCCGGCGGCTCGGCTCGCCCGAGCCGGTCGATGCAGACACGATTTTTCCCACCGGGTCCACCGGCAAGGCATTCACGGTCGCTGCGCTCGGCATTCTCGTCGATCAAGGCAAGATCGCTTGGGACGACAAAGTGATCGATCGCTTGCCAGGGTTCCAAATGTACGACCCGTGGGTCACGCGCGAGATGACTATTCGTGACCTGCTCGTGCATCGCAGCGGGCTTGGGTTGGGTGCCGGAGATTTGCTGTTCGTGCCGCGCACGAATCTGAGCCGCGCCGAATCGGTTCGGCGGCTGCGCTACATCAAGCCCGCAACGAGCTTCCGCAGCGGATTTGCCTATGACAACATTCTGTACATGGTGGCGGGCCAGTTGATCGAAGAGGTGAGCGGCGAGACCTGGGAGAAATTCACCGCCGACCATGTGCTGAAAGCCGCCGGAATGCTGCATTCGACCACCGACAATGGCGCACGATTCGCGACCGAGGACCGTGCGCAGCCGCACGCGCGAACGAGCGGCAGCCTGCGCGGCGTCGGTGAGCAAGGACGCCTCGACGAGCGCGACGATCTGGGGCGTAGCGCCGCGCCCGCCGGTGGACTCGCGATCAGCGCCAACGACATGGGACGCTGGCTGATGATCCAGCTCGATGGCGGCAAGCTGCCCGGCGGCGATGGACGATTGTTCAGCGAGGCGGTACACGAGCAGATGTGGACGCCGGTGATCCTTCAGCCTGTCACGCCGCGCCCGGATGCGCTGAAAGCGACCCAGCCGATGTTCAATACATACGCGCTCGGCTGGGATGTACGGGACTATCGCGGCGCGAAGATCGTGTGGCATGGCGGCGCCGTGTTCGGATTCCTCTCTGCGGTGGTACTGATTCCGGAAAAGCACGTTGGGTTTTCAATCGAGATCAACAGCGAGGACGGGGAGATCATCAACGGTCTGATGTTCGAACTACTCGATCATTATCTGGGGTTGCCGGCGGGCGACTGGCCGGCGAAGTTCATCGCGGCAAAGCGCGATCGGGTGGCCGAAGCACTGAAGACGTACCGGATGGATGCCGGACAGCCCGCCAAGATCGGGCCGTCGCTGCCGCTGGCGCGATACGCCGGCACATACGCCGACCCCTGGTACGGTAACATCGATATCGCGCAGGCCGGAGGAGCGCTCGCCATCGACTTCAAATCGACGCCGCGCATGGCGGGCACTCTCGAGCATTGGCAGTACGATACGTTCATCACCCGCTTCGACGACAAGACCATCGAGCCGGCGTACGTAACCTTCGGTCTGGATGCCGACGGCAGGGTCGACCGCATCACGATGAAACCGGTCTCGCCGCTCGCCGACTTTAGCTACGACTATCAGGACCTCAAGTTCGTACCGGCGGTCAAGCCGAAATGAACGATTCGTCTGCCACAGCAAATTGAGTGAATTTAGATTCCGATTACACTCAAAACTTGTAGTTGATCTGGCCTCCGAACGTGCGAGGTTGATTGGTGCTAATGCGGGCCAAGCCGGGAACGTTGAACTGGAAGCTCGTATTGTTCGTGCTCAATTCAGCGATCTTGTTGGTCAAGTTGTCGACGAACAGGTTGGCTTCCCAATTGTCTTTCGACAGACTCATTCGCGCGGCGACGAGGGTGTAGGAGGGCAGTTGAACATCGTAGAAGTAGTCCTCATCAGGCGTCGGGCCGGTGTAGTTGGCGGAAATACGTGTGGAAAGCGAATAGTTCTGCAGGATCTTGGTCGAGTAAACCAGCGAGAGACTGGCTGTATCCCTGGCCACGTTCAAGATCGGTGCGGTGCAGCCGGAAGTGCTGGCGCAGTAGGGCGTGCCGTTGGAACGCACCGCGACCGTCGTCAGAAAGGTCGAGAATGCGGCGTTCGGCTGCGTCACCTTCGCATCCGTGTAGGCCCCGCTGAACGATAAGAGCCACTGATCGGAGAGTTTGGCGTTGATTTCGAGCTCGGGTCCGAAAGAGCGGCCATTACCGGCGTTTGCTTCATATTGATAGCCGCAGGCGAGGAGCAGCGTCTGCTGGATGTCATCCCACTTGATGTAGTAGAAGTCGCTGTTGATGGTCAGCCAGTTGTCGAACAGTTTGGCTTTTTCCCCCACTTCGTAATCCCAGACGCTGTCCGGACCGAATGAAGGCTGGTAGCCTGCCGTGCAGTGGGGAGGATCCTGGGGAGGCGGAACTGTAATATTAGCGCCACCCGGGCGAAATCCTTTGGATGCCGAGATATAGGTGGTCAGGTCGGCGTTGGGGCTGTAGGACAAGTCGAACCGAGGGTTGAAACCCGTGTCGGCAGCCTTGGTTCTCGTGAATGGCAAAGGCGCAAGGGTGGCGGTGTCGAAGCCCCATTCTTGCTCCAATTGCTGGCTCTGATACCGATACCAGCGCAAGCCCGTCTCGAATTTCCACTGATCGGTGAACTTGTAGGAGCCGTCGGCAAACAAAGCCAACTGCTCTATTTTATAAGGGTTGTACGTGTCCGCGGCGATCCCGGTGGGATTGCCCGGGGAGGCGAAGAACAGATTCGAGTCCGTTTCTTGCCATATTGAATTGAGATCGCTGACGAACGCACCCCCCACCCAATGCAGCCGTTCATCGCCTTTCGAGGCTAAGCGGATCTCCTGGCTGAACTGCTTGGAATAATCGACCTCCGAATAGGGTACGGCCACATACGGATAGACCCCGTTGCTGAACCCGCCGTCCGACTCCGAAGCGTCCTGAGTCTGATGCTCCTGGCGATTCCAGTAAGCAGTAGCGCTGGTGAGGTCGGCAAATCCCAGGTTTATCGTCGCGGTGAGGCTGTAGACATGCGCGGTGTCGGCGAAGGGCTCGGGGATGTTGAACGCCTCGTAATGTGCGAGGTAAGAGGCGCCGGGCGGCGAGTCAAATTCATCGTAGCCGCCCATCACCATGCGCTGATACAACGCGGTGGCGACGACGGAGACATCGCTGTTCGGCTGGAAGAGCAGGCTGGCCCGCCCGCCATACAGATCTTCGGTATTGACATTGTGTATGACGGCTTGCACCGGGGCCGCGAGCACATTGCCGCGCCCGAGGCCCGTGTCCTCGGGAAACGGATTCAGCACGACGCGGTCGATCCAGCCGCTGCGATAGGTGTCGGTTCCGACGACGCGCAGCGCAAGCACTTCGCCGATCGGAATATTGAGCATGAACTGGCCGCCGCCGTTGCCGCTGCCGCCTTCGGTGTCCGATAGCGTTCCCTGCACGGAGCCTTCCCAGGTATCGAGCTTGGGCTGATTGGTCACGACCTTGATGGTGCCACCCATGGAGCCCGAGCCGTATAGCGTCCCCTGAGGGCCGCGCAACACCTCGATGCGGTTTACATCGTAAAGATCGGGATCGATGACCACTTTACCGTTCTGTGCCAGCGCCGGCGGCGACAACGGAACTTCGTCGAGATAGAACCCCACCGTCGGTGCGGCACCGCCATTGGAGGCAAGTCCCCGCGCTTCGTACTCGGTTTGTCCCGGTCCCGCCGAACGCATGGAAAGGCCCGGCACGTCGTGGGCGACGTCTTCGACTGTCGTGATGCCGGCCGCGATCATCTGATCGCCCGTGATCGCCGACATGCTGATGGGCGTGTTCTGGATGGTCGAAGTGTATTTTTCGGCGGTGACGGTGATTTCCGCGAGGCCGGTATCGTCGGTTGCGGCGTCCGGCGTCGCTGCCCAAACGGCGCCGCGGCCGGTCAAGCCCATGCCGAGCAGCCAAGCCGCGCCGGCACAGAACGAAAGATGCGTGGAACTCTTGGACACAGAGGGCCGCTTGGGTGTCATAGAAGCCTGCCTATTGCATTCTTTTTACTTTACGATATCTTATATCTTATACGACAATTCATAACAAGCTAATATTCCCATGTCGATGTTCGATTTTGCGGTAATCGGGGCGGGAATGGCCGGCGTTTCATTTGCTGCGCGCGTAGCAAGACGCGCGTCGGTTTTGGTGCTCGAACGCGAACCGCTTCTGGCCTATCACAGCACTGGTCGTTCGGCCGCAGTATTCGACTCACTTTACGGCAACGACACGATCAGATCTCTCACCCGCGCCAGTCGCGGATTCTACGATTCGCCGCCACATGGGTTCGCCGAACATCCCCTGTTGACGACGCGAGGCCAGATCCATCTCATCGGCGATGATGATCGGGGATCAGAGCACCACTTGGTTGCGTCCCCGCCGGCTGAAACTATCAGCATCGCCGAAGCGATCGCTCGGGTTCCCATCCTCCGCGGGGATACTTTTGCCTACGCCATCCTGGAGTCGAACGCCTGCGATGTCGATGTGCACGCAACCTATCAAGGGTTTCTGCGCATGGCGAAGGCTGCCGGCGCGACGGTCGTAACAAATGTGGAGCTTCGTTCACTCGAGCGCCGCGGCAATTGGCGGATCGAGACGAGTTCCGGGAATTATAAGGCCGCTACGCTCGTGAACGCGGCGGGAGCGTGGGCTGACGAATTGGCGCACCTCGCCGGCGCAAATCCACTCGGCTTGACACCGCTGCGTCGGACCGCCATCAATGTCGATCCACCACCGGGCCTCGATGTCACGAATTGGCCCTGTGTAGTCGCAGCCGACGAATCATTCTATTTCAAGCCGGATGCCGGGCGACTATTGGCGTCACCCGCCGACGAAACGCCGAGCACACCTTGCGACGCACAGCCCGACGAATTCGACATCGCTGTTTGCGTGGACCGCCTCGAACGAGCGACAACATTGTCAATCCATCGTGTGGTGCACTCCTGGGCGGGACTTCGGACTTTTGCGGCTGATCGAACGCCGGTGGTGGGCTACGACCCTCATTGTGAGGGCCTTTTCTGGCTCGCCGGGCAGGGCGGCTACGGGATTCAAACGGCGCCGGCTCTGTCGGAAGTGGCTGCCGCGCTGGCACTAGGGGAATCGATCCCTTCCCACATCGTCGCAGAAGCGTTCACGCCGGCTGCGGTGCTGCCGGCGAGATTGCTCGAGGCCGTGAGTGCTGGATGGCGAAGTATTGTTTAATATAGAGTTCATCGAAATTGGTGCATGTGGCATGAGATATGAGATTCAGCCCCGAGCCTCTCAGGTGCTCTTTCCGTGAGCGATGAAGCCAATCTGGGCCCGGCGCTGCGTTCGTTGAGACGCCGCCTCGACTTGACGTTGAGTGAGGTTGCAAAGAAGACCGGCATCACCGCTTCTACACTGTCCAAAACGGAGCGGAATCGGCTTTCCCTGACTTACGACAAGCTGGTGCAGCTCTGCCAGGGTCTCAACGTCGACATCACGGTTTTCTTCGATGCCCGCAGCGGCGGCGACGCCGGTTCTGATTGGGTCGGGCGCCGCAGCATCAATCGCGAGAATGACGGACGCATCGTCGATACGGACAATTATCGCTACATATACCTCTCGACCGATCTGCTCAAGAAAAAATTTCTTCCTATAATCTGCGATATCACGGCGCGTTCGCTCGAGGAGTTCGGCGAGTTGGTCAGACATCCAGGCGAGGAATTCGTTTTCGTGATCCAGGGGGAAGTTGCGCTCCATACGGAGCACTACGCGCCGGTGATTCTCAAGGTCGGCGAGTCGATTTACTTCGACAGCAGAATGGCACACGCCTACATTGCACACGGCGACGGGCAATGCCGACTCCTGTCGATCTGCTCAGCTCCGGAGTCGGCATTGCCTCAGGGACGCGCTGCGTCCGTAGGTTCGACAGCCAGCGCGCAGATGAAGCGATCCAGCGCCGCCCGCAGAAAGCAGGCGGCCAGCAAGTCCCGGTAGCACTGAATAAGGGTTCGATATGCAAACAATTAGACTGATCTGCCTTGCCGTTTGCTCCCAGTTGGCTGTCGCGGCGGCATGCGCCGCTGAAACCACCATCGTGAGCAACGTTCTGGGTCCCGAAGGTCCGTTGTACGTTGACGGCAACCTGTACTTCGTGGGCTGGGTGTCGAACACGCTCTCGAAATGGGACGGCAAGACCGTCACCGTGCTCAACTCGCTTGCGGGCTGCAGCCACAACGGTCTGGCCCTCACCAAGAATAGAAGCCTCCTGCTCGCGTGCACCGCCGAGCATGGCGCGATCCTCGAGGTCGACCTGTCGGGTAAGCAGTTACGCCGGTGGGACGCCGATGACCGGGGCAATAAATTCGAGGGCGGCATCAACGATGTCATGGTGACGGCCAACGGCGGCGCCTACGCGACGGTGTTTGGGCACGATGGCACCCTACCCACCACGGTGACCGGAAAGATCGTCTATCTTGCGCCCGGCAGTCAGAAGTGGGTCGAGGTCGCGAACGATCTCAATTACGCCAATGGTATCGGCATTTCTCCGGACCAGAAAACACTGTACGTCAGCGAAACAGTGGGAAACTGCATACTGAAATTCAACGTGAATGGCGATGGTTCACTCAGTCACAGATCGAATTTCGCGCTGCTCAATGTCCTGACACCAAATAAAGTCAATACCTGGTGGCTCGGGCCGGACAGCATGAAGATCGACCATCGGGGCAATATGTATGTCGCGCAATGGTCCGGCGGAAAGATCCTCAAAATATCCCCCGACGGGAAGCTGCTTCGGCAGTTCGAGATCGCCGCCGGCGACGGCACGACCAATGTCGCGTTCGGGCCCGGCGAGAAGGAATTGTACGTCACGGTTGTCAAGGATCCGAATGATCCGCAGTCAAAGGGCAGTATCGTGATGATCCCCAACGTTGATTGATAACTACAGCACCGGGAGCAATACATGCGTCTGCGACCATCGATCTTGGCGGCCTGCGCCGCGCTTTGCGCTTGCGCCGCGCTCGCGGCGGGAACACGCGATTTGCCGGCGGCAAAGCCGGAGAGCGTCGGCATGTCGAGCGAGCGCCTGGCGCGACTCAACAACGGCATGAAGGAGTTGATCGATTCCGGCCGCCTGGCGGGCG
>Ga0208193_1000332_pt1 | contig 28780 bp, 16 predicted proteins | sample June2015DPH_17_2_FD_184716 | JGI IMG/M metagenome (GOLD analysis project Ga0208193, IMG submission 184716) | Peatland microbial communities from SPRUCE experiment site at the Marcell Experimental Forest, Minnesota, USA - June2015DPH_17_10... | ecosystem: Environmental > Terrestrial > Soil >... | reverse complement strand
ACCGCGGGACGCGACAGCCCGGAACACGACAGCCCGGAACACGACAGCCCGGAACACGACAGCCCGGAACACATCCGACGCCCGTCAAACGCAGCCGCCGGGTTCGCCGCAGCTCACCTCGCTTGAGGAGATGCCAATTCCACCGGAGGCGCGCAGTTATTGGGCGTTTCAGAAGCCCGTGCAATCTCCCGTGCCTTTGGTTTCCCCAAACCTGACTAACCCGATTGATCGATTCCTCGAAAACGCACGCCGTGAAAAGGGCCTCAAACCCGCGCCGCGGGCCGACAAAATCACGCTCTTGCGCCGGGCATACATGGACCTGATCGGGTTGCCGCCGACGCCCGCCGAGGCTGCCGAGTACCTGGCCGACAACGGGCCGCAAGCGTGGGAGCATCTGATCGACAAGCTGCTCGCCTCTCCGCACTATGGCGAGCGCTGGGGCCGTCACTGGCTGGATGTGGCCCGTTACGCCGATTCCAACGGCTTCGAGCACGACTACGACCGGCCCAACGCGTGGCGCTACCGGGACTACGTGATCCGCGCTTTCAATCAGGACATTCCATACAACACTTTCCTTGCCGAACAGATCGCCGGCGACGAGCTGGATCGGGTCACCGACGACAGCATGATCGCCACCGGGTTTCTCCGCAGCTACGCCAAGGTGGGTTATCGCGAGAAAGACAATCCTCAGTTTCGGTACGAATACCTGGACGACATGATCGGTACCATCGGGCGCGGAGTCCTGGGGCTCACGGTCAACTGCGCGCGGTGTCATAACCACAAGTTCGACCCGATCTCGCAGAAAGACTACTACCAGATGCAGGCCTCGCTGTTCGGGTACGTGGAGACGGATTATCCGCTGGCGTCGAACGAGCAGGCCGCGGCATATGCAGCGAAGACCGCTGAAATCGATACGAAGATCGCGCCTTTGAGGCAGCGGGTTCGACAAATCGAGGAGCCTTATCGTTCCCGGCTGGCGCAGGAGAAGTACAAGAAGTATCCTGCCAACGTACAGCGCGCCATCGCAGTTCCGGAAGAGAAACGCACGCCCGGAGAGGCGCTACTGGCGGGTCAGGTGATTCGCACCACCTCGGTAGCGAGCGACGAGATCGACCGCGCGATGTCCCCCGGGGACCTGACGCAAAAGAAGGCCCTGAATACGCAGATCGGCGCTCTGGAAAGTGAGCGGCCGAAGCCGCTCCCGATGGCGGCCATTGTCACCGACGGCGACTACCGCTTCACTCCCGACGGTCCGGGCGACGAGCCCGCCCCTGGCAAAGGCGTGAAGAGCGAGGCCACCGAAGGCAGTTTCTTATTCAAAGGGCCGGGCCGCTATCAGCCACCGCCTTCTTACTTCCTGATCCGCGGCGATCCCGAAAGCCGCGGCTCATTGATGAAGCCCGGATTTATCGGCGTGATCACCTACGGCAATCCACCGACGGAAGATCCGCCGGCGAACGGGCGAACTTCGGGAAGAAGAAGGGCGCTGGCCGAATGGCTCGGCTCACCGGAAAATCCGCTGACCGCGCGCGTGATTGTGAATCGAATCTGGAGCCACCATTTCGGGCAGGGTATCGTTGCGACGCTGGACAACTTCGGCAAGATGGGTGAGAAGCCCACTCATCCGGAATTGCTCGACTGGCTGGCTGTGGAATTCATGCGCCGTGGCTGGAGCATCAAGCAGATGCATCGCCTGATCATGACGTCCGAGGCATACCAGATGGCGTCGCAGTATGAGGATGCGGGCGATGCGGAGAAGGATCCGGACAACCAATACTTGTGGCGGTTCCGCATCCAGAGACTCGATGCGGAGATTGTGCGCGACGCTATGATGGCGGCGAGCGGCGCTTTGGATCTGACGATAGGCGGCCCGCCGGTGTTCCCGCATATTCCCGCAGAAATCCTCCGCTCGATGTCCGAGGGCATCTGGAGGAGGGAAGAAGACGGACCTCGCGTGTGGCGCCGCAGCATCTATGTGTACCGCAAGCGCGGTCTGCCGTTCCCGATGTTCGAGGTCTTCGATCTGCCCGATCAAAATACAAGCTGCGGGAGACGGAATGTCTCTACGGTTCCCACGCAGGCTTTGACGCTGCTCAACGATGAGTTCGTGCTCAACCAATCCAAGCTGTTCGCGGACCGGGTGGAGGAAGCGGCGCACGGCGATACCGCGAAGCGGGTCGACCTGGCATACCGGATCGCCTTGTCGCGGCCCCCGCGCGAAGACGAAGCGAAGCTCGCCGCGGAGTTCCTGCAAAAGCGATCGCTTGCCGACTTCACGCATGTGCTTTTGAATTTGAACGAGTTTCTATACGTGCGGTGACACATGCAGAGTTTTTGGTCCAGACGCGATTTCCTGTTTCGATCGGGCGGTGGCGTAAGCGGTCTCGCGCTGGCTTATCTATTGAACCAGGAGGGACTGCTGGGCGCGGAGCCGGATAGCGGCGCGTGCGACGCCAAAGCGGTGGGCTACAACCCGTATGCCCCGCGCAAGCCTCACTTCGCCCCGCGCGCCACGAGTGTGATTTCACTGTTCATGAGCGGGGGCGTGAGCCATCTCGATACCTTCGACCCCAAGCCGGCGCTGGAGAAGTATGCCGGCCAGCCGTTGTCCGGCAAGGGCGAGATTGTCGTCCGCCAAGGGAATCCCGGCCCCCTGATGCCGAGCCCGTTTCAGTTCCGCAAACACGGCCAATGCGGGATGGACGTTGCGGAGATATTCCCCTTGCTGGCGCAGCATGTGGATGAGATGGCTTTCCTGCGATCGGTGTATGGAAAATCGAACGATCACGTGCAGGCGACCTATGAGCTGAATACCGGCAAGATTCAGATGGGACTCCCGAGTGTTGGGTCGTGGGTTACGTACGGTCTCGGCTCGGAAAACCAGAGCCTGCCGGCATTCGTAGTGATCTACGATCATCGCGGCGGACCGTTAGGCGGCCCGTCCAACTGGAGCGCGGGATATATGCCCGCGGCTTACCAGGCCACCATTTTCCGCTCGGCCGGCGACCCCATCATCGATCTGAAACCGCCGGGAGAGGTGAGCCCCGAGCAGCAGCGCGACCGGCTCGATCTGCTCGGCAAGCTGAATGCGATGGATCTGAAGAACTATCCCGGCAGCTCCGAACTGGCGGCGCGCATCTCTTCGTACGAACTGGCGTACCGGATGCAGAGCTGCGCTCCGGAAGCGGTGGACGTGGATAGCGAATCGGAAGCCACGCGCAAGCTCTACGGGTTGGACGAGCAGATCACCGAGCCGTTCGCCCGGCAATGCATCATGGCCCGCCGTCTGGTGGAGCGTGGAGTCCGGTTCGTGCAGCTTTATCATGGTGGACTCGGTCAGCAGAATCGGGACACTTGGGATGCGCACGACGATGTGAAAGAGAATCATACGCGGCACGCCGCGGAGGTGGACCGCCCCATCTCCGGCCTGCTGACCGACCTGGGGGCGCGCGGTTTGCTCGACACAACCCTGGTGGTCTGGCATGGCGAGTTCGGGCGCATGCCGATTTCGCAGAAAGGCGTCGGGCGCGACCACAATCCCGGAGCCATGACCATGTGGATGGCCGGCGCAAGAATCAAGGGCGGCCAGATCATCGGAGCCAGCGACGACTTCGGTTATAAGGCGGAGCGGCAGCCCATCGCCGTCCATGATCTCCACGCCACCATGCTGCATTTGCTGGGCATCGATCACACCAGGCTGACTTATCTATTCAATGGCCGGAACATGCGGCTCACCGACGTATACGGCGAATTGATTCCGCAAATTGTCGCCTGACGCCCCGGCGCCATCGGTCCCCTCCGGCTGCTGGTGGGCCGTAACGTTTCGATAAAACATATCCATAATGCTTTGTTTTGGATGCGGGCATCATTCACACGAGCGGGCAGAGACCAAAACCGAAAAGTAAAACGTATCCAATTAAATTGGACGCCGAAGTTCAGTATTGTCTTCTTGTCCGCCAGGCGCGACAAGCGTCCGAAGTTGGTTGCCAGCCCACACGGAAGGTGTTTTGGGCCGCCGATGAACGCAGATAAACGCCGATAGATACGTATGCGTTGCGGCGCCCAGCCTACTTGACCAAAACGCCTGCCCGATTTTTAAAAGTGAGACATTCTATCGCGCGTGGGGCGGGAGACCAACCCCTTCGAAGACCTTCGACTCAATTTCAACGATCCGCGCTTCCGTTGAAACGCCTTATCGCAGGGGCGACGATTGTCGCGCCGTCGTCGACTCCAGCGCGAGATACCGCTCGCGGTCACCTTCGGGTTCGGCTTGGGACTTCACGTCGATGCGGATGCGCTGGTAACGATCGTCGGCGCGGTAGGCCGGCCAGTCCGGCAGACCGGAGCCGTTCGGGTTGAACGTCTTGATGAAATTCACGAAGTAGGCCTGCATCGTTTTGGATACTTCGAAGTCGGCAGACTCCCAGGTGTAGCGCTTGTCGAGATCCAGGTTGCCCAAGGCGTATTGGATCTCGGCGGAATGCGACGCGCCGCGGGGCGGAGCGGTTTGTTGGGCGCCGGCCCCACTGTCGCCGTTGCCGCCCCTGCCGACCGCAGGCGCAGCGGGCGAGGATTCACCCGGCATGCCGAGATAAGCCGGCCGGGGACGAGCGTATAGGTAACGGTATACCGGTTTGCCACCGGTCTTCATCTGGAGTTCAGCCCATTTCCAGGTGCTGTACGAGATGAAGCGGGCGCTGGCCAGGTGGGTGGCGGCTTCGTAAACCTCGTCGGTGGTGCTGGCGGCGTAGGCCTTCAGCACCGGCTCGGCGTTATCCCCATAGAACCTCCTGATGGCGTTGGCCAGCGTCTCCGGCGTAGGGTCGCCACTGCCCAGAACTGAGCGCGCCGCCTGCTCCTGGGTGTTCGACCCCTCGAGCAGCGGAACCTTAGCCTGCTCACCGGCTTCGAAGATCTCCGTCAAAGACTTCGAAAGGAAATAGCCGTCCGTCGCCGTGCTGAAGCGGACCCCCTGGGCTTTGGCGGCGGCGTCCTGAATCTGCTCCGCGGTCATCGCGCGAAGGGCGGCGAGCGTGTTGACGCCGGCGGCGGCAGCGAATTTGACGCCGTTCTGTTCGGCATCGGCAAGAGGCTGCGGCGGCAGGCTGGAGATGGCGGCGCCGCTCTCGCCGATGGCGGCCGCCATCAGGTTCTTGGAGAGCGGCGAAGCCATAAGCGCGCTGACCGAGATCGAACCGGCAGATTCGCCGGCGACGGTGACGTGCCTGGGGTCGCCGCCGAAGGCCGCGATGTTCCTCTGCACCCACTGGAGAGCGGCCACCTGGTCCAACAGACCGTAGTTGCCGGCGGCGTGGTGCGGGGACTCCTTCGTCAGCTCGGGATGTACGAAGAAGCCGAAGATGTTGATGCGGTAGTTGACAGATACCGCGACCATGCCGCGGCGGGCCATGCTCTCGCCGTCGTAGCGCGGCTCAGAGCCGTCGCCGTTCTGGAAGCCGCCGCCGAATATGTAAACGAGAACTGGAAGTCTTTCATTACCCGACTTGGCGGGAGTCCAGACGTTGAGGTAGAGGCAATCCTCACTCATGCCGTTGCTGCGGAACCAATAGTCGGCGCCGGGGGAGGTGCGCTGCATGCACCGGGCGCCGAACTGGTCGGCGTTGCGGGCGCCGGTCCAGTTCTTGACGGGTTGCGGCTCCCGCCAACGTAGATCGCCTACAGGCGGCTGTGCGAACGGAATGCCCTTGAAGTTGCGCACACCGTCTTTGGGCGCGGTAGTGGATTCGACGATGCCGTTCGCGGTCTTTACGCGGTCAGCGGCGAGGACCGGCAATACCGCGGCGGTGCAGATAACGATGGCGGGGAATAGAAAGCGCATACGAAGCCTCATCTGAGATTTCCGTCTTGGAATCCCAACTAACGAGTGTCGCCGATTATGCCTCCGGGGTCAACGCAAGTGGAGTTGATTTCCCTGGTGGACCGGCGTTGAGGAAGTCGAAAGTTAAGCGCGGACGCCCAAGAGGGCGGCTTCGCGTCCGCTTCACTTGCAACGTGATCGTTTTTTGATACCCTCCGCTCAGGATCGGGCTGCAGGGCTTCTTCTGAATAATCTCGCGGGTCTCGGGCGAGAGGTCAGCTCAGGGATTCAACCCGTGCACGGAGCCTTCCAAGCGGTTCTGATTGGCGCAAGGCGGTGAAACTGCAAGGTCTCACCCTTGCCATCCCGATACTATCGTTTCTCCCCGACCGCAAGCCGCACATGGCTTTCAAGGTGTTCCGTGAGATGTCGCTTAGCCAGGGTCATGGCCAAAGGCGATCGTTGAAGCTTGGCGCTAGCTGACGCTCCCTCGAGGAGCGAGATGATCAGAGTTGCGAGACCTTCGGGGTCGACGGATGATCTGATCTCCTTCTTCAACTGGCCATCGCGAACCAGGTTGGCAAGCAGACCGACCCAGCCACGCATCGCACTCTCGGCCCGGCGTCGCAGCGTCACGTTGCCATCGTCCGAATCCAAAGCCGTATTAAGCATCGGACATCCGCCGGCGAACGAAGGTTGAGAGGCAACGTTGTCGATGTGCAGTTTGAGTTTATCTACGCTATTCGAGACATCTCCGAGGTTGCCCACGCGAGCGGCGCATGTCTCTGACCATGCATAGTCAAACGCCTCGGCGGCTAACTCTTCCTTGGTCCCGAAATGACTGTACAGGCTTCCTTTTTCCAGCCCGGTGGCCGCACTGATATCCTGCATAGAGCAGCCACCGAAGCCTTTTCGGTTAAAGAGCGCGGCCGCCTTCGCAATGATCCGCTTTCGCGTTCGCTCACCTTTCAACATCGCTCAACTCTTGTGCGGTCCCTTACCAGGGCAGCTCTTCTCCGAGGTGGATGAAGCGGCCGTTAGGCCCATCCGAACCGATCAGGGCGAGTTGAACGCTCGTCTTGGCGCCGTCCGGGATCTCCATAGGCGCATGCTCAGTGCCCATCTCGGTCTTGACCCAGCCTGGGTGCGCCGAGTTGACCTTGATGTTCGTACCCTTTAGTTCAGCAGCCAGGTGAACAGTGAAGGCGTTCAGCGCGCTCTTCGATGCGTCGTAGGCAAATGTCTTGATACTCGCGATCGGACTCTGCGGATCGGCCTGCAAGGTCAGCGATCCCAGAATGCTGGAGAGATTGACGATGCGACCCGCCTCACTCTTCTTCAGGAGGGGCAGGAACTCCCGCGTCACTGCAACGACGGAGAAGACATTGGTTCCGAAGACCTTCTGAAGCTCCGCTTCGGTCGTCTCGATTGTCTTAGCTGCGAATATACCATCTTCCGCGCCCACGCCAGCATTGTTGATGAGGATGTCGAGCTTGTCGTACCTGTCGCCGACTGTCTTAGCGGCCGCTTTGCGATCGTCTGCCTTCGTGACGTCAAGCTGAATCGGAAATACGTCCAGCCCTTCAGCCTGAAGCTTCGCCGCCGTTTCCTTGGCAGACGCTAAAGACCGGGCTGCCACTACCACCGTGACACCCGCTTGTCCCAATTGTCGAGCCGTCTCCAGTCCGATTCCGCGATTCGCACCGGTAACCAGTGCGACCTTCTTGTCATTCGTCATTGAAATTACCTCCTGCCCCATAGGATGTGTTCCTTCAGCCGACGATTCATTTAATTACGACCGGTCGGAAGTTTCTGTACACACCCGGCGCTGGTCCTCACCACTGGGCGCTTCCGGCCGTGACTCGAATGTCAAGCCGGACATCCATCGGTGCGGCGAATGCTGTTGCTGACGCTGCGGAGCCCGACTCACGAGCGGATGCGAGCGCACTTAAGCGAGCGCCACAGATGAAACGCGGCTGGGGTTTGTGGCGCCGAGCTCACCGCGGGGCTACAGCTAGAATGCCGATCACAAGCGCCAGAATGATTGCGGCCAAACCTTCCTCCGCCAGTTACAATTCCCGGCCGGGGTCATCAGGCGAATATGTCTCTCGAATATAGGTCATCGGGACCGCGAGTGACAACTGTTACGCAGAGCTTCCGTGGCATAACTCTGCCCGGCTGGCTCTTCGCGCCGGTTGAACACAACGGGCTATTTAGCGATCGAGGCCGGCGCCGGTGCGGATCCGGTGGAGGGATTGTAGCGCGGGTTCTCCGGATTATTGGGGAGATCGACGCCTTTCGCGGGAGGATCCGGTTTGGCGCTCTCAATCCACGCGGTGTATGCCAGGTCCCTGAGGAAGCCCGCGCCCGAAGCGAGTCGCGTATAGACTAGCTTTCTGGCTTCCGCATCTTTGCGATCCTTGAATGCGCCGCGCAAATCCAGGCGGTAGACGTCTTCCACAGCCTCGCGGGCCTGTAGCATGTGATCGAGAATTGCGCTCCACGGATCGTCCAGATGGCGAGCCTGCTTGCCGATATAGGGCAGAACGTCCGCCTCTGTAACCGCGATCAGATCTACATACTCCGATTCGAAGCGGCCATGGATCGTGGGATCGCGCGTGTAACCCTTCGGGTTCTCGCCGTCCCAGCCGTCGTGATGCCTGGAATTGTGGAGCGGCTGCGCCGCATCCGCGATATAGTGCCCCAGCCACCCCATATAGAACGCGATGTCCTGCGCCAGGTACTCTTTCACGCGCCGGGGATCGCCCAATAGGGGCGATATCGATCCATACAGCCCGTCGATATCCTGATACCGCGATGTGAGGCCCGGGGCCTTGCCGCCGGCCAGCCGGTAGAGACGCATTCCTGCCTTCATGCGCTCATACCCTTCCATCATTGAATATGCCTGCAGCCCCGTATAGCGGATATTCAGCAGTTTCGCGCGCTCGGGATCGGTCTTGCTCACGCGCAGATACTCGTCGTAAACGCGAAGCGTAAACTCGGTGCGCGATCGCGGGATCTCTTTCATGAAGTCGAAGGATTCCGTGTACCAGCCGTGATTCGGATCCTCGGAGATGCGGAGCCAGGGCTCGCTCACGCTTCGCCAGGTATCGGGTATCGGCCCGAGATGACCGATGTAAGCCTTATACGCCTTCAAGAAAGCCGGGCCATCGGCGCCGATCGATTCGACCGCGGCAAGGTTCGCCACGGTGTGACCCCGGAAGCCCCAGGCGCCAAGCGGCTGAGGATTCAGGAGTCCTATACAGATTAGTGACAGGGTTTTGTTTTTCATGTCGTGATTCGAGGAATAGAGAATCGTCAGTGTAACAAGCCGAATCCGACAATAGAATGACTTTCCGATAGTTTACTCCTTTGTAATCGTAAAGTCATGAATGTTTTATGCTTCTGTCATGTCGTCTTGCTACGTGTAAAAAAGGCCCTCGTAGTACAACTTCAAATCAAAAGGACAGCCACTAACAAGATGAATCAAACCTTGAAGCGCGCTCTGTACGCGTCGCTGTTGTGCGCCGGCAGCGCCATCTGCCAGGTGAATACCTCCAGCCTCACCGGACTGGTCAGGGACTCGACGGACGCCATAATTCCCGAGGCCAAAGTCACAGCGCGGAACACTGCAACCGGACTGGAGCGTGACGACCAGACCAATTCGACCGGCTATTATTTCTTCGCTAATCTGCCGGTCGGAATGTATCAAATCTCCATCGAAAAGCAGGGCTTTCAGAAAGCCGTCAGCAACGTCACCCTGGAGGCGACGGAGAAGGGACGCCAAGACTTCACGCTTGCCGTGGGAGCGGTTTCCACCATCACGAGCGTTGAAGCCGCAGCCCCGCTTCTGTCCCCCGAAGACGCCTCTCTCGGAACGGTGGTGGATAACAAGTATGTGACTGAATACCCGCTGCTGCTACGCAGCTGGGACGATCTCGCGATTCTCGTCGCCGGCGTACAAGGCCAGCGCTATACCGACCAGGGAGGAAGCACGAGCGCCGGGCGCACGGGCGGGTTCAACGTCCATGGCATGCGCCAGCTTCAGAACAACTTTCTTCTCGATGGCATCGACAACAATTCCATCTCCGAAAACGTGCAGGAGTTGACCACGCAGGTGGCCCGCCCGTCGATCGATGCGCTTCAGGAATTCAAACTCATCACCACCCCATATTCGGCCGAATACAGCCGCGGCGGCGCGGTTGTCAGCGTCGTCACCAAGGGCGGCACCAACGAATACCATGGCACGCTCTATGAATACCTGCGCAACCGCGACACCGACGCCAACGATTTTTTCTCAAACAGGGAAGGGTTGTCTAAACCGGAAAACGTCCGCAACCAGTTCGGCGGCAACTTCGGCGGCCCCATAAGAAAGAACAAACTGTTCGCGTTCTTCGACGAAGAGACCACCCGCATCATCACCGGTCAGCTGCGCAGCGGCACCGTGCCCACCGACAACGAACGCGTCGGAAACTTCAGCGCCGCGGCCGGAGCGGCCGTTAATACCACCTATGGGACCATTTACCAGAACGGCGCGCCGGTTCCCGGCAACATCATCCCGGCATCGCAGATTTCGACGGTAGCCACCGCGGTCATGAACCTGTTTCCACAGCCAACGGTCGCGGGGGCGGAGCTGAACAACTATTTCCGCAACGCCGACCTCACTGACAACACCAATCGCTATACCACCCGCGTCGACTGGCAGCCGGACGATAGTGACAACGTGTTCACCCGCTACACCTGGAGTGGCCGCAACCGCAACAGCCCGGGACTCTTTCCCGGTCTCGCCGACGGCACCCAGTCCTCCTCCCAGGGCGACTATCAGTTGACCGCGGATCAGGCCGTCATCGGCTGGACCCGGCCCATTCATCCAAGCCTGGTCAACGATTTCCGCGTCGGCTATGAGCACGACAACTCTTACGCCCAGCAGGAACCCTTCGGCGAGCCGGGCGGCAACCTGGTGCCTGGCGTTCCGAACAACCCCGCGTTCGCCGGCGGGCTCACCATGATCACATTCAGTAATCTCAACACGTTCATCGGGTCGCCCAACTTCCTGCCGAAATTCCAGAAGACTCAGCAGTGGCAGTTCGCCGACAGTCTCTCGTGGACGCGCGGCAGGCATCAGTTCAAATTCGGCGGCGATTTGCACGCGCCGCAGACCGACAACTTCCAGGACGTGCCCGGCTTGCGCGGCGCGCTCAACTTCTCCAATCAGTTCACTTGCGAACGCAATGCCAGCAACCAATGCGTCTCCGGCACCGGAAACGACTACGCCGATTTTCTCTACGGCGACCCGCAGACCGCCATGCTCTCCAACCAGTTCGAGGTGCATCAGAAATGGTACTGGTTCGACTTCTACGCTCAGGACGATTTCAAAGTAACGCCGAAGCTGACGCTGAACCTTGGCATTCGTTACGATTTCGCTTCGCCCGTATGGGAGGGCAACAATAACCTCGCGAATTTCGATCCGGCCGGTTCCGGCTCCATCATCAACGCAACCAATGGATCGCTCGAAAGCCGGTCGCTGGTGCAGCCGCAGAAGCTGGATTTCGCTCCCCGCTTTGGCTTCGCCTACCAGCTTGACTCCAAGTCGGTGCTGCGCGGCGGATACGGCATTTACTATGTTCCGTTCGACCGTGCGGGCAGCGAAGACGAGCTTGCGGAGAATCCGCCGGCGTTCATCAACAACAATATCGCGCTTGCCTCGACTGCGCTACAGCCCGTGTTCCCGCTCGACAGCGGATTCCCGGCGACGTTCCTGAATCCGCTGGACATCAACTACCAGGACCTGCACATCCGCGCCACCAATCCGCACGATCCGCGTTCCTACAACCAGCAGTGGAGCTTCGGCATCCAGCGCGAGATCATGCGCAACCTGTTCATCGAAGCCGACTACGTTGGCAGCAAAGGCACCCACCTTCTGACTCTGAGCGACTTGAATCAGTTCGTCAATAACGGCCAGCAGGTGCTGCTCAACGCGCAGAATCAGCCCGTGCTTCCGTATCCTAATTTCGGGTTGCTCGAATACTCGCAGAACGACGGCAACTCCAGCTACAACGGACTCGATTTCACCCTCGAGCGCCGCTTCACCAACGGACTGAGTTTCAATCTCGCCTGGACCTGGTCGAAGTCGATTGACAATACGGCCGAAGAGCTTTCGGTTTACGGCTCCAATGCCTTCTCCCAAATCACCAATAACCAGAACGCCTGGCGCGGATTAAGCGACTTCAACGTCCCGCAGCACGTCGTTTTCAGCTGGGTCTATGAGTTGCCGTTCGGCAGAGGCAAACAGTTCCTGTCGGATGGGGTGGCGTCCAAACTCCTCGGCGGATTCCAGGTCGCCGGATCGTACACTTACTCCGCAGGGCGTCCGTTCACCGCGTTCGACAGCGCCAACAGCAGCTCGATCGACATCGGCGAAGAGACGGCCTTGCCCAACGTGATCGGCGCCCCGGTGATGCCCCAAACGGTCACCTGCTGGGTCTACGTTTCCAGTAATCCCGGGTGTAATGGGATTAGCGGAACCAATGCGTTCAGTCTGCCCGCGCCGGGCTTTTTTGGAAACTCCGGCCGCAACACCTTGCAGGGTCCCAATCTGATGGACCTGGATGTCTCAGTCTCCCGCACCATCGCAATCAAAGAGCGAATGAGGCTTCAGTTCCGCGCCGAAGCGTTCAACCTGACCAACACCGTGGCGTTTGGTTTGCCGAACGCCAACGTGAGCGGAGGCTCCGCCGGCGTCATCACATCGCTGGCGGCCGATCCGCGAATCATGCAGTTCGCCCTCAGACTCAGCTTCTGAGGGCCGTTTCCTTCACGGCTGCAAGATGCCACGCTACCCGCGCCCAGCCATGGCGCGGGTAGCCGATCCCGCGGAAATGTGGATTCCCTTTCTTCAGAAACTGGGGACGTCACTTGTATTTGTTCCAGTGGGTCGTGATTTCCTGAACCACGGTGTTGCCGACGCGCCAGGCGGATTCGAGCGCGGGCAGGTAGCCGACATATTGCCGGCCGGCGTTGCGGGCTAGATTTTCCGCGGCGCTCACGCCCGGCGGGGGTTGGTCGAAGTCGCTGGCGGTGCGCAGGACCATGATGCGATTCCAATCCACGCGGTTGGCTTTGGCAAGCATCTGCAGCGAGCTGAGAGTGCCGGTGTCTTCCATGGCGGTGGTGACGTAGTTGCCTTTGTCTCCGGTGTGATACTTGACCCACTGGTTGGCCCATTCGCTCATCTTGACGCCGGTGAAAAAGGTGCTGGAGGAGATCGTATCGCCCTTCAACACGAAGGGTGGACGGCGGGCGTTGGCAGAAGCGTACGCGGCGCGGTCCTTCTGCATTTCGGGAGTATCGCCGAGGTCCGCGTGCTCAGTCAGATGGAAGGCCCAATCGGCGAGCGTGGCATTCAAGTGATACGCCTCACCCCAGCCCTCGGTTCTCGGGGGTTCATAGGGTTTGGACTTACCGAGCGGCACGAAGCCGGTGGGCCAATCGGCGGGGATCTCGCGACCGTCGATCTCGTAGCCCAGGTCGCCGTCAACCACCCATTCGGCCCAGGCGGCCGAGCCCAGCGATGCGTCCAAGGGATCGACGCCAGCGATGCCTGCGACGATCCAGTAGGCCTTGCGCAGATCGAAGCGCGGGTCGAGTCCAAGAGCCATGATGCTGCCGGCGGCTTTAGCCGTCCCCACGCCGGTGAGCACGGCGAGGACTCCGTCGCGATTCATCCGTAGGTCGTGGTAGGCCTGCGGAAACGGAAGGATCTTGTCGAGATGATTACGTTCCACCCAATACTGCAGCTCGCCGGGGCGGTCACCCGTGTCGGCGCCCGCTTCGAACATGGTCACGATGACGACTTTGATCGCGATCGGAGAGTCCTTTGCCAGACTGGGGGCCGGTGCGGAAAGGGCGCCGAGGATGCCGAAGAACAGGGTCACCGCCGCCAGGTTATTTTGCATGAGCCATGGTAGCGAGGTGGGGTGTGTGGCGCCAAGTGCCAGTTGCGGAACCTATAGGTAGATACGCCCACCTGCGGAACGGCGGCGGCACGGCGAGATGGACACCCATTGACACCTAAAATTGGAAGGCGGTGAAGTGAGTCCGGCGGCCCGAGCCCCGAAGTCCCAATTGCGGAAACGGCGTGGCGCAAGTTTGTTGCGTGATCGAACAAAATGTGATCTCTTATTTAGTGTGAATCGACAGCGTCTCAGATCGGCATTCTCCCTTGTTGCGGCAGTCGCCGTTGTCCTCAGTGTGTCAGCCCAAAGCGCGGTCGACACAAAGAACTGGACCGCCGCCGAAGATCACCAGAACATGATGGATCAGCTCGGAATCAAGGCGCTTCGCCCGGGCCCCAGCGGCACTGAGAGCGCGCCGAACCACGCCAACTACGACGAGGCCACGGCGAATCCATTTCCGAATCTGCCTGAGGTTCTCACGCTAAAGAATGGCAAAAAGGTTACTACGGCCGCCAAGTGGTGGAATCAGCGCCGGCCTGAAATTGTCGAAGACTTCGAGCGTGAGGTGCTGGGACGAATCCCAAAGGCCACTCCAAAGGTGACTTGGGAGGTTACCAAGACCGCCGAGGCAATGGTCGGCAACCATCCTGTCATCGGAAAGCAGCTTCTCGGCCATGTCGACAATTCGTCGGACCCGGACATACAGGTCGATATCCAAATGACGTTGGTTCTCCCCGCTGACGCTAAAGGACCCGTGCCCGTAATGATGATGTTCGGCGGCCGCACCATTCCCGAGGTCGCGTTTCCCGCGCCGGTATTCCCCGGACGCGGTGGAGCGCCAGGACGCGGCGCGCCTGCCGGTGGCCGTGGACCCGTGGCGCCTCCGGCGAACGCCGACCTGCCCGCAACCGAGCAACTCATCGCCGATGGTTGGGGATTTGCCTCCATCAACCCAGGCAGCATTCAGGCCGATAATGGCGCCGGTCTGACCAAAGGAATTATTGGCTTGGTGAACAAGGGTCAGCCGCGTAAGCCCGACGACTGGGGCGCGCTGCGGGCCTGGGGATGGGGCGCATCACGCGGCCTCGACTATCTCGAAACAAACCAGGCCGTGAATGCCAAACAGGTCGGTATCGAGGGTGTCTCGCGTTTTGGCAAAGCCGCCCTCGTGACGATGGCCTTCGATACGCGTTTCGCGGTGGTTTTGATCGGTTCCTCCGGTGAGGGTGGAGCGAAGCTTCATCGACGCAACTGGGGTGAGGCTGTCGAGAACCTTACAGGGTCCGGTGAATATCACTGGATGGCCGGAAATTTCCTGAAGTACGGCGCATCCGAAGCGACTTTCGGAAGCAAGACGCCGGGCGACCTGCCGGTGGACGCTCACGAACTGCTCGCGCTCTGCGCGCCGCGCCCGACCTTCGTCAGCTACGGCGTACCGGAGAAGGGCGACGCAAAGTGGCTCGATCATCAGGGCAGCTTCATGGCAGCCGTAGCCGCCGAGCCGGTGTTCCGCTTACTCGGCGCGAAGGATCTCAGCGTTACCGCGGACTATCGCACCGCCAAGATGCCGCCGGTGAACACCGGGCTGCTCGATGGGCAGCTTGCGTGGCGCCAGCACGACGGTGGACATACCGACGCGCCGAACTGGAAATACTTTATTCCGTGGGCCGACAAGTTCCTGCACCGTGCGCGTCCGGGCGGTCGCGTGTGAAGACCGTCCTGGCGGCGATAGCGGCGATAGCGTTGATATCGCTGCTTCCGGCCCAGACGGTTTCCGCGGACCGGCCGGCGCCGAGAACGGACAAGAATTCCCAGATCGCGCACGAACAGCTTCTCGCCAAATCCAAACAGGGCCGCATAGACGTCTATTTCGAAGGTGATTCCATCACTCGCAGGTGGGGCGCTACAGACTATCCGGAGCTGCTTGAAAACTGGAAGAAGAACTTCTTCGGATGGAACGCGGCGGATTTCGGATGGGGCGCCGATCGGGTTGAGAACATCCTCTGGCGGCTGGAAAACGGTGAGTTGGATGACGTCGATCCGAAGGTGATTGTACTATTAGCCGGGACTAATAATGTTGGCAACACAGTTCCGCCCGAAGGCGCCGAGAGGACTGCGGCAAATGTGACAAAGGGCCTGGAAGCCGTGGTCCGCGTCATGCAATCGAAGGCTCCAAACGCGGTCATCATCCTGATGGGCATCTTTCCACGCAACGATAACTTAGCTGTAATGCCGGAGATCGAGAGAATCAACGCCAACCTGGCAGCTATGGCGGACGGCCGGAAGATCCGGTATCTGAACATTAACGACCGGCTCGCCGAACATGATGGGAAACTCCACGACGGCATGATGAACGATCGTGACAAGCTGCATCCCTTGTTGAATGGATATCGAGTCTGGGCGGATGCGCTGAAGCCGGTCTTAACGGAACTGCTCGGCGCGCCAGCGAGCGAAGACCACGCGCCCCCGCCCACGGGCGATCCATCCGCACGCCGATGATTAACATTAACCGTCGAAATTGATCCTCCTGGCGCGCAACGTTGAGGAATCCGCTGGCAGATCATTGCCGTAGCGGTGTCGCCCGACGATAGATTTCTCAGCTCCCGGAAACTCTATCGGCGTTCGTGAGGCGATCTTCGTAAAACCGCTGGAACCGGCTGGAGTAAGTCGCTCGACTGATCTCCCAGACTTTGTGGAAGCTCGGCGAGTTCGCCCATCTCTGGAAAGCGCTTCTCCAGCCCTCTATCCGGGGGTGGTCCCACTCATGCTCCAAATCCAGATCGGCATACACATTCTCCATGAGCTGGATCAGCGAGTTGACCACGTAGAAGGAGTCCCGATTGAGTTCCCTGGGAAGGGACCCGGGTTCCACGATGATCTTTCCGAACAGATCGTAATCCAGGCTGCTCAGGCCGGGCAGTTTGCGCAGACGCTCCATAATTTCCGCATAGATCTCGGCGTGCTTCAGCGCCTTCTTCTCGAAGTTCTCGCTCGGACGGTACCAGTGTTTGCCCAGCGTCTGAAAATACTCCGGCTTATTCCAGGGTGTTCCGTTCGGGGAATCGCCTCCGTCTGCGGCCGTGCGCCCGGCCGGCGTGAAGGTGGTCAGAGCGATGTGGCGGCCCAGGCTGCGGTAACTCTCGAACTGCGATTCGTTGAACCACTGATCGGCCGTTGTTTCGTGTGGGAATGCCGGCACGCGACGGTGATACTCGAGCACGTCGAAGTCTTCGTCTCCCGTTATGCTCGACTTCAGATATACCAGCTTGCCCTCGCGCACAGCCGCGGGAGCATTGGGGTAACGGATGGTTCCCACCGCGCAATGCGACCGGCTGTTGCGATTGGCATCTACGTCGCGGATCTGGTCCAGTCGCATCTCGATCTCCACGCCAAAATCGACCCTGCACTTGCGGATCGCGTTTCCCAGATCCTCCAGCGCAAAAGCTCCGTCCTGGCCGGCATCGCAAACTACAATGTACCGGCAATGCCGCCGAACGAGCTCGTAGACCCCCAAGTTCTCGAAATGTCCGCCGTCGGAGAGGTTGACGTACCAGCTCTCGTCGTTGGCGCCGCCCGTCAGCTCGTTGAATAAATAGAATAGACCAAACGCACCCGGACTGGAGCTTTGCCACCAGCGTTCTTTCCGGGGATTGCCGAGCCACCAGCCCAGCCGCGCGTTGAATACGGTCATCAAGAAAGACGATGCCGCCGACGTGGTCGCCCCCGAATTCGGGCTCGCCGCCGCCCCCGAAATGCTCATCGCAATCCCTAGAGAGGGGCCGGCGTCGGGATAGGCGTAGTGCTCGGTTGGCCGGTATGCTTCCGGCCCCGCGTTCCGGTCGGGTAAGCGCGTCGCCATGGTCTGACGGACGTCGTACCCGCAATAGCGGGGCGTAAAGACGAAGGATGCCGCCCTGCGTTCCTGCCACGCCAACTCACCCCCGGCCACCAGGTTCAAGGCCGTATTGAGGATTGGATACGGGCCCATGTAAGGTCTGGAAGGGTTGGATACGGTCAGGTCCTTCAGGAGAATCTCATCGCTCTCATCGAACTGAATGAAGTTGTCGGGCAGGCGGGAGAGCCGCGACGCGCCCAGATAGCAGCGCACCAAACGGTTCCGATAGAAGTTGTGCATCGAGAATTCGTTCAGGTCGACGCGTGTGGAGATAAAGTAGGAGAGCGCCAGGCATCCCAGAGCAGTCCACATGAGCCCGCTTCCCAGGCTTTGCTGAATGGTCTCCAGATCTCCCCAATATGCGCCATGTACGCTGTTCCAGTCGGGGACGCCGCCGACCAGGAGGCCGCGGAGCAGTTGTTCCAGGCTCACCGAGACTGCCGTCAGCAGTCCCACGATGAATACGTACGGCGCCGCGGCCGACACGGCCGACGCAAAGGCCGACTGGCCGTTCCCGTTCTGCGTCTGTTGCGGCTTTCCGCTGGTTCTGGGGCTTCGTGCCGCCAACACGCCGACGGCTGTGGCGATGGCCCATGTAGCGCTAAGGCCGGAGATGGCCCATTCCCGTGTGGCCGCCATCGAGGATGCGTAGAGCAGCGGGACATAAACGCTGACGGTGAACAGCGCCAGCCACGCCAACGAATAGATCATGCACCACGCGATGAAGCGGGACCACCACTCCCGGTGGTAATCGACGAGTCTCGATCCCAGGATTCCCAAATGAAGGGCCACGATCAGGGAGATCAACAGGATGACCAGCGGAGGCCCGAATGTCAGTACGTGCCACTCTCCCGCTTTTTGAGGAGCCCACGCGAAGAACGCACTCCCCGCCAACCATAGCAGGCCAGCGCCGGCGGCGCTCGCTAATAGAACCGCCATGCCCAGCAGCGAGTACGTGAGCACTCGTTGCGCGAGCTTTTTTCCATTCTCGCCCGCAAACCACAGTTCATCCGCAAGGCGCTGGATATATCCGGAAAACACGAACAGGATCGAAACCGTCAACCACAATAGAAAGGCTACCGGGCGCTCCGGCGATCCAGGATCGGCCGGGAACCACGCGGGAACGTACCTGTCGGGATAAACGTGACCCACAAACCAGAGTGCCGCCACTCCCAGAATGCCGCCCAGTGCCCACGCCAGCGCGTTTTTCAGCATTTTCCGGTGTGACGGTCCTGTGGTTCGGCCCCTCCGGCGCTCCTGGAAGCGCCAAAGCTCCCCGATCGCCGTCAACAGCGCCAGAATACATAGCGCGATCAACACGCTGCCGAACGCCATGTGGCGTACCGAATCGGGCAGATGAGGCAGGAACCAGCCGGGCGTCAGCGCGAGCGCCAACGATCGGATCAGCTTCGCCCAAAACCACGCCAGAAACGCGACGGCGGCGCCTGTGAACAACGAGCCGATGATGGCTATCGCATTGGTTACGATCGCCAGCGCGCGGCTTCCTCCCATACTCCGCTCGCGCATACATCTTTCATACCCGCCGAAGGTCCCCACCAGAAACAGAACCAGTGCGCAGGCCGCTCCAAAGAGGCAGCAGATCCAGGCGAAGTGGCGTTCCGCATCTGTGCCGTGAGGCAAAAGACCGGCGGGAATCCACCATCCGGGAGGGCTGTAGACAACCGAGTAGAAGCGTGTGACCGCCAGCGATATGAGCAATAAAAGGGGAAGCACCGCAAGAACCTGGATCCTCGATTGAACGGTCAGCCAGTGGTTCTTCGAAGGATTTGCCTGGCCCGCCGCATTCGGGATACGGCCCACCCGGCTGAGATTGCCCCCCACGCACCAGATGAATACGCAAATGAGGGCGATTCCGCCGTCCCATTTCCAGGCGGCCGCTTGCGCGGGAAACGCGACTTCGTGTATAACCCGCGGGATCAGCAGCAAACCCGCCAGCGCAATTACCAGAATCAACTGGTTCAACAGGGTGTTCCGTAACCAGGTCACGCCCATCGTCCACGTATCGGCGCTGAAGAATCCCGTCCGCGGCGTCAGGTAGTTGCTGTATTCGCGGAGGAACTGGATCGGCCGCCCGTCACGCAGGGCCGGGTTTGGGGACTGCTTCAAGGAAAGAGAAGCTTCAATTGCTCGGACCGCTTGAGTCGCCTGGACTGTTTCGATCGGCTGGACCGTTCCGGCCGCTGGTGCCGATTCCAGGGCTTGGACCGGTTGCGCCGCCTGCGCCCCTTGGGCCGCTCGGACTGCAGGAACTGCCTGGGTCGCCGGAGCAGTTGGAACCGCTTGCCCGGCATCGGCTGTTTGGATCGCCTGGGCGGCTTCGATCCGCTGGGCGGTCTCGCGGAGAATCCGCCCGGCCAGCCAGGCGCCGATGTAGCCGCCTCCGGAAACGGTTGAGATGTAATCGATACGGCTCAGCAGGTTCAGCTCGGCAAGTCCCTGCAGCACCCCGAGATTAAACGTGGCGCTGCGAATGCCGCCGCCCGAAAGGGAGAGCCCGACCAGTTCCTTCTCCAGCGCATGCCACGGAGGGTACCGGTTGCCGGCGGCCGCCGATTGGGGACCTTCGAATCCGTGGGCCTGGCGGACCGTCGAGATGTCTTCCAATTCGCGCTTCAGCATCAAGGTGAATGGGACGGCCGCCCTGGTCAGATCAATCGCCCGGTCAACCAGCTCGCGGCGCCCAAGGAGGCAGCCCATCAACTTGAGCTTTATGGCAGGCCGCCGCGGCCCTGGTTCCACCAGATATTCGTAGAGTTCGTCCGCTGTGAGGCCGTGCGTCTCCAGTATGGTCAGCCTGGCGAGAATTTCCTTTCGCTCCTCCACCAGACCTCGCATGATTTCCGACTCCGGGCGCGGAGAGACGTCATCGCTGATTAACCAGTTTGTGTACCGCTTAGACTGCACTTGCAATCGCAGAGAACGGGATTGGTTTGCGAGCCAGTCAAGGATATCGTCGGCCAGGCGCTCAATAAAGAGCGGGTAATAGTTGATCTCTTTCGCGACGTTCACGGCGAGAGTCGGCTCTTCGTGCAAGAGCTTGATGGTAAGCTCTCGACCCATTTGGGTAGCCGCTGCGTAGCCCGGAATTGAGTCGAGCGCTTTGTCGAGTGCCTCGAACGGCTTCCCGGTTTTCTTCTTAGATTGAAGATACGCGTCGGCAAGTTCGGCCAGGTAGTCCATCGTCAGGGCCCTGTCGGAGAACGTTATTCCAACCGGGATTTCCGTTTGCCTCCCGGTTTGCGGATATGATACATCAAGCCATCGACCTTGTGGGAGCCGTCTGTGCCCTCCGCAGCCTCCAGCAAGCTCCAATCTCGCCCGTCAGGAGAAGCGCGCGGCTTCAAGCAAAGCCGAAACCACTGCATGCGGAATCCGAGAGCTGATTGCGCGACCTAACAATCGACAGCAGTGAAATTGTTCGTGCGGCAGCGAAATCGTAGTAAGCTTCAGCCATGAGACTCTGGCTGGATTTCTTCCTGTTTGTGACAGCGGGAATAATCCTGGCGCTTCATGTGCGATCTCCTCTGTTCGCGCAAACAACCGGCGTTGCGGCGAACCCCCAAGGAGCTGCGATTTCCGTTCCATTCGTCGGGTGTGCATCATCCGGCCAAATCGGGACGCTGGAAGCGCCGAAGGGTACAAATCGATCTGTGGCGATAAGCCCCAAAGATGCCCAGGCGCTCGCTTATTACACATCTGCGGATGGAATCGGGCTCCTCGCCCCGCGCGGGTGGTATTGCGAAGGAGTCTCCGGCTCCAGTGGCTACGCCATGTTTTTGAGTCCCAAACCAATCCACCAAAGCATGTCGGGATGGGAGGGCCTCGAAGGATCGGCGATTGAGATCGAGCACATGAACGGTGGGACCTCTGGACGATATGACATTGCACAGATAATCGCACGAGTTTTTCCGGCCTACAGAGCAATTGCTATCCGCGCCCTGGATGGGATTGATCTCCCGATTCCGTCCGGTCCTTATCCGAAAGACACTCTGGAGTACATAGGTAAAACGATCGTTGAGTACAAAACTCCGGCTCAAACGGAGGGTTTGGGAAACTTCGATTCATTGCTAGGGAAAAACGACAAGCCAATAGCACGAGCCGCGATCCTGCTTGTCGATCCGCCGCCTAACCCGAATGGAGATCCGCCTGACCCGGACATGGTACGCCTGTCTGTGCGCTTTCTTCCGGACTTACCCCGACTGACACCGGCGATCGTTCGTTATGTTGAGCGCAACGTGGTTGGCGCCGCTCGCAAGTAGAGCTTGGACAAGGACCATTTTCCGCCGGCATCGGCTAGCAATGCCGAGCGACAAATGAAACAATGCCTCCGGCGATTGTTGGATGGAGATGTTCCGATCCGCTAAAGTTGTGATGGAGTCGCGCAGCTTGGAAGTTCATCTGGTCGACGGCACTTACGAGTTGTTCCGGCACTACTACGCGCTGCCGTCCGCGCGGGATCGCAACGGTCGCGAGGTCGCCGCGGTGCGAGGCGTGCTCGCATCGGTTCTGGGCATGATTCGCGGAGGCGCCACGCACGTTGCCGTCGCGACCGATCATGTCATCGAGTCCTTCCGCAACGGGTTATGGCCCGGCTATAAGACCGGCGAAGGGATTGAGCCGGATCTCTTGGCCCAATTCGAGCTGCTCGAAGAAGTACTCTCCGCTGCGGGCCTGGTTGTCTGGCCTATGGTGGAGTTCGAAGCGGACGACGCGCTGGCGGCCGCATCAACCATTGCGGCTCGGGACGCGCGGGTCGAACGCGTGATTATCTGTACGCCCGATAAGGATCTCGCACAATGCGTTCGCGGCGCGAGAGTCGTTCAACTAAATCGTCGCACGCGGGTGACGCTCGATGAGGCCGGCGTCATTCAAAAGTTCGGAGTCTCGCCGGAATCGATCCCCGATTACCTTGCGCTGGTCGGCGACGCCGCAGACGGGTATCCCGGTCTGCCGGGCTGGGGAGCGAAGTCGTCGGCTGCTGTTCTCGCCAAGTATGTCCATCTCGAATCCATCCCGCCGGACTGGCGCGAGTGGCGCGTGAACGCCGCCCACGCTAGCGCCCTCGCACAGACGCTCTCCGACGAGCGCGACCGCGCATTGCTATTCCGGACGCTCGCAACTCTTCAGACGGGCATTGCGCTCTTCGATGACGTTGACGAGTTGGAATGGCAGGGACCCCGGCCCGGTTTCGAGGAATTGGGCGCGCGGCTTGACGCGGCGGCGACGGTTGCCAAAAAGGGCAACGACGGCGCCCGTTAGTTTGCGGTCGGTACGATCGAGCTATTGGACAGATAGCACGACGCCGGACGGCGTTTGGACGCCACCCACTGTGGCCTGCAGCGGCACATCGCCGGAGCCTAAGCCAGACGGAAGCGTCAGGTTGATTTGATAGAGCCCGGCCGAAGTGATCCCGGCAAATGTAGGCGTCACTGCCACGTTGTTTATCGACAATTCGACCGGATTCGTGGTGGGCGCGGCGCCGGAAAAGGCCTTGCCTGCATCCACTACAGGACTTGTGGGACCGAAGCCGACGCCGAAGATTTCCAGCACGTCCCCCCCCCGTGCTGCGACCGTCTTGTAACCCAGCGACGTACCGGTGGGACCGACTATGTCGTAGGTCCCGCCGCCGTATGCTCCGGACCCGTCCGATCTGAGAATGATGCCGGTCACGTGCTTGCCGTCCAACAGGCTGAATGAAGGACCAAACTCGCCAAGGGTAACGCTGGAAGTTACACTCCCGGCGCCGGTCGTCACCACCACGCTAACGCTTCCCGTGGCAGAATCGTCAGGGGCCTGTAGGTTAATCTGACCTGGACTCACGTACCACAGATACGCAGGCCTGTTGTCAATCGTCACGCTTGTACCGCCGAGCGAAGTGGGAAAATCGCCGTTCCAGGTTGTCGCGGAAGCTGCGAGATTGCTTCCGAAGATGGAAACCCACGAGCCGGGTTGAATCGTGTTTGCGGAGCTATATAAGGGGACCACGCCGCCCGCGTTGACGGTTGGCAAAGCAGGGCTCGCGGCCGCGCAGTTCTGGCCTGTGTAAGAGAAGGAAGCGTTGCCCGCCGACGAAATCCCAAAGCTCGCGTCTGAGTTCGACCCAGCCACCGCTTCGGGCGACGGCAACGCAGCGGGAAGCATGCCGTTCACGAGCAGATTCCCCGGGAAAGAGAGCAGCGATACACTGCCCGACAGAGCGAGATTCGGCGGCGCCGGACTGGGGGCAGGCGATAGAGTGCCGGACCCCATCAGGATCACGCGCGTATAGCTGCTGATGCCTGGAGCCGCGATAGCGGAAAAGCTAACCGTGCCTGAATAGGAGAGTTGAAGGTTTTGCCCGCTCCAGTATAGCCCTCCGATCTGCGCGCTAAACGTGGCGTTGGCGCTGCAATTCGAGCTGATGGAGGTGGCGGCACAGTCAATGCTGCTGGGTTGTACTGCGAAAGTCATCGCCACCGGATTGCCGATCTGGAAGCTACAGCCGCTGCAGAGTGGAACCGACGTAATCAGTCCGCTTACGCAGTATTGCTGCGCGGCCAGGCTCGGCCCGAGACCGATAAGTATAAGAAGCGCCGCGACCGGGTTAGTGGCGCGTTTTCCGGGAACACATGAAGTGCACGTCGGCGGCAGGGCTGCTGGCATGGTCGTAACGCGAGTGCGAGGGTGCATCGAAGGGCTCCATTCATGGCCAAGACAAGCTGGCGCCGTCACGCTGAGAGGATAGAGTCTCGCCGGACGTGGGCCAGAGGGACTGACTTCCGTTTCTTCTCTCCCGACTAACTTACCTTAACTAACTATTTCGCAAACCGCAGCCGAAAGCCGTCATTTATTTTTGTGTACGGATTGGTTCCATCCGGGAGGCACGCCCGTGCCGCTTCGAGATCCTGATCCAATCGCCCTGGTAACGGGCAGTTCGCCACCCCGCCCTGCGTCCTGGCGGCACTATCGAGGCGGCTGCGAGGGCGGCGTCGAACCGCTTGCCAGGTCCCCCTTGAACTTCTGCGCCTCCCCGGGCTGCTTGAGCGCCTCGTAGATGGCGGCCAGGTCGTGACGGGCGCCTTGAATGAAACCTGACGAGGGGCTGGTCTGTTTCAGCAGGACTTCGTAGCCCGTCCGAGTCTGCTCCTCCGCTTCCCGGTAGCGCCGCTCCGTAAGCAGCGTCCTGCCGAGCTTGATCTCGGCCATCCCTGTATTAATGTTGTCGGCCGACAGGCTTCTGGTGAACCCTTGCACCACATCCCTGAAAATCCGTTCAGCCGGAGCGTAGCGCTTCTCCGCGAAGTACACGCTGGCAAGATTCCCCATCGCCACGGCGACCCGGTAGTCGTTGTCGCCGTAAGCGGAACGATAAATGTCAGCTACACGCTGGTCGTCGGTTTCCGCGGCCCTAAAATCCTTTCGATGGTTCGCTACGCTTCCCAGCAGGTTCAGAACATAGGCGACGTGGGGATGCATGTCTCCGTATACTCTCTGCTGTATGGCTAGAGCCTGTTTCAGCAAGTCGTCCGCCTCCCGATACTGCCCCTCATAGATCAGCGTCTGTGCAAGGGTCGTCATCTTCCTTGCCGTGTCGGGATGATCTTTGCCGTACCAGGCTTCGGCAATCCCGAGCGCCTGCCGTTCGTATCGCTCAGCTTCCGCGTAGTGGCCCCACATCTCCTGGATCTGCGCCAGGTTACCTAGATCGTCACTCACCTGTGGACGGCCATCGCCGTAGACCTGGCGGTCGATTGCCAGCGCGCGTCGATCTAAAGAGTCGGAGATGCCGTAGTGCCCCAGGTAGACATGCGCGTCGGCCAGCGCGCTGAGAGTCTTCGCAAGCTCCGGTGACGCAGCGCCTTCCGCCGATTGAAATGAAACCACCTGGTTGAGGATTTCGACTGCCTCCCCATACTTGCCGCTTTCCACCAGCACTTCGCCCAGCGCGAAGTTCGCCTTCGCAAGCAGCGGCTTGTTACGCGGCTCATGAGTGTTGACGATAGTCAGAGCTTCGCGCACCATCCGCCCGGCTTCATTCGACTGACCCTGGTCGGACCGCAGCAAGCCTAGAGTTATCAGGCTATCCGCCACCGCGGAGTAATCCGGTTTTGGCAGCGACTCCCGCTCCTTGAGTGACGACTTGAGTAGCGCGTCCGCCCGATCCAGCTTACCGAGTTTCTGATACATCGTCCCGAGAGTCCGATACAACTCCGCCTGCACCTGTGGTTCCCCGCTCAGGCTCTGCGCCTCCGGAACACCGCGGTCGATAAGGGTTACCACACGCAAATCGCCGGCCGGACCAGCCTGCTTGTCGTCTCCCGTAAACAGATTTAACATGAAGCGCTGAATACGCTCCGTGCGGGCGGCCTCAGCCAATGCAGTATTTCGCTCTTTCGCCAGACGCAAGGTGAAAAGAACCATCATGCCGGCGACAAGCGCAAATGCCAGAGAAGCCGCAAGAACGGCGCCTCGATTCCGGCTGACGAATTTGCTTATTCGGTAACGTCGAGTGTCCGGTTTTGCCTCCAGAGGCTCGCCTTTCCTATAGTGATCGATATCCCGAATCAGCGCCTCAACCGACCGGTACCGCTGCGTTGCGTCCTGGTGGGTTGCCTTGACGCACAGAACATCCAGCTCGCTCCATGCCGCACGGGAGATACCCGTACCCAGCCGCCTGGCCGCCACCGAAGGCTTTTCGGGATTACTCCGGGGTATGCTTTTCTCGGGCCCATCCGGCAAATGCTTCGATCTCTCGAACGGCAGCCTGCCAGTCAACATCTCATAGAGGATTACGCCGAGAGAGTACACATCGGTGTAAGTTCCGACAATTCCCTCGCTAGCCCACTCGGGCGCGGCGTAGTCCCGAGACATGAACCGCAGACCCGGCCTTGTCTCCTCCCCGGATTCATCTGGATGCTCCAATTCCCTGGCGATACCGAAGTCCAGCAGCCTCGGCGTTCCGTCCCCTTCCACCATAATGTTGGAGGGTTTCAGATCGCGATGAATGATTCCTTGTCCATGTAAGTATTGCACCGCCTCGCATACTGAACGAAAGAGGCGCAGCCGCTCTTCGACGGAGCGCGGACGCTGCCGGCAGTACTCGGTAAAGCCCACGCCTTCCACATACTCCATCACAAACCAGGGCGTTCCATCGCTGAGGGCGCCCGCGTCGTAGAGTCGCGCAATGTACGCGTGTTTGAGCTTCGCCAGAGTTCTGATTTCTTGGGCAAAGCGCGCCCGGCGGGCTGGCGATAGCTCCGCGTGGGGAAGAAACTTGATCGCTACCAGATTGCCGGCATCCATGCGTTCGGCGAGCCAGACAACCCCCATTCCGCCCTCACCCAGAATCCGCTTGAGCCGGTAAGGACCAAACTCTCGCGAGGGTGTGGGATCGAACGGCGCACCGACCAACTGATACGCCATTTCGGGCAGACCGCGATCCAGCAAAGACGCCGCGTTCCTGTCCGCCTCAAGCATGGCCAGTACGTCAGCCATCAGCCGTCCGTCGGCTCCGCAGGCGGATTCAAGTATGGACAGCCGGTCACACTCCGGGCGCGTTACAACTTCGTGAAATACGGATTGGATCTGGTCCCAGCGCGCACTGTCCATGTGGAGTCACTCCTTGTCAGGGCGAATCGCGCTCACAAGCCACGCCTTCGCGGCCCGCCAATCGCGCTCTACTACCGATTCGGAAACGTGCAGCAGGGCCGCCGTTTCGGAGACGCTCAATCCTCCGAAGAACCTGTATTCGACCACTTGCGCTTGCCGCGCATTCAGTCCGCCGAGCTTTCCGAGCGCCGTGTCCAGGGCCAGCAGTTCCACGTCGCAGGAAGCTATCCCCGCCGCGGTTGAACCCCCGGGCGTAATTGAGACCACTTCTCCGGCGCTTCTCTTCCGGGCGTTCCTCCGTCTGGCGGCATCCACCAGGACATGGCGCATCGCCTTGGCGGCTATCGCCTTGAAATGCGGAACCGATGTAGCGGCCAGATGTGGCGAGTCTTTCAGCTTGAGCCAAGCCTCATGGACCAGTGCGGTGGAGTTGAGAGTGAGGCTGCCATCGCATCGCCGGACGAACGATGCAAGTCGTCGCAATTCCTCATAGATAAGGCTGAAGACATCGTCCAGCACACGCCGTTCCTGGAGATGCAGAACATTTTCCTCAGCTTGATTCGGCATGACGGCTTTTCCCTCTGATTTGCGCAGTTATGAGTACACGGTCCGCGACCGCGATCGATAGCCGCGAACTAATGTCTGGAGCAGGCACGAGAAATTGGGACGATTTTACCAATTGGCGGCGTGGTCTGCAAGGCGTCCGGCGCTGCCAGCGCTGCCATATCCTTCCTTAGCAGCGCGCTTCCGAAATCGAAGATTTAAGGAGATTTATGAAGACAACAATCAACTGCTGGTCACACGCAATAAGCAGAATCTGGATGGTCACGGCCGGCGCCGCGGCGGTGCTTGCGCTCGCGGTTACCGCGGCCGCCCAGGATGCTCCAAAACCCCAGGAGCCGGAATACGCAAATTCCTTCTTTCTGCTGGATTCTGCGGGATACTGAAGCCGCTGGAGCGGCAGCCCGTAGGCGTAGGCGGTAAAGGCAGCGTGCTGGGATTGGGCTCAAGGGGAGTGTCTTACGAGATACAAAATGAACACTCGCCAATTCGGATCGAGGCAGGTGCGCCTCTTGAGATCGTTGTGAAACTGGAAAATCATGACGTGGATCCCGCGACGCTCGTGCTTCTGTATCCCCTGAGAATTGCGAAGGGAAAGCGTCAGTTGCTCATATCCGGCGCCGGCTTCATGTCTACGCACTTGCAGCGAGCTGGTTAAAGAGGTCTTCGGAATGGCTAACTCCGAGGTCGGCTTTGTTGTTCTGGGTGTATCGGAGGCGCCGGCGGCTTTTCTTGCGAGGGAGTGAGCGCTGAGCAAGCGCATCCGCGGCAACCTGACTTTGCGGCCCACCCGTCTGTAGCACGCCGCCAGAAGCCTAGAGCGTATTGTGAGTTAGTCAAGGTACGCGTCCGCCACGCTATTCGTAGCGGAGAGCAACCATCGGGTCGGTTGAGGCCGCACGGCGGGCTGGAATGAAGCAGGCGAGCGAGGCCGCGGCGATC